>Ga0256405_10003206_pt1 | contig 34632 bp, 35 predicted proteins | sample RumenRJG_02DNA_FD_189096 | JGI IMG/M metagenome (GOLD analysis project Ga0256405, IMG submission 189096) | Bovine rumen microbial communities from Lethbridge, Alberta, Canada - RJG_02 | ecosystem: Host-associated > Mammals > Digestive system > Stomach > Rumen | place: Canada: Alberta...
ACGGTGAGATCTTAAACAATGACTTTTTCGGTGGAAATCTTGCTGGAATACGTGAAAAGCTTCCTTACCTAAAAAGCATGGGAGTGACCTGTATCTACCTCTCTCCCGTCTTTGAGGCCTACTCGAATCACAAATATGATACAAGTGACTACTCAAAGATAGACCCTATGTTTGGTGATGAAGAAGAATTCAAGAAGCTTTGCGTAGAAGCTGATGAAAGAGGCATAAGGATAATCCTTGACGGCGTTTTCAATCATACAGGTGCCGACAGCATATATTTCAACAAGTTTGGTACATACGGAGCCAAGACCGGAGCATTTCACGATTTCAGCTCGCCTTACCATGAATGGTACAATTTCATCAAATACCCGCGAGTATACAACAGCTGGTGGGGAATAATGACTTTGCCTACTATAAATAAGGACTCCGCCTCCTACAGAAATTATCTTTTTTCAGAGGACGGCATAATCAGAAAATGGCTCAGGTTCGGAGCCTCAGGGTGGCGCCTCGATGTTGCAGATGAACTTTCCGACGACTTTCTCATGCAGCTTAAAGCGGCCGCAAGAGCAGAAAAAAGCGATGCTCTGGTTCTTGGTGAAGTCTGGGAAGACGCCTCAAATAAGATTGCCTATGGAACCAGAAAGAAATATTTTCAGGGACGTGAACTTGATTCTGTAATGAACTACCCTTTAAAAAACGCCATAGTGGAATTTGTCCGCAATGGAAATGCAGAAACTCTTGAATGGGCCCTGGAAACGGAGCTTGAGAACTACCCGCCGGAAATCCTCGACTGTCTCATGAACCTCCTTGGCACTCATGACACAGCAAGGATCCTTACAATGCTTGGCGGCAAGATCCTTCCGAATGACACTCCAAGGGAGATTCGCCATGCCACTAAAATGGATGCGGTAAGCCTTGATTCAGCCATCGGTCTTCTTAAGCTTGCCGCACTGATACAAATGATGGTTCCCGGTGTTCCATGTATTTACTACGGCGACGAAGTCGGCATGGAAGGCTACAATGACCCTTTCAACAGGGCATGCTACCCTTGGGGACATGAAAATACAGACCTTCAGGAATATTACAGGAAGCTATCCACTATAAGATGCGAACACAGACTCTTTATCCACAGCAATACACGAGTTTTATACGCAAGAGATTCTGTATTTATTTTTGAAAGATACACCAAAAAAGAGCACCTTATATGCGGGATAAACAGAGGATATACTCCTTTTGTCTTCGATGTGCCGGGACAGGCAGGTTTCTTTAAAGACCTCTTAACAGGAGAGGTTCCAGAAGATACGATAACCCTTTTTCCTTATGGAAGCTTCCTTATTTTCAGGGAGAAATAGACGTTTTCACCCTTCATCGGTGTCGCGGCAGGCACGACACCGATGGACACCATGCCTGCAACTAGGCATAAAGAATGGATCAAAATTATTGGGCAAAAGATAAAAGAGGATTGATAAATGAAGCTGTTACTCTGATTTTTGATCTGCTTTATGATATTTTTGAGAAAAATGGACTTGCTAACGCGTGTTCGCCTGAAGCCGGACGGAGGGCTGTAAATGCATTCTTAAAAACAGGGCTAAAGATCATCCAGAGCGCATACCTTACAGATATCACAAAGTTACAGTTAGACTTGCTGCATACAGACATAAAATCCCGCATGGTGGTAACGTCCGATGATGATTTTGAAATCCTGATTTTAAAACATCTACTGCCACATATACAGATAATGGACATTCCCTACATTGTCGATTTTCAATTTTCTTTTTGCGATGCAAAAGTATACAATGCTAACCTGCTAAAGATTCACGATCATCTCACGGACTATAACTTAAATGATCTCCCCGAGTCCGTGATAATTCCCCCTAAACATAGTCTGTAATTAATTTTTTGAAATAGTATGATGTCGGAGTCAAAAGTCAAAGAGCATTTTTTTATTTTACAATACTCTTGATGGATGCTATAATAATCTGTGTGGTGTCAGACACTTTCATTAACCCCCAAACATTACCATAGGGTGATATTTAAATGTTTGGGGTTTAATTTTAAAGAGGTATTTTTTACAGAAAGGATGTGCTTTATGAAAAAAGGTGGTCTTATTTTAGGTGTTCTCGGGGCAGCCACCGCAGTAGTAGCGGGCGGCATCGGTTATTTCTACCAGCTTTCAGTTCCAAGAAATTCCAAAGTTATAAAAAAGGGCGATCCGGATATCTATTCTGATGACCCGGATAAGCAGGCAAAATACGAAGAAATGCGTGAATGGCTTGACGAAATCCAAAAAGAAGACGTTGAAATACGCTCTTTTGATGGTTTAAAACTTCATGCAACATTTATACCTGCTGAAGAAGAAAAAGATATAACTGTTATCCTTGTTCATGGTTACAGAGCAAGCGGATTCAAAGACTTCGCCTTTATGCTTCCTTTCTATCATAAACTTGGCGTAAATATCCTCATGGTAGATGACAGAGGTCACGGCAAGAGTCAGGGAGATTACGTAGGCTTTGGATGGCATGACCATTTTGATGTAGAAAGATGGATAAATTACCTCACAGTTCGCTTCGGGGATGAGTCTTCTATCTTCCTTCATGGCGTATCCATGGGCGCCGCTACTGTAATGATGGCTTCAGGCGACGAACTTCCTTCTCAGGTAAAGGGTATCATAGAAGATTGCGGATACTCAACTCTCAATGGTCAGCTTAAACACAACCTTGAAAGTCAATTCCACATTCCTACAAAGCCTGTTATCGATGCAGTAAGTGCTGTTACAAAACAGCTTAACGGCTACAGCTTTGAAGAATGTGATTCACTGAGTGCCCTTAAGAAAACTGAGTTGCCATACCTTTTCATACATGGCGATAAGGACGCATTTGTACCAACACGTATGGTTTATGAGAACTACAATGCATGTGCAAGTGAAGATAAAACTCTCATCCTTGTGGAGGGTGCAGACCATGCAGAAAGCTATTATGTAAATCCTTCTCTTTACGAAGAAGCAGTTACAAAATTTATTAAGACTCACACTGATATCTAAAAATAATACGATGTCGGTATCATATCATCCGCCACCGACTTAATAATACTTTTAGCCTCTGCCGGCATTTTACGGCGGAGGCAACTTATTGTAAAGGAGTTTTTATGTCAGAAATTTATACTTACAAAACACATGGAACCTGCAGCCAGATGATAGAGATCACGCTTAGTGGTTCAATAATTGAAAATATTGCCTTTACTGGCGGCTGCAACGGCAACCTCAAAGGCATTTGTGCTCTTGCAAAGGGAATGCCTGTTGATAGTGTAATTGAAAAACTAAGTGGTCTTAAATGCGGCTTTAAGGACACTTCATGTCCAGATCAGCTTTCTAAGGCACTTACTCAGATAAAGGAAGGAAAACTCCAAACATCATGAAAAAAATAGTACTTACCGGTGGCGGTACTGCAGGCCATGTTACTCCTAATATCGCACTCATACCCGAACTTCAAAAAAATGGTTATGAAGTTTCATATATCGGCTCCTACGAAGGTATGGAACGCCATCTTATAGAGGAACTTGACATCCCGTACACAGGCATTTCAACCGGAAAATTCCGCAGATATTTTTCCTTAAAGAATTTCACTGACCCTTTTCGCGTAATTAAAGGCTACCACGAAGCTGTCCGTGCCTTGAAGGAAATAAAACCTGACGTTGTTTTCTCAAAGGGCGGATTTGTTTCCGTTCCTGTTGTATTTGCGGCAAGTAACCTTAATATCCCTGTACTTATCCACGAATCAGACATGACGCCAGGGCTTGCAAATAAACTTTGTATTCCAAAGGCAACCTATGTATGTGCAAACTTTCCGGAGGCTCTCGCTTCACTTCCTAAAGAGAAGGCTGTTCTTACAGGAACCCCTATAAGACGTGAGCTTTTTATGGGAAGCAGGGACGAAGGACTTAAATTCACCGGACTTAAAGGTGAAAAGCCTGTTCTTCTTGTCACAGGCGGAAGCCTTGGAGCTGCAAACGTAAATAATGCAGTAAGGGCAGCTCTTCCCACGCTCATAAAGACATACGACATAGTTCACCTTTGCGGAAAAGGTAAAAAAGACGACTCTTTAAACAGCACTCCAGGCTATGTTCAGTATGAATATATTGATAAAGAAATGAGAGATATATTTGCAATGGCAGATATAGTTATTTCCCGTGCAGGTGCAAATGCCATCTGCGAGCTTGCCTCCCTTAAAAAACCTGCAATACTTATTCCTCTTCCTGCACACGCAAGCCGCGGAGACCAGATCCTCAATGCGAACAGCTTTGAAAAGCAGGGTTTTGCTAAGGTTCTCCCTGAAGAAGAAATAACCACAGATAAGCTCATTTCAACCGTAAACCGCGTTTACGAAAACAGGGACACTTATATTTCTGCAATGAAGAAAAGCAGTCAGGCAGATTCCATCGGCATTATAATAGATCTTATTGGAAAGGCTGCAAAATAATGTTTACAATGTGGGTACGCAAGATAAAAAAAAGTAAGATGCTTGACAGCCTTACAATCACCATCCCCGACCCAGATCTCAACAGAACCCGTAAAGTCTATAAGGCTATAGAAGATATGTGCAGACAATGGGATCTTTCAAGTCCTATATGGCTTGATATGAATATTTCTGATTTTAAACACCACAGTAAAACAAGATTCGGCAAAGATAATTTTATAGATGAAATTGATTTTGACTTTATAGAGATTACCATGCTTGAAGAAGATGTTTAGATAAAAAGGGCTACCGCATTACATTCGCGATAGCCTCTTATTTTTATGTATTATCTTTACTTTCTTTTTCCTGCTTATTGATATCCACGATTCCCATGCTGCATACTGTAGCTATAAGAAGACAAACAAGACCGGATAAAAGCATGATATTAAAGTTGAAATCATACAGATATCCAAACAGAATTGGTGTAACAATAGACAATACTGTTTCTATTATCGACTCAATAGAATACAGCTTTTCCATATCATAAGCCTTGTATGCTTTAAAAAGATATGTCTGCTCTACGTTATCAAGAACTCCCTTTATACCAAGCATTATAAGACTTACAGCGTATGCATAAGGTGACTTGAAGCAAAGCACCCCTACACTCATGAAGCAAATAAGTGTATAAAGAAAATACATAAGCTTTGAATTAAATTTATCAATTATAACTCCGCCAATAATCGAAAATACACATGTTATAAGCACTGATGATGCATACAGGTTATAAATATTCTGTGCCTTTACCCCAAAATCATTGCCTATCATTGCAGAATATGTATGTACTTCAAGTCCACATGCTACAAGACATCCTATAACAAGCATTATAATGAAGTTTACCTTCATTTTAGGCGCCACACTTGACCAGCCTTTAAGGTGCTCGTCCTCTTCATCTTCGTCTTCTATATCTTCTACATTTGTAAATCTCATAGATACAATAAGAGCGAGAAGTATTGCAAAAACAGTGATTATATATATTGTAAAGCAGACTAAATTTTCCTGCAAAAAGCCACATACGAAAAGTCCTGCAGCACATCCTGCACTTAAAAATACATCTCTTACTCCAAATCCTATACCCATATATTCATTTGGAAGAAGTCTTCCAAGATATGGATTCATAACCATGTTTAATACAGTTCTCGTAACAATAAACATTATAAATACATAAAACGTAAGATATTGCGCACTTACATTTATCATCATAAAGTTTATAATATTCAACGAAAAAACACCCAATAAAATACGTTTTTTCGTCTTCATCTGTGGTTTTGCAAGCAGCCATATTACAATTAGCCTGAATACTGTTGCAACTGTCTGCAGTCCCCCGTATAATGTTGCGGATTGATTATGACTTTAAAAAAACAGTGGCATAAATACGTCCATACTATCCGAAAGCATAAAAAAGAGAAAAAAGATAATATTCACTCTCATAATCTCTTTTATGTGATCTAATTTTCTGTAATCCTTAAGAACTTTAACCGTTTCCATTTTTCTCGACTATAACTCCTATCTTTTTTAACCTTGGTATACCAGTTTGTATACTCTCGTGTATATCCGCACTCTCATCAAGATTATACTCCTGTCTAATTCTTTGTTCTAAGTTATCCTCTCTGCAAAATTTATACGATTATAATTATTTTTATGGCAAAATTTTCTTATTAACAAATATATGCAAAGAATCTTCTACTTTAACTGCTGTAACATAGATATCTTTGGTTATCGTATAAAGTTCACTCTGAATACTGGAAACATCATTTTTTAATTTTATATAATCATCTTCACTATACTCACCCAAATAATTAATACTTGTTGTAGAACCATTCTGGATTATATCGGTCAATTTCATCCTTTTTTCTTCATCATATTTTTGACATTCCTCAATTACATAATTAGGCCTTAATCCTTTAGACGCAAACAAATCTATCGTCTCAAATGCGTACTCCTTAAATAATTCAAATGACATATTTCTTTTATATATGAATGAAATTCCAACATGTACATCTCCAATAGTATTTTTAAATGAATATTCCGAATACTCTCTCAAATTAACCAAACACCTAAGAGCAATATACTCATTTTCAGTATATCTTATAAGTTTGGATGCAATTATAAAGGCAATATGTATAGATGTATTTATACTTGGCTCTGACTTCACATTATATTCTATTATCTCCTCTGTTTTTGAAGATAGGCTATCTAGCCAGTTTTCTCTGTCTTTAATTACAGCCAAAGCCATTTTCTTTATATAGTCACAGTCCAAAATATCATCTATACTACTGTTATTAGATGCTACAAATTGGCAATAATCCTTATATTTCGGTTCTGCTTCTGCCATCCTCCCATTAATATATGCGCTTAACTTATTTTTTATTATCGCGATATTAGAAGCATCAGCAATTGTATGATCCAAAATACCAACCACATAATATGAAGTTGAATTCTTTACAATCATAAATAAAGAAAGAATTCCTCTATGATATCTTGCCTTATACACTTCCTCAGAATAATTTTCAAAGAAAAAATCTATCTCACTATCATCAGTCTGAACATTCCATACTGGTATATCTATATTTTCGTCAACCTTTAACTCTTCAAAAAGAAGTTCTCCGTTTTTTTCTACAAGGCGTGAGTACAAAATACTATTATCTTTCAGCAATGAAATTAATGCAGTTTTAACATCATCCTCGTTATATTTGTTCTCCAATTTAAACTTAAATGTTATAAGACTCTTTAGTCCATTCTTATAGTATCCCTTCTGGGTATGTATTGCTTTATAATCGTCCTTTATAATACCATCCAAGTAAATATAATCGGTAACCTTTTTACTGAATATAGCAAGTCTATGTAGAAAACTTGACATGTCAGTCTTCTCTTCATTAATCGTGCAAACTTTTTTCTTATTGAATTTATTCAGAAGTCCTCTTATATTTCTATATAAATAAACATCATCAACATCAATCTTTATGTCTAATTTATTTCGTACATCTGTTATAAACCTTATAACAGATAACGAGTCCATGCCACACTCAAACAGATCATCATCGCATCCTATATTTACATTTTCGTCCATGCACTCTTCTGCTATCCGTATAAATTTCTCCAGAAGATTATCTGAACTATAATTCTTATTGCTATCCCTCTCTACATTTTCACTTAGATATTTTTCTAAAAGTTTTTTCCTATCAACTTTATTATTATTATTCAATGGTATTTGATCTATAATTCTAATAGAATTAGGTTCCATATATCTGGGAAGAGCTTTACTCAGATCATTTCTAATTGAATTCAAATCTGTGCTGACACCGTCATCAATTGTCACAAAAGCAACTATTTTATTCTTATAACATATAACTGCTACTCTATCGATGTATGGCAAAGCCGCAATCCTATATTCGATTTCTCCTAGCTCGACTCTTATACCATTTATTTGTATCTGGTCATCATTTCTTCCATGATAGTAAAGCAAATTGCCCTCTTCACTAACAAGATCGCCCGTTTTATAATATCTTTTCTCATTAATCTTTATAAAATGTTTTTGCTGTTCCTTATTGTTATTTATATATCCGGCAGTCACACCATCACCGCAAATCAAAAGTTCTCCAATATTCTCGTTACCCAAATATTCAATTTTATAATTACATCCTGCTAAGGGTCTGCCTATTGGTATTGATGTTTTAAATTCCTGGTCTTTCATCAACTTATAACCAGTTGCATAAACAGTTGTCTCTGTAGGACCATATAAATTCCATAAATCAAACGTCCACCTGTTCTTATTCCATAGATCATAAATTTCCTTATTAAATGCCTCACCTGCAAGCATAACACATTTGAGAAAATGAAATAATTTACCCAAATCTGACCCATACGTCTTTATCATATTCAAAAATCCGGAAGGTGATAAAACCATATGTGTTATTTTTCTTTTTTCCGCGTAAGATGGAAATTCCATAAAATCTTCATATTTTTTTATATCACATACGCAAATATCAGCTCCGTATACAAAAGAATAAATTTCAGTTGCAGAAACATCAAATGTATATGGTGTAGAAAAGGCAAATAAGTCGTTTTCCCTGCACATAGATATGTTTATCATATTCCTTATAATATAACACAAGTTTCCATAAGTCACTGAACACCCTTTAGGTTCACCCGTACTTCCAGAAGTAAAAAGAACATACACCTCATCATCCGCATTGTAGCGATAATAAGTCTCCAATATCTTGTCATCAAATTCTTCAAAATCAATTTCATTCAAATCAATACAAATATTTTCAAGTCCACTAATTTTATCATGATCTGTAATAATAAGGTTAGAATTACAATATTCTGCAATCTTTTTTACTTCGTCTATACTCAGATCATTACGTATTGGAACATAACTCTTTCCTAGCTTGATAATTGCTAAAACAATCAGAATTATTCGATACGTATGACCTAATTTAAGAAGAATTCGATTTGATTCATTTTTAGATTTTTTTATCAGTTCCGCATAATAATCTACTATTTTTACTGCATCTTTATATGAAATATGCTTGTCACCATCAAAAATCATGATTTTCGTAGGATTGTTTTCAGCTCTCTTTAAAAATTCTTCAAATACAGATAAATTGCATGATGCATTGTTTTTCATAATTCTCCACCTTTATAAAAGTAAACTAACAAATTATTTACTTGACTTTCTTATTGCTAATCCTCCAAGAATTGATACAATAACTATCCCTACTCCAATACTTAAAAAATTATTCACATCCGTTATATTTTTAAGCCTTGAAAACGTAAAAGACCCCACAGGCATAAAAGCTACAGCAATCGTAAAGATAATACTAAATACTCTTCCAAGATATTGTTCCGAAACGTTCGTTTGAATTATAGTCATAAAGTTTATATTATAAATTGTTAAAAAAGTTCCAAATAAAATGAATGGCAAACCACAAATAAACATGACAGAATATCTAGATGCAAAAGGTACTATCACTAAGCTTAGTCCAGTTAATGTCAAGAATGGCATTATCTCTATACGTTTCTTCTTTGTTTTTTTAAGTATAACTGAATTTAAAGCAGACCCCAAAATACCTCCTATTGCCTCAGCTGTAAGAGCTTTGCTATAAAATTCATTATATTTATACATAGAATTTACATATGGAAGTAACAAATTATAACCAGCCAAGAAGAAATTGACGATTGCAGATATAATAATGAGTGTAAAAATCTTTTTTTCATTATATAAATACTGGAATCCCTCGACCAGCATTTTAAAAAAATCATTCTTAGACCTAAAATTATCTATATCGACATCTATATTTACTTTCTTTAAAAAACATTCTGCAATCGCCGACGCCCAGAATGTTCCAGCGTCAAACAACATTGCGCCCTCAGCGCCTATTTTATTCACTATTATCAAAGCCAGCAATGGACCAATAATGCCTAATATTTCAACTCCTGCACTAGATATAGAATTATAAACTCCTATATCATCCTTTAAGATCATTTCCTTGATTATTGCTTTATAAGTGGGTGAATTGAAAGAATATACTAAAGCCAGTAGTATATTAGCAATAATTATTATATAATCTACATATATAGTATTAGTTAATAATGCTAAAAGAAAGCAGATGCAGCCGCTTATAACATCTGTAATAATAAGTATTTTTTTTCTATTCGAAAAATCTGCCAATACTCCGCCAATTACATTAAAAAAAATATTTATTATTGTTTCTGAACTTTGATAAATAGCAAGCAGCATTGCTGACCTGCCTCTTACTTGTGTCAAAAAAACACTATTAGCATAGTCAAATATTATATTTCCAAAATGAGATGTCCATTTTCCAAAATAAAGAAGAAGTTGATTTTTACGCATTTTCATGTATCCACCTCTGAAACTTAAGCTCTTTCTTTAAAATCATCTTTGTGGCAGTCACATAGTTTTCACTTTCAAAGATTTTACTGCATTTTTCTAAAGTTTTTATATAAATTTGGAAAGCCTCTAAGTCACTGATTTTATATAAAAAGCGCCACATTCCATAATTAAATGCCATTTCCATCCCCCATCCAATTGTAAAAATGTTATATCAGTTTCGTACATTAAATGCAATGGACAGATCACTCATAAAAATTATGAGTGTTCTGTCCCTTGTAAAATACACCTTATTGTTTTATAATATAATGCTTAAAATTTAATCATACGGCGTTCCCTTTTTATAAAGCTTCCTTCAGCAGGAAATTTGTACAACCAGCTAAGCGATAAAATCCTCTTACAATACATATTATTATCTGCCCCCGCATCATTATCAAAATTCAACGGCGAATCAATCATAAATCTACAATCTAATTTAGCTATAAATTCATACAATTTCCAGCCATCATTTAGTCTGTATGAATACTTAATGCCTTGCAAAGCTAAACGAAGCGACTCTTTATGTAATCCAATATCTGACAACGCGCTTTCCCATAGTTCAAGCATGAGAGGCACTTCATCTTTCATGTTTTCCACTGATACTCCACTACTTTGGCAACTATGCCATAATTTTTTTAAAATCTCTATACACTTACCGGTTTCACCTGTTTTCTTATATGCCAACGCTATATTGCAAAGTATCAATCTCTCCTGCCGTGTATAAAATACAATATCCTTTTGGGGATCTTTTAAAGTAATCTTTAGTGCGTCAACAATTGCTTGCAAATACTCATTAGATGTAATACAATTTTTCCAAAAGAGAACTGAAGTTCGCAACCACTTAAGAAATTGACGATTTTCCGGATAATCACATTTATTTTTTAAACTTGATTCCAACTTTTTGCTTAATGTCAAAGCCTCATCATAACGAAGCAACTTACATCTTTTTTCAATTTCATTCACTAAAGCAACTTCTCTGTAACTGTCAGTTACTACATCCGTATTATACGTTCCTAATGATATTCCAAGTTTATTGGCCAACGCCACAAAAGTACCATCCTTGGCTCCTCTCATTCCATTTTCAAGTGCTCTGTATGTTTTTTCACTGCAAGTGCCTTCCGTAACCTCTCTTACCGTCATATTCTTACGCACACGATATGATTTCAACATTTCATGCAATAAATAATACTCCGGATAACTACTCATAGAATATGGATCCTTGCATTCAACATTAAACCTTTGCCGTATCCATCGTAAAGTCTCCACTACGTTTATTTCTTCGTCAGATAACGTCATATTCATGTAATGCAGAACTTCTTCTTTTTTTATCAAGATTTCTTCTATTCCCCCTATTTTATGCAGTGAACGCAATAAATCAAAAGCCTTGTTCAAATAGATTAATTTATTTTCACTCTCGCCTTGTACCACACTTGAAAAAAGAATTGCAGCTTTTATGTATGTTCTTACTCGCTCTTCCATTTCAAATTGCCTCTCAGAATATTCAAGAACAAAAGCCAATAATAGTTGTTGATTTTTAGTCAAGGAATGTGTTATCTCATATTCTTTTTCTATGCATAAAATAATAAAAATAAACTCATCTGCCGTATAACATTTTTCATATCTAAGTTCATCTGGATATCCAGAAACTGTGTAAGCAATCGCTTGATTCATCTTATCTATATTATTTTCAAGATAAGCCTTCCAAAATGTTGCAAATTGCTCCTGCAATTTTTTATTAATATTTCTATCCTTCGCTATCTCATTATCAAATTCCCTTACGTCACATTCACCAACCAAAATTTTATCAATAACATTTTGACGCCATGTAAGATAGTTATATTCTTCCTGTGTTACCAATGCAGAAAAGTAGGAAACACTTTTCCCAAGGCGCTGAAAAAGTACTCCCAATACTAACGCACTAGGCAATTCCCCCTCCTGTTCCATTCTAGATAAGACAGGCTGATCTACAATATTTTCAGACACATCCCCTTGTGATAAACCTACATGTTCACGTATTTTCTTAAACAAATGTCCTAATTTTATATTTTTCAATTATAATTTCTCACTCTCTAAACCTTGCCCAACTGTATTATAAAAGCACTGCTTACCAAAGCAGTGCCCCTATAATTGCAATCCAAGCATGCGCAAGCGCCTGATCAAACTTTTACCTTATTGCACTTGAAATCTTTTTTGCAAACTCTGCGGCTTCACCTTCAGTATATTCCCCCTGCTTCCAGTTCACATTAACTGTATCATTCTTAAATCTCGGAATCACATGCACGTGATAGTGAAATACTGTCTGTCCGGCTGCCTCGCCGTTATTCTGAAGAATGTTCACACCATCGCATCCTGTTACCTGCTTTAAAGCTACAGCAATCTTTTTTGCAACCTTAACAGCCTTTCCGGCTGTCTCCGGATCGATAGAGAAGATATCTGCCGCATGATTCTTAGGGAGAATGATCACATGTCCCTTATTGGCAGGACTTGCATCCATTATCGCCCTAAAATCGCCATCCTCGTAAACTGTGTTGGTCGGAATGTCGCCATTTGCAAGCTTGCAAAAAATACAATTTTCATCTTTCATTTTGAAATCCCCCTTATTTTATAAATTGAAACACTTCATCAAACATACGAAGTGTTTTAAAATTACCCTTTGCACTTATGCTTCCGGACATAAAAGCTCTTTGGAAAGTTACCTTTCCTGCAATTATATCATTCATAACGCCAGCTGTAGTCTTTGCAGAAACATCTGTATCCTGCTTGTCGCCATAATAAAGCTTAAGGTCCCTGCCGGCAATTTCTATTATAAGAACCGTATCTTTATCCGTAAGCTCTATCCTGTAGCTTGCTGAAAAATCTTCCTTCGGTATGAAATGATTTCTGAAATCCTTCATTATATCATTTTCATTTGAAGTTCTTGTATTGCCCAACATCTCCGTGAACATGTGAGAAAGTTCTTCTATGTCTTCCTTTTGCTTCTTAACATAAGTATCATTTGACACATATTCCGAAAGCTGTTCACTTTCCTGCGGTGTAAGCGGAATTGAAGTACGCTTGTCCACGTCTCTCACAATTACATACTCACTTGAAGGAAACGCAGTGCGCCTCTGATTTACTGTCCTGTACAAATCTTCTGCTATAGTTTCAATTCTGTTAGAAATAGGCCCGTTAAGTTCGAAATCTGTATTATCCTCAACATAAGCGCCAATGCCAGGGCATACATAACCGCCTAACATCTTCCAAGCTCTTGTAAGAAAACACATCGCCTCGTCTTCGCCATAAGTCGTCGCTGTAACAACCGGCATCATATACATACCTGACATCCTTTTCTTGTCGCCGTAGAGCCAGCAGGAATCAAGAAACTGAAGCATCAATCCTCCCACGCCAAACCATTCAAGTGAGGATGCAAGTATGATCGCATCCGCTTCCTTTAAAGTCTTTGGAAGCATGCTTATTGAATTTTTTTCTTCATACAGGTTGTATCTCCTGACCGTAACATGCAATTCATCAAAAACCTGAATTATCTTATCACATACATAAAGGCACGGATCATCTATAAGTCCTCTGCCACCATAATAAACATTAATAACCATAATCGTTCTTCTCGCTTATCTTCTTATTACCAATTGCTGCCACTACAAGCCCGATTACAAACCCACAGGCAAGTCCGGCTATATGTGCCACATTATCCACATTTGCATTTGTAAAACCACCATAAAGTGAAAAAACTATAAATATAAGCATCTGTCTTATAGAAACTCCTTGAAGTCGTCCTTTATATATCACTATGGCAGCAAAAAAAGCACCTACAAGCGCAAATATCGCCCCGCTCGCTCCAACGGAGCCGACAATACTCCCTTTTATCATATTATATAGCATTGAAAAAACTCCTGCAAGGATGCCTCCCGAAAAATAAGAAATAAATGTCCTTGCATGTCCTAATGACGCTTCGTATCTGCTGCCTATGACAAAAAGAACCATCATGTTGTTGACCAAATGACTTGTGCCCCCATGAATAAACATGCTTGTGATCAGCCTGTAATACTCATGGTCTCTTATCAATGCTATCCAGTTGTTATCATAAAGCTCATATATGTCTACGCCCTTTTGCATAAGAAAAAGGTTGCAAACGAGGTAGACCGCAAGATTTACCAGTATAAGCGAAATTGTGACCCAGATTCTTTCAGGTCGTATTGTTCCGTCTTCTGTCATTCTATCACCTGTTATTTATCCTGTTCATCCACGTTTTTCCATCACATTATTATAATTGCGATATTTATATCAGTCAATTTGTTTTGAACATTTATCTTACATATTTGACCTAATCATAGCTGATATATTGCTCTGGATATGTTCTGCCATACAAATAATTATCCAAAGCAGAAATATAGATATTTTAGTGGAAATTGGTAACGTTTCCATTGCATTTCTGACGCATAAATGTTACTATGAACATGACTCTAAAAACAACAATTTCAAAAGGAGAACTGTATGAGCCCTGAATGGTTAAAAGATGCCGCATTTTATGAAATCTATCCTCAATCCTTCAATGATACAAATGGGGATGGTATAGGTGATATTGACGGTATAACCGAGAAACTTGACTACATAAAAGAAACCGGATTCAATGCCTTATGGATAAACCCATGTTTCGATTCCCCATTTAAGGATGCAGGCTACGATGTAAGAGATTATAAAAAGGTAGCAGCAAGGTATGGCACCAACCAGGACCTCTACCGTCTTTTCGGCGAGGCACACAAAAGAAATATGCATGTCCTGCTCGACCTTGTACCCGGTCACACTTCTGAGGAACATGAATGGTTTAAGGCAAGTAAAAAGCAGGAAAGAAACGAATACTCAGACCGCTATGTATGGGCAGACAATTCATTTTACATGAAAGGACACCCTTACATAGCAGGTGAAAGCGAACGTGACGGCATTTACATGCTCAACTTTTTCAAGTCACAGCCTGCCCTAAACTACGGTTTTGGTGAAGTGACCGAAAATTGGCAGATGTCTTATGACTCTCCTGCTGCCATAGGTACCCGCGAGGCAATGAAAGACATTATGCGCTTCTGGATGGACAGGGGATGCGACGGTTTCAGAGTAGATATGGCTGATTCTCTTGTAAAAGATGATACTCCTGAAAAGAAATACACAAGTCTCATCTGGGAAAATGTCCGCGAGATGTTTGATAAGGAATACCCTGAATGTGCTCTTGTGGCTGAATGGGACGCTCCGGCTCAGGCTCTTCCTGCCGGATTCCACATGGATTTCACCCTTGATAATCCATGGACTGCATACCGTTCGCTTTTCCGCGACTACAGGGATGCTCCTGCAACAAGAGGTGGAAGCGGTCTAAACAGTGACTCTGTAAACCTTGACAGTGACCACAGCTATTTCAGAAAAGACGCCAAAGGTGATATCACCCGTTTCACGAACTGGTATCTTGATGTTTATAACAAGACCTCAAAAGTAGGCTATATAAGCCTAATATCAGGCAACCATGACACTCCTCGTTTAAGAAGAACTCTTTCTTTGACCGAAATGAAGATTGCCTATACCTTCCTTTATACAATGCCGGGTGTACCTTTCATGTACTATGGTGATGAGATTGGTATGCGTTACCTTAACATTCCTACAAAAGAAGGCGGTTACGGTCGTACCGGAAGCAGGACGCCTATGCAGTGGAATCACGAAAAGAACTATGGATTTTCTACTGCCTTCAGCGAAGATCTGTATCTGCCGCAGGATTCTGCTTTTGATGCTCCTACTGTTGAAGATGCCAAAAAAGACCCGGATTCACTTCTTGCAGCTTTAAAGAAGCTCCTTGCTTTAAGGCACGCAGAAACCGATCTTCAAGCTGATGGAGATTTCAAAATACTTTATGCCGAGAAGGAAGACCCGCTCTTTGTCTACAGGCGCGGAAACTTTATATGCGCAATAAACCCTTCGGGCGAAGAGCATATTTTTACAGGACTTGACAAAGACTGCAAAAATATTTTATCATTTTCTCTTGGAAGCATAGTAATTGACGGCAGCCGGCTTATCATCGGCGGTCAGTCGGCTGCTGTGATAAAGATAAGATAAACTGTCCTGTTGCCATAAACAGACAGTAAAGGAGCAGATTACATGAAAAAGATCGGTATAATCGGTGCAATGGCAGAAGAAGTCTCAATGCTTATTGACCGTATCAATGATCCTAAGGTTACAGAAAAAGCTGGCATGAAGTTTACTGAAGGTAAACTCCTTGAAAAAGAGGTCGTTATTGTAAACAGCGGTATCGGCAAGGTAAACGCTGCTCTTGCAGCACAGGTTCTCGTTGACCTTTTTGATGTCGATGCGATAATCAATTCCGGTGTTGCCGGAGCCATTTCAAACAGACTTTCAATAGGTGATATAGTACTTTCCGAGGATGCTGTCCAACATGATATGGACGCAAGCTACTTTGGCGATCCTGTTGGAAATATTCCAAGGATGAAGGAATCCTATTTTAAGGGCGACAAGAAACTTATCAAGCTTGCAGAAGAAGTCTGCGCAGAAGTAAACCCTGAAATTCATGTATTTGCAGGTCGTGTTGCCTCCGGAGATCAGTTTGTTTCAAGCGCCGAGAAAAAGCACTGGCTTGCCACTACTTTCAACGCTATGTGCACAGAAATGGAAGGAGCTGCGATCGCACAGGCAGCCTACCTTAACAACACTCCATTCCTTGTTATCCGCGCTATTTCAGACAAGGCAGACGGTTCAGCAACAATGGACTACAACACCTTCGAAAAGCAAGCAATAATGCACACCGACAAGCTTGTTATGGGAATGCTTGAAAGACTCTGATATATTTTCCTTCAAAAAAGACCATTAAGTTTCATCGCTTAATGGTCTTTTTTCTTATGCAAGCATTGAAAATATATATTCTCTTCTTGAAAGCACTATGCTGTCTCCTGTACAGATAGTCGCTTTTTTAAATGGTATCAGCCTTATCCCGTTTACAAAGCTTCCATTGGTCGAGTCAAGGTCTGTAAGTGAAAATGTACCGTCTGCCCTCTTATCTATTCTTGCATGACACCTGCTTACAGAGGCATCCTCCACCGTATGGTCAAGTCCCTTATCCCCTTTTCCCACAAAAAAAGGGAAATGGGTTATCATGACCTTTTCATCGCAGCTTTCCACAGGGTCAAGAATAAGCACGCCTTCACGTCCGTCCTCAGTCTTTACAAAAGGATTCATACATTCTTCCTCTGCATCCTCTTCATACTCTTCATTTTCATCATCTTCCCCGTCGCTGTCATCCCTCTTTTTTCCGAACTTTACATCCTCGTTCAGATACGACCATATCTTTCCAAATATAGACTCTTTTTCTTCTTTTTTGCTGCCGTAAGTACTGCCTTCCTCGGCAAGTTCAGTTTCTGCTGTGTATTCTTTTCTTTGCAATGCTTTCTTTGGGATCATCCTTTTTTCTTCTTCCATAAATTTCTTTGCATCCTGCTTCAAGGCACTCTTTCCATCAAGCGGAGTCTGCAAAAGAACTACTGCCTTTTCTCTTATTATTTCCGTAACTTCTCTTCCGTTTCCAGACCTTCTCGCATCTCTTACCGCCTGATAGAGAAGATATGCCATCCTTACCGCTTCCTCATCGCCCCTCTCCACATTATCAAGAATATACTCAAAAAGACTGCCAAAGCCCTGCTCATTCTTTTTCTGCATAAACGTGGCATCAGTATCATAGATAAAATAAAAGCCACCTTCATCTCCTGCCTTTTCAAACACACTGTCAGGTCTTACAACAAGCCCATTAAAAGGGAGCATGTACTCTTCCATCCCCCTGCACACATTAAGGAAGCTTTCAAGAAAATTTCTCATTCTGTCTGCATTGAAGCTTTTCACCCCGTCCTCACTGTCAAGAGAACTCATATCCGAAAGAAGATACTCTAAAACATCCTCGCCATCATGACTTTTAAAGCTTGCTTTAACAAGCCCCGGCACCTCATTTTCAACGATCATCCTTATCACGTAACTATCGCCGTCCGCCGGCACTTCAAGGTAATTTTTTCCCTGATCGACAATCCGGTTGAAATGCCCTTCTTCGCATTTAATCTCATCCATCATCGCGCACCTCATCTGTCAGATTTCTTATACCCGTAACCTGTCTTGCAAATTTCTGCGGTTCAAATCTTGTATAAGATACTTCCATTACATCTTCATTTTCATTTTTCTTAAGCCATCCGCCATGAAAGGGAACTACCATAGATTTTACAGTAACTCCAAGTTTGCCTTCACGCCCATTTATACTCGCATAAGGCGAATAGTATCTCGTTTCAAAAAGAACGCCGTTTTTCCGCACGTTGAAATGTTCCCTTGTTTCACTTCCATCAGCTTTTGCCGAGACCGACTCGATCATGCTGCAGGTCAGATCACTTTTTAAGACCATCCTGTCATGCAGGTGAAAAGAAGTAAATACTACCGCTATCACAGTAAAAAGCATAAAAGGGAAAACAAGACTCATTTCAAGAGTAAGTGAACCCTTTAAACGCAAATAAAAAAAGCAAAAAACCTGTCGTGATAAACGGGATAAACGCTGTTTCATGAACATAATTCCTTTCCGAAAAAATCTGATAAAAAAGTAAAAATAAATATGCCGTAACCCCTGTTATAATAAGGCATTCCACTCCATATCCCATTGCAAAAGCTGCAAAAACAAGGGCATCTGCCCCGCCGATATTTTTTAAGATAATCGCAGAAATAAAAATTAAAACTACAAGAATACTTGCATAAAAACTAAGACCTTTATTTACATATATTCCTTCCAATAAAATAATCAAAATACATGGAAGGAGCATATACAAAGGAATTTCTTTTTTATCAATATCCTCAAAAGATAAAATCAAAAGTGCCGCAAGCGAAAACATATTTCAACCTCCGCATTTTGAACAGGGAGAAAGCCCCCTTTTCTTTGCTTCATCCACCGTCATGCTCATAATTGTCCTTTTTATCCCCGAACAATGTGCATAAGCGTGGAATCTGTCCCCATAGTCTGTTATAAAAAGATGCTCCTGCACATTTCCTTTGATACAGACCTCACATGGATGATACTTTCCTCCGGAAACATTCCTAAGACCTGTGACGTCTTCTTTTGTCACTTCTCTTACTGTAAGCCTTATATGACTGCATGATCGGTCCGAATGGTAAACCCTGCCATTTTCAGCCACAAATACAAGTCTTTTATCTCCTGTTTCATCCTCATTATACTTTCTGCCGGTGAAAAGCCTTGCAGTGGAAACTCGCACAAAATTTCTGCCGTTAAGCCTTGCACTCTTAAAAAAAGTGATGGTATTTCCGGAAAGCCTTGCATCCGTATCGGCTCCGGGGTCTTCAAAGACTTCATCCTGTGCAAAGGCAGCCTCAGCTGTATTTCTAAGGGTTTCATTTAATTTAAGCGACATTTCTGCCTGCTTGGCAGAAAAGGTTGACCAAACCACGATATGGCAGACTGCTATCAGAAATATAGGAAGAGCAATAGCTGTTTCAAATATGATAGTCCCTGCAAGAGATCTGCGGAACGTCCATTTTTTGCGCCTGTTTTTGTTGTTTTTGATCATTTGTTCCTGCTGTACATTGGTCTTCGCAGGGTGTGTTTTTTCATTGTTTGTTTTCAAAAGTTGTCTGAATATCTCCTTTCTAAAATTTAGCCTGTCGCATCTTAAAGGACAGGTCTTAAAAACAGGTGTCATGGACGCTCTGCAGATCTCTTACAGAAGGTCGTATTCAATAAAGGTGCTAATATCCCATTCTCTTGCTCTGTTTTTTGATAACATTCTTATAAATCTAAGATTTAGAAAAGCTGGTTTTACCTGACCGTGAAGCTCTCCTGACACGCCACAGTAGCAAAAAGAAGCATTAAAATTTTTGCTGTATCTGCATCTTACATTCTGCTCAATAAGCCTTACCATCCTTGTGGCAAGCTCATCTTTTCCTGTAAGCAAAAGGAAGGACGAAAGATAATCTTCATATCCGATCTTCTTTTCCATGCCCGGTAACATTTCAACCTTTTCTCCCGCAAAAAGCTTTTTTACATCGCTTCTTGCTGCTGCAAGCGCTTTGCCCACAACCACGGCCTGTACTATCGCAGGTTCAAGGAAGGGCATGCCAAGTGCCGCAGAGATTGTTGTAGCAGCAATGTTGGCTTCTTCCTGTGTTTCCCTGTCTGTTTCATAGTAGGTAGTCCAGGTGGCAAGTCTCACAGCAAAAAGCCTCTCACTTATACTTTTAATATTTTCCTTATCGCTGTCTTTCCCCACCACAAGATACTCTCTCTCATAAGAAAGCTTATGTTCCTTATCATCAATCTTTTTAACATAATCAGAGAAGTGACTGCCTGCATAGGCTATTAAAAGGGGCTTATCTGTGATAAATTCACTTGCGGCACTTCCTTCGCCCGTCACCTTCCATGCAGGATACTCGGTTATACTTTTACCGGATATCGTGGCACCATCCGGCAAAAGGGCGGAAAGAACTATTCCTTTTGAGGTATCTGCTTCATCTTTTATCCTTGCAAGTTCATCTATAGCATCCTGCCTTTCCTGCGAGTCCATTTCACTTTCTTCACCGTCGTCAAGGGCAAGCTCTTCTTCATCAGGCAGGGCGGGAGCCTCCACCCTTTCGGGTGAAAGACTCTCTGCAAGCCCTGCAATCATTCCCGCAGGCACGGCAGTCTTCATATATTCCGCCGCCTGCCTTGTAAAGAAAGCACAGTTATTTTCTGTCATAGTTTCTTTGAATGAAAATGAAGAAAACTCCGCTTTCATCCTCATCCAATCGTGACCAAATGCAGTATCTTTTCCTGTCATTGTCTTAAGGTACTTATCTGCAAGGCCGCTTCCATAAACATCACCGCCAAGACTTCCTGCATCCACAAAAAACACATGGTAATCATCAAAAATTTCTCTCTGATATTCCGCCATAACATTTTCTGCCGCCAAAAGCCCATCATCCATGATCATTGCTCTGCACTCGCTGAACCTTGCCGAATCCGAAAGACTCCCCACGACAGCAACCGTAAAAATGAACATAAAGGATAAAAATACAGTAGCAGACCCTTTAAGTTTCAGACATAAATTCATCTGTCTTTCCATCAAGCTTGCTAAAGATATTTTCTATAAGAGCTCCTATCTTATCCTTGAAAACATACAGTACACCTACGATCACAGCAATTATAAGGACTATTTCAACAACAGCCATACCTCTGTTATCTGCAAGTAAATTTTTGCCCTTGCGCCTTGCTTTTTCCTTTGCTAAGACCCCCTTTGCATAAAGCATATATTCAAGACCGATAACCTTATCTACAAGGTTTGTCACGCCTTTTTTTAAACTTAAATCTATCACTTTTAATCTCCTTACTGTGCCGTCATAAATGCCGGCACCATTATCATTGCCATTACAAGCACGAGCTGAAGCATCATAGGCAGAAGCATTTTAGTATCTGCCTTGCTGCCATTTTCAGCCGCATTGTTTTTTCTCTTTTCAAGTGCTGTTTCAGATTCGTCTGAAAGTCTGTCAAGAAGTCTTCCTGCGCCGAGCCTAAGACTTTCTATGAGGATTGAAGAAAACTTCATATAGTCAGGGCAATCCGCACACCTCTTCCCAAAGCTCTCATACGCTTCCCTTTCCGTCATTCCGTTGTCCATCTGCCTTACTGTTATCTGAAGTTCCTTTTTCAGCGCCGTCTCTTTGCCCTTTTCTTTGGCAAGCTTTCTTATGATCTCAGACATCGTAAGACCTGCCCCAAGAAGAATAACAACCCTGCCTGCAAAATCTGCATAGGCCTCTTTAAGCTCTGCTCTTTTCTTCACTGACTTTTCTTCGTTTCTGTCTTTATAAACAAAAGCCAGTGCCATTACTACAAAAACAGAAAGCATAAGACATTTTGGTGCCATAAGCTCCTGCGGTTCAAAAAATTTGACCCTTATCCCTCCGATTGCTTTCGGCAGAGGAATCTCTTTTTTTATGTCATCACCTTCAAGGATGGTATTTAGAACGTTTTTAACACTTTCTTCTACTGTCTCCTTTGGCATACTTCCATCCGGAGCAAGGTGTATAGCGTATTTCTTTGAAAGTTTATTATCTTTATCGTAGACAACCGTAAGAGTAACTGTTGTATCCATTTCCCCTTTTACAATTGAAGTATTTATGTTGCCTTCATCACTAAAGGCACCTGTCACATCACAGGAAAATTCAAAACTGCAGGGGTTTTCGGGGATAGATTTGGGAATATTTATTCCACTTCTTACAGCTTTTCTGCTTTCACCCTTTCTTATAAAACTTTTCCCATAATACTCCATTGCCTGATCTAAGAAAGCATCTATTTCATCGTCACTTGCCTTTCTTGCATGGATCATTCCGGCAAAGTCAAACTCATCTCTACTCCCGTCTCTTCCTGCCGCCTTTACCGTTAGCCTGCATGACTTGCTGTCCTCATAGACCTCCGGTCTTTTTAACACCGCTATCCCCTTTTCTCTTGCAGTAAGATCATTTATACCTGCAAAAAAAGTTATTATGATTCCGGCTATTGCAGCAAGGATAAGCTTTTTCTTCTGTTCAGGTTTAAACTTGTTGAAATATTCCATCCTACACCTTCACATTTGTAATTTTTTCCATCATAAGAAAGCACATAAAATAGAGCACAAGAATTATCGTCATCATTCCTCTTCCTATAATTCCCGTATACATGTAACTCATCATGTCAGGCATAGTCACATCAATGTAAAGAAGAAGTCCCGGCAAAAGGATATCCATGATATGCCCTTCTATCCTCTTTTCGCTTGTTATCGCCCTTACTTCCCTTTCCATGCTCTTTCTTGCATCCATAACCTTTACGGTATGCGCCATTACCTTAACGATATTTCCACCTGACCTTTTTGAAACCATGCAGACCTCTGCAAACTCATTTATCTCTGCAACGCCGCTTCTTTTTCCCAGATCCATAAAAAGATCCTCGACGTTCATGTTGCAGGCAAGTCCACGCTTCATGGCATCAAATTCTTTTATTATAAATGCATCCGGCGGAAATAGGGTTGAAAGTCCGCTGGCACAGTTTTTTACAGCAGCTTCAAGCGAATTTCCGGCATCAAGAGAGGCACTCATCACATGCAGGGCTTCAAGAAACTGCTCTCCTAAAAGCACTTTTCTTTTAGTAATCTGCTTTTTCCTGTCGTATTTTTCAAAGAAATAGATAAAGGGAAACATAAAGATTATTCCAAGAACATGTTTATAAAAAAGAAGTCCAAAGACAACGCAGAAAGCTGACCAAATAAGAACAAGTTCACGCCATTGCTTTTTTGTTCGCTTGTATTCAGAATAATTCATTTATATCAACACCGCCTCTGTAAAGTTTAGAAAGGCTTCTCTCAGGCTTTCCGATAACCTTGATACGATCACTTTCGTCGTCATAAGCAAATATCCCTCTTGCAGCGATCTCACCATTTTCCACTCCTTCAAGTTCACTTATTTCAAGGAGTTTTCGCCTGCCATCCGGAAGCCTTCCAAGATAGATTATAAAATCTATGGCAGAAGCAATCTGCCTTTGCGCTGCAGCAAGCGGGATATCGCTTCCTGTAAGTACAAGTGTTTCAAGCCTTGAAATGGTATCTTTTCCGGAATTGCTGTGTATGGTGGACTCACCTATATGACCTGTGTTAAATGCATTGAGCAGATTTACAGCGGCAAGTCCGTCTCGCACTTCGCCGACTATAATTCTGTCAGGTCGCATTCTAAGACTTGACTTTATAAGGTCCGCAATGCCTATTGCGCCTTTCCCTTCCACATTCGCATTTCTTGTTTCAAGCCTTACAAGGTTCGGTATTCCTGTTAGCTGAAGCTCTGCTGAGTCTTCCATTATCACAACTCTTTCTTTACGGGGAATATATTCAGAAAGTGCATTTAGAAATGATGTTTTACCGGAAGAAGTTCCGCCGCTTACTATTATGTTGCATCCTGCAGCTACTATCTTTTTTACAAACTCGGCTGTCTTTTCATCAAGAGTGTCGTAAGAAAGAAGCCTGTCCATGTTCATCGGCTCTTTTGGAAACTTTCTTATTGTGACAACAGCCCCGTTCAATGCTATAGGCGGCAGCACAACATTCACTCTGCTTCCGTCTGAAAGCCTTGCATCCACTATGGGGTTTGCCTCATTTACAGCCCTGTTTACCTTTGAAACTATCTGCTGAACAATATTTTCAAGCTGTTCTTCACTTTCAAGCCTTGCCCCTGCCTTCTCGATCTTTCCATTTCTTTCAATAAAAATATCGTCGGGCCCATTTATCATTATCTCCGAAATGCTTTCATCATCTATATATTTTTGCAGAGGTCCAAGTCTTCTTACTGAATCGAAGACCTCCCCTGTAAGCTGCTTCATTTCTCTTACGGAAATACGTCCGGCTCTGCCAAAATCAAGGATTCTGTCCTCTATACAGCTTAAAATTTCTGCATCTGTCAGGTTTCTTGAAAGGTCAAGACCGCTCATAAGTGCCTCTATAAGGTCGCTCTGGATTGTCGGGCTTCTTTCCTTCATGTCTTCTATCATAGTCTTTCCACCCTTACTTTATCTGATATATCCGCAATATCAGTAAGTGCAAGATCCTGTCGCATTCTCTCAGACATACTTTCGCCGTTTCCGTCAAAACAAAGGATTTTTATTTCATCACAGATTTTAAGCAATGAGAAAAAAGAAATTGTTGAAATGTCAAAAATAAGAACTATATCTTCTGTCTGGCTTTTTTCTGTCAGAATATCTGCAAGCTTTCTCATGCCTGCATCAGATAGCTCATAAAGTTCGATAAAATGCCTTACCGGATCTATCCTGTTCACGCCTCCAGTGCTTTCAAGCATTTCACGTGCCTTTCCTTCCGCACCTTCTTCAATGCAGTAAATAAGATCAGTAAGCGAGATATTTTCCTTTCCCGAAGGCATCAGAGACCTGAAATCGATTACAAGACTGTCTCCTTCTGTGTTTTCTTCAATATAATCATCAAAAGTCTCTGCATCCTGTCTGTCAAAACTGATAAGCCCATGTATCTTCCTGTCTGTCTTCTTTCTCTTTGCGGGCAGTTTATCTATGTGCTTTAAGATTTCCTCTATGATGCAGTCTGCAGACTGATATTTATAAAGCCAGTCTGCATCGGGAACAAGGCTTTTGCTTTCTGTAAGAACTATTATGCGCTTCAGGTTGAAATCCTGCGGCAGGAGTCCTGTATCAAAACCGCTTCCCGCAAGCAAAAAAGCCTCCGGTCTTTTTATTAAAAAGGCTGCAAACTTTTCTCTGTCAGAAAAAGAGCATGACATAAGACCTGCCGTTTTATTACGATTGATACAGTCCGACAAGGCAGAAGAATACCTGCGATCCTTGTCAAAGACCACTACAAAACGGTCATTCATATTAACTTCTCACTGTCTGGAAAATTTGATTTTTTAAAAAAGAACATAAAGAATATTGTGCTTTTGCGAAGCGAAAGCGCTAAGGTACAGCAAGCTAATACAGAATGTATTGCTTACGACATATTAAAACAAGATTCACAGGGCGGTATCAGTTACCGTCCCTGTGCTTCTTGATAATCTCTTCGAAGCGGCGTCTTGATGCGTCTACTTCAGGATCATCTTTGTCGTCCTTGATCTCAGACTCTTCCATGATCTCAAGGTCCTTTGAGAGTTCTTCAAGATCCTCAGCACTGAAAAAATTCTTATCCATAATTATTACCTCCCGGCCGGAAAAGTAACTGTTCTGCAATTAGTATATATCATATTTTTCTTTTTTGCAAGGCTTTTACACATTATGTAATGTAGAAAGAATTGTTTCAGTTTTGTGCAATTCTGACAAAATTCGTATCCAATTTTTACCAAGAGAGTAATTGAATGTCGTATCACTTCGTGATACGACATTTTATCATATCGTCTGCTGTGTGCCATGCAAGGACTGCACACTTTACTCTGGCAGGCATGTGGGATATGTCTCTGAGTGCTATCGCATCTTCAAGCTCTGAAAGCTCTTCATCATCTGTAATCGTCCCCTTTATCATGCCAAGGAAAAGTTCGCAAAGATGCTTTGCTTCTTCCACAGGTCTTCCTATGATCTCATCAAGCATCATATCTGTAGATGCTTGACTTATAGCACAGCCTGAACCACTGAAGCCGCCATCTGTCACCACTCCGTCTTCAACCTTAAGCTCAAGAGTAATATCGTCGCCGCAGCTTGGATTTACTCCGCGCATGGTAACAGTAGGGTCTTCAATCTTTCTCTTGTTATTAGGATGCATGTTATGATCATTCACAAGTTCATTGTAAACAGCCTTAAGCTCCATAGCCTAAATACCCCCTTACCTTTGTAAGTGCATCTATAAATCTGTCTATTTCTTCTTCTGTATTGTAAAAATAAACACTCGCTCTGTCCGTAGCATTTACCCCAAGGAACTTAAGAAGAGGCTGAGCACAGTGATGACCTGCTCTTATACAGACATGCTGTTCATCAAGTATGCTCGCAACATCGTGAGGATGAACATCCTTTACCATAAAAGTAACAATGCCATGGTGATCGCAAGGCTTGCTTCCGCCTATGATCTCGATATAAGGAAGCTCTCCCATCCGCTCTATCATATACTTCACAAGTTCAGCTTCACGCTTTTCAATGTAATCAAGACCGATACTATTTATATAATCTATGGCAGCTCCAAGTCCAACTGCACCGCCTGCATTTACAGTACCCGCCTCAAACTTATGCGGAACTTCTGCAAATGTGGCGCTCTGCTGTTCAACGTACTCTATCATCTCGCCACCTGTAAGAAATGGAGGCATTTCAAGGAGAAGTTTCATTTTGCCATAAAGAGCCCCAATACCCATAGGAGCAAGCATCTTATGTCCTGAAAGAGCATAAAAATCGCAATCAAGTTCTGTTACATCAACCTTCATGTGAGGTGTGCTCTGAGCGCCATCCACAATGGCGATCGCACCAACACTGTGTGCTTTCTTTATAACTGCCTCAACCGGATTGAGCACACCCATTACATTTGAAACATATCCTATTGATACGATCTTTGTCCTATCCGTTATCTTTGTCTCTATCTCCTCCGGAGAGATTCTTCCTTCTTTGTCTATCATCATATAGACAAGCTTTGCACCTGTCTGCCTTGCCACCATCTGCCATGGTAGGATATTGCTGTGATGCTCCATTATAGTTATGACTATCTCATCACCCTCATGCAAATGAGAAAGCCCATAGCTGTAGGCTATAAGATTCAGGGCTTCGGTAGTATTTCTTGTAAAGATTATCTCGGAAGCATCCTTTGCGCCAATAAGGTTTGCCACCTTCTCTCTGGCGCTCTCATATGCCTCTGTAGCCTTCACAGAGAGATCGTAAACGCCTCTTAAGGGATTTGCATTGGCTTCCTCATAAAAACGTGTCACAGCCTCGTTTACCTGACGTGGTTTTTGGGTGGTAGCCGCATTATCAAGATAGACCATTTCAGGGTATTTTGAAAAAATGGGAAAATCTGTTCTAAAATCACAATTCACTTCCAAATACCCCCTTTATATAATGCCTTGCAGCCCCCTTTGATTCCTCATCAGGAAGCCTTTCGATGACAGTATTTATCCTTGCTCTTGTCATAAGCTCCTTGGCTGCTGCCTCGTCTATTCCTCTCGACTTCATGTAGAAAAGAAGTGCTTCATCAACCTTGCCTATGGTAGCTCCGTGATTTCCCTCTACCCTTTCTTCATGGCAGAGAATAAGCGGTACTGTCTTATTTACTGTATCAGGGCTTAAAAGAAGAGTTGCCTCTGTCTCATTTCCAACTGAATTAGCTGACCCCTCTTTAAAATCTATAGTTCCTCTGTAGGTCTTTTTGCTCTGGTCCATAAGGACACCCTTTGTGTCCATGCGGCAGTTTGTTTTCTTTCCAGAATGATTTGTAACAAAATTAAGGTCAAGGAAATCATCATCACGACAAAGGTAAGCTTCATCATTCTGATAGTCAGCCTTATACCCAATAAGCTCGGTTCTCACTCCAACGTAGGCTTTGTTTGCACCAAGTTCAAGCTGCACAAGCTCGCCCTGCGCATTATCCTCTTCATAGAAGGCTATATCGTCAAAATGTATGGCTTTTCTTCCAAGAAGCTGCACCCTTGAAAGCTTTACATGGGCTCCCTTTTCAAGATAAACCTTTGTTCTTATACCAAAAAGCCCGTCGAAATCATCATTTGAAGAAAAGATCTGAACCACATTTATATCAGCTCCCTCTTTGGCATAGATGATCTGATCTGTTACAGCAGAAACGTTCTCGTCATAGTAAACTTTTACAGGCTCATCCACTTTGGTATCTTTCTCTGCAATAAGGGCAGAAGCTTTTATCCCCGCTGCCTTTATAGCTCCATCAATGAGCCCGCTTGAAGCGGCATTTGCATATTTTTTATAATTTGCAAGAGTTTCAGCAAAGTCCTCGTCTGAATTATCAAGCCTGTCCTTATCACCAGCCTTGGAGTCTATATTAAGCGAATCCATGCCGGTTATCATGCCTGATGTCTTCTTTACAAGTTCGCAAAGCTCCTGCCCTTCCGTTACAAGGTAAAGCCCCTCCGGAAGGTTTATCTCCTTTTTCTTAGGAGCAGTGATTTCTGTATCTATATCTATCTCGGCATAATTACCCTTTACCCAGCTGTATGTGGCAGCCGGAAGATAATTTACCTTTCCTTTTACTTTAAATTCCATCACATGTTACCTTTCATTTCAAGGTTGATCAGGTTATTCATTTCAACCGCATATTCAAGAGGAAGCTCCTTGCTTACAGGATTGGCAAAACCGCTTACTATCATTGATCTTGCCTCCTCCTCGCTTATACCGCGGCTCATAAGGTAAAATACCGCGTCATCACTGATACGTCCTATCTTTGCCTCGTGTCCGACATCTGAATCGTCTGTACGGATATCCATTGCAGGAACCGTATCTGAACGTGACTTGGAATCCAGCATAAGGGATTCGCAGGAAACGAATGCCTTCGACTGCTTTGCGTTTTTTGAAATAGTCACATCACTGCGGTATGTGCTCACGCCGCCATCCTTTGAGATTGACTTGGTTGAAATGAATGAGGACGTATTTTTACCTTGGTGAATCATCTTGGCACCCGTATCAAGGTTCTGTCCACGTCCGGCAAAGGTAATACCTGTAAACTCGCAGTGAGAATTGTCGCCCTTTAAGATAGTCATAGGATAAAGATAGGAAACATGTGAGCCGAAAGACCCTGAAACCCACTCCATCTTACCATCTTCTTCAACCAGAGCACGCTTTGTGTTCAGATTGTACATATTCTTTGACCAGTTCTCTATAGTTGAGTATCTGAGTCTTGCACCCTTCTTTACAAAAAGCTCAACGCATCCTGCGTGAAGATTGGCAACGTAATACTTAGGTGCTGAACATCCCTCTATGAAGTGAAGGTCTGCACCCTCGTCAACTATGATAAGGGTATGTTCAAACTGACCGGCTCCGGCTGCATTAAGTCTGAAATATGATTGGAGCGGGATATCTACCTTGACTCCCTTCGGTACATAGACAAATGAGCCACCTGACCATACTGCTCCATGAAGTGCGGCATATTTGTGGTCTGTAGGAGGTACAAGCTTCATGAAATATTCATGTACCATATCGCCATACTCGCCATTGAGCGCACTTTCAAGGTCTGTATATACGACTCCCTGCTTTGCAACATCCTCGCGGACATTGTGATAAACAAGCTCAGAATCATACTGGGCGCCTACTCCCGCAAGAGACTTTCTCTCGGCTTCAGGTATACCCAGCTTTTCAAATGTATTCTTTATATCGTCCGGCACGTCCTCCCAGTCGTTTTTCATGTTTGACTTTGAACGGACATAGGTGACGATATCCTTCATATTAAGTCCGGCAACAGAAGGTCCCCATTCAGGCATCTTCATTTTGTTGAAAATCTCAAGCGACTTAAGACGGAAATCGAGCATCCATGCCGGATCGTGCTTTTCTTCCGAAATCTGACGTACTATATCCTCGGTAAGACCTTCATTAACTTTCATGAAATCTTCAGGCTTTTCTTCATATCTGAAATCATAGATACTTGAATCTATATCAGACACTCTGGTCTTTTCTGCCATTTTCTTTCCTCTCAGTCTTCAACGTACTTTGCAAAACCATTCTCATTTACTTCATCTACAAGAGAACCATCACCTGTAGCAACAAGCTTTCCTTTAACAAGGATATGTGTCTTATCAACCTTTAATGAATCAAGGATTCTTGTGCTGTGAGTGATTATAAGAAGGGCTCCGTCTCTGTTCTTCTGATATGCTCTTACACCCTCTGATACAGTCCTTACCGCATCTACATCAAGACCTGAATCTGTCTCATCAAGGATAGCAAACTTAGGACGAAGCATGAGCATCTGAAGGATCTCAGCCTTTTTCTTTTCACCGCCTGAAAAACCTACATTAAGGTCTCTTTCAAGGTAAGAAGGGTCCATGTGAAGTATTTCCATTGCCTCTTTAAGATCAGCTCGAAACTGCCTTATTTTAAGCGGCTTTCCTGTGTTCTGACGGATCGCATTTCTAAGAAAACTTTCAAGCGAAATGCCCGGAACTTCAAATGGACTCTGGAAAGAAAGGAACATACCCTTTCTTGCCCTTGCATCAACAGGCATGTCCTTTACAGACTCTCCGTCAAAGATGATATCTCCTGCTGTAACCACATAGGATGGATTGCCCATAAATGTGAAGCCTAAAGTAGACTTGCCGGCTCCGTTAGGTCCCATGAGCACGTGTGTTTCACCTGCGCCAACACTAAGATCAATGCCCTTTAATATAGGGGCATCCTCCACGCTTACATGGAGATCTTTTACCTGTAATAATTCAGACATGTCCTTTACCTCTATTCTGCCGGAACGCCGGCGGTTAGTCATTTCTATCTAATTCCGAGTAATTTAGTACGGATTGCAAGAAAGATTATACAACGTCATTTATCAATATGCAAGTAAAAAAACAATAAGCAGGGTGCTCAATACATTTTAATTTGAAAATTCCGCATGAATTTCCTGTTAACGTAAACGAAACAGGTAATTTCGTTTAGGATAAACGCCACTTACTCTATCCGCAATCGTTTACTCCACCTGCTATAAAGAAAAAATTACAGTATTTTTATTTATCTCTTTACAATTGAAATATCTAATGTTATAGTTAAAACTGAAAGGTTTCTTAAAAGCCTACTTTTATAGAAATCCTGAACTGAAACGGTGTTGGGATAAAAGGAGTATAAACATGACAAAGAAGAACGTAGGTATTGTCAGAAAACTCGATGAACTTGGACGTATAACGATCCCTATCGAGCTTAGACGTGCTCTTGGTGCTGAAAACCATGATGAACTTGAAATCTTCGCCGACAGAGACAAGGTCGTTATCAAAAAATACGAACCAAGTGATATCTTCACAGGCGAAACAAAAGATCTTTATGAATTCCACGGTAAGCTTGTTTCACGCAAGTCTATTGTTGAACTTGCAAAGCTCGCAGGTATCATTAGTCAAGATGAAGACGTTTAATGTATTAAATCAAAAACTTCGGCAATCAATGATCACCGAAGTTTTTTTATTATGTCCGGGGCTGCGAGGCATTGCTTCGCAATGTCTCATTTTTCCCAGCCTTTTTTTGCGCTGATATGGTAGTTTTTAAGGGTTCTTCCTTCTCTTTCCTGGGACAACTTCCACTGCAGAGGAGACTTGCCTGTTAGGGCTCTGAAATTTCTGTTGAAGCTTGACGCTGTCTTATATCCGACCCTTCGTCCGACCTCCTCCATCTGATAGTCCTCCTTATAGATAAGTTCACACGCCTTGTCTATACGGACCATATTAAGGTAATCAAGAGGCTTCATATTGGTACTTTGTTCAAATATCCTCCTGAAATGGCTTTCTGAAAGCCCACATTCACTTGCTATATCAGCAACCTTAAGTTCCTCTTTATAGTGCCTTTCTATAAAGGCAGCGGCATGCTCGACATAACCATTTACCCTGTTTATATTCTTGAGCCTACTGCCCGACTTTGTCATACGAAGAAGCATCAGTATAAAAGCCCTGAGATACCCTTTGATTATATCGACAGAGTACTGATTCTTTGCTCTGCACTCATCCATTATAAGAAGGATCAGTCTTGCCATCTGCTTATCGTCCGACGCCCGCCTTAAAACTATCTCTTTTGAAATAGTTCTAAGCACCTCATCAGGACTGTAATGCAGATCCTCCATCTCATTTCTCACAAAACCATCGACATCCACAAAGAGAAATTCCCACTTGCTCACACTACCATCCTCACTTTCAGTAGTGTGCGCTATATTAGCAGGTATGACGCTAAACATATCATCCGAATAATCGTAGGCAGTATCATTTATAACAAGCTTCCCCCTGCCATAATAACAATACCCTATTTCCATATAATTATGAAAATGCAGTAATCCCGGAGTTTCAGTCCCGTAAGGCATCTCCCAGCCTTTTCCGAGTTTTGCCGTCACATACTCACCAACCGGTATCTCGTAGTATCTAAATTCAACTTCCTGCTTCATTTATCGTCCCATACCTTAAAACTTCTGCCTTGCCAACACAAGAACATTTTTCATGGCAGGCTATTCCTCTTTCTCTCTGATAAGTGCCTTATATATCTCTCTTTTAGGCACTCCTCTGTCTTTGGCGACCGCCTTCATTGCCTCTTTTCTGTCCATCCCCTGGTCAGTATACATTTTCATGTGAGCTTCAAGATCCATTTCTCTGAAAGACTCCTCTTTTGCAGTCTTCATTGCCTCTCTGTCCGCACCTTCTATAACAAGAACATACTCTCCTCTCGGCTCATTGATCTTATAAAATTCAAGTGCGCCCGAAAGACTTGTCGTAAAATTGGTTTCATGTACCTTTGTGAGTTCCTTTACTATGCTTATCTTCCTGTCTCCTAAAACATCATAAAGCTCGGTAAGGGTCTTTACAAGATGGTGCGGTGCCTCATATATGATCATCGTCCTTGTTTCACGCGGAAGCTCTGCTAAAATATCTGCTCTTTCTTTCTTGTCAGCAGGTAAAAATGCTTCGAAAGCAAATCTCCTTGTTGAAAGCCCTGACATGGTAAGCGCCGTAATGCAGGCTGCAGGTCCCGGAAGACTTGTAACCTTTATTTCTGCTGCAAGCGCCTGTCTTACTAGTTCCTCTCCCGGATCTGAAATTCCCGGCGTACCCGCGTCAGTTATCACAGCAACATTTTCACCTGCAAGCATTCTTTTTACAAGAACCTGTGCCTTGTCATACTTATTATATTCATGATAACTTGTAAGAGGAGTTTTTATTTCAAAATGATTACAGAGCTTTATAGAATTTCTTGTGTCCTCGGCAGCGATAACATCCACGCTCTTAAGAGTCTTTATAACTCTCATCGTGATGTCATCAAGATTTCCTATCGGCGTGGCACAAAGATACAACATTCCAGTCAATATTTATATTCCTCCACCATTTCCTCACTGTAATTGCCGTTCCTATCATATACTATAAGCGGCTTTTCTATTTTAAGCATAGGCCTTGCCCCCTCAATTGCCTCTATTAGAACCATGTTCGGCTCTCTGTCAGCATAAGGATAAATAAGCCGCATCCTTTTAGGTTCAAGTCCGTATTTCTTTAGAGTAACAAAAAGCTCAGGAAGTCTCACAGGTCTGTGCACAAGGTAAAATCTACCTCCCTGCACAAGCAGAGCCTTCGCCTCCCTTGCAATATCATCAAAATTGCAAAGAATTTCATGTCTTGCGATCGCTTTTGGCTCCTGTGGATTTTTTATTCCGGTCATTTCAACCATATACGGCGGATTGCTTGTAACCACATTGAACTGCTTTTTCCCGAATATGGAGGAAGCTTCCTTTATGTCGCCTGTAACTATATCTATTTTATCTGTAAGATTGTTGCCGGCAACGCTCCTTCTTGCCATATCCGCGCTTTCAGGCTGAATTTCCAAGCCTATGAAATGCTCCGCCTCTGTTTTTGCATAAAGTAAAAGGGGCAGAATGCCCGTTCCTGTACCAAGGTCTATGACCCTCTCGCCTTTCCTTATCCTTGCAAAGCCGGACAAAAGCACCGCATCCATTCCAAAACAAAAGCGCCCCGACTCCTGAATTATGCCGAGGCCGCTTATCTGCAGATCATCCACCCTTTCGGCTGGTTTCAACT
>Ga0256405_10003208_pt1 | contig 34618 bp, 27 predicted proteins | sample RumenRJG_02DNA_FD_189096 | JGI IMG/M metagenome (GOLD analysis project Ga0256405, IMG submission 189096) | Bovine rumen microbial communities from Lethbridge, Alberta, Canada - RJG_02 | ecosystem: Host-associated > Mammals > Digestive system > Stomach > Rumen | place: Canada: Alberta...
TTAGAATTAGGCGTAAGGTTGTACATGGACAATACAATCTTAGCATGAAAAAGGACTCCCAACCGCAATGGTTGAAAGTCCTTTTTGCTTATACCCTGGGGCTATGTTTTTTCACAGCCCCTTTTTTTAGTGTATAAGTCCCAGTCGCTGTGAGCAGGTGCGTGACGTGCTTGCACGTCAAAGCACCTGCTCGCAGGCAACGACAACAGAAATGAGCGCGGAGCGATGCGAAGCAGAGCGGGAGCGCGAATTTCTGAAGCGGAGCGGAAGCTGCGAAGCAGCGCCGCACCGCGGGGGACTTATACACGGAAGACTGCGAATTTCTGAAGCGGAGCGGAAGCCTTTACCACAGCAATCCGGATGGATATCCAAACAAGAGGAGGAAAACATGAAGAGAACAGCAATGATGGCAGCCATGCTTGCAGCAGCGATGACGGTAAGCTTCACCGGTGCAGTGTACGCAGGGGAGACAGAGACTTCAACAGAGGCAGCAACAGAGGCAGACGGAGCAGGAGAAGGAACCGAGAACATCCCGGGGTATGGCGGATTCAGTGCTGAGGATGTCAAGAATGCCTCCAATGTACAGCCGGAGATCCCGGAGGGTGCAACTGTCCTGAAGCTTGGGACGACGGTCAATGAGAATGACTCTTTCCAGATCGCAGCTGTCAAGTTCGCACAGCTTGTTCAGGACAAGACCAACGGGAAGTACGCAATCGAGATCCATCCGAACGGAGACCTCGGCGGAGAGAGAGACATGCTGGAGTCCATGCAGATGGATACGCTGGACATGGGCATCGTCACTTCCGGCCCGTTCGTCAATTTCTCCCAGGATATGGGTGTTCTGGATATGCCATTCCTGTTCGCGGACAACGCGCAGGCATATGCAGTCTTTGACGGCAAGGTTGGCCGCGAGCTGCTCGACACGCTGGAAAGCTCCAATCTGAAGGGCCTTGCCTATGCAGAGAGAGGATTCCGCAACCTGACCAACAGCAAGAAGGCCGTTCATTCGGCAGATGATGTCAAGGGTCTGAAGATCCGTGTCATGGAAAATGATGTCTACACAGCTGCATTTAAGGCACTTGGTGCGGATGCGGTTCCGATGAACTGGAACGATACGCTGACGGCTCTTCAGCAGGGAACGGTCGACGGTGAGGAGAACCCGATCAACGTCATCAATTCCTATAAGCTCTGGGAGTCCCAGAAGTATGCAACCCTTGACCGTCATTCCTATTCCTCCGCGATCATCACGATGAGCCTTGACAAGTTCAATGAGCTGGATGCGGATACTCAGAAGATTTTCCTTGATTCTGCACAGGAGGCTGCGGAGTTCGAGAGAGCATGGACTGCTGCGCAGGAGAAGGATCAGCTCCAGGCAATGAAGGACAACGGCATGGAAGTCGACGAGAATCCGGATATGGAGTCCTTCAAGAAGGCTGTTCAGCCGGTGTATGATCAGTATTCTCAGTATGCAGACTATGTTCAGAAGATCAACGATGTGATCAAGGACGTCCAGTAACATTTCAGACCAGCAACATTTCACTTGGGAGGAATGCAGAAATGGGATTTGTTCGGGGAGTCCACAAGCTGAGCGATGTACTGGACAAGGCGATGGAAGCGGTGATTGTCTTCATGCTGCTGGCAATGGTGGTAGTCACCGGCGCCCAGGTTGTCTGCCGCATCGCGAACCATGCGCTGAGCTGGAGCGAGGAGCTGACACGGTATCTCCTGATCTGGAGCTCCATGCTCGGCGCTGGCTGCGTGTACAAGCATGGAGGGCACATCTCCATCGAGGTGCTTCAGAACGCGATGCCGAAGCCGGTTCAGAAGGGTATGAAGATCGCGGTTCAGGTGCTCTGCATGGTGCTGTTTGCGATGATTGTTGTATACGGCATCCAGTATTATCAGAGACAGGGCGGACAGGTGTCCGCCGCCATGAAGGTTCCGATGCGCTATGTCTACCTGGCAATTCCGATCGGCTGCGGAACAATGTTCGTGCATGCGCTGGATGCGCTGCTTGGGCTGCTGACCGGAAGAGACGAGGCTACAGACAGGCAGGCTGCCCAGCCGGATACTGAGGCAAAGAAGGAGGTGCAGGAATAATGGCTACGCTGCTTTTTATCACATTTGCAGTCCTGCTGCTTCTTGGAATGCCGGTTGCCTTCTCAATCGCGCTGTCAGCGCTTACCGTCCTGCTTGCAGGTGGCGTAAAGCCGCTGATGGTGGTACAGCGGATGTTCACTGCGCAGGACTCCTTCTCCCTTATCGCCGTCCCGTTCTTTATTCTTGCGGGAGACCTGATGAGCAAGGGCACCGTCTCGAAGGTGCTCGTTGAGTTTGCAGAGTCACTTGTAGGCTGGATCAAGGGTGGACTCACGATTGTTGCCGTACTGGCTGGGATGTTCTTCGCTGCAATTTCCGGATCCGGTGCCGCGACAACGGCAGCAGTCGGCGCAACGCTGATTCCGGAAATGGAGAAGCGTGGCTACCGCGTTGACAAGTCGGCGGCGTTGATCGCCTCAGCCGGGACAATCGGTGTTGTCATTCCACCGTCGGTGCCGATGGTGTTGTATGCCGTCATTGCGGAGCAGTCGGTCAGCACAATGTTCCGGAACGGATTTGTCCCGGGCATCCTGATGGGACTTGTCCTGATTGTCATCGCGCTGGTGGAAGCGAAAAAGCTCAATTACCCGATGGGGACAAAGCTCTCCGGAAGGACGATCGCGAAGACTTTTGTGAAGGCAATCTGGGGCATCCTGATGCCGCTGATTATCCTGGGCGGAATCTTCTCCGGTTACTTCACCTCATCTGAGGCAGCGGATATCGCTGTCATCTATGCAATTATCATTGGTTTCTTCGTTTACCGCGATCTGGGGCCGAAGAAGCTGTATGAAATTGTAAAAGGGTCGGCGAAGACATCAGCCGTCATCATGATCATTATCGCCTGCTCTGGTGCATTTGGCTGGGTGCTGGCAAACTGGAACATCCCGGAGACGATCGCAAACGGCGTGCTCTCTGTGTCCCAGAACAAGTACATCATCATGTTCATCATCGGCGTTATCATTCTGATCGCCGGGATCTTCATGGAGACATCCTCCGCGATCATCCTGCTGACACCGGTCTTCCTGCCGCTTGTCAAGGCGATGGGAGTGAATCTGGTGCACTTCGGCGTTGTTTTCACGGTCGGCCTTGCGATCGGTATGATCACGCCGCCGGTTGCCATCAACCTGTTTGTTGCGTCCAGTATCACCAAGATGCCGATGATGAAGATCGGAAAGGCCATCCGTCCGTATCTGCTGGGGCTGGTCATTGCCTTCTTCCTGGTTATGTATGTTCCGATGTTCATTCCGGGGCTGATTGTAGGCTGAGGGAACCGGCCGATTCAGAGCGCGGATGTCAGGACAGCTTGTCAGACAGGTCATCCGGTGGCGTTCCGGCACAATATGTGAAGTGTGAATGCTTAAAGGCAGTCACCATGACAGTGCTTCCTGATTAATATGGAAGCGCAGACAGTCAGGGTGGCTGTTTTTTTCGGCGTGTTTTTTCAGATGCTGGTGGCTGGCAGTTGATGGGTAGTTATGGTATAGTGTGTGAGGAACTCAGGCAAAAGGCAGTGCCGGAGAAGCTTCGGCAGAGCATATCATGACATGAATATGGAAGAGTGGGAGCATACGTCTATGTCTATGTATCAGGATGAATATAAGAAGTGGCTTGGTGCCGATCTGATCGATTTTGACTTGAAGAAGGAACTCCAGGATATTGAGGGCGATGACGCAGCCATCAAAGAGCGGTTTGCGGTTGCGCTTAAGTTCGGAACCGCCGGACTGCGCGGGACGCTTGGCGCCGGAACAAATCGTATGAACATCTGGGTTGTCCGTCAGGCGACACAGGGCGTGGCCGACTGGGTGAAGACGCAGGGCGGTACGCAGACGGTTGCAATCAGCTACGACAGCAGACTGAAGGGATGGACATTTGCAAGGGATGCAGCGGGTGTCCTGGCGGCAAATGGAATAAAGGTCCGCATCTATGACGAGCTGATGCCGGTTCCGGCGCTCAGCTTTGCAACCCGGTATTATCACTGCAACGCCGGCATCATGGTTACGGCATCCCACAATCCGGCACAGTACAACGGCTACAAGGCGTATGGCCCGGACGGCTGTCAGATGACGGATGACGCGGCGGCTGTCGTCTATGATCAGATTCAGAAGACCGACGTTCTCACAGGTGCGAAGTACATGTCATTTGCAGAGGGAGTCGAGAAGGGGCTGATCCGGTTTGTCGGAGATGACTGCAAGAAGGCGTTCTACGATGCCATCGAGTCCAGACAGGTTCGTCCGGGTCTGTGCCGGACAGCGGGACTGAAGCTTGTATACTCGCCGCTGAACGGAACCGGGCTCGTCCCGGTCACCCATGTGCTTCACGACATCGGCATCACGGACATCACGATTGTGCCAGAGCAGGAGTATCCGAACGGTTACTTCACTACCTGCCCGTATCCGAATCCGGAGATCCTGCAGGCGCTTGAGAAGGGTGTTGCGCTCGCAAAGGAGACAGGGGCTGATCTGATGCTGGCGACGGACCCGGATGCAGACCGCGTCGGAATTGCCATGAAGTGTCCGGACGGCTCTTATGAGCTGGTGTCCGGCAATGAGATGGGGGTTCTGCTGCTGGACTATATCGCGGCAGGAAGGATCGAAAAGGGAACCATGCCGGAGAAACCGGTGGCGGTGAAGTCGATCGTCTCGACACCACTCGCAGACCTTGTCGCGGAGCACTATGGCGTCGAGCTCCGGCACACTCTGACTGGCTTCAAATGGATCGGCGATCAGATCGCGAAGCTTGAAGCAGCCGGTGAAGTCGACCGTTTCATCTTTGGATTCGAGGAATCCTACGGCTACCTGGCAGGGCCTTATGTGAGGGATAAGGATGCAGTCGTCGCATCGATGCTCATCTGCGAGATGGCATCCTACTACAGAAGCATTGGAAGCTCGATCAAGCAGCGCCTGGAAGAAATCTACGCACAGTATGGCCGCTATCTGAATAAGGTGGACAGTTATGAGTTCCCGGGGCTGTCCGGAATGGACAAGATGGCCGGCATCATGGATGGACTCAGGAAGAATCCGCCGAAGGAGTTCGGGGGAGATGCTGTGACGGAGGCGATTGACTACGAGAAGCCGGAGGAGACAGGGCTTCCGAAGGCCAATGTGCTGATCTACAAGCTGGCGGACGGTGCCTCTGTCGTGGTTCGTCCGTCCGGCACGGAGCCGAAGATCAAGGCATACTATACGACAAAGGGGAAGAATCTGGCAGAAGCCGAGGCGGAGAAGGAAAAGCTGGCGTCAGCCGTATCGCCGCTGTTTCGCTGAGATAGGAAAGAGCATGCGCATGTGATGTGCAGAAACGGCTTTCAGCTGCCGACGGATGATATCAGCTGAGGCGGGGAAGATGGCGCGTGATGCGCCAGGAAACAGATTATAAGCAACCCGGGGTGGGGCTTACGCCTTCCCCGGGTTTTGTTTATACTCAGAGTTATATGAATATGATGACAGCGTCAAAAGTCCGCTACCACGCATGCCTGCATGCGAGTGGTGGCAGGACTTAGGCTGAAGATGCCGAAAGCGCTGGCTGGATCTTGTTTCTGGAGAAGGGAGAGATTTGTATGCACATTCCCGAGAACTACCTCAGTCCGCAGACCTGCGGGGTGATGGCTGCTGCCATGATCCCGGTCTGGGGCATCTGTATCCGAAAGGTGAAAACGGAACTTCCAAAAGAAAAAATCGCGCTGATGGGTGTCGGAGCTGCATTTTCCTTCATCAGCATGATGTTCAACATCCCGATTCCGGGCGGGACGACAGGTCATGCTGTGGGCGGCACGCTGATCGCAACACTGCTTGGTCCGTATGCAGCCTGTCTGTCGGTGTCGGTCGCACTGCTGCTGCAGGCGCTGATCTTCGGGGATGGCGGGGTGCTGGCCTTCGGGGCGAACTGTTTCAACATGGCGTTTGTGCTGCCATTTGTCGGATATGCCGTGTATTCACTGCTCAGGAAATGGATTCGCCGCGGAAGCGGTGATCTGATCGGGGCCGGCGTGGGGGCCTACCTTGGCATCAATGCGGCTGCGCTCTGTGCTGCGATCGAGTTCGGGATTCAGCCGATGCTTTTCCGGGACGCGGCGGGAAACGCACTGTATTGTCCGTACGGCCTGAATCTGTCTGTTCCGGCCATGATGATCGGCCATCTGACGGTCTTTGGTCTCGCAGAGGTTGTGTTTACAGTTGCGGTGCTGGCATTTGTGAAGAAGACTTCACCCGATATGATCACAGGAGCCGTGCGCCGGGGCAGTGAAGTATTTGGAAACATGGACAGCAGAACAGCCGGTATGGAAGCGGGCATCACGGGGAATGGAACGGCTGGTATGGAAGCAGTCAGTGCTGCCGGCAAGAAAGCCGACGCTGCATCTGGCAGAAAGTCCGGAAAGGCCGTGAGTTTCCTGCTGGGAGCCTTGATTCTGGCGACACCGCTTGGGCTTCTGGCGGAGGGAACCGCCTGGGGCGAGTGGGGTGTCGACGAGATTGCAGCAACCGGTGCGGGATACACGCCTGCCGGGATGCTGAACGGATTCAGCCTGAAGGCACTGGTGCCGGACTATTCATTTGCAGGGCTGCCGGAATGGTTCGGCTATATTCTGTCAGCTGTGATTGGAGCGGCTGTCCTGATCATCGTATTCCGACTGATCGGGGACGTAAAGAAACCACAGAGACAGCAGGTGCAGGCATGAACTGGAATCGATCAATTCTGAGAGTACTCGTCCGCCTTCGGGAGAGCGATCTTAAGGACGATGGCCGGGGAAGTTCAGAGAGAGCCGGCATGTTGAACGGTATGAAGAAGGGAGGCGGGGCAGATCGCTCCGGCCTCCCTGTTGTCTGTCTGCTGTCAGCGCTTTTTCTCATTCTTTTGTGCGCACTCTCGCGCAATGCTGTCTTTACGGTGACGGTGCTGGCAGTACTGCTGGCGCGGGCTGCAGTCCTGCCGATCCGGCAGCTGAAGCGTGTCATGCAGACATTGCTTCTGCCTTGCATGTTCACGCTGATCATCATGCTGCCCGCTGTATTTCTGGGCAGTCCGAAGACAATGCTGACCGTGACGCTGAAGGTGGCGGAGGCGGTGCTTGCGCTGTCGCTGATGGGGACAGCGGTGTCCTTCCAGAGACTCACGGAAGCCTTCCGGCAGCTGCATTTCCCGGAGCTGTTTGTGCTGGTGCTGGACCTTTCGATCCGCTATCTGGTGATCCTCGGACACTACAGTGGGGCACTATTGGAGGCCGTGACGATGCGGAGCGTCGGAACGGTGAGCTGGAAACATTCGGGTGCCGGCGGCATCCTGGGGACGACATTTCTGAAATCCCAGCAAATGGCACAGCAGACGGAGGAGGCGATGCGTCTGAGAGGATTCGACGGTGCGTACCCGGCGCTGAACCGTTCCCGCTTTGGGCTTCGTGATGTACTGATTCTGAGCGCGGATGTTCTGGCGCTTCTGTTTTTTGTATCCACGCAGTTGAGAATCACAGCTGTATGACGTGGAAAGCCGTGCATCGTGGCCCAAGGTCAGGCGTTCAGTCTGACCACAGATGTATGACGTGGAAAGCCGGGTATCGGGCAGGGTGTGCCGGAGCTGAGGGCATTTCGGTCGGGAGCAGTGGGGCCCTGTCTGTGCGGCAGGACGGAGAGATGGTGGACTTATGTTGATTCATAGAAGAAAGCATGCAGATGATGCAGTGAAGGCTGCGGACGAAGCACTGACCCCGAAAATGCATTGTGCATCCGAACCCTCGGAAGAAAGGCATGAGACAGAAGCTGTATGCGCACCCTGGATCAGTCTTCAGGATATCTGCTATTCCTATGGGCAGGAGGCCGAAGGCGGGCAACAGCGGGTGCTGTCGCTGGCGCATGTCAGCCTGAATCTGTATCCGGGGCATACTTATGTCGTGACAGGTTCGAATGGCTGCGGCAAATCGACGCTGTTCAGGATTCTCGCAGGACTCAGTTTTCCGGAGAGCGGCCGCTATCTTTTTCATGGAGAAGCCGTCACAAGAAACAGGATGAATGACAGGGAATGGTCAAAGACGTTCTACAGGAGGCTCGGATTTTTGTTCCAGAATTCGGAGACGCAGCTGTTCTGCAAGTCCGTTCGGGAGGAGATCGCGTTCGGCCTTCTGCAGCTCGGCCTTTCGGGGGAGGAGGTCCAGAGGAGAACAGAACAATACATGGACATGCTTGACATCGGAGCACTTGCGGAGCGGGCTCCATTCCATCTTTCCGGCGGGGAAAAGAAGCGGACGGCGCTTGCCGCTGTGCTGGCGATGCAGCCGCAGACGTTGATCCTGGATGAGCCAGAAGCCGGCCTTGATGAGGACGGGGAGGCGTGGGTGACAGGGTTTCTGGCAAGCCTGAAGCGGGAAGACAGGCTGATCATCATCGCGACCCACAGCAGGAGGCTTGCGCAGAAAGTCGGCGGCGAGGAAATCCGGATGACAAAGGCGCACACAATCAGTTCCGGAATGTGATTCGAAGTATACAGGATCGGCACAGAATCTTTTCTTGAATCGCGTCTTCTGAGATGGTAATCTACAGGCAGAGTTGTTTACACAACAGCCACTCGAAGGGGGATTTATGTACGATGCTGTGATAATCGGTGCCGGTGTGACAGGTGCCGCTGCCGCATGGGCGCTGTCGCGTCTGTGCGCGAATATCTGTGTGCTCGAACGCACGGAGGATGTCTGTACGGGGACATCCAAGGCGAACAGCGCCATCATCCACGGTGGCTTCGATCCGGCTGTGGGGTCGCTGATGGCGAAGCTGAACGTCCGCGGCAATGAGATGATGGACAGCCTGTGTGAGGATCTGGATGTTCCATTTCAGAGAAATGGAGCGCTCGTTGTCTGCACGGACGATGCAAAGATGGGCGTGCTGGAGACGCTGCTTGAGCGCGGGGTTGCCAACGGTGTGAACGGGCTCAGAATCATTCGGGGTGAGGAGCTTTGCAGGATGGAGCCGAACCTGTCGGAGAACGTCACCGCGGCACTTTATGCGCCGACAAGCGGGATTGTCTGCCCGTTCGAGCTGACGCTTGCGCTTGCAGAGAACGCCTGGCAGAACGGCGTGGATTTTCATTTCCATGCTGAAGTGACGGACATCAGACGGGATGAGAAGGGGCTGTACCATGTGAAGGCGGGCGGGACGGAGTATGTCACGAGAGCTGTCATCAACGCTGCCGGTGTGTACGCGGATGAGATCCACAATATGGTCAGCACTCAGAAGATCCGGATCCGTCCAAGACGGGGAGAGTACTGTCTCTATGACCGGGCGCTTCAGGGGTACGTGCGGCATACGATCTTCCAGCTTCCGACGGAAAAAGGCAAGGGCGTGCTGGTGACGCCGACGGTTCACGGCAACATCCTGGCCGGACCGACCTCCGATTTTATCTCTGACAAGGAAGACACTGCGACGACGGCGGAAGGCATCGCGGAGGTTCTGGAGAAGGAGAATCTCTCCGTGAAGCCGCTGCCAAGAGGAAAGATCATCACCTCCTTCGCGGGACTTCGGGCACACGGTGAGATGGGCGATTTCATCATCGGGGAGGCGGAAGGCGCGCCGCTGTTCTATGACCTGGCGGGGATTGAGTCGCCGGGCCTTTCCAGCGCACCGGCCATCGGAGAGATGACAGCCGCATGGGCAGAGAAGGCGCTTGGGCTTCAGAAGAAGGATCATGTCATCGAGAAGCGAAAAGGCATCCCGCACTTTGCGGAACTTCCGTTTGAGGAAAAACAGAAACTGATCGAAAAGAATCCGCTCTACGGACAGATCGTCTGCCGCTGCGAGACGGTGACGGAGGGTGAAATTGTCGACGCCATCCGGCGTCCGCTCGGAGCCAGATCGCTCGATGGGATCAAGCGCCGCACGAGGGCAGGGATGGGACGCTGCCAGTCCGGCTTCTGCCTGCCCAGGGTCTGCGAGATTCTCCACAGAGAGACAGGAATCCCGCAGGATATGATTACAAAATGCGGCGGAAATTCCAGGGTTGTCGTCGGCTATACCAAGGGAGAAAAAGAACCGCGTGACCGGGAAGATGGGAGGCACCCTCATGAAGAGATGTGACGTGGTCGTGATCGGAGGTGGGCCCGCAGGACTTGCCGCAGCCATCAGCGCCCGGCAGGCCGGTGCGAAGGAAGTCCTGGTGCTGGAGAGAAGCAGCGAGCCGGGCGGCATCCTGATGCAGTGCATCCACAACGGATTCGGCCTTCATACATTTGGAGAAGAGCTGACAGGGCCGGAGTATGCGGACCGGTTCGTCCGAAAGGCTGAGGCGTCCGGCGCACAGATCATGACCGGGACGATGGTGCTGAATGCAGGCGACAACCACGTGATCACGGCGATGAATGAGAAAGACGGACTCTTTCAGCTTCAGGCAGGTGCGGTTGTGCTGGCGATGGGCTGCCGGGAGCGTCCGAGAGGCGCGCTGAACATTCCGGGAACCCGTCCGTCCGGCATCTACACAGCCGGAACCGCGCAGCGGATGATCAACATTGAAGGTCTGATGCCGGGGAAGAAGGCAGTCATCCTTGGATCCGGAGATATCGGTCTGATCATGGCAAGGCGCATGACGCTAGAGGGCGCCAGCGTACAGGCGGTCGTGGAGCTGATGCCGTATTCCACCGGCCTTCGCCGCAATATCGTGCAGTGCCTGGATGACTTCGGCATTCCGCTCCTCCTTTCGCACACAGTCATTCGGACCGAGGGCAGGGAGCGGCTTGAGGCGGTTACGGTCGCAGAGGTCGATGCACAGAGAAAGCCGATTCCGGGAACAGAGATCCGGTATGCATGCGACTGCCTGCTTCTTTCCTGCGGCCTCATTCCTGAAAATGAACTCACGCGCAGAGTTGGCGCGGCGGTCAGTCCCGTGACCGGCGGACCAGTTGTGGATGATACATTTGAGACAAGCGTCCCGGGAATCTTTTCCTGCGGCAATGTACTTCATGTCCACGACCTGGTCGATTATGTCTCGGAGGAAGCCGGGATTGCAGGAAGGCATGCGGCTATCTATGCCGGGCGTCATCCGGCTGAAGACGTTCATATCCAGCAGAAGGAGAGCAGCCTGAGCGACCAGGAGGCGGCTGACCGGAAGCTGCGCGGCAGCAGTCGGATCACACTTTCAGGGGAGAATGGCGTCCGCTATACGGTACCGGCCACGATCTACCCGGAGACGATGGATGAGAAGGTGACCATCCGCTTCCGGGTCGGGGCAGTATACCGGGATGTCTGGCTGAGCCTGTATCTGGATCGGGAACGGATTGTCCATCAGAAGAAACGGATCCTGACGCCAGGTGAGATGTGCCAGGTTACCGTGACAAGGGAGCAGCTCTCAAAAGCAAAAGGGCAGCATCAGCTGACTGTCAGGGTTGAGTTCACCATCTGATTTACAGTACGTAAGGTAGAGCAAACAGGCGATTGAGATGATGAAAGAAAGGAAATGACGACAATGACTCTGAAACTGTACATGTTTGAGACTTGTCCGTATTGCCAGCGCGTGCTGAAGACGATACAGAAGGCTGGCCGAACAGACGTGGAACTTCACGACATCCACAAGAATGAAGCAGATCGGCAAAGACTGATAGAAGCCGGCGGAAAGGAGCAGGTGCCTTGCCTGTTTATAGACGGAAAGCCGATGTACGAAAGCCTGGATATTATTGATTGGCTGGAGGGACATCCCCAGGAGAAAGCATGATCTGATCGCATCTGGACGGGAGGCCGCGATGGAGAAGAAAGAACTGACCTGCATCGGATGTCCGATTGGGTGTTCGATTACTGTAAAGAGGGAAGGAGAGGAAATTGTAAGCGTCGAGGGTAACTCCTGCAGAATCGGAGACCGCTATGCGCGCTCCGAGGTGACAAACCCTGTCAGAACACTGACAAGCACGGCGCTCATCACAGGCGGTGTGATTCCGAGAGTGTCCGTCCGGACGACCCGGGCAGTGCCGAAAGGGAAAATCGCGAACTGCATGCGGGAAATCGACAGACTGAGGCTTCAGGCACCCGTCTCAATCGGTGAGACCGTCCTGAAGGACATCGCCGGTACCGGCGTGGATGTTATCGCCACGAAAAATGTTGATCGGTTATTTTTCATCGGATAAACTGGTCGATGGCTTTGTTGACTTTTTCGATGGATTCCTTGTCCTGTTCTTCCACAGCCTCCACAATGCAGTGCTCCAGATGCTCCTTGAGGAGCGCCTTGCCGGCGTTGTTGATTTCTGCCTTGACGGCAGCCAGCTGAATCAGAACATCCGAACAGTCCTGCCCGTTTTCGATCATCCGCTTCACGGCCTCCAGGTGCCCGATTGACCTAGAGAGGCGGTTTACAATCTTCCGCATCTCGGCAGGGGAGTGGGTGTGCGAGTGAGAGTGCTCATGTGCATGATGGGAGGCGGTATCTGGCGTGCCGCTTGCGTGACTGTGTGTATGTACTTCGCCATTGGAATTTGAAGGGTTGTGTGGCGTGATATTCAGCGATTCTTCTGACACGAAGAAACTCCTTTCAGTATGGGGTTGTCCGGATGACCGCTGCGTTCCAGCACTTTCCGGCGGACTTCCGCGGCCGGGACGCCAAATGTTTCCGCCGCCGCTGCAACCTGGTCATATTCCGGTTTCAGCCGCACAGCTCCGTATCCCTTCGATCTTTTGACAGGGATGGAGGCGGTCTTCTGGCTGTCTTCCAACGCCGGTGTTCCGAAATCGGCTTCTGAGAGCGTGACGGTTTCAAAGCTGGATGTCATGATGCAGCGCTGGCAGATCTTTTCCCGGACGCCAAGTGTTGTCGTATACGCAAAAAACGCTTTGATGACAGAAGCCTTCTGCTCTCTGTGGCAGAGGGCGCTCAGGACGACGCCCGGCCTGCTTTTTTTCATGCCAGCCGGCGTTGTGAACACATCGAGGGCGCCGGCTTCAAAAAGCCGATCCATCGCGAAGGACAGATCCTCCGGCGTCATGTCGTCGAGGTTGCAGGACAGCTCGGATACCTCGTCGCGGGCACCGCCTTGTCCGTCTTCATCGTCCGTTGTCTGCCCGAGCAGCGCACGAACACAGTTCGCCCTGCTGAAGTCTTTCTTCCCCATGCCGTAGCCGATGCCATCGAAGGTCATCTCCGGCATCTTTCCGAACGCATTCGCGAAAAAACCGGTCAGTGCGGCGCCAGTCGGGGTCAGAAGCTCACCGCTCTCTGTCCCGGAGAGGCAGGGAATCTGCATCTCTTTCAGAATATAAGCGGTGGCCGGTGCCGGAACAGGGAGCAGGCCATGGGCGCACCGCACGGTGCCGCTGCCTGTCGCCACAGGGGAGGCGATCACCTTGTCCGGACGGATCATCCGCATCAGAAGGCAGACGGAGACAATATCGGCAATCGCATCCTTCTCTCCAACCTCATGAAAATGAATCTGATCTACCTCCACGCCGTGCGCGTGGCCTTCAGCCTCCGCCAGCAGGCGGTAGACCTGCTGCGCATCTATTTTCACAGCATCCGGGAGGTTCAGGTTCCAGATGGCCTCGTGAATCTCAGCCAGGGCATGGTGATGATGTACGTGAGCATGTGCATGATCATGATCAGGTACATGCTCGTGTACATGTTCGGTGTTATGAGCACATGCGTAGGAATGGACATCATCCTCCTCGCCGCCATCCACGAGGACTGCCATATGTGTTCCGGTGATGCCGCACTTCTCTGAGCGTTCAGCCTGAACCGACACCCCGTCAAGTCCGAGATGATTCATCGCGGACAGATAGTCTTCCTGCTCTTTTCTGGAGAGCAGTTCAAAAAGCGCCGCGGAGAGCATATCACCTGCGGCGCCCATTCCAAGGTCAAGATAGAGAACTCTCATTGCTCTGCCTCCCTGTATCCCTTGAGGTGATTGATCATGCTTGCAAAATAGGCCGCGCCGAATCCATTGTCGATGTTCTCGACACACATTCCGCTGGCGCAGCAGTTCAGCATGGAGAGCAGTGCTGAGACACCATGAAAGGAGGTTCCATATCCGACACTGGTCGGAACCGCGATGACCGGGCAGTCCGCAAGCCCCGTCACGACGGCCGGGAGAGCACCCTCCATGCCTGCGATCGCGATGATGACGGCCGCGTCCATGATCTCCGGAAGATGCGCAAGCAGCCGGTGAAGACCTGCGACACCGGCATCGTAGATGCGGACAACCTCATTGCCAAGCGCCTCGGCCGTGACGGCGGCTTCCTCGGCAACCGGGACGTCGGAGGTACCGGCTGTCATGACCAGAATCCGTCCGATTCCGTCAGGCCTCGGACAGCTTCCGATCACAGCGATTCTTCCGCTCTCATTGTAGAAGAATTCCGCCTGCCATCTGCCCGCAACCTGAATCCTGACCTGCTCTGCCTTCTCCTTGTCAAGCCGCGTGACCAGGATGGTTTTCTGGCCATTTTCAAGCATCGATCCGGCAATACCCGTGATCTGCTCCGCTGTCTTGCCAGCTCCGAAAATCACCTCGGCCGTACCCGTCCGCACTCCGCGCTGGAGGTCGACCTTGGCGTATCCAAGGTCGTCAAATGGTTTCATGCGCAGTTTCAGAAGTGCATCATCGACATCTGTCGAGCCGTTCTGAACCGAAGAGAGCAGCGCTCTCAGCTCCTTTTCATCCATCCCATTCTGCCTCATGTTCTGCCTGCAGCTGCAGCCTGCCGGCCCTCAAGAACCTCGTTCATGCTTCCTGTCCGGTATCCCATCAGGTCGAGCGTTACATAAGCAAAGCCGAACCCGTGCAGCTGTTCATATATGCTGCGCCGCAGCGCCGCATCCGAAAACCGGGCAATTTCATCCGGCAGAACTTCGATCCGCGCCAGATTTCCATGGATCCGGACCCGGACCTGTCGGAAACCGAGATCGATGAGCAGCTGTTCCGCCTGGTCAACCATTGACAGTTTTTTCTCGGTAATCTCCTCGCCGTAGACAAAACGCGAGGACAGGCAGGCGTAGGAGGGCTTGTCCCAGGTCGAGAGATTCCGTTCCTTCGACAGAAGCCGGATCTCTTCCTTTCCGAGTCCGGCTTCTCTCAGCGGGCTGCGGATCCCAAGCTCTGCGACTGCCAGAAGCCCCGGCCGGTAGTCTCCGTTGTCGTCCAGATTGGAGCCTTCCGCAATCTCGCGGATGCCCTCGCGGGCGGTCAGGTCCTTCAGCTTCGTGAACAGTTCTTTTTTGCACAGATAGCAGCGGTTCACCGGATTGTGGCGGAAGCCGTCGATATCCAGCTCCTCCGATTCCACGATATAGTGCCGGATGCCGTGGGCTTTGCAGTATTCCTGCGCCTCATCCCGCTCCCGTTTCGGAAAGGAACAGGACACGGCCGTCACGGCTGCCGCCTTGTCTCCGAGAACGTCTACTGCGGTGTCCAGCAGAAACGTCGAGTCCACGCCGGAGGAGAAGGCCACCGCCACGCTTCCGTAGGAAGCCAGAATCGCTTTGAGCTTTTTGTATTTTTCATGAAGGATATCTGTCTGTGTCTGGTTTGTCATATGGATTGGTCATATATCCTTTCTATAACATTTTTGCTTTTCTTCCGAATACGATCTATTATACATGATTCCGCAGACCCCACCACTGAAACTTTCGGACACACCGGGGGTTGATGGAGTTCCCATAGCCGCAAACCATTCCCCTGGGGTTCTATATCATTGGGGTATCGTTTTGCAGTGAAGGGGCGTCTGCAGGATCTGAACATACCGACTTTTCTTGCAATGAGATCCAGAAAATCGTAATGGATACCGTGTCATACGATGCGGAATTTGAAAAAGCGGTCAGCCTTGAACGGGCTGGCCGCTTTCATTCGTGCCGCTGATTGATACCATCAGTATACCATCAGTTGTCGTAGCGCCATCTTCTGTCGGTCAGAACGCGGGCGAAGAGCAGGCCGAGCGGCATGCAGACAACCATCAGGATGGCCTTGGTCATCCAGCCCATGCCGACGGAAAGGGCGCCGGTTCCAAGATAATACATCGACTTGTACATGAACATCCCGGGCACCATGATGACAATCGAAGGGACGGTCAGCGCGATGCGCGGATACCCGAGCTTGTGGTGCACCTTCGAGGCAATGAGGCCGGAGACCAGCGCGTCGATGAAGGCGGCTGCCGCACCCGGAATCCCGAACAGATCGATGAGCTCGAGACGGAGGGTATTGGAAATCATGCCGATCAGGCCCGCTGTCGCGGACATCTTCGGGCTGCTGTTGTACATCGTCGAGAAACCGAACACACCGCAGAAGGAAGCCGGAAGCCGGAGCAGAAACAGCGTCAGCGGACTGAGTCCAAGCGGAAGAAAATTGCCGGGCTGGATGTGCATGAAGTATGCCACCAGCCAGCCGGTCAGCGTACCGGATACGATGATGACCAGGGCGTGCCCGAGGCGCTCGAGGCCGGACCGCATGTCCTGCTTGGCCATATCGAGACCGCTGGTGATCAGCGGGAAGCCCGGGATGATGAACAGCATGGAACCGATGTATCCGGCCTCATGGGAGGTCTCGACGTGGAACAGAAAACGCAGCAGCAGAAACATCAGCTCGTAGGAGAGGCAGGCTGCCGCGACACTTGTGCAGATCGCGAGCACCAGCTGCAGCCTTTTTCCGAGCATCTTCTTGCGGACATAGTGCCCGATGGCTGCGCCGACAAAAGCGCCCGCCATCTCGGTCAGCCCGCCTCCAAGAAGAAATGTAAATGAGCTGCAGGCCAGCCCGGAGGCGAGACCCGCACTGACATTGCCCCAGTGCTGGGGCGCTTTGTCGATCTCGTCCAGCATCCGGTGGGCTTCTCCGAGCGTATAGTTGCCCTCATGGAGCACCATTTCGTCCATGAAGTTTTCCATCTGCATGAGCTTCTCGGTGTTCACGCCGGTGCCTGTGAGGGTCAGACTCTCGGAATAAAACTGGTCATTGTCGGAAACAGAAAAGTTGATCGAGGTCAGTCCGACGTCAGCGGTGACGGCGACGCCGATGACACGGCCTAAGATGTTCATCGAATCCCTGACGCGCCAGGCACCTGTTCCGCAGGAAAGCTCGATCATCCCGGCACGTCCGATCAGCGTTGCGCGGTCCTTGATACTGGCCTTTTTGATCGGTACAGATTCATCCCTGACGCTGTCATGCCAGGGGATCATGACATGGTTTTTTCCGAAAAACTCCATCTTTTCAGCAATGACGGCACACATGAAGCAGTTCTCCTTTTTGTGTTACTCCTTTTGAAACCGCGGGTTATTCTACCATGATCGGGCATCTTTTTCCACAGCCAGCCTGAAATCGTGCGCCGTATAGACCGCTCCGGCAGGCTTGCATGAACAACTTCCGGATGATAACATGACGAAAGACGCGGATCACCTGTACACGGCTGGAGAAAGACCGGAAAAAGATTGGGGGAAGTCCGAAAAAGATCGTGGATGAGCCGGAAAGATGTCAGGAACGATTCAGGGAGCAGGAGATGAGAGATGGAGAACAGTCAGAGAACCTCTGAAATCAGGCAGCAGGATGGGTCACGTCGTGACCGACAGAGCGCAGTGCAGGACGGGTCATGTCGCGACCGACAGAGCGCAGTGCAGGACGGATGCGATGGAGAACGGCGCACCGGGATGAGCGATGACGCGCTCAGAGGACTTCTGGACATTCTGAGACAGCGCGGGGAGACGGTCACGACTGTGGAGTCGCTGACAGCGGGGCTGATATCCGCGCGGATTGCGGATATCCCGGGGGCTTCTGACGTGATGAAACGGGCGTACGTGACCTACTGTGACGAAGCCAAGCATGAGATGGTTGGCGTAAGCCGCCAGACGCTTGAGACGTACACAGCAGTCAGCGCCCAGACAGCGCAGGAGATGGCGCTTGGCGGCGCGCGGCAGGCACACGCCGCGCTTTGTCTGGCGGCGACGGGGTATGCCGGCCCGCCGTCCGGTCCGGATGACCATTTCGTCGGACTCGTCTACCTTGGATGCTGCTACAGAGGGAAGGTAACGGTGGAGGAGCATCACTATCAGGGAAGCCGGAACGAGGTGAGGGAGGCTGCCAGGGAGGATGCACTCTGCCTGATGGCGGATGTGCTTGCCAGGTAAGAGCGGGCAGAGCAGACAAACCAGAACCGGGAGGAAAAAGTGTTTTTCCATGCAGGGATACGTCTGTGGCGAAGAACGGAAGGATTGACGATGCCTCCGGGGATGGAAAATGCTTTATGCATGGACGGAACAGATTGATGGATAGAACAGGAAGAACACAGAAGACACCGGGCAGGCACGGGATCAGGAAGCGGCTGACAGGTCTGTTTTTGCTGATCGGCGTACCGCTGACAGCGATGTCCGTCTACCTTCTGATCGCGCTGCACAGCTATGCCGGGGCGTATGATGAGATTGTCTCAAACCTGACGGTTGCCGGAAGCTACAATCTCGATTTCAGAAATGAACTGGACGAGAGTATCTACAAACTGGTGGTCCGGGGGCTTCCGATGGAAGAGGCGCTTGAGGATGACAGCACGATGGCGGATCCTTATGCCCAGATCGATGAACTGAGACATGATTTCAAGCGTCTTGAGGGCATCACGACAGACAGCCAGAGCAGGCAGTGGCTCGGCAGCCTGCTGCGCAATATCAACACATTGAAGGAGCGGCTGGACGATATCAAAGACAGCCTGGCGAAGGGCGGCAGCTATCAGGAAAACCTGGACATGCTCGACAACAACATCTATATCCTGACCGAGCTGATCCAGGATGACATCCAGTATTACATCTACTATCAGACACGGAGCATCGAGGGGCTGAAGGAAGGACTCAATGTCGCTGTCCGGAACATGATGGTATTTTCCGGCATTCTTCTGGCGGCTTTGATTCTTGCGGTCCTGGCGTGGGGCACGCACATCGTCCGGAGCATCACAAGACCGCTGGAGGAGCTCGTGCAGGTGACGTCCCGGATCGCGAAGGGGGATTTTGAGGCCAGGGCAGCGGACAAGGGCGGAAAGGATGAGATCGCGGCGCTCTCGGATTCGGTCAACGACATGGCCAGGCATCTGGACATCATGGTCCGCCAGATCAAGGAGGACGAGCGGCGGCTGCGGTGGCAGGAGCTTCGGCTCCTCCAGGAGCAGATCAACCCGCATTTCCTCTACAATACGCTCGATACGATTGTCTGGCTGATCGAGGGCGGAAAGTACGACGATGCCGAGGATATGATCATGTCGCTCTCGACTTTCTTCAAGCTGGTGCTCAGCCGCGGACGGGAGATTATCACGGTACGGGAGGAGGAACAGCACATCCTGAGCTATCTGCAGATCCAGCGGTACCGTTACAGCGATCTGCTTTCCTACGAGATTGCGATCGACCCGTCGCTGTATCCCTACGGGATTCCGAAAATGACGCTCCAGCCGCTTGTCGAGAATGCGCTTTATCATGGCATCAAGCACAGACGGTCGCTCGGCAGGCTGATCATCACGGGGGAGATGGAGGACGGGAATCAGATGTGCTTCAGGGTAAAGGATGATGGCGTCGGGATGAGCGGGGAGGAGCTTCGGAAGCTTCAAGAGGAGGTTACAAAGCCCAGCTCCCAGACCGAGAGCGGCTATGGTATGGCGAATGTCAGCGAGCGGATTCGCATGAATTATGGGAAGCCGTATGGCCTCAGCATCGATTCTGTCCAGGGAAAGGGGACGGTTGTGACGGTCCGGCTGCCGGCGCTCGAGGCCGGAAAGCCGGGAGAGGAGGCGTTCTCATGAAACAGAAGCGGACGTTTGCCGCCCTGCTGGCCATGATTTCCCTGTGCACTGCGCTTACGGGCTGCGCGTTCAGGCCGCAGTCGGTTGTGCGTCAGGCAGACACGGAACATGAGCCGGGCAGCAGCCAGATCATCGTGGGATACTCGCAGATCGGAAGCGAGTCCGCCTGGAGGACGGCGAACACGCAGTCCTTCCAGGAGACGTTCAGCCCGGAGAACGGATATTTTTTCCTGTTTGACAACGCGCGGCAGAAGCAGGAGAACCAGATCAAGGCGATCCGGAGCTTCATCTCCCAGCAGGTGGATTACATTGTGTTCTCGCCGGTGACGGAGGATGGCTGGGACACCGTCCTCGGGGAGGCAAAGGATGCAGGTATTCCGGTCATCGTCTCCGACCGGTCGGTCGATGTGGAGGATGAGAGTCTGTACACTGCCTGGGTCGGGGGTGACATGACCGCGGAGGGCGTCCGCGCGGGAAAATGGCTGGAGCAGGATCTTGAGAAGAGCGGCAGAGCGGATGCGGACATCAATCTCGTTGTGCTGCAGGGAACTGCCCGCTCCTCCGCCCAGGTCGGACGGTCAAAGGGCTTTGAGGAAGTCGCGAAACAGCATCCGAACTGGCACATCCTGGCGCGTCAGGATGCGGAGTTCACGACAGCGCGGGGCAAGGAGGTCATGGAGCATTATCTGAAAAGCTTTGACCGGATTGATGTTCTTGTATCGCAGAATGACGATATGACATTCGGGGCGATGGAGGCGATGGACGAGGCCGGCGTGACCTACGGAAAGGACGGCCAGGTGACGGTCATTTCCTTTGACTCCGTGAAGAAGGCGCTGGAGATGGTCCAGAACGGGAAGATCAACGCGGACATCGAGTGTAGTCCGCTGCTCGGACCGTATGTGGACAGGCTGATCAAGAAGCTGGAGAAGGGGGAAATCGTGCCGCGTTCTAATACGGTCGACGAGAAGGTCTTCACGCAGGAGAATGTCGCCCGGTATCTGCCGGACCGGCGGTACTGAACGGCCGGCGGCGGGAGTTGAGAATAGAAACAAAAGAAGCATTAAAGAAGCGGAAGAGGGAAGTATGTGGAAAGTATTTCTGGCGGAAGATGAGCGCGTGGTGCGCGAGGGACTCAGGGACAATATCCCCTGGGAGCAGCACGGATTCGAGTTTGCAGGGGAAGCGGGAGACGGGGAGCTGGCGCTTGCAGGGATCCGGCGGACAAAACCGGATCTGCTGATCACAGACATCCGAATGCCGTTCATGGACGGGCTGACACTGTGCCACATGGCACATCAGGAGAATCCGAAGATCAAGGTGATCATCATCAGTGGCTATGATGACTTCGAATATGCGCGTCGGGCCATATCCGAGGGAGTGGACCGGTATCTGTCAAAGCCCGTCACCCGGAAGGTGATGGAGAGCGCGCTTGAGGAGGAGAGAAAGAAACTGGACCAGGAGCTGGAGCAGGAGAAGTATCTCCAGCAGTACCGCGCGGAGCGGCAGGAGTATGAGCAGTTCTACCGCCGTGTCTTCTTTGAGGATGTCTTCAAGGGCAAACTCACCTTCGAGGAGATGTACAGCCAGGCAGGACGCCTCGGGCTGGAGCTGGACAGCCCGTGCTACAACCTGCTGTTCTTCAGTCTCAGTGACGGCATGGACCGCGCAAGAGAGGTGCTCAGCCAGTATTTTCTGAGATACACCCAGTTTTTCTATTTCCACTGGACGATCGACTCGTTCGGCGCTCTGATCCGGGGAGACCGGGAGGGGGTGGAAACCTGCACAAAGGCCGCGCTCGCCGAGATTGAGAGAGCCTGCACGGAGGGCGGTCCGGAAGGCTGGTGGTATGCCTGTGCGGGGCAGAGCGTGGAACGCTTCAGCCAGCTGAAGGACTGCTACCGGGATCTGAGCCGCATTTTCTCCCTCCGCTTCCTGAACCCGGAGGAGCATATCCTGACGAGAGAGATGGCGGAAATGATGCTGGATGGAAGGGACAGCAGCCAGCTGGAAGCCATCGATGTCAACAAGGTGAATCCGGAGATTGTGCGCGGTTTTCTGGAGAAGGGCAGCCTGGACGAGGCGGAGGAGTTCGCACAGGCCTATATCTCGAGCGTGTCGGAGATCCTGTCCTCCCGTATATTCAGAGATTATCTGCTGTTAAATCTGCAGTTTACGGTCATCGCGTTCGTGGAGTCAATCGGGTTTGACCGAGATGAGCTGCCGGGGAGCAGTGCTGCGGAGCTGCGGACGCTCACGAGTCCGGAGGACATCTGCGCGTACACAAGGCGCCTTCTGGAGGGGGCCATCAGGCTGAAGCAGCAGCGGGAGACCGAGCGCAACGGCGGACTGATCGACCGGGCGAAGGCTTATGTGGCGGCGCATTATGCGGAGGAGAGTCTGTCGCTGAACGGCGCGGCCGGTGAGTGCGGCGTCAGCCCGAATTATTTCAGCGCGGTCTTCAGCCAGCAGATGAAGCAGACGTTCATCGAATATGTGACGGCGGCGCGGATGGAGAAGGCGAAGGAGCTGCTGCGGACGACCAACTTGCGCTCATCTCAGATCGCCCCGCAGATCGGGTACAGGGATGCACATTATTTCAGCTTTGTCTTCCGGAAGACGCAGGGGATGACACCGAGGGAGTACCGGCAGAGCAGCAGTCCCGTGGTCTGAATCTCTAAATCGCCCGGATGCTTTTCCCGGGCCGGAGGATCCACGGGACAGAGTCCGGAGGGCTGTATTGTCCGCTCATCGCGCGGATCAGAGTCCGGGCAGCGCTCTGCCCGGGCTCGTGCTTTTCATGCGCCATCGAGACGAGGCTGACGCCTCCTGCCTGGCTGAGGTAGCTTCCGTCGAATCCTCCAATGCTCAGGTCCTCCGGGACACGGATCCCGGCGGCGCGGCAGGCACGCCCGAGATGCCAGGCAATCAGATCATTCTGGCAGAGGATACCGGTCAGGCTGTGTGCCCGCCGCATCAGAAAGTGCTGAAGGACTGCCAGAAGGTGTCGCGGCTCCTTCTCCTCGATATCCGTGAAGATATCTCCGGTCAGCCAGAGGATATCTTCCGGAAGCGGGAGATACCCGGCCTCCTTCAGGGCACAGACAAAGCCGAAGTAGCGCTCCTGCCCGCGGGATGTGTCGGACAGGAAGATTCCTCCAAGCTGCCGGTGCCCGCATCTGAGAAAATGTCTGCACAGTGCCTGTCCCGCGCTTCTGTCATCTTCACGTACAGAAACGAGACCGGCGAGATTCGGGCAGACGCCCCCGATGACGGCAACTGCGGTCTTTCGGGCGGACAGGGCTCCGATCAGGTCTGCGTTCGGCGTCGGAAGGGCGCTGTGGCAGCACTCCAGAAGCAGGCCGCGCGGCGGATCCGCGCAGAGCCGCGTCAGAATTTCCCGTTCCTCCCGCAGGCTTCCGTGCGAGACGCAGACGGAGATGCTGTAGCGTGCGGCGCGCAGAACAGAGGACACATCGCTGATGAGGGATGGATAGGTATAGGAGCTGTCAGAGGAAAGGAGCAGGACAACCTGGTTTTTCTCCGCCTCCGGAAGGAGGCCCGTCAGCGTGGTGCCGCTTCCCCTGCGGCTGACAATCAGTCCGTCCGCCTCCATCTGGCGGAGCGCCCGCAGAACCGTCTGGCGGCTGACGCCGTAGCGCTCCTGGATCTGCGTCTGCGTGAAGAATGCCGTTCCCTTCTTTAACAGATCCGGAATCTGTCCGCAGAGCGCGCCATACAACTCCTGATATTTCAGGTTTTTTCTGCAGCTGTCACCTGTATTTTGCATCATTTTTCACTTCTCCTCTGTGAAGGCAGCCCGGGAGACTTTCCCAAAACGGGAAGATTTTCAACACACGCCGCGCTTATCATGAGAAATTATTCCCCTTTTGATCCGCTTTCTATCTTTTGACGAATGACCCTGCGTCTGTCTGACAGACACGGATCGTAAGAAAATACCCCTCTTTGAAGCAAATCTTAAAAAAACACCCGGTCCTGGACGGTTACCTGAAGAATATGTACTTTTATTGCCTCATCATAGCGCAAATATGTATTGTTAAACAAGCTGATTCTTATGAAAACTGACAGATTCATATTGAGAGAACAGGATATGTTTATATAATTGTACATGAAAGGGAGGACGGAGGGTGTTCTTCCAAAAACAACCAATTGTTTCACAGATGGAGGAAAAGTCATGAAAAAGTTACTTGCAATCGCAGTCATCGGAGCAGCTGCAATGGGAATGGCGATGACAGCCAACGCAGCAGACCTGATCAAGGTCGGGTATGCACAGGTCGGACACGAATCTGACTGGCGTACAGCCAACACAAAGAACTATCAGGATACCTTCACAGAGGACAATGGCTATTCTCTGGAGCTGGTTGACTGCGATAATGACCACGCAAAGCAGATCGAGGCAGTCCGCAACTTCATCCAGGAGGGATTGGACTACATCATCATCGCACCGATTCAGTCTGCAGGCTGGGACACCGTCCTTCAGGAAGCACAGGATGCCGGCATTCCGGTGATCATCGCTGACCGTGAGATCGACGCAGACGAGTCTCTGTACACCGCATGGGTCGGAACTGCTCCGCATGATGAGGGCGTGACGGCAGGAAAGTGGCTCGGCGAGCAGCTCGGTGACAAGGAAGCGAACATCCTTCAGATCGAGGGTTCTGTCGGTGCTTCCGCGGCAATCGGAAGAACAGAGGGCTTCCAGGAGGAAGTTGACAAGCACGACAACTGGAAGATCCTGGACAGCCAGTCCGGCGACTTCACACAGGACGGCGGCCAGCAGGTCATGGAGTCCTTCATCAAGAGCTATGAGGGCAAGTTCAATGTAGTTGTCTGCCAGAACGACAACGAAGCATACGGCGCAATGGATGCGATGGATGCAGCAGGCATCACCTACGGTGTAGACGGCGATGTGACACTCATTTCCTATGACGCAACTCATGACGGACTTCAGTACACGCTGGATGGAAAGTTCAACCTCGATGTCGAGTGCAACCCGATCCAGGCACAGACCGTCTCCGATGTCATCCAGAAGATCCAGAACAAGGAAGACTATGAGAAGAAGACCTTGATCAAGGATGAGGCCTTCAATGCTCCTGGCATCAAGTCCGAGTTCGCAACAGAGATCACCAAGGACATCCTTGACAAGCGCGCATATTGATGAAAGCTTAAGCAGGCAGGGGCTTTGATCCAGCCGGCAGGAGGGGAGAAAACCTGAGAAGGCTTTTCTCCCCTTCTTTTTGAAGGCGACCGTTCAGCATCGGGGATGAAGGTGGAGACGTGTTCACCGAGGGCGGCTGCAGGCAGGACAGCAGGAGGAGTGGAATGGAAGACAATGTAATACTGACGATGAGAGGAATCTGCATGACATTTCCGGGTGTCAAGGCGCTCGATCATGTAGACTTCACGCTGCGAAAAGGGGAGATCATGGCGCTGATGGGCGAGAATGGCGCCGGGAAATCGACTCTGATCAAATGCCTGACAGGCGTCAACAAATTTGAAGCGGGGGAGATTCATCTGGAGGGGATAGACGGGGCGATTGTCAACAAGGACACGCTGGATGCCCAGAAGAAGGGGATCTCAACCGTGTACCAGGAGGTCAACCTGTGCCCGAATCTGTCGGTCGCGGAGAATCTGTTTATCGGGCGGGAGCCGATGACAAAGTTCCATACAGTCGACCGCCGCGCGATGAACAAGCGGGCGGAGGAGCTGATGAAGAGCCTGAATCTTCCGGTTGATGTGCGCAGGAAGCTGGAGGACTATTCGATCGCGCTCCAGGAGATGGTGGCCATCGCCCGTGCGGTGGATATGGACTCGAAGGTCCTGATCCTGGATGAGCCGACCTCCTCGCTCGATGACCAGGAGGTTGAGAAGCTGTTTACGATGATGCGCGCGCTGAAGAAGAAAGGCGTCGGCATCATCTTTGTCACGCATTTCCTGGAACAGGTCTATGAGGTCTGCGATTCCATCACGGTTCTCAGAAATGGACGTCTGGTCGGTTCCTATTCGGTGGCGGAGCTGCCGAGGGTGCGTCTCGTTGCGGCGATGCTTGGTAAGGACTTCGATGACCTGGCCGCCATCAAGACGGACAGCACCGAGGACAAGTCGAAGGCTCCGGTTTATCTCGAGGCAAAGGGGCTGAGCCATACCGGGACGATCAAGCCGTTTGACCTGACGATTCACAAGGGAGAGGTCATCGGGCTGACAGGACTTCTCGGGTCCGGCCGAAGCGAGATGGCCCGTGTCATCTACGGTGCGGACAGAGCCTCCACCGGCAGCATCAGCATCAATGGGAAACCTTCAAAGATCAAGGCACCGATCGATTCCATGATGCTCGGCATGGGCATGCTTCCGGACGACCGGAAGGTCGAGGGAATCATCGGGGACCTTTCGGTTCGGGAGAATATCTGCCTTGCGATCCAGGCGAAGGCCGGGATCTTCAAAAAGATTCCGATGCAGAAGCAGATCGAGATCGCGGACAAGTACATCAAGCTTCTCGAGATCAAGACGGCAAGCCGTGAGACACTCGTCAAACAGCTGTCGGGCGGCAACCAGCAGAAGGTCATCCTGGCCCGGTGGCTTGCGACAAACTGTGATTTCCTGATTCTGGACGAGCCGACGCGAGGCATCGACATCGGGACGAAGACGGAGATCCAGAAGCTGGTCATTCAGCTGGCGAAGGAAGGAAAGAGTCTGATATTCATTTCCTCGGAGATAGAGGAGATGCTTCGTACCTGCAACCGGATGGTTGTCCTGAGAGACGGGGCGAAGGTCGGAGAGATTGAAGGACGCGACATGAATCAGATGTCGGTCATGGATGCAATCGCAGGAGGTGCGGAGAAATGAGTAAACTGAAAGCACTGACGCACAGAAAACTGTTTCTGCCGATCGTCAGCATGATTCTGGTCATGCTGATCAACGTCATCTATGACACAGCGACCGGCAGCGCACCATTCTCGTTCTTCTACATCACGGTGAAGAACGGTGTTCTCTATGGAAGACTGATCGATGTCCTGAACCGCGGCAGCGAGATCGCGATTCTGGCCATCGGAATGACGATTGTCGTGTCAGCGTCGGCCGGAACCGATATTTCCGTCGGCTCGGTCATGGCGCTCTATTCCGCGGTCTGCTGCGTGACGCTTGCAGGCTTCGGGGTCACAAACACCAGCACCTATGCCAGACCGCTGATTGTCGGCATCCTGCTCGGCATTCTGGTCTGTGTCCTGTGCGGCGCGATCAATGGATTCTTTGTCGCCTACCTGAACATTCAGCCCATGGTGGCCACGCTGATCCTTTGGTCGGCCGGCCGGGCGATCGGGCTTCTGCTCTGCAACAGCCAGTATGTCTATATTCGTGTTCCGTCCTTCCGTGTCATCGGCGGCTACATCGGTTTCCTTCCGACACCGATTCTGGTTGTCGCCATCTGCATCACGGTCATGACGCTGTTTCTGAAGTTCACGGCGCTCGGAACCTATGTGCAGTCTGTCGGGATCAACAAGAAGGCGGCGCGGATTGCCGGCTTCAATTCGGCGCGGATCATCTTTCTGGCCTATGTCATCTGCGGTCTGTGCGCGGGGCTTGCGGGGATGGTTGCGACCTCCCGCATCTACTCGGCTGACACGAACAACATCGGTCTGAACATGGAGCTGGATGCCATCCTTTCTGTCGCACTTGGCGGAAACAGTCTGGCCGGCGGCAAGTTCTCGCTGGCAGGTTCCCTGATCGGAGCCTACACCATCCAGGCCATCACGACGACCATGTACGCGCTCGGTGTGGATCCGGCGCAGGCACCGGTCTTCAAGGCAGTCGTGGTTCTGATCATCGTTGTCATCCAGGCGCAGCCGGTGAAGGATTTTTTCGCGGCGCGCGCGGCAAGAAAAGCAGTGAAGGAGGCGGCATAACATGAATAAGAAGAGAAGCGTCAATGTGCTGCTTCTGATCACGATCCTGCTGTTCGTCGTGATGTACATGGCAGGCATTGTCATCTACGGAAGCAAAGGCTTTACGCATTTTCAAACATTTCTGAATATCCTGATCAACAACGCAGGACTGATCTGCGTGACCTGCGGCATGACCTGCGTCATGCTGACCGGCGGGATCGACATCTCCGTCGGTTCCCTGGTCGCGATGGACTGCATGATCATCGCAGTCGGTGTCACCCGCTGGATGTGGCCGGCATGGGCGCTGATTCTGTTTATCCTGGCGGTGGGTGTTCTGTTCGGGCTTGTCCAGGGCTTCTGCATCGCGTACCTGGAGATTCAGCCGTTCATCATCACGATGGCGGGCATGTTCTTCGCAAGAGGCATGACGGCCGTTCTGGATGTTCATCAGATCTCTGTCACGGATGAGACGTTCACGAAGCTGTCCAGCCTGAAGATCACGCTTCCGTTCGGCGGATATACAAACCCGAAAGGCATGTATGTGGCTCCGTTTATCCGGATTTCCGTAATCATCGCGCTGATTGTTGTCCTGCTGACCGGCTTCATGCTGCGCAAGACCCGTTTCGGACGCAGTCTGTATGCGGTCGGCGGAAACCAGGTCAGCGCGACCCTGATGGGGCTGGATGTCAAGAAGACGCAGCTTCGGGCGTACGTGCTCTCCAGTGTGCTGACCAGCATCGGCGGCTTCTGCTACGTTCTGAACACGATGTGCGGCACCACGACGCAGGCGGTCGGCATGGAAATGAGCGCCATATCCTCCGCGGTCATCGGCGGGACGCTTCTGACCGGCGGTGTCGGCACGATCATCGGCTCCGTCTTTGGCGTGCTGATCAACGGAACAATCTCGTCACTTGTCAAATTCAACGGACATCTGCTCGCCTCCTGGGCGAACATCGTGACAGCCTTTCTGCTGATGCTCTTCATCGTACTGCAGGCTGTGTTCGCGAAGATCCGTGAGATGCAGAAGAAATAAGGAGGCGGCAGAATGGAACGTGCTGGGAACGATCACAAGGAGCGGATCTGCATCATCGGAGGCGGGCCGGCGGGTGTCTCCGCCGCCATGTATCTCCAGAAAAAGGGATATCACCAGGTCGAGATCTATGAGAAGCTGAATAAGGTCGGAGGCAAGGCCTGGTCGCCCAGATTCGAGGTGAACGGCGAAAGCCGTGCCTATGAGATGGGTGCGATCATGGGGGCAAAGACCTACTATGCGGTCCATGAGCTGGAGCGGTTTGCGGGAATCGATCACGACGGCCCAGAGATGCGCCGGATGTACAGGAATGCAGACGGGCAGGAAATCTTTCCGTTTGACCCGCAGAAGGAATTTTCCTTCGGCAAGCTTGCCGGGCTGCTCCGGATGAAGAGTCAGATGAAGAAGCTCGTGAAGATCATGGACACAAAGTACAAGGGCTATGATCTGTATGGCCACGTCGGCGTGGCGAAGGGCCGGTACTCCGGACTTTCCAAGGAAGAAAGCCGGGCGCTCCACAGGGTCAGCGGCGTAAACCCGAACCTGAAGGACCTGGCGCTTCCATTTGACGAATTCTGCAGAAAGAACGGGGTCGAGGATGTCCAGAAGATCTGGATCGCGCCTTTTACCTCCTTCGGATATGGGTTTTTCGATGAAATCCCGGCTGCCTATGTCATGAAGTATCTCGATACGACGACGGCCATCGAGTTCATCGCAATGCGGCTCTGGACCTGGAAGGACGGGACCCAGAGCATCTACGAGGCAGTCAACAGAAAGCTGGAGAACCCGGTTCACCTGAACACGGAGGTTGTGAAGGTGGAGCGTCCGGATGACGGGAGGGTTTATGTGACGGTGCGCCAGGGTGGAACTGAACGGACGGAGACCTTTGACAAGCTGATCATCACGACCCCGCTCGATCGTTTCCTGACCTATGCGGACGCGGACGAGGACGAGCATACGCTGTTTACAAGGATCCGGCATGAGGAGTATGTCGACTTCCTTGCGACGTTCCGGCCAAATGACGGCCCGACGATTTCCGGCTATATTTTCGACAACATGACGCCTGAACGGAGAGGCCATGCGATGGTATACTATCATCGGTGGAAGGATCTGACCGACAACTGCCCGTGCTCGGTGTATGCGCTCCGGAATCATGCCGGAGACGAGGATGTGCCGTATGACGAGACGATCCGGAAGATGACGGACGATATGGCGATCTGCGGGTTCCCTGTGCAGAAACGGCTGCTTGAGCAGGAGACCTACTACTGCCCGCATGTAACGCCTGAGGATTACGCAGCCGGCTGGTATGACAGGCTGGACGCGCTGCAGGGCAGACGCGGGACGTACTATGCGGGGGAGATTCTCTCCTTCGGCGATATGGAGGATACTTGCGCATCCTCACGTGACATCGTCGGCAGATTCTTCTGACTGAATGCCGGATGCCCTTGGCTTTGCAGTGCTGTGAGGCGGTGGGACGGCACCGCCGGTGGGATTTCTGACTGAATGCCGGATGCCCCTGGCTTTGCAGTGCTGTGAGGCGGTGGGACGCCGCCGCCGGGGGAGGTCCTGACTGGAAAAAAGGCCTCGAGCTTTGTGGAAGGGCATATGAGCGTCTGAGTGAGATGTGTGGAAAAGGAGTGTACAGATATGATCAGCGATGATCCGAAGAACAAAGAGCGGATGGCGGCATGGAAGGTCGGCGATCCGATGATCAACGAGCACGATTTCTGGCCGGACGAGGATGGGAAGCCAGTCGACAAGGAGAAGGAGAAGATGATCCTGAAGCTTGCGACCATCATCACCGACCGCTATGCCAAAAAGTTTACCCATACGTTGAACACAAAGGATCCGGAGTACTGGATGCTGGACAGAATCCTGACGAAGGAAGAGGCCAGCTTCCTGCTGTCCTTTAAAAAGACCCGGGTTCCGTATTCGGTCGATCAGCTCGCGAAGATGAACCGTATGACGAACGGGGAAGCAAAGGAGATGTGCATCCACCTCTGCGTCTACGGCTTTCTAGAGTCCGTCCGCCGCAAGGAGGAGCCCCATGAGAAGATGTACGATCTGCCGATCTTTGTGCCGGGCATCGCGGAGTTCATGATGATGAACGAACAGCTGACGACGGAGCACCCGGAGCTGGCGACGTTCTTCAATCTGATGACCCAACTGCCTCTCGGCGGAATCACCCAGATGGTGCCGCCAGGAGGTGCCGGGATCGGGATGCATGTCATCCCGGTGGAGGAGGCTATCCAGGCGGACAATCAGTCTGTGTCCGTCGAGTTCATTTCTCACTGGTTGAAAAAGTATGATAAGCTTTCCGTCGGCATCTGCACCTGCAGAAAGCAGCAGCGGATGCGCGGCGAGGGCAGCGGAGAGATCGAGGGCGAGTACTGCATCGGTCTCGGCGACCTGGCGGAGTACTGCGTCGATCGTCACATGGGACGGTATATTACCTACGACGAGGCGATGGAGATCGTACAGCGGGCGGAACGCAAGGGCTATGTCCACCAGATCACGAACATCGATGGCTCTGACAAGATTGTCGGTCTGTGCAACTGCGCGCCGGGCGTCTGCAACGCAATCCGGACCTCGCAGCTGTACAACACCCCGAACATGTCGGCATCCGCATACCGTGCGCATGTCGACAAGACAAAGTGTGTCGCCTGCGGCAAATGCGTGGAGGTCTGCCCGGTCGGTGCCGCGAAGCTGGGGCAGAAGCTCTGCACAAAGCACGGGGAGGTTACCTATCCGGTGACGGAGCTCCCGGATGCAAAGAGCTGGGGACCGGAGCACTGGAACTATAACTACCGGGAGACCTCGAAGATCAACTGCTATGATACAGGAACGTCACCCTGCAAGACAGCCTGCCCGGTGCATCTGTCCGTCCAGGGCTACATCAAAATGGCTGCAGAGGGGCGTTATCTGGATGCGCTGAAGCTGATCAAGCAGGACAATCCGTTCCCGGCGGTCTGCGGGTCTGTCTGCAACAGGCGCTGCGAGGATCGCTGCACGAGAGGAACCATCGACCAGCCGCTGGCGATCGATGAGATCAAGAAGTTCCTGGCGGCGCAGGAGCTGAAGGCGGAGAGCCGCTATGTGCCGTTGTGCGAAAACGGCGAGGGCAAGTTCTTCCCGCAGAAGGTCGCCGTGATCGGGGCAGGTCCCGCCGGGATGTCGGCTGCTTACTTCCTCAGAAGGGAAGGCTATCCGGTCACTGTCTTTGAGAAGGAGAAGGCGCCGGGCGGTATGCTGACCTATGGCATCCCGAGCTTCCGTCTGGAGAAGGATGTGCTGGATGCGGAGATTGATGTTCTGCGTCAGATGGGCGTGGAGTTTGAGTGCGGTGTGGAAGTCGGAAAGGATACGACGATCCAGAAACTCCGGGAGGAGGGCTACAAGGCATTCTTCCTCGCCATCGGGATGCAGGGCGGCAGAAAAACCGGCGTGCCGGGTGAGGACGCGGAAGGCGTCGAGACCGGCGTTGATTTCCTCAGAAGAATCAATCACGACCATTCCATCCGCCTGTCGGGGCGCACGGTGGTCATCGGCGGCGGCAATGTTGCGGTCGATGTCGCTCGGACGGCCGTCCGCGCCGGCTCTGACAAGGTGGCGATGCTCTGCCTCGAGGCGCCGGATGAGATGCGGGCGTCCAGGGAGGAAGTCGAGGAGGCCAGATCGGAAGGCATCGATGTGAAGAACAGCTGGGGCCCGAAGGAGATCCTGACGAAGGACGGGAAGGTCTGCGGCATCACGTTCAAAAAGTGCACAGCTGTCTTTGACAGCCAGAAGCATTTCAATCCGTCCTATGACGAGAATGAGACCATCACGCTCGAGTGCGAGAATGTGCTGCTCTCAATCGGACAGTTGGTGATCTGGGGGGATCTGCTGAAGGGCACCAGGGTTGAGCTGAACGGAAATGGAACCGCAAAGGCGGACAGGGTGACGCTTCAGACGGCGGAGCCGGATATCTTTGTGGGCGGCGACGTGTACCACGGTGCGCGGTTTGCGATCGACGCGATCGCGGACGGCCGCGAGGGGATGGTATCCATCAACCGGTTTGTCCACCCGGGACAGTCTCTTACAATCAACCGCGACCTGCGGACGTTCATCGAGCTTGACCGGGATGATATCGAGGTGGAAGGCTTCGACAATGCAAAGCGCCAGATTCCGGGGCACAAGGCCGGTATCGCGACGCAGACCTTTGAGGATCTGAGAATCCCGCTGACAGAAGAGCAGGTGAAGACAGAGGCCGCCAGATGCCTCGGGTGCGGGGCAACGACGGTTGACGACAACCGCTGCATCGGCTGCGGCCTGTGCACGACAAAGTGCAACTTTGACGCGATTCATCTGACGAGGGATGTGCCGGCAGCCTCCGACATGTACAAGGCCGAGCAGAAGTTCGGACAGATTGGAAAGTACGCCATCTCAAGAGGCGTGAAGATTGTCCGCTCGAAGCTTGGAAAAGATTAAAAGGATTAAATAACAGAACAGACGCCCGCCCTGCCGGAAGGCAGGGCGGGCGTCTTATTGAAGATAGCTTCTGAAGATAGCTTCTTTGGGCCGTCAGACTCAGCTGCGGGACTCAAGCTGCGCCTTCAGCCAGTCTGTCCACTGGTCAAAGCCTTCGCCGGTCTTCGCAGAGAGGAAGAAGATCTTCGCGTTCGGATTCAGGGCGTGGATCCTTGCCGTCACAGCCTCATCGTCAAAGGCGAAGAATTTCTTTGTGTCGATTTTATTGATCAGGACAACCTGGCAGACCTGGAACATCAGCGGATATTTGAGGGGCTTGTCATCGCCCTCGGGAACGGAGAGAATCTCAACGTTGACACTGGCGCCGGTGTCATTCTCTGCCGGGCAGACAAGATTTCCGACATTCTCCAGAAAAATCAGATCGAAATCCTTCGATGAAAATTCGAAAAGTGCCTGCTTTGTCATAGCGGCATCCATGGCGCATTCGCCGCCGGTGTGAACCTGGATGGAGGGGATACCCTCGCACTCCATCTTCTCGGCATCGATGGCATAGTCGATATCCGCTTCCATGACGCCGATCCGATACTGCTTTTTCAGCTCGCGGATGGTGCGGAGCAGGACCGATGTCTTTCCGGCGCCCGGGGATGCCATGATGTTGACCAGCAGGGTCTGATCAGCCTGATTCTGCCGGCGGATTTCGTCCGCAATCCTGTTGTTTTCATCAAAGATGCCCGTATGGACATCGATTACACGAACCTTGCTCATGACTGTTCTGCGCCCTCCTTTTGCGCCTGTATCTGACCGGACAGCCAGCTGCAGAAGGCCTCAAACCCTTCTCCGGTTGCAGCACTGACAGGAAAGACCGGAACGGTTGGCTTCCTGAGATGGATGTTTGTCTTCACCTGATCCAGGCTGAAGTCGAAGCACTCCATCGCATCGATCTTGTTGATCAGAACCGCATCCGCCTTCTCAAACATCAGCGGATATTTCAGCGGCTTGTCGTCTCCCTCCGGAACGGACAGGATGACAACGTTGAGATCCGCGCCGGTATCGAACTCTGCCGGGCAGACCAGGTTGCCGACGTTCTCGAGGAAAACCAGATCGAGCTTCTCCGACCCGATCGCGGAAAGACCCTGGCGCGACATGTCCGCATCAAGGTGGCACATGCCGCCCGTATGGATCTGGATCGCGTCAACGCCGGATGCGGCAATCGTCCTCGCATCGACATCACTGTCGATGTCCGCCTCCATGACGCCGATTCTGAAACGGTCCTTCATCCTTGCGATGATCTGCTTCAGGCTTGAAGTCTTCCCGGAACCGGGGGAAGACATGAGATTGACGTAGTATGTTCCCTGCTGCTTCATTTCCACGCGGAGTCTGTCCGCGTCCTTGTCATTGTCGGCGAGGAGACTCTCCTTCGCCTCGAT
>Ga0256405_10003209_pt1 | contig 34611 bp, 35 predicted proteins | sample RumenRJG_02DNA_FD_189096 | JGI IMG/M metagenome (GOLD analysis project Ga0256405, IMG submission 189096) | Bovine rumen microbial communities from Lethbridge, Alberta, Canada - RJG_02 | ecosystem: Host-associated > Mammals > Digestive system > Stomach > Rumen | place: Canada: Alberta...
ATACAGCATAAATCCGGTTTTATTATCATGCCTAAAATTCAACCACACCTCGCAAAGCCTTTGGTACCAACGCCTTTCAGAGGGTTCCTATTTCCCCCTTGATAGTAAAACTACCGTCTCGACGTGTGCCGAGACCTTTTAATTGATGTCGGATTTACTGCCATATTGAGGGAACATGTTTAAACATACATCTTTTCAAGCGTCCCAACCTTTGCGTTTTCGGGAACATTACCGCAGTATCACGCTGAAAGCTGGCGAACAGGTCAACACCTACAAAACCGCCATGGAATTCAAGGGCAAACCGGTCAAAGCCTATGCAATGGTCTTTGCTGGATCGGAATGCGTGTATTGTAGTTAAACAGTTTTGCCGGAATAACAGACTCCTATTTTTGAAATATTTTATCCCTGTGATACTTCAGATAGGCTTTATTCTTTTCAGACAAATTAATCTTTATATCACCTGTAATGCCTAAAGCTTGACGACTTTCAGCCGTCAGGATTGAAGATATTAGAATTTTTCCATGATCGTCAAACGAAATAAAACCACGATCAAACAATCTATCATGATTTGGGCACATAAGCAGGCCATTATCCACATCGAGCTTTTCTTTAGGCAAACTTTTACTCCAGGGTTTGATATGACTTGCAACTAACAACTCAGTTTGATCGACATTGCACAATATGCAATGGTGTTTATACCTTGATAGGAGACGATCCCTAAATACATGTTGATTTACGCGTAGATTAACAATAGCCTCTCTATCCTCCCCTTTCAAGTGAAGGTCATCAATTTCCTCATCAATGCTTTCCGCCCTATCAATACAATTTTCTTCATTGTATGTCATGACAAAGTCGTAGTATGACTTTACAACTCTGACCAACTCTAGAGCTTCGTCAAAAAGAGTTCCTGCATTATCTTTTTCAAATAATGATTTAACCTTCGTACCGACCTGGAATAAAGGCTTATTTTCAGAATTTTTATATTTCTTTTTGAGTGATTCAACGTCGGAATTTCCATAGCACAGCGTATCAGCTTCTGGTATTATGCAACGATATTCTATGTTGTTTTGTAAAGGCTTATCTAGCAAATGAAACTGCTGTTCTATAATTTTACGATACAACTCTGGATTTTTATCTCTTAATTTATATAAATTATCTTGCTCTACATCAATTCTAATGTCTAAGCAATTCTCAGCTCCAAATGATAACGAAACACTAGGTAATTGATCTTTCCACTTAGGATTTTTTAATTGAATCCAAAAGTAAAAATGTATGATCTTTGGTTTCCCTTTCCCGTTATCTCGACACCATCTTGAACATCTATCTGCGTTATCATATTTTAAATCGGTGAATTCTTTTGACAGTTGTTTTGCAAACTCTATGAAATTATATCGAGCCTCTCTAGCATCTTGTTTTAGAGAAAGCATCCGCTCCTTGTCAGCACCAGCTTTTTCCGGAAGAATATAAGTATCCCCAGCATGTTCCCTAAAAAAATTGACACTTTGTTCAAAGCCAAATTTACCGGATTTTGTCATATTTACCCACCTATATAGATAACCAAAACCTCGGTGGCACAATACCACTGATTTTTCTACCTCAAATCACAGAAAAAAAGTATAATTCCTCCTTTAGCTGGAGCCTTTAGCAAGATTAATCTTCATCAGATTCAATATCATCGATATCATCAGAATCAATATCTAGCTGTAGCATCAAGCTATAAATAGACTCTCCTTTATATCCCCAATACTTTGCCCCTTGATAAGCTCCAGAGGTATTAGCGGTTCCTTTAATATTTTTGACTAATCTAGTTACTGGAGTAAGACGGTATTTTTTATTGTCGTATTCCACTTCATTATCAGAAACTACTTTTGCTTCTACAGAAGGATCTTCTAGATAATATATATTTTTACCGATCAAATCCAATGCCTCAAAGTGAACCCCTTTGTATTCTTTTGAATTGTAATTATTAGAAGTTCTCATTTGTTCTGGTATCGGCAAAACCTCTCTTACCAAATAACTTGATAGCTCTTTTGTTCTATTTTGGATGGTTTCCCCATTCCAGAAATCATTATCAATAATAAAGTTTTGCGCTATCTGTAATCCCGCCTTATTCTTGTAAAACTCCTTTTTAAGAGAAAACTTTTTATTACCCAATTCTTGGTTATGTCTAATAAGTGTTAAGTTGCCCAATACATCAACATTGTTTTGATGTATTTGTTCGAAATTTTCACCAAGATCATTCTTCCAGTCATCATTAAGAGTTTGTGGTAGAATGTGCTCTAGTTGAATTTTTTCATCCAGAACTGGACGATTCTTAGTTATCTTCTCTTCTATCAATGACAAATAAAACTTAGTATTTTGAAATTTAGATAAATTTGCAGATTCAAGATACTTAGTAATTTCTACATCATTAGGTAGTCGTAATCTATATTCTTTATTACTTAGAATTCCGAACATAGCTTGTTTCTTATCCGAGCAAGAAATTAAGAAATCAATTTCGTCAGTCAAAACAGGAAACGCCTTGTTTTCCGCTTGAGTTAATAATAACAATCTACGCCTTAAAATATATGTTTCAAAGCACCACAAAATGTCTGCTATGTCAGAATCAGAAAATTTGCCCTCTTGCCAAGAAATAAGCAATGACAATAAAAATGAGTTTGCTGTTGTAACTTTTACTTTTCTAAGGTCTTCGAGAATACAATCGATTCTCTTATTATTAACAGGCTTCAAGCCAAGAATCCACGAATAAATTTCTGAGTAATTAGCCATAGCTTCTAATACGTTAGTGGAACTCAGACTATTGCTATATAAACTCTTAAATTCAGCGTAAAGCTTTTTATAATTCGTCTCAGATGCCACAGGCAAAGCTCTCTTTTCATGCAATTGCATAAAATCTCTTATGTACGCAGATATTGCACCAGGTAAGTTCTTTTCAATAACAAGCCAGTACCTATTGTAGTTAGCTTCTTGCTCTGCTGGTTGCATAAAAAGTAGCATGTAATTTCTTACAAGATCGGCTAAGGATAAAGGTTTACCCAAAGAATTCATAGATTCAAAAATTTCTTGAGGGTTTTCTCCAGGATTATTAGGTTCTAGCTCCAGAGCAACCAATGTAAAGCTTCTTAACCCATTATCAATCAAAATATTGAGTTCTTCATCTGTCTTTTTAGACACCTGTTGTTTGAAATAGTTGTAGTTTTTAATAATAGCAGAATTCAAATAATCATTATTAATCTTGCCATTCACCACACTTTTATACGCTTCCCAATCAGCCTCAACCTGTTTAAGCTTAATCTTTTTGGATTGATCTTCTGACGATACATTTGTATTTACTAAAAAAGATTTATTAATTAATTCTTTCTTATTTATATCCTGAATCTTATCTCTTACCGCTAGCAGAAATAGCATTGTTGAGGTAATTCGTTGTTGTCCATCAATCAAAACTAATTTTGCAGGTTCATCAAAATGATGATCAGATTCAAAATATGTAACTGTACCAAAAAAGTGCTTGTACAAGTTATGTGTATCAGATCCTTTATTCTTTTCAGCAGTATTTACAATGTCATTCCAAAGAACTTCGCAATGTTCTATAGCCCATTCATAATTTCTCTGATATGGGGGAATAAAGAAAGTTACATCATTATTTGACAGTAACTTCAATAAATTTTTCTCAACCGGTTTCATAACAACCTCTTAAATAACCTTGCCCAAACCTATAAACTTAACGCCCCAAATGATTTAATGAACAGTTTCTTGTTGTTTATCTTCTTCACTAGCCTTAAAACTTCTGCCAATACCGAAATACTTCTCAAAGAACGCCTTTATTTTTTCAATAATGGTCTGCTTCTTCTCGGTTCGATTTCCACCACCGAATCTACTAACCGGAGGCATCATTTTATCTATGTCTGTGCCAACAGTTTTTACTTCCCCTTCTCGGAATGCATTCTCCAGAAATCTACGGGTTTCTTCTGGCTTTAACTTTTCTTCCTGAATAAGCTTTTCCAAATCAGCCTCACGCTGTTTTGCCACGTATTCATTCCACTCATTCATCACATCATCAACTTCATTGATGCCTGAAATAAACGCTTCTATGAGCTGTTTCTTGCTACGCAGTTCAGGGCTGGCATCAATAGCCTTTTTGATGGTGATAAGAACTTCCTTGTCCTCACAATGTGTGTCATGAAATTTCTTAACCAACATTAGGATGTAATCAATGTTAATTTCGATCTGTTTAATCAGTTCTATTTCAAAGACAACATCATCTGTAATGTCTTTAGCTTCGTGATCTTTTCTCTTGCTTTTCCATTCATCGGCTAGATCCTGATACCGACCGAGGTAGTCCTGCAAATCTCGCTCTGTCAGGATGTTCTTATCCTTAAATTCATCAAAGGAAACCAGAAGGTTCCGCATCCGCAGAATTGCACCGAACAGTGCAATGAAATTCTTTTGGTTCTGTTCGCCAACGATCTGAGGCTCAGACAAAGGATACTTTTGAGTGAGCTCGTCAATCATATCAACATAGCCAGGCTTTTCTTTGCCGTCATCAGTTGTATACCCATGGTAGTAATCCTTAAAACTACGCATAAGTACAATACCGCTGGCATTCTTATCACCAAATAATGAGATAGCTGCATCAACCCGCTTCTGAAGATTACGGAAACAGACAATATTGCCGAAAGTCTTAATGCTGTTCAGGATGCGGTTGGTACGGCTGAAGGCCTGAATGAGGCCATGCATCTTCAGATTTTTATCAACCCACAGTGTATTCAGAGTAGTGGCATCAAAACCGGTAAGGAACATGTTAACCACAATGAGTAAATCCAATTCCTTATTCTTCATGCGAAGAGACACATCCTTATAGTAATTCTGGAATTTATCGCTGGACGTATCGTAGTTCGTATGGAACATCTGGTTATAATCCTGAATAGCGGATTCGAGGAAGTCTCTTGAGTTCTGATCAAGAGCTGATGTATCTTCTGAATTCTCCTCATCCAGCATTCCCTCGACTTCTTCTTCGTTGGCAGCATAGCTGTATATAACAGCTATCTTCAGATTCTTTGTTGGATCGCCGTTGATGATTTTTCTGAACTCGTCGTAATACATCTTTGCCATTGGAACAGAAGCTACAGCGAAAATAGAATTAAAACCGCTCAGTCTCTGCTTTTGCTTAATTTCTTCTACCTTACCTCTTGCAGCCGATGCTACCTCTCCAATATTGGTAAGTGCACTAAACTCGTATGTCTTATCACCTCGATAAGTTTTCTGATCGAAGTGGTCAAGAATATAATTGGCAACTTTTGAAACTCTTTTCGGATCTTCAAAAACCTTCCTTCTGTTTATATCCCATACTTCTTCATCGTCAATGTCAGCATCGATATCCATGGTTTTTATGTAATCAACACGGAACGGAAGTACGTTTTTATCATTGATGGCATCTACAATTGTGTATGAATGAAGGCGATCTCCAAAGGTCTGTTCTGTTGTGAAATAATTGAGTTTTTTCCCAGAACTGGCATTCAACGGGAAGATAGGAGTTCCGGTGAAACCGAACATGTAATACTGTTTAAAATGCTTTTCCACAGCCTCATGCATTTCACCAAACTGGCTACGATGACATTCATCGAAAATGATAACCACCTGCTTTGAATAAATGTCATGGCTTTTGTTCTTTCTGATGAAGGTGGAAAGCTTTTGAATTGTGGTGATAATAATATGAGATTTATCATCACCAAGCTGTCTTTCAAGAACCGCCGTAGATGAATTGCTGTTTGCGGCTCCCTTTTCAAAGCGGTCGTATTCCTTCATGGTCTGGTAATCCAGATCCTTTCGGTCTACGACAAAGAGAACCTTATCTATGAACGGCAGTTGAGTAGCCAGTCGTGCCGTCTTAAATGAAGTTAGGGTTTTACCAGAGCCGGTGGTATGCCAAATATACCCGCCTCCGGCAATATCACCGTACTTCTTGTAATTATGAGCAACCTCTATACGGTTAAGAATTCGTTCAGTTGCAGTGATCTGATACGGGCGCATCACCATCAGCATTTTTTCTGATGTGAACACGCAGTATTTGGTTAAGATATTTAGAATTGTGTGTTTTGCAAAGAAGGTTTTAGTGAAATCAATAAGATCCGGAATAACCCTGTTCTCAGCATCCGCCCAAAACGAAGTAAACTCAAAACTGTTACTTGTCTTACCCTTCTTGATATTTCTTGAAGTAGAATCCTTGATTGCGTTATTCCTGGTACTGTTTGAATAATATTTCGTATTTGTGCCGTTTGAAATAACAAAAATCTGAACAAACTCAAACAGACCACTGCCAGCCCAAAAAGAGTCTCGTTGATAACGTTCAATCTGGTTAAAAGCCTCACGAATAGCCACACCTCTGCGTTTCAATTCTATATGAACAATAGGAAGACCATTGATGAGGATTGTAACATCGTAACGGTTATCATAGGTCGCACCTTCTGCTTTACCGAGCACATACTGGTTTATTACCTGAAGGGTATTATTGTGGATGTTCTTATGATCAAGCAGAGTTATATTTTTGGAGGTTGAGTCATCACGCTTAAGAACCTGAATATAATCTTCCTGAATCTTTGCAGTCTTTTCGGCAATATGTTCATTGGGATTTGCAATGGAAGTCTTAAAGAAACGTTCCCATTCAGTATCAGAGAATTTGAATTTATTGAGCTCTTCCAAACGGACACGAAGATTGGCAATTAAATCAGCCTCAGAATGAATAGGAAGATAGGTATACCCCTGTTCGCAAAGCAAACGGATAAATTCCTTTTCTAAAGCAGCCTCAGATTCATAGCTATCAGACCTAGCCTTAACAGGCTCATAATTAGTAACAACAGTATTTTCATTTGTTTCGGCTACTATATTAAAATAAGGCATACCTACCTCCTTCTATTCTTTCTATTCTGCTTCCTTAAAACTTAACAGCTTGTCTCGATAATATTCATATTGCTTCTGACGAGCTTCTATTTCTGCAGGAAGCCCAGAAGACAAATCGTTACAGAGAGCATCAAAACGATCCAAGATTGAAACAATGCGTTCTTGCTCATTCATACACGGAAGGTTAATCACAACATCCTCCAATGCACTTGGTGTTATTTCAATCACCTTAGTTCCGTGAGCTAACTTTTTCTTCTTTAAAAAGAAATCAGCTGAATGGAAATAATACGACAAGTATTTCGCATTTTGGTTGTGACTAATTATTGCAGTATGGCCACTTACAGCTATATCATCACCCCCTAACCATGCAGTACAAGAACACACGTCTTCAACATTTTCACTTGTAACAGCCATCACTATATCCCCTTGTTTTGCGATCTTTGATTTATCAAAAACATTCTGATCCACAAAAGTTAAGGTCTTATCTGCATGAACCCCGAAATGGGTATACATCTGACCATAGTGAATACAAGGCTTTCCGTTTTCTACAAAATCTTTCTTTTGAAAATTACCACCTCTTGTAACCGTAGCGAATATACCCAACCTTACAGAAGCATACCCAAACACATACTGCAGCAACTTAATCAGACTCAGCTCTGTCTGTCTGTCTGTCTGTCTGTCTGTCTGTCTGTCTGTCTGTCTGTCTGTCTGTCTGTTAAGATGGTTTCGCCGTTTTCTGCGAACGTCAACAACTGATCACGGTAAAATTCATATTGCTTTTGACGAGCTTCTATCTCTGCTGGCAGACCAATATTTAAATCATTACAGATCTTCTCGAAGTTATCTAAACAATCTGCAAATTTTTGTTGAACTTCAAGATTCGGCAAAGGAATTTCAATTTCTTGAATTGACGGAATGCTTGAATGGACTACTTTGCTTTTAACTTTTCCTTTTCCCTTTTGAAGTCTAGCAGATTGCGTTGCTAATACATGAGCCAAGTAGCGCGGGTTCTGTTTGTGCTTCATCACAACTATATCGCCACCTGCTAAGCATTTTTCATTGCCTAAATAAGCTACTGATTTAGCTATATCCTCAATATTCTCTCCAGTTATGGCAAAAAGAATATCACCATTTTCAAAGTACTTTGGGGAATTCACATACTCTAATTTTGTATGAGAGATACATTTATCAAACCATGTGTTATATGTAGTATAAATTTCACCATAGCGAACGCACGGAATCCCCTCCGCCGTAACTTCATCTCTTTTAATACCTGAACCACGATAAAGTTCTGTAGCTATATCCTTCAATTTAACTAAAGGAACATCATTCTTTGCAGAAAGCAAGGCATCCCTATAATACTCATACTGTTTCTTTCTCGCTGTAAGCTCCGCTGTAAGCTCCGCTGTAAGCTCCGTGAAATTGTCCAGAATCCGGACAATTTCACGTTGTACCTCTAGAGGAGGCACGGGGATTACAAAATCCTCAGTAACCGGCAATGAAATTTGAGGCAGGGAGCCCATTCCTGATGCAGCTTCCCGAAAGTGAATCACACTGTTTTTTAAAACATGTAACAAATATTTAACTGACACCCTTTCTTTATGTGTGTAGGCCCACATCTCATTTTTGAATGTAAAAGGGTTCTCATAAAACACAAAATCAATAACACCTCTCGATTGGACAAGAACTGCAGGAACTCTTGTAATATTTGCCTTGGGTATGTCTTCCTCTCGAGCATTAATTACTGTTTTTCCGCCAGCAAAAATACGAATTTCCCCTTTGGGATTATCAATTTCTTTCATCTTACCAGCGGTGATAGCAGTACCTCTGAGGCGAGTATATACCTCTTTAATCGGTTTAAATTCAACACCATTAGGACAAAGTTCTTTCAGCAAATCATCTAACTTACTCATGCCTCTTGTCCTCCTTCAATTTCTGCGATTATCTTATCAATCTCATCGCGGAGAACTTGTTCACGGGCAACAATCTGTTTGATTTCAGCATTAAGTTTCGCTATATCGATTTTCTCGCGGGTATCTTCCTGCTCAACGTAGGTGCTAACCGACAAATTGTAGTTCTGTTCCTTTACCTCATCGTAATCAACCAACCTGCAGGTATGCTCCACGTTCTGCCTTTCACAAAACATCTCAACGATTCTGTCTATATGCTCAGGGAGAAGTTTGTTATTGTTGGTAACCTTGACGCAGAGGTTTGTGGCATCAACAAATAGAACCTTGTTATCACGCTTACTCTTCTTCATAACCATGATACAGGTGGCGATTGTAGTGCCAAAAAACAGGTTGCTTGGTAGCTGAATAATGCAATCTACATAGTTGTTGTCTACGAGATACTTTCTGATTTTCTGTTCAGCTCCGCCTCTATACATTATTCCAGGGAAACATACGATTGCAGCCGTACCATTCGGAGCCAACCAGGAAAGAGCATGCATTATGAAAGCCATGTCAGCTTTGGACTTTGGAGCCAAAACACCGGCAGGAGAAAAGCGAGGATCGTTTATCAGGGTAGCATCTTCATCACCAACCCACTTGATGGAATATGGAGGATTAGAAACAATCAGTTCAAATGGTTCATCATCCCAATGCTGTGGATGCGTAAGAGTGTCTTCGCAGGCAATGTCAAACTTATCAAAGCCTATGTCGTGAAGGAACATGTTGATACGACACAGGTTAAATGTGGTGATGTTGATTTCCTGTCCATAGAAACCGTTCTGAACTGCATCCCTTCCGAGGATCTTTACCACTTTTAAAAGTAGCGAACCGCTGCCACAGGCTGGGTCGTAAGCTTTATTAATTTTGGTCTTGCCCGCGGTTCCCAATCTAGTGAGAAGAACTGACACATCGGCAGGGGTGAAAAATTCGCCACCGGACTTACCTGCATTGGACGCATACATTTGCATAAGAAATTCATATGCATCACCGAAAGCATCAATCTCATGGTCTTGGACTGAGCCAAGATCCATGGCTGCAACGCCTTCAAGAAGTTTAACTAGGCGCTCGTTCCTCTTTGGAACAGTTGCACCAAGCTTGTTACTGTTTACATCGATATCATCGAAAAGTCCTTTAAAATCACTTTCAGACTCACAACCGCAGGAGGATTCTTCAATATGATTAAACACTCTCTCTAAGAATTCATTCAAATTGTCTTTTAAGTTCTTCGTTTCACCTTCACTGTCAATAAAGACAGCCTTATCATCGGTACAGTGTTTCAGAACATTACAAAACAGCTCACTTGGCGGAATGAAGAATCCCTTTTCTTGAACAAGATCTGCACGAGCTTCTAAAGACTCTGCATCTGACATATTGGCATAATCAAAATCTGGATTCCCCGCATCCCTCTCGCCTTTATTTATGTAGGCACAAAGGTTCTCAGAGATATAGCGGTAGAACATCGTGCCGAGAACATAATTCTTAAAATCCCAGCCATCAACAGCCCCACGTAACTCATCAGCTATTGCCCATATTGCGCGATGAAGTTCATCACGTTCCTGTTCTTTTTTGGTATTTACCATTCAAATACTCCGCCAACATTAGTCACGAAACTTGCATCATGAGGATAGAATCCTGATGTAACAAATCACGTGTTAAAAATTCTGCTTATCGTTATGCCAATAAATTCAAAACAATAACAAGACATAAGCTATCACAGATGCATCACAAATCAATTAAACTTGCATGATAGCACAGTTGTAGCCTCAAATTCCTGATACAACCGCACAAAACACACAAAACCTTAAACATTCCGAATAATTTTTATTCAATTTTTGCAGTTCATCAAATTTGTATAACCCTCATGCTCGGAAGAACAGTCCCCTTGTTCACCTCTTAGCCAAATCAGCGACATACTTTGTACAATTGTCAACCATACGCACAAAAATTGCTCCATCCTCTACTAAATAATCGCCGATTAGACACTACTTCATAACAATTTTATGGAAAGAAAGCCTTTTCCTCTGTAAAATCCACGCTCTGTAATTTTGTTATCCAGATCACATAATTACTCGTATTTATCCAAGCAGACACTCTCAACGATGCCTGCTTTTTTTCGTATGAATCTTGACCGAACGTCAGATTTCACCAATCCCCCTGGCTACTTGTTAGGGGGATTGCTTTTTTTAGCAAAGACAAAGGCTTTATTTACGAAACATGCAACACGCCTGTTGGATGTTACGTGTTCTGCGTCTTTTCAGATCTGGATACAGATTTTTAACCTCGCCTGCGTAAGCTCATCAAGTTGCAAATTGATGAGTGCATGGCTGAAACAGGCGAATTTATTTTAACCGTCCAGTGTCATGCACCACTGGTCACCTACCGAACGGGGGATTCCCCGAGGTGACCTAATGCACACAGTGACAACGAGCCGTGAAGGGCTACTCCGCTTCGGTTTTTCCGAACTGGAGAAGCCTAAATGGCAAATAAAAAACGTTATTACCCTCTTCGCAGCTCAACCGATCCAAAGAAAGTTAAGCTCGTGGAGATTACCGAGGAACAGTATCAGGCAATTTACCCGGAAATCTGGGCAACCATTAAGCGGGAACAGAGACATGGCCGGTGCAGATGCCCAGCAAACTACCTGTGGACATGTAATGGCTACTGTTCTGACTGTTCCTATCACACCGGAGGAAATGAGGAGTTTATTGATGAACTGACAGATACAGAATTATCAGATGAGAAACCGCTGATGGATGAACTTATGGCATGCGACCAAATGCTGAAACTGCTGGTTGCCAGATTCCGAGAACTTGAACCGGAGGCTGATCTCATCATTGAATTGCTGGAGGAAGGATTATCCGACAGGAAAATTGCGGAAACACTGGGACGCAAACAGCGAACCTTTGCAGATCACATGAAGAAGATCCGAACCGAGCTGCATAATCTCAACAGGTAGTTCCCCCTTTCATAAAGGCTTTTTCCCATAGTGGCGATGCCTGAGCAAGGCGTTTTGATTACGAAATAACCAAGTAATAAAAAATTTAAAAATATTTCCGCTCAAAACGCCCGCTCATGTCCAGTAGTAAGTGTAAGGCTGATTTTTCACAAATTAAGGAGGTTCTCAAATGAACAAGTCTTACTTCGATTCCCGCGGGAAAAGCCATGAGCTGATTGCCGTACTCACGGCTATCTCTCATGTATCCGCAAAGATGGCAAGAAACCTTGAGCTTCTTGCTGAATTACGTAACTCAAAGAAAGGAAATACTACCTATGAACAACACAAAAGACATGGCTTCGAGCATCGTCGCACTGCGGCATGCGGCAGTCGCTTTGAATAACATTGCCGATTTTCTGGAAGATCTGAATGCCAAGGATTCTGAACCTGCTACTGAAAACCAGTCTTGTGAAACTGAATCCGCACCGTCGACCGATGCAGTTGTTCCGGCAGCCAAGGCTGAACCGGAAACCCCGAAATTATCCTTCGAGGATGTTCGCGGAATTCTGGCTGACATTGCCCGTGCTGGGAACCGTGAAGGCGTTAAGGCTCTGCTTGAAAAGTACGGTGCTTCAAAGCTTTCTGCTCTTGCCCCGGAGCACTACGCTGCGATTCTTAAAGATGCGGAGGAACTTAAGAATGCCTGATTCCCACGCAATCCTGTCAGCCTCGGCATCGCACCGCTGGCTGATGTGCCCGCCCTCTGTCCGCTTATGTGAGCAGTTTCCGGGAGACGGAGCCAGCGAGTTTGCTGCTGAGGGAACAGAGGCTCACGCGCTCTGCGAGTTCAAGCTGAAAACAGCCCTTGGCATGGATGCTACTGATCCTACGCCCGAACTTTCCCGTTACAGCGAGGAGATGGATGAGTGCGCCACCGGCTATGCCTCCTTTGTTCTGGAGCTGGTAAGCGAGGCTGCCAAGTCCTGCTCAGATCCGAAGGTGCTCATTGAGCAGAGAGTTGATTTCTCGCAATGGGTACCGGAAGGATTCGGCACTGCTGACTGCATCATTGTATCCGACGGCACTCTGCGCATTGTGGATTACAAGCACGGTCTCGGTGTTCTTGTCGAGGCTGAAAACAATCCGCAGATGAAGTGCTATGCCCTTGGTGCGCTGGAAATCTTCGATGTTCTTTATGACATCGAAAAAGTCAGCATGACCATCTACCAGCCCCGCCGGGAGAACATCAGCACCTGGGAGATTTCCCGGGAAGAACTCCTCCAATGGGCTGAAAACACTCTGAAGCCTATTGCCTCTCTGGCATTTGCCGGTGAAGGAAAATTCTGTGCCGGTGAATGGTGCGGATTCTGTAAAGCCAAACACGCCTGCCGTGCCAGAGCCGAGGCCAACCTTCTGCTGGCAAAGCACGATTTCAAACTTCCAGATCTACTCGAGGACATAGAAATCGAAGTGATCCTTTCCCAGGTTGATGAACTTACAGCATGGGCAAATGACATCAAGGAATATGCCTTGAAGCAGGCCATTGGCGGTAAGGAATGGCACGGATGGAAGCTCGTGGAAGGACGTTCAGTTAGAAAATTCACCAGCGAGGACAAGGTAATCAAGGCTGTATGCGAGGCAGGGTTCGATCCGTTCGATAAGAAACTCATAGGCATCACCGCCATGCAGAAACTTCTCGGAAAGGCAAAGTTTGACGAACTTCTTTCAGGACTTATTGCCAAGTCGAAAGGCAAACCAACGCTCGTACCGGAGAGCGATAAAAGACCGGCAGTTTCAAGTGCATCTTTAGATTTTAAGGAAGAATAAATTATGGCTACAAAAGTAATTACAGGTGTAAACACCAGATGGTCCTATGCCAACGTATGGGAACCAAAAGCTATGGAAGGCGGCAAGCCTAAGTTCAGTGTGTCTCTTATCATCCCAAAGTCCGACACCGTAACCGTTGGCAAGATCAAGGCAGCCATTGAAGAGGCTTACCGTGACGGTCAGTCCAAGCTCAAGGGTAACGCCAAGTCCGTACCTGCGCTCAGCACTCTCAGAACTCCGCTTCGTGACGGTGATTTGGAACGTCCGGATGATCCTGCTTACGCCAATGCGTATTTCGTCAACGCCAACTCTACCACTGCTCCCGGTGTGGTGGACGCCAACAGGAATGAAATCCTCGACAAGTCTGAAGTCTACTCCGGCTGCTACGGCAGAGCGTCAATCAGCTTCTATGCCTTCAATGCCAACGGCAACAAGGGTATTGCCTGCGGTCTTAACAATCTGCAGAAGATTAAGGACGGTGAGCCGTTAGGCGGAAGAGCAAGTGCCGAGAGCGATTTTGCCACTGAAGAAGATGAAGACTTTTTAGGTTAGGAGGCATCATGGATTCAGGTGAAATCTTTCTGATGGGCTTTGGCTCCGGTTTGTTTACCGGCGTAGTGGCTGCAATCCTGTTTGAGTTCCTCGGATTTCTCTTTACCGAGTTCCTGAAACGCAGAAAGCGTCGTGTCTGGTAGCACCAGATAACTTGTAACGATTTAGTAAGGGTAGTGGTTTTGACTGCTGCCCTTTTTTGACAGGAGAATTTTATGGAAACACTATCTTGTGATCTCGAAACATACAGCAGTGAGGACTTAAGGAAATGCGGAGTCTACCGCTACTGCGAGGCTCCCGATTTTGAAATTCTGCTCTTTGCCTACAGTGTAGATGGTGGTGAGGTACAGCTTGCTGATCTCGCCTCCGGAGAAAAACTTCCCAGGGAAATCATCAAGGCCGTGACCGATGACAGCGTCATCAAATGGGCGTGGCATGCAAACTTTGAGCGTGTATGTCTGTCCAGATACTTGCGCGACTTAGGCTTACTAACCGGTTATCTCAATCCCGAAGGCTGGCGGTGCGACATGGTGTGGGCGGCAACTCTGGGACTGCCGTTTTCACTCGAAGGAGCCGGTGCGGTACTGGGACTCGATAAGCAGAAACTCACGGAAGGAAAGGAGCTCATACGCTATTTCTGCAAACCATGCTCCCCCACTCAGGCAAACAGTGGCAGAACCAGAAATCTCCCCTGCCATGCTCCCGACAAGTGGGAAATGTTCAAACGCTACAACATCCGGGACGTGGAAACTGAAATGGGAATACAGCAGAGACTGAGTAAGTTCCCGGTACCGGACTTCGTCTGGGAGGAATACCACCTCGACCAGGAGATTAACGACCGCGGCGTAAAAATCGACATGGAACTGGTACGTCAGGCGATTGCCATTGATGAACGCTCGCGAAATGAGCTCATAAGTGCCATGAGGGAATTTACTCAGCTCGAAAATCCCAACTCAGTCCAGCAGATGAAGGACTGGCTGGCAAATAACGGTCTTATGACTGAAAGCCTTGATAAGAAAGCCGTGGCTGAACTTATGAAGAATGCCCCGCCGGAACTCATCAGAGTGCTGACACTCCGGCAGCAGCTTGCCAAGTCATCAGTGAGAAAGTACCAGGCTATGCAGAATGCTGTATGTGCCGACGGCAGAGCCAGGGGACTTTTCAGCTTCTACGGTGCCAATCGCACCGGGCGGTTCTCAAGCAAAATCATTCAGTTGCAGAATCTTGCCCGTAACAGCATGAGCGATTTAGATCAGGCTCGTGCGCTTATCAAAACCGGAGACTATGACGCTGTATCTATGCTCTACGATGATGTGCCGGATACGCTCTCCCAGCTCGTAAGAACTGCCTTTGTGCCTCCGAAGGGAAAGCTCTTTTATGTAGCGGACTTTTCAGCCATTGAGGCCCGAGTGATTGCATGGTTTGCCGGTGAAAAATGGCGGTCTGAGGTATTCCGTAAAGGCGGTGATATCTATTGTGCAAGTGCCAGTCAGATGTTTAAAGTCCCCGTGGAAAAACACGGAGTAAACGGTCATCTGAGACAGAAAGGCAAAATTGCGGAACTGGCCCTTGGTTACGGCGGGGGTATTGGCGCATTAAAGGCCATGGGAGCTATCGAGATGGGGCTTAAGGAGGAGGAGTTACAGCCCCTCGTCAACGCCTGGAGAAACGCCAATCCGAATATTGTGAAATTCTGGTGGGCTGTGGATAACGCAGTTATGGAAGCAGTGAATAAAAGAACCACCACCGAAACTCACGGCATCACTTTCTCGTTCAAAAGCGGCATGCTGTTTATCACTCTGCCCTCCGGCAGAAAGCTCACCTACGTTAAACCTCGTATCGGCATGAACCAGTTCGGCGGTGAAAGCATTACCTATGAAGGCATTGGTGCTACCAAAAAATGGGAACGTCTCGAATCCTACGGTCCCAAGTTTGTGGAAAACATCGTCCAGGCAACGGCCAGAGACATTCTGTGTTTTGCCATGAAGACTTTACGGTGCTGCAGCATAGTTATGCACATACATGATGAAGTGGTCATCGAGGCAGATCCCCGCGTAAGTCTGGATGCTCTTTGTGAACAGATGGGAAGAACTCCGCCATGGGCTGAAGGCTTAATCCTTACCGCCAGCGGTTACACATCGCCCTACTACAAAAAGGATTAGCGCCTTAACTTGATCGGTATCTTGGTCGGTGACTTAGTCGGTCAGCACCGATCAAGTTATTTGGAATTAAGCACAGCTCCCGCATTAAGGAATATGTGATTACTTGTCTGACTGCACAGCTTCTTTTAACGTATTGCCTGCAGTAAATGAAGGTACTCTCTTTGCCGGGATTTCAACAGCCTCACCGGTACGAGGGTTACGACCGCTGCGAGCCTTTCTCTCAGAAGTCTTAAAAGTTCCGAAACCAACGAGCTGAACACTGTCACCTTGGGCTAATGTTTCAGTTACTGTTTCTAAAAGGGCATCAAGCATCTTTTTGCTGTCTGACTTGGTCGTATGACTCTTTTCAGCGATTATTTCAATAAGTTCCTGTTTATTCATGTAATTAAACCTCTCTCTTTGTACTCTGACAGTTAACAGCATGATGAATGAATCTCCTTTGTAAATCAAGATTGTTAACAACTAAAAACAGAGATCCAACCTACATTTCGTTAAAAGCCGCTTAAATTTAAACCACGTTTGCTACTCAGTCGATCTGCCCCGATTAAGTTAATTTTCGGTCGTTCCCCCTCTATATTTGCTTACTTCTTAACCACCCAACAAATTTTCTGAAAATAAATCCGCTCAAAATCGCCCTTCATGTCCAGTAGTAAATGAAGGCCCGTAAAAGCCTTCATGTTTCTTAACCTATTTTCAGGAGTTTTTTATGTTTGAAATCAAAGAAAAACAGAAGGTTCTGCCTGACGGAACCAGGCTCACCACTTTCACCCGTGAGGTTATCAGTTCCAATGCCATTGAAGTCGAAGTCGGCACCAACGGCTTTAAGGGCGGCAATGCCGAACACGGCAGCCGTACCTACATTCGCATCAAAGATCTTGGCGGTACTGACATGTTCGTGAAGAGATTCCGTGCCGAGAACGGCAACACCGCCGAATTCGAGGTGTACCTAGGTGGCGACTGCGAGCTTGAAACCATGCTCCGGGCATTGAAGTTCGTGGTTAAGGTTCTGGAAGATGAATCAGCGGAGGTTGTGGACTAATGACCTGTTTAAATTCGCCATTTAAGAGCAGAGATGAAATGAAAGAGGCGATGCTTAATGGGCTCGCCAGCATTTTAACCATTGATGAATACAGGAAGATGTCTCATCTTTTTGCCATTATGCCGGATTCTGTATTTGATCAGATTGCGGCTGAGTGTGCAGAGTCGGTTAAGCGTAAAGGTGTTTCTTATAAAGATCTCGTTAAGAAGAGAGCAGAATTCAATAAGAAGCGAAATGTTACATTTGAAAATTCTGCCCTTAACTGCGTTTCCATGCCCCCTCTGAAGGATGAAGTTCGTGATGAGGTATGGCATGACATATGTCAGAGCCGTCCTACTGACCGCATACATCTTAAAACCAAAGACGATGAGGCCATATCCAAGTTCTGGAAACAGTTCTGCTCCAGGGAAATGCTTGATAAGGGCGGTATTCCGTCAGATCTCTTCTTCTCAGGAAACGTACCTCTTCTTGACTGCGAAATTACAGTGGATGAAAGAGATAAGCCGTTCGGTCAGCTTGTTACATACCGCGTTGTCATATACCCGGATTATATCGAGCGTATTAAGAATAGCGGGGATGAGCCTGCAGATGTCGGTGCTGTGGTAACGGAGTTTATGGGGCATAAATTCTTTATACCGATTCTTGTGTTTTACGGTGTTGATTTTGTGCTCATGTCAAATTGCGGAGTGATTGGCAATTACAGCAGTGCAGAAGTAAGAAATCGCATGGGGAGGATTCCGGTACAGGATTTTGTTTCCGCAGGATATGAATGTCTTACCACCTGGTACGGTATTCAGCTGGCACTGTTTCACCCAACTGTTAAGGAGGTGTTCAGTCACCCTAAAACCGAGCCGGTAATGGACACCAGACCACGTAAAGGCGGAAAGAAAAGACGTGTTGTGCGTTACATCAAAAAGCACGTCATTACTGCTGAAGACCTTGAACAGACCTCATTCAAGGGCAAAAGCGGTTTTACCCGACATACCCCGATCTGGTACGTAATCGGTCACTGGCGTCATTACTCAGACGGCAAGAAGGTATTTATCAAGCCTTACTGGAAAGGAGAAATGAGGCAACTCCGAATGGATCTTGATGGTCGTGAAAGGGAAATTGTTATTGAAGAAGGAGGAATTTAAGTGACAAAGCCAGTATTTATCTTATACAGCGCGGACTGCAGAGGGAATAAAACCAACTGTCTGTATCCCAACAAAATTGAAGTGTCCGACACGGAGTCCCTGATCCGCGCCGTTTCCAAAGATTACGTCTGTGCAGAGTACAGGAACAGCTATCGGAATACCAAGAATTTCATCAGCAGCAACTGCTGTGCCGGAGACTGTGACAACACACATTCAGATGATCCGAAAGACTGGATCACTCCGAAGGACGTGGCAGCCGCTTTTCCCGATGTACCTTTCTGGGTTCATTACAGCCGTCATCATATGAAAGCCAAGAACGGGAAAGCAGCCAGACCTAAATTCCACATAGGCTTTCTTACGGATTCAATAAAGGATGCCGAACAGCTAAAACGCCTAAAGGAACGAGCTCATGAATTATTCCCGTATTTTGATCCGCAATCAATGGACTCTGCCCACTTCTTCTACGGAACTGAAAATCCGCAGGTGGAATTCTTCTCCGGAGCCAAAACTCTGAATGAATTTCTTGGCGATGATGAGTTTGATGCCGACATGCCCCAGGGCAGTTACGGCAAAAAGATCGTCATAGAGGAAGGCAGACGCAATGCCACCATGAGCCGTTTTGCCGGAAAGATTGTTAAGCGATATGGCTCTACCGAGGAAGCTTTCAAAATCTTTATGGAGGAAGCCGACAGATGTAACCCGCCTCTCTCAGATGAGGAACTCGGAAAGGTCTGGGCAAGCGCCCAGCGTTTTGCCAAAAAGGTTCAGGGTCAGCCTGGGTATGTACCGCCGGAGAAATATAAGCCGGAAAGCACTCTGCAGCCTTCGGACTATTCCGACGTGGGACAGGCTAAGGTGCTGGCGAGAGACTGCGCCAATGAGCTGGCATACAGCCCCAACACAGACTTCATAGTCTATGAAACCAACCGCTGGGTAGAGTCAAAATCAAAAGCCATGGGTGTCATGCTGAACTTCCTTGATCGTCAGCTTGCCGAAGCCGGGGATAAACTCGAAACCGCCGAGAAGGAACTCATCAAAAGCGGATTTTCGGAGGAAGCTCTCGCCGCAGGTGGGAAAGCCCTTAAAAAGGCTATCCAAAATTTCACTCAGGCTGATGCATATCTGAAATACAACAATGCCATTACATACAGGAGCTTTGCCTGTCAGCGACGGGATATCAAGTATGTTAACGGTGCTTTAACAGCGGTTAAGCCATTGGTGGAGGTTTCCATCAGTGCTATCGACAGTCATCCGTTTCTGCTGAACTGCCCGGACGGCACCTACGACCTTACCAAGGGTCTGGCCGGCCGCAGAGATCACGATCCGGCTGACCTTATCACCCAGATAACAGCTTATGCTCCCGGGGATAAAGGCAAAGATCTGTGGCTCGACTTTGTGGACAGAGTGTGCGAAAGCAATCAGGAAAAAATCGAATATCTGCATCGAGGATCCGGTCTTTGCCTTATCGGAGAAGTCTTCCATGAAGGAATTTTCATTTCCTTTGGTGTAGGACGCAACGGTAAATCCACATGGTGGAATTCGGTTGGCGGAGCTATGGGATCCTATGCCGGAGTTATTTCAGCGGATGTGCTGACCGCCGAATGCCGCAGAAATGTTAAGCCGGAGCTGGCTGAACTGAAAGGCAAACGATTCCTGCTTGCCTCGGAACTCGAAGAAGGCCGAAGAATGTCAACCTCACTGGTGAAACAGCTGTCGTCCACCGATGAAATTGAGGGGGAGAAGAAATACAAGGATCCCTTCAAGTTCAAGCCGAGCCACACCCTCGTCCTGTGCACCAACCATCTGCCGAAAGTGGGAGCCATGGATGACGGCATCTGGCGACGTCTGATCGTGATCCCTTTTACTGCAAAATTCGAAGGCGGCAGCGAGATCAAGAACTACTCGAAGTATCTGCTGGATAACGCCGGTCCCTACATCATGAAATGGCTGATTGAAGGCGCTGAAAAGGTCATCAAAGACAAATTCATTCTCACCCCTCCCGCCTGTGTGCGTGAGGCTGTTGACAGGTATAAGGCGGATAACGACTGGATGAGCCACTTCCTTGATGACTGCTGTGACATCGGCAGGGAGTTCGAGGAGAAGTCCGGCGAACTGTATACCGAGTACCGGGCGTACTGTCTCAGAAACGGTGAATTTGCCAGAAGTACTGCAGAGTTCTACAAGTGCCTGGAGGAACGCGGTTTTGTCCGTCATAAACGAAAAAAAGGCGTATTCGTTCTTGGGCTGAAACTCGCTGTTCAGGATTTCTGATCCTGTTTGGTGCAGGTAGTGCAAGTCGTTGAGTGACACTTTTCCATCAAGGTGTGTACAACGGCTATTGACTACAAAATAAACAAATATTGTTCATTTATTAAACAAGGTGCAGGTCGTGAAGGTCTTCTAATAAAAACTAGTATAGGGCGAAAAATTGGTTAAAAAATAACCTATTAATAAGCCTATAGGGAGTTTAATGCAACGACCTTCACGACCTGCACCTTTTAAGGATTTTCGACATGAATTTTTATAACTGGATGATGAGAAATCATCGTGATGAAGATACTCCGGAGGGAGATTTGGCCGCTGACATGGAACACGTTAAGGATACTTTTCCAAGGAACGGAGTCGGCAAGTTTGATGGATGGCACAGGCTGATCCGCAGCTATCTGGTTCAGCGCCATGCCTGCAGTGAATGCCTTGATGTCTTTGAGGAATGCTGGAAGGAGTATGTGGAATGCGAGAAAAGCAGATTGAACAGAAACTCACACTGATGGTTAAGTCGGCGGGCGGCATTGCACCGAAGTTCGTATCACCGGGGTTTGCCGGAATGCCTGATCGCCTGGTGCTGCTTCCCAATGGTGTGTTTGCCTTCGCTGAACTCAAAGCACCGGGGATGCATCCGAGAGCTTTGCAGGTGGCAAGGCATGAGATGTTAAGGCGGTTAGGCTTTCGGGTGTATGTGATTGATGGAATTGAACAGATAGGAGGAATGCTTGATGAACTTCAAACCCCATGATTATCAGAACTATGCCATTGAGTACATCAAGGAGAATCCTGTAACGGCTGTTCTGCTGGGTCTTGGAATGGGCAAGAGCGTTATTTCCCTGACTGCCATTGCCGACCTGCTGTTTGATTCCTTTGAGGTGCATAAGATTCTGATAATTGGCCCCCTCAGAGTGGCCAGAGACAGTTGGCCTATGGAAATCAGCAAATGGGAACATCTGCAGCATCTCACCTATGCCGTGGCAGTGGGACCTTTGGCTGAGCGCAAAGCGGCACTTGCCAGGAATGCCGATATCACCATCATCAACCGAGAGAACGTTCAGTGGCTTGTTGAGAGCGACAACTTTGACTACGACATGGTGGTTATCGATGAACTGTCTTCCTTCAAGAGCCACACGTCTAAACGCTTTAAGGCATTGATGAAGGTTAGACCGAAGGTAAAACGCATCGTAGGTCTTACAGGCACTCCTTCCTCAAACGGTCTTATGGACTTGTGGGCTGAGTTCCGTCTGCTGGATATGGGAGAACGCCTGGGAAAGTTCATCACGAGATACAGAGAGGCGTTCTTTATGCCAGACAAACGGAATGGTCAGCAGGTGTTTTCCTACAAGCCCCGCCCTGATGCCGAGGAGGAAATCTACCGCCGCATCTCGGATATCACCATTTCCATGAAGTGTACCGACCATCTGAACATGCCGGAGCTGATTTCCACCCAGTATGAGGTGGTTCTTTCCGATGATGAGCGGAAACAGTACGAGAGACTCAAGTCTGAGCTGGTGATGACTGTATCCGACGGGGAAATTACCGTGCCAAATGCCGCATCCCTCACCAACAAACTGAGCCAGCTTGCCAACGGTGCCATTTACGATGATGCCAAACACATCGTGGAGTTCCATTCCCGGAAACTTGATGCCCTGGAAGACATCATCGAGTCAGCCAACGGCAATCCCCTTCTTGTGGCCTACTGGTTTAAGCACGACCTTGAGAGGATCAGAAAAAGGTTTGATGTCCGGGAGATTAAAACCACCAAAGACATCATCGACTGGAATGCCGGAAAGATCCCAGTGGCACTCATCCACCCCGCTTCTGCCGGTCACGGACTTAACCTTCAGTCCGGCGGTTCGACACTGGTGTGGTTCGGTCTTACCTGGTCATTGGAGCTTTATCAGCAGACCAACGCAAGACTCTGGAGACAGGGACAGACCTCCGGCACTGTGGTGATCCAGCACATCATCACCAAGGGCACTATCGACGAGAGGATTTTAAAGGCTTTGAGCAAAAAGGAATTAACACAGAACGCATTGATTGATGCGGTTAAAGCAGATTTAGGAGGAGACGTATGAACGCAAAAGATTTTATGATGAGAGGGATAAACCTTGAACGCAGGGTTGAAACCATTAAGTATCAGATTGAGCATTACCGAACTCTGCTGAACGACTGCTCAGTAACTTACTCTGATTCACCAAAGAGCACGGCTTCGAACTACAAGCTCGAGGACTGTACCCAGAAGATCATGGATCTTGAGGAAGAACTCTGTTCAGCAATGGCTGATCTTGTTGATGTCACCTGTGAGATAGCCAGAGCAATACAGAAGCTCGACAACTACGACTATCAGGATCTGCTGGTCATGCGCTACGTTCTTGGTAAACCATGGGAGGATATTGCAGAGGATATGAAATACTCTGAACAGCACATTCACCGGCTTCATGGCGAGGCGCTGAAAAAAATTTCAGAGTTGAGAGTAAATGTGATGGAATGAGAGTCGATTCCTAAGTTATTATTATAATCGAGAGAAACACAGAGCTTCGAGGCTGACCGCCCCGGAGCTTTTTTTATGTCTGGAGAAAAACATGCCAAGAAAACCTAAAAGACCATGTTCCCATCCCGGATGCCCGAAACTCACTGAAGGAAGGTTCTGCGAGGAGCATGCAAAGGAAGAGGCAAGACGCTACGAGAAGTATCAGCGAGATCCAATGGCAAGAAAACGCTACGGCAAGGCATGGACATTCATCAGAAAGACTTATGCCGCAGAGCATCCTTTCTGCGAGGTCTGCCTTTCGCAGGGAAGATATACACCAACTGAGGCAGTCCACCACATTAAACCGCTCTCTCAGGGCGGAACTCACGACATAAGCAACCTTAAAGCTGTATGTAAAGCCTGTCATGCCCGAATTCACGGCGAAATCGGCGACAGATGGAGCAGAAAAGTAAAGGATTACGCTTCCAACAAGTGATGATTATCGCGCTTTAGGGCCCCCAGGGGCGGTCAGAATCTCCAAAAACACGTCAAAAAGCTTCGGGCCCCTCCCTCCACGCAGAAAACCGCATATTCAAACGGGGTATTAACCCCACCAGGCGCACATCCGCCCCTTGGTACATCGGCATTCTGCTTACTTTCTGCTCTGTAATTTTTTCAAACAATAAGGATTTTTTATGGCCAAAGACGGAACTAGCCGCGGCGGTGCCCGAGTGGGTGCCGGACGTAAGCCAAAAGCACTTCAGGAGAAGCTCCTTGAAGGCAATCTGGGACACCGGGAACTTCGGAAGGTAGACATCCCGGAATTATTCCTTGACGGTGAAGAGCCGGAAGGCGTGGACATGCCACAACCGGATGAATACCTCTCCGCTCTGCAGCGTGACGGCAAACCGCTCGGCGCTGACGTGATTTACACCAAGACCTACAAATGGCTTGCTGAACTGAATTGCGACAGACTGGTGAGCTCCGAACTTGTGGAGCAGTATTCGGTAGCCTTTGCCCGCTGGAAACAATGCGAACAGGCAATCACAAAGTTCGGTTTCCTGGGACGCCACCCGACAGTGAACCAGTCCATGATCCAGAGTCCCTTTGTGGCAATGAGCCACAGCTACCAGAAGCAGACAAGCCAGCTCTGGTTTCAGATTTACAGCATCATCAAGGAGAACTGCTCGGTTGATGCGGGATTAAATGCGGGAGACGATCCGATGGAAAGTCTGCTCCGCTCAAGAGGTAAATAGCACATGAAAACAACTACAGACTTTCAGCTGGTGGATATCACCAAACTGATCCCCTACGTGAATAACGCACGTACACATTCCCCGGAGCAGATTAAAAAGCTCCGCTCCTCCCTGCGTGAATTCGGATTCGTCAATCCGGTAATCATCGACCGTGAGTACAACGTTCTCTGCGGTCACGGGAGACTGGAAGGTGCCAAGGCAGAAGGTTACACCGAAGTGCCGTGTGTGTTTGTGGATAACATGACCGAGGCACAGAAGAAGGCTTACATCCTGGCAGACAACCGCATGGCACTTGATGCCGGATGGGATGATGAACTGCTCGCCGTGGAAATGCAGGAGTTACAGGATTTAGGTTTTGACCTCTCCCTCACTGGCTTTGACTCTGCCGAACTTGATGAGCTCTTTGCCACAGACACAGATGCCGAGGATGACAACTTCGATGTTGAGGCTGAACTGCAGAAACCGTGCTTCTCCAAGACCGGGGACGTGTGGCACCTTGGCAGACACACCGTAATCTGCGGTGATTCCACTCTGCCTGAAACCTATCAGACTCTGCTCGGGGATGTGAAGGTAAATCTTGTCTGCACCGATGCACCTTACTTTGTGGATTTGCAGAATGCCTCCGGGAAAATCAGAAACGACAACCTTGATGACAAGTCAGCCTATGAGTTTCTGATGAAGGTCTTTGCCAACTTCAAAAACAGCATGGCGAAGGATGCATCCTTCTATGAGTTTTACGCCACCTCCAAGTCACGCATTTTCTACGATGCCTTTGAGGACGCAGGCTTTAAGGTGGGAGCAGGACTCATCTGGAAGAAACCGAGATTCCCGCTCTCCCGTACAGACTGGAAGTACAACATGGAGCCAATCATCTACGGCTGGCGCAAGGACGGCACACACAAATGGTACGGTGACCAGAAGCAGACCGTGGTGTTTGAATTTGACGGCATCAGGAATTCCAAGGAAGACGGATTCGGGCATCCGAGCAGTAAGCCTGTACCGCTGATTGCCTATCTCGTTAAGTTATCCACGCAGACCAACGGCATCGTCCTTGACGGTTTTCTCGGCTCTGCCTCAACGCTGATGGCATGCGAGCAGACCGACAGAACCTGTTTTGGAGTTGAGATTGAACCAAAGTTCGTAGACGTGGCGGTGAAAAGATTCCTGGAATTCAAAGGAGGCAACGCTGATGACGTGTATGTTATCCGCGACGGTCAGAGGCTGAGTTACTCCGACGTGGAAATCAGAGAGGAGACTGCCGATGAGCAAACTGAATAATGCTGTATCCGGTCTGACGCTCGGCAGTCTGTTTTCCGGATCCGGCGGTTTCGAATTAGCCGGACTGCTTTCCGGAATAGTGCCTATATGGGTTTCAGAAGTGGAGCCTTTTCCCATCAGGGTAACCACAAAGCAACTGCCATGGATGAAGCACTACGGCAACATCTGCGAGATGGACGGCGGTAAGGTCGAACCGGTGGACATCATAACCTTCGGAAGTCCATGTCAGGACATGAGCATCGCCGGAAAGCGAGAAGGCCTGAGCGGTAACCGTTCGGGTCTTTTTTATGAGGCTGTCAGAATAATAAAAGAAATGAGGAGTGCCACCAATGGCGAATATCCGAAATACATCGTGTGGGAGAACGTACCCGGTGCTCTCAGCTCCAACGGCGGAGAAGACTTCCGCTGTGTGCTTGAAAGCATCTGCGGTATTGCTGATAAAACCGTATCTGTCCCTTCAGCTAAGAAATGGCTCAATGCCGGAGAAATCGTGGGTGACGGTTACTCAGTCGCCTGGCGAATCCTCAATGCGGAACACTTCGGAGTTCCACAGCGCAGAAAGCGCATCTACCTTGTCGCAGATTTTACAGACGGGAGTGCCGGCAAAATACTATTTGAGTCAGAAGGCATGCCTTGGGATCCTCCAGCGAGCTTCAGCACGGGGCAAGGTTCTGCCGGAGGTGCTGGAGAAGGCTCTGAGGCGGCAGGCGCAATGTGTCTGAACGATCAGGGAGGTGAACGCATGGACGTGACGCATGAACGCACCGCCACTCTCCGAGCCGAAAGTCATCATCCGCCTCTGGTGTTTGAGAACCACTCGCAGGACTGCAGATATACAGGTCCCCTTGATGTGGCTCAGACCGTGCTTTCCACCTACGGCACAGGCGGCAACAATCAGCCCTTTGTGTTGGAGGATAACCATGAAACCTAAAGTATTCGGCATCTGCTCCAAAGACAGCAATGCCATGAAATCGGATAACCCCAACAGCGGTTTTTACGAAGCTGAAACCTCCCGCACCATCGACACCTCCAATCAGTCTCCCTGCAAGAACCAGGGCGGCATGGTGGTAATCGAGGGCAACGGCACAAGACCGTCCCACCATGGTGACGGATGGAAGGAATCCGAAACCATGTACACGCTGAATACCTCCGAGCGGCATGCGGTTGCCTTCTCCGAGGTACACAGTTCTCTGTCAGCCAATGACGGCCCCAAAGGTCCGTCAAGCCAGATGCTCTCAAACCCCGAGAAGAACTTTGTGGCAGAGCCCGCCTACGGGCTTGACCGGGCATCATTCAATCAGGGCAGAAACGCAAAGTACGATTTTTCAGTTACGAAGGAGTCAGAACCCACCATGACGGCAAGAGGACCCAATGCGGTAGCACATCCGGTCTATACCACCAGCAAGGCATCCTACCATACGGAGGCTGCCAAGGACGTGGCAAACACACTGGTGGCGAGCGACTTCAAAGATCCGCCGACCGTTACCGAAGAGCCGTATTACATTGTACGCAGACTTACTCCGACGGAATGTGCAAGGCTGCAGGGATTCCCGGACTGGTGGTGTTCAAATCTCGGAACGGCAAATCCATCTGAACATGACATGGAGTTCTGGCGCGGTGTATTTGAAACCCACCGTAATGTGGTAAGCGGAGCATCGAAACCGAAGTCAGACACGCAGATCAGAAAATGGCTCTCTGACCCTCACAGCGATTCTGCGGAATACAAAATGTGGGGAAATGGTATCGCCTTGCCATGTGCTGTTTACGTCCTTTCGGGCATCGTTCAGCATGCGAAAAAACATTAGTTGATGGTAATCAAATAACACTAAATATAGTGGAAATATCCGTACAAATTGACTTGATATAGTGTTTTTACAGAGCAAATATGTAGTCACCGTTAAACAACAAGGACATAAACATGGAAATTAAATTTGATGTCAAAGGCGCAAGCCGCAAGGATCTGGTTAAGGTGATTGCAGATACTTTGGGTGTCAGGGCTGAATACCAGGGCATGCCATCGGTTGCTTATAAGATTGGCGATTTCACCGTAACGAAGGACGGCACTCTGGTATTTGCTGATGAGGTTAACGCCGATGAAGTTCTGAAGGCTCTCGCAGCCAACGCCTTTTATCCGGTGGATGAAAACAAGACCGATGATAAGAAAGAACCTGAAGAACCGACCGGACTTACCATCGAAATCCCCGCCGACAAGGTGAATGTGGATAACCTTCAGAAACTCCTTGATGCAAAAGGATGGCTCTTCCGCAAGGCTCTCGGTGTTGAGTCCCTTGCCTTTGAGGTAACTGAAGATAAGGTTTCCTTCCCGTGGTTCAGCCACACCGATACGGATTTAACCACCGCCTACACCCAGTTCATTTCAGCCATCTGCAAAATGAGCATTGAGCAGAAACGCATCACCGCAAGGGAAAAGGCTGTAGCCAACGAGAAGTACGCCTTCAGATGTTTCCTCCTGCGCCTAGGCTTCATCGGTGATGAGTACAAGCAGAGCCGCAAACTTCTGCTCGCCAACCTTGACGGAAGTTCAGCCTTTAAAACAGTTCAGACCAAAGAGGAGGCCGCCAATGAACAGATTTCCGAGTAAGGAGATTGTAGAACGTCTCCGCAGAACCTATCCCAAGGGCACTGTGGTTGAACTGGTACGGATGAATGACGAGCATGCACCTCCTCCGGGAACACGAGGAACCGTTATGAGCGTTGACGATATCGGAACGGTCCATGTTCGGTGGCAGAACGGCTCGGGACTCGGTGTAGCCTACGGTGAAGACGAATGTAAAATCGTTCAAAATAGCAAGTAAAATCAAAGGTTTATATATTAAATAAATATCAAAATATAAGCGATTATTAACTTGCTATAGTGTGCCTTCAGAGTGAATATACACACAACAAAAGAACACAAGAGGTACACAAAAATGAACGAAAAGACAATGAACCAGATTGCCAGCATGAAGAACCAGTCCATTGGAGTTGAGATTGAGATGAACAACATTACCCGCAGGGATGCAGCCAAGATTGCCGCCGAGTTTTTCGGAACCGGAAGATTCGAAGACACCGCCCGCACCAACGGCTACTACGCATGGTCAGCATGGGATCAGCAGGGACGCGAATGGAAGTTCATGAGGGACGTGAGCATCCCCGGACCGGACAGCGAAAAGTGCGAAATGGTTACCCCGATCCTCAACTACGACGACATCGAATCCCTGCAGGAACTTTGCAGAAGGCTGAGAAGAGCCGGTGCGAAGAGTTCCGGGGATAAAAACATGGGAATTCACATCCACCTCGGCAAAGGCGACCACACCGCCAAAACCCTCCGCAACCTTGCCAACATCATGGCAAGCCACGAGAGCCTTTTAGCGGAAGCCTTAAAGCTTGACCAGCACCGCATGGCAAGATACTGCAGAACGGTTGATCCGAGATTCCTCAAGGAGCTCAACAAGAAAAAGCCGCAGACCATGGAAGAGCTTGAAGACATCTGGTACATCAGCCAAAACGAAAACTACGGCAGAGACCAACATTACAACGGCTCAAGATACCGCATGCTGAACTACCACGCCACCTTCACCAAGAAGACCATCGAGTTCAGACTTTTCCAGTTTGATGCACCGAGCAACGGCAAGCAGAACGGCATCCATGCCGGACGCCTCAAGGCTTTCATTCAGCTTTGCCTTGCCTTAAGCGAGATGGCCAAGGAGGTAAAAACAGCAAGCCCAAAGCCACAGCAGCATGAGAATCCGAAGTTCGCGATGAGAACATGGCTTTTAAGACTTGGCTTCATCGGCGAGGAATTCGCAACAGCCCGCAAGGTGCTGACCGAGAACCTCAGCGGTGACACAGCCTTCAGATTCGGCAGAGCCGCCTGAAACGCCACGAGGACTTAGCCTCCTCCTGCTGACCCCTTAAGTGGGGCTTCGGCAGTAGAAGGGTAAGCCTTCAACCGAACAGAAAGGAAGAGATTATGGCAAAGAGATATTACATCGCCTACGGCAGTAACCTGAACATCGAACAGATGAAGTTCAGATGCCCGACGGCAAAGGTGACCGGCATTTCAGAAATTCCTGATTACCGGCTGTTGTTCAAAGGAAGTCAGACTGGAGCGTACCTCACTATTGAGCCTTACAAAGGCTCAAGTGTTCCGGTGGCGGTATGGGAGGTAACGGCAGATGACGAGCTTTCCCTCGACCGCTACGAAGGTTATCCAAGGTTCTACTATAAGGCAGAAATGACACTCCCGGTAATCAGCATTGACGGAAACAGAGTGCGGGACCTTCCGGTGTTTGTTTACATCATGCATGAAGACAGACCGGTGGGAATACCGATGCAGTATTACGTTGATACCTGCCTTGAGGGTTACAGAGCTTTCAGCTTTGATGAACGAAAACTGTCTGATGCAATTAAATTCAGTCTGGAGGAATGCCACCATGCAAAATAATGAATCACGCACCTGCCCAATCTGCGGTAAGACCTATCACGAATATCCGTCCCTTTCCCGGACTGACGATAAAACGGAAATCTGCCCCGACTGCGGTACCAGACAGGCACTCGAGGCCGTTGGAATTTCGGCTGAAAAACAGGAGAATATCCTCGAAATCATCCATCAGAAAACCGGTGAAATCGAATCCCAAAAACAGCTGTAAATAGTTGAAATATAAGGGTTTATTGACTTGCTATAGTGTACCTTCAGAGCGAATATGAACACAACAAAACGAACACAAAGGTACATTTTTCAAGGAGTTAAACATGAACACTTTCGAGAACTTTTACAACCGCATCAGGGATGCAAAGAACGCCTACGACATAGCAAAGAACGAGGATGAGAAGAACGCTGCAAGATCCGCCTACAAGGCAGTCTGGGATGAACTCAAGGAACTTGGCAACGCTGCCTGCCGCCTTTTTAACGAGTACGAAGTTTCACGGGACAGCGGCAACGAGCACCTCGACATCAGCGAAGTGGTATGGGACAAGGATGTGGCAGACCTCATCACCGCCATGAGGGAGAACGGCATCGAGCATTTCACCTTTTCTTCCACATGGAGCAGCGCGGTTGAAACCGCATGGCTTTTTCAGCAGAACGGCTGCAAACTTGAAGGTCTGATTGAAATCAACAGCCATTACACCAAGTGGGACAGCGATGAGCACGAGAAAGCCCACGGCTACCTTTTCAGAGTGTAGGATGACGGCAAATTGAGAATTCCGGGAGGTCTGACGGCCTCCTTTTTAGCTCCTAAAAACAGTACAAAAATCATACATTATTGACTTGCTATACCACCGGCACAGAGCGAATATACAGTCATCGAAAACAACAACGGAGGCTTAAAAATGAGCAAATTAACTGAAAGAGCAAAGACCTACAGATTACCGAATCCATCCACTCCGGAGGATTTGGAATGCCGCTGGAGCAAGACCTTGAGATTCGGTGATAAGGTAATTCTGGCAGGCCACTACTACAACGGAGCAGGCAAGCCATCCTACTATGGCGCGGTTTACGAGTTCCTTACCGATGACACCGGATGCGAGGCTGAAATCGGGATCCGCGAGGTTAGCGGTGTGGAATTTGAGGATGCAGGTCATGCCATCGAATGGGCGATAAAGAACGCCAACTGATACGGAGCTTAACGGCTCCTTTTTTATACCCTGAAAGATCGCTTCGGCGGTCTTTTTTTATGCCTGTAAGGAGGTGAAGGCGTGATGAGAAAACTGAAAAAATACACCCCTACGAAATTCCTCGCCAAGGGATCGAAATACGATAAGGCGGCTGCCGATTATGCGGTGAACTTCATCGAATGCCTCTGCCACACCAAGGGAACATGGGCAGGAAAGAAATTTGAACTTATCGACTGGCAGGAGCAGATTATCCGAGATCTGTTTGGAACCTTAAAACCAAACGGTTACAGGCAGTTCAACACCGCCTACATAGAAATAGGAAAGAAGAACGGCAAGAGTGAGTTGGCTGCAGCCGTAGCATTGCTCCTTACCTGTGGTGATGGCGAAGAGCGAGCCGAGGTTTACGGCTGTGCCGCAGACCGCCAACAGGCAACCATCGTATTTGATGTGGCTGCCGACATGGTGCGGATGTGTCCGGCTCTGAACAAGAGAGTCAAAATCCTCGCCTCGCAGAAACGCATCGTCTACCTCCCGACCAACAGTTTCTACCAGGTTCTCTCTGCGGAAGCCTACTCAAAGCACGGTTTTAACATCCACGGCGTGGTGTTTGATGAACTCCACTGTCAGCCGGACAGAAAGCTTTTTGACGTTATGACCAAAGGCTCCGGTGATGCTCGAATGCAACCGCTGTATTTCCTTATCACTACTGCCGGTACTGACACCAATTCTATCTGCTACGAAACTCATCAGAAGGCTAAAGACATTCTGGAAGGCAGGAAGCTCGATCCTACTTTTTACCCAGTGATTTATGGTGCGGCTGACGATGATGACTGGACAGATCCGAAGGTATGGGCAAAAGCCAATCCTTCCTTAAATGTAACCATCGGGATCGACAAGGTGCAGGCTGCCTGTGATTCAGCAAGGCAGAATCCCGGAGAGGAAAATGCCTTCCGTCAATTGAGATTGAGCCAATGGGTAAAACAGTCAATCCGCTGGATGCAGATGGAGAAATGGGATGCCTGCTCCTTCGCGGTAAATCCTGATGAGCTTGAAGGCCGTGTCTGCTATGGCGGTCTTGATCTTTCAAGTACCACCGACATTACCGCCTTTGTGCTGGTCTTTCCACCAAGAAACGAGGATGAGAAATTTTTCATTATGCCGTTCTTCTGGATTCCGGAAGACACTCTCGAGCTTCGTGTGCGTCGAGACCACGTGCCTTATGACGTCTGGCAGAGACAGGGATTTCTCGAAACCACCGAAGGCAACGTGGTTCATTACGGCTACATCGAAAAATTCATCGAGGAGCTCGGCAAAAAATACAACATCCGTGAAATCGCCTTTGACCGCTGGGGAGCAGTACAGATGGTACAGAACCTTGAGGGCATGGGTTTTACCGTAGTTCCTTTCGGTCAGGGCTTTAAGGACATGTCCCCGCCGACCAAAGAGCTTATGAAACTCACGCTGGAGCAGAAACTTGCTCACGGCGGTCATCCGGTATTGCGATGGATGATGGACAACATTTACATCAGAACTGACCCGGCAGGCAACATCAAGGCCGACAAGGAAAAATCCACCGAGAAGATTGACGGTGCGATTGCCACCAACATGGGACTCGACAGAGCCATCCGATGTGGCAATGACAACGGAGCCTCGGTCTATGATGAACGCGGCATTCTGTTTATTTAGGAGAATCTATGAACTTTTTTAAAGGCTGGTTTAAACGAAAACCGACCAACAGTCTGAACGGCTCCGGCTACCGCTTCATGATGGGAGGAAGCACCTCCGGGAAAAAAGTTAACGAGCGGTCGGCCATGCAGATGACGGCGGTGTATGCCTGTGTGCGTATTCTGTCGGAATCCATTGCAAGCCTTCCTGTTCATCTTTACCAGTATGAATCGGAAGGTAACAAGGCCAAGGCGGTAAAGCATCCGCTGTATCGCATTCTGCATGATGAGCCGAATCCTGAAATGACCTCATTCGTGTTCCGGGAAACTCTGATGACGCATCTGCTTTTATGGGGCAATGCATACTCTCAGATTATCCGAAACGGCAAAGGCGAAGTCATCGGTCTGTATCCCTTAATGCCTAACCGCATGACGGTTGACCGGGACTCAAACGGTCAGATTATTTATCAGTATCAGATGCAGGACTCGGATGCTCATACAGGAAAAAGCGGCTCTGTGACTTTAAGGCCGTCCGAGGTGCTGCATGTACCGGGCTTAGGCTTTGACGGACTTGTCGGCTACTCGCCGATAGCTATGGCCAAAAACGCCATCGGTCTTTCGATTGCCACAGAGGAATACGGAGCAAAGTTTTTTGCAAACGGTGCAACTCCGGGAGGCATTCTGGAGTTTCCGGGAACGGTAAAGAATCCTGAATCAATCCGCGAAAGCTGGAATAAGGGCTTTTCCGGCAGTAATGCCCATAAGGTAGCCATCCTTGAAGAAGGCATGAAATACACGCCTATTTCCATATCGCCGGAGCAGGCGCAGTTCCTTGAGACCAGAAAGTTTCAGATTGATGAGATTGCACGTATTTTCCGGGTGCCGCCTCACATGGTTGGTGACCTTGAAAAATCAAGTTTCAGTAACATCGAACAGCAGTCTCTTGAGTTCGTGAAATACACCTTGGAGCCATGGATTATCAGATGGGAGCAATCCCTTAACCGGGCTTTACTTTCTGAGACTGAAAAGCCTGACTATTTCGTGAAATTTAATGTAGACGGACTCCTTCGCGGTGATTACCAGAGCCGCATGAACGGCTATGCCATTGCCAGGCAGAACGGCTGGATGTCAGCCAATGATATCAGAAGTTTAGAGCAGCTTGATCTCATTCCGGATGAGCTTGGCGGGAATCTGTATCTCATCAACGGAAACATGACCAAACTGCAGGACGCAGGAATTTTTGCAAACAAGGAGAACAACAATGAAGAAGTTCTGGAAGTGGAAGAACCAGACGGAGCCGGAGACACCGGAGGAACAAAACCAAAGCGCACCGAACCCGGAAAGGATCCTGTTCCTGAACGGCACCATCGCTGAGCAGAGCTGGTTTGACGATGACGTGACACCGCAGATTTTCAAAGATGAACTGATGAGCGGTTCAGGAGACATCACCGTATGGATTAACTCACCCGGCGGTGACTGTGTGGCTGCCGCTCAGATTTACAACATGCTGATGGAATATCCCGGTAACGTCACCGTGAAGATTGACGGCATTGCCGCCT
>Ga0256405_10003211_pt1 | contig 34565 bp, 43 predicted proteins | sample RumenRJG_02DNA_FD_189096 | JGI IMG/M metagenome (GOLD analysis project Ga0256405, IMG submission 189096) | Bovine rumen microbial communities from Lethbridge, Alberta, Canada - RJG_02 | ecosystem: Host-associated > Mammals > Digestive system > Stomach > Rumen | place: Canada: Alberta...
AATACACCCGAGGTTGTTAAACTCCCTAATAGGAGCTAACACCTCTAGATGAAGATAGGTCTTAAGTAGCAATATTTAAGGTCTGATCTTCGAAGCCTCTCCCTTTAGGGAGAGGTTATTCACAAGCAGTGTTTTCTTGACTAAACTCACAGCCACAATATAACTGATTGTAGAAGTTTATTTCTTTAACAAGTTCGTAGCGACGTCCTACTAGACCTTCTTTACGCCAATCTTGATCCCAATATTTAATACCATCTACTGCTCCTTGAGCGCTAAATCCTGCTTCATCAACTTGTTTTTTGCTTTTCCATCTTGAAGTGCAGAGTGTTGTAGTAAAGGTATTGATACCTTTTTCTTTTGCAAACATAGCAGTTACGGTTAAGCGATGGGTAAAGCATTTTAAGCATCTGCCACCACGCTCAGGCTCATTTTCTAAGCCTTTGATTTTCTCTTTCCACATGGTGTAGTCATAGTCTCCTATAACATATTCAATGTCTAAAAGTTTGCAAAGATGGATCCATTCATCTCGGCGTTTTTCATATTCTTCTTGTGGATAGATATTGGGATTATAGAAAAACATCAAAGGTTTAATTTTATTGAAGATTAAGCATTCAACTAAGCTTGTAGAGCAAGGTGCACAACAACAATGGACTACTAAGCCATTAGCACCTTCTGGTAAAGTTAAGTTCTGCTTTGGGGACGATTTTGCAAAGTTATCAGGAAGAGAAAAGTTAAAATCCACGTTTTGACCTATTTTGTTAATTTTGTCGTATTATATACGAATTACAAAAATTAAGTGTGAACGATGAAATTAGGCGCTTTATGGCTAAATCTAAAAAATCTTTGAAGGTTTTATTATCTTTAATTATTCCTTTAATCGTATTTGTTGTGCTTTTCTCTGTATACGATTTTTCTCTTCAAAGTTACGTTACCTTTGCAATTTATACCTTATTAGGCCTAGTTGCTGCTGTATCAATATTTAAATTAGTTTCAGCACGTAAAAGACTCTATTTCCCTTTTATAGTTTTTGAAACTACTTATTTAAGTGTTTACGGAATTTCCTTTTTACTCCACTTAAACACCTCTTTATTTGATTTTGTAAAAGGCGTTGCTTTTTCATTTATAGCCTTTGCAACTGTAGCATCTACAAAAGTTGCTATTTCTTTTATTAGAAAGAGAAGTTTTTACCAACTAGGCAAGATCTTATTTGCGCTGATTTTGTTTATCGCAGTAGCACTTCCTTTAATCATGATTTGCTACTTAGTAGCAACAGGATCTCTAATTTCATCTGATATTATCTTAGCTTTAGCTCAGACTAATGCCTCTGAGGGCAAAGAGTTTTTTAACGCTAATTTTAATTACCGTTGGGTAATTTCTTTTGTAGTATTAGTTGCTGTTTATTTTATAAACTATCACGCTTTTAACTACACTATTCATTGCAAAGAAGACAAAGGATTAAATCTTTTCTCTTTAATTTTGGTAATGTACGTATCTGTCTTTTTTGCTCTTCCAAGAATGGACTATTTACCATTTTCTGTTATTAAAATTACCTCAAGGCAGCTTGATAATTTCGATGCATACAAACAGCAAAAAGGTCAGCGTTTAGAAAAATTAAGTAAATTAAAAGCGTTAAAGCTATGTGATGAGTTCAACGATAATCGTAGCTTATTTGTGCTGGTAATTGGTGAATCTGAAACTCGTGATCGCATGCAAGCATATGGTTTTAAACGCTCTAATACCCCAAAGCTTATTCAAAGATTACAAAATCCACATAACATTTTATTTAAAAATGCTTTTTCATCGTGGCCTCAAACTGTACAGGCATTATCTTATGCTCTAACTCAAGCAAATCAATATAACCATATTGATACAGTTGATGCTTATTCATTGATTGAGATGGCAAGAGCTAGCGATTTTGATACCTACTGGTTATCTAATCAAAGAAAGTACGGTGTTTATGAAACCCCAATTACTGTTGTTGCATCAACTGCCCACAATGAGATTTGGACCAATGGCTCAGCTAAGATGGAAGGTGTGTTCTTTGATCAAGAATTAGTTAATCAATTCCCAAAGATTAAGATGGATAGAAACACTTTAATTGTTATCCACTTAATGGGATCTCATCAAAAATATCAAAAGCGTCTACCAAAGGATTTTATGATCTTTAAAGGTGACGATGAAGATAATGATTACTACGATGATACGATTTTATACACTGACTATATTGTTGATGAGATTTATAAAAAGGCAAGCCAAAGTAAGTACTTTAAAGCATTAGTATATGTATCAGATCATGGTGAAGATCCTCATTTAGTAGGAGGTCATGATCCACTTAATGTGACTCGTCAAATGTTGCAAGTACCACTAACCGTGTATTTATCAGATAGCTTTGTAGAACAAAGACCTCATGCTTACGAAGCTCTAATAGAGAATAGCGATAAATATTGGTCAAACGATTTAACCTTTGATTTAATGATGGGACTAATGGGCCTTGAAGGAGTTCCTTCATATGATCCTAAATATGATTTATCTTCAAAGAGTTATGATTTAAAACCTGAAGAAGTTTTGACCATGTATGGCAAAAAACGGGTTATCGATGATTTAGACGCCAAAAAATAGCAAAAATTATGTTGCAAGCGTTTTAAAAAAGTGTATAATGATCGCACTTTCGGACTGTGACCTAAGTTCACACGTTGCGAAGCCAGCCCTACTTCTATATGATGCGGCTGAAGAGACTCTCCCTAATTTTGGGAGAAATTGGTAAAAGCAGCACTTCCTCTTACATTTTGATTTCAAAATTGAAGGTAAGAAGGCGAGCGTCTGCATGTTCTTTTATTTACTATGGAGTCTGCAATGCAGAATCAAAGAATTAGGATCCGTCTTAAGGCATACGATCACAGATTGATTGATCATTCAACCGCTGAAATCGTTGAGACCGCTAAACGCACTGGTGCCCAAGTTCGTGGTCCGATCCCGCTCCCTACTCGCAAGGAGCGTTACACCATCCTTATTTCCCCACATGTTAACAAAGATGCTCGTGATCAGTACGAGATCCGCACTCACAAGCGTTTAGTAGACATCGTGGAGCCAACTGAGAAGACTGTTGATGCTTTAATGCGTCTAGATCTTGCAGCTGGTGTGGATGTTCAGATCAGCCTTCGCTAATAGGGGAATAATACAATGTCAATCGGTTTAATTGGCCGCAAGCTTGGTATGACCCGTGTTTTCAACGAGAACGGCAAATCTGTTCCAGTAACAGTTATCCAAGTAGAGGCAAACCGCGTAACCCAGCTTAAGAACCTAGAGAATGACGGTTACACCGCAATTCAGGTTACAACTGGTGAGCGCAAAGCAAGTCGCATGACCAAGGCAGAAATTGGTCATTTCGCTAAGACCGGCGTAGCAGCAGGTCGTGGCCTATGGGAGTTCCGTCTAGAGGACTCAGAGTTAGCAAACTACAATGTTGGCGATGAGATCAAAGTAGACGCATTCCAAGACGTTAAGAAAGTTGATGTAACCGGCCAGTCAAAAGGTAAAGGTACTGCAGGTACTATTAAGCGTTACCACTTCTTACACCAAGATTACACTCACGGTAACTCACGTTCACATCGTGTTCCAGGTTCTACTGGTCAAAACCAGACCCCAGGTAGAGTTTTCAAGGGCAAAAAGATGGTTGGTCATATGGGTTCTGAGAAGGTTACAGTATTGGGCCTTGACTTAGTTCGCATTGACGCAGAACGTAACTTACTTCTCGTAAAGGGCGCTGTTCCAGGTGCTAATAACGGGGACGTAATTGTAAGACCAAGTCTTAAAGCTTAACCCGAGGTAATAGGATTATGGAATTAAAATTAGTTGGCGCTGACAAGCAGCTAGAAGTGTCAGAGAACACTTTCGGCCGCGAGTTCAACGAGCCATTAGTGCATCAGGTAGTTGTTTCATACCTAAGCACTGCCCGCGCTGGTACTAAAGCTCAGAAGACTCGTTCTGAGGTTTCAGGCGGCGGCAAGAAGCCTTTCCGTCAGAAGGGCACTGGTCGTGCACGTGCAGGTTCTACCCGTTCACCATTATGGCGTGCTGGTGGTACCATCTTCGCTGCAAAGCCACAAGATTGGACCCAGAAAGTTAACCGTAAGATGTATCGCGTAGCAATGAGCAGCATCTTATCTGAGTTAGTTCGTCAGGACCGTTTAGTTGTTGTTGACGACTTCAAAGTTGAAGACCACAAGACTAAAGCTTTAGTTTCTAAGTTAAAAGACTTAGGCCTAAAAGAGGTTCTAATTGTTACTGATGCTTTCGAAGAGAATTTATTCTTAGCATCTCGTAATCTATACAGAGTTGAAGTTTGCCAACCAGGTACTGCTGAGTTTAACCCAGTTAACTTAGTAAAGTATGAGAAGGTTTTAATCACTTCTTCAGCTGTAAAGAAAGTAGAGGAGTTGCTTAAATAATGTCTCAGGCTCGTATTTATGATATTTTGCAAGCACCTGTAATCTCTGAGAAGAGCACTGCTGCAAATGAAAAGGATACCTTAGTATTCAAGGTTCTAAAGGACGCTACTAAGGAAGAGATCAAAGCTGCTGTAGAAAAGATCTTCAACGTTCAGGTTGTTGCTGTACGTACCTTAAACTTCCAAGGTAAAGTACGTCGTACTGCTCGCGGTTTTGGCAAGCGTTCTGACTGGAAAAAGGCTTATGTTACTCTACCAGCAGGCACTTCTGTAGATTTTGAGAGTGCTGTGCAGGCTAGCAAGGAGAGCAAGTAATGGCAATCATTAAAGCAAAGCCAACCTCACCTGCCCGTCGTCATGTTGTACAAATCAAGACTGAGGGTCTATGGAAAGGTGGTCCAGAGCGTTCTCTAACTGTTGAGAAGCGTAAGACTGGTGGTCGTGACAACTATGGTCACATTTCAACCCGTCACATTGGTGGTGGTCACAAGCAGCGTTATCGTCTAGTTGACTTCAAGCGTCAAAAAGACGGTGTTGAGGCACGTGTAGAGCGTTTAGAGTATGATCCTAACCGTTCAGCTCACATCGCTTTAATTTGCTACACCGATGGTTCTCGTAGCTACATCCTAGCTCCTAAGGGCTTAAAAGAGGGTGACGTTGTAGTATCAGGTTCTGATGCTCCAATCAAAGTTGGTAATACCTTACCAATGCGTAACATTCCTCTAGGTACTACTATCCACGCAGTTGAGTTAAACCCAGGTGCTGGTGCAGTATTTGCTCGTTCAGCTGGTTGCTACTGTGAGTTAGTTGCACGTGAAGGTGCATATGTAACTCTACGTATGCGTTCAGGTGAAATGCGTAAGGTTTTAGCAGATGGTCGCGCAACAATCGGTGAGATTGGTAATGGCGAACACATGCTAGCTCAGCTTGGTAAAGCTGGTGCTAACCGTTGGCGCGGTGTACGTCCTACCGTTCGTGGTATGTCAATGAACCCTATCGATCACCCACACGGTGGTGGTGAGGGCCGTAACAAGGGCATTCAGCCACGTTCTCCATGGGGTACTCCATGTAAGGGTTACAAGACCCGCAAGAACAAGCGTACTGATAAGTACATTGTTCATCACCGTTAATAACTAGCGAGGATATAACATGCCACGTTCTTTAAAGAAAGGCCCATTTATTGATGCGTCTTTACTTAAGAAGGTAATGCAGACCCAAGAGTCAGGTGATAAGAAGCCTATTAAGACTTGGTCACGCCGTTCAGTTATCATTCCACAGATGATTGGAATGACCATCGCGGTTCACAACGGTCGTCAGCATGTACCTGTATTCGTTTCAGACGAAATGGTTGGTCACAAGTTAGGTGAGTTTGCACCTACTCGTACCTTTAAAGGCCACGCCGCCGCTGCAGATGCTAAGGCCTAATTGGAGTTTAATGTAATGGAAGTTAAAGCTATACACCGTTATGCTCGTTCTTCTGCTCAGAGAACTCGCTTGGTAGCAGATCAAGTTCGCGGTTTACCTGTTCAGAAAGCTTTGGATTTATTACAGTTCAGCCCACGTAAGGCTGCTGCAATTATCCGCAAGGTATTGCTCTCTGCAATTGCTAATGCAGAGCACAACCAGTCTTTAGATATCGACGATTTAGTTGTATCAAAGATCATGGTTGATGAGGGTCCTTCACTAAAGCGTATCATGCCACGTGCTAAAGGCCGTGCTGACCGCATCGTAAAGCGTACTTCTCATATCACCGTTGTTGTTGCAGATAGCGTTAGGGAGTAATTATGGGCCAGAAAATTAATCCAAACGGTATTCGTCTAGGTATTACTAGACCTTACTCATCAGTTTGGTATGCATCTACTGCAAATTTCCCAGCTAACATCAAGAGCGACTCAGCAGTTCGTAAGTACTTAACTAACGAGCTAAAGAACGCTTCTGTAGCAAAGATTGTTATCGATCGCCCTGCAAAGAGCATTCGCGTAACTATCTGCACTGCTCGTCCTGGTATCGTAATTGGTAAGAAGGGTGAGGATGTTGAGAAGCTACGTCAGAAGATCTCTGCAATCGCAGGTGTTCCAGCTCAGGTTAACATCAGCGAGATCCGCAAGCCAGATCTAGATGCTAAGTTAGTTGCAGACTCAATTGCTTCACAATTAGAGCGTCGTGTAATGTTCCGTCGCGCTATGAAGAAAGCAATCCAGAACGCAATGCGTGCTGGTGCAAAGGGTATCAAGGTTGAAGTATCAGGCCGTTTAGGCGGTGCAGAAATCGCTCGTTCAGAGTGGTTACGTGAAGGTCGTGTACCTCTACACACTCTACGTGCTGATATCGACTACGCTCTATCAGAGGCAGTTACAACCTATGGTGTAATCGGTGTTAAGGTTTGGATCTTCAAGGGTGAAGTTTTAGGTGGTTTACCACTAGCTCAAGAAGAGACTGAGGACCGTAACAATGCAGCTGCTCCAGCAGGCCGTCGTGGCCGTCGTGATGACAATCAGGCTCGCCCTGGTCGTGGTCGTCGCGGTGCTAAGAAGACCGAAGAAGCTCCAGCTTCAAAGGCTGAGTAACGGAGAGAGTATAAATGTTACAACCAAAACGTACTAAATATCGTAAGACTCAGAAAGGTCGTAATGAAGGCTTAGCATACGCTGGCTCAATTGTATCTTTCGGTGAGTTTGGTCTTAAGGCTACATCTCGCGGTCAGATTACTGCTCGTGAGATCGAAGCTGCACGTCGTGCGTTCACTCGTGAGATGAAGCGTGAAGGTAAAGTTTGGATCCGTGTGTTCCCAGATAAGCCAATCACTCAGAAAGCTCTTGGTGTTCGTATGGGTAAAGGTAAAGGTACCGTTGAGTATTGGGTAGCTCCTATCCAGCCAGGTCGTGTACTTTTCGAGATTGGTGGCATTAGTGAGGAAGTTGCTCGCGAGGCATTCCGTCTAGCATCAGCTAAACTATCTGTAACTACCACCTTCGTTCGTAAGCAGGTGATCTAATGCAAGCAAACGATTTACGTAATAAGTCAGTAGAAGACTTAAAGACTGAACTTGAGAATCTTCAGAAAGAGCAGTTCAACCTACGTTTTCAGTTAAAGATTGGTCAATTACAGCAGACTGATAACGTTCGTAAGGTACGTCGCGACATCGCTCGTATCAACACCATTCTTTCTGAGAAGTTAAACTCAGAAAACGCTTAGTAGAGAGGACTAGTTAAATGTCAGATTCAAATGCAAAAGTAGCTCGTTCTCTACGCGGTCGCGTTGTAAGCGATAAGATGCAGAAAGCTTGTGTAGTAGCTGTTGAGCGCCGTGTTGCTCACCCAGTATACGGTAAGATTATTACCCGTACTACCAAGTTCCACGTAGCTGACGCTGAGAACCAAGCTCATGTAGGCGATTTAGTTGAAATTTGTGAGTGCAAGCCAGTAGCTAAGACTATTTCTTGGAAACTAGTTGCAGTTATCGAAAAGGCTCAAAACGCTTAATTTCAATTAATACAGTAAGACCGTAAGATTTTTCTTGCGGTCTTATTTTTTTTATGGTATATTTTAGCGCCTTTCTAAATTGTGTTAGAAAGTTGTTTTTTTGTTATTAACCGGAGCATTTGAAATGATCCAGATGCAAAGCATGCTTGACGTAGCCGACAATTCTGGCGCACGTGCAGTACAGTGTATTAAGGTTCTAGGTGGTTCACACCGCCGTTACGCTGGCATTGGCGACATTATTAAGGTGTCTGTTAAAGACGCTATCCCACGCGGCAAAGTTAAGAAGGGCGACGTACTAGACGCTGTTGTTGTTCGCACCAAGAAAGGTGTTCGCAGACCAGACGGTTCAGTAATTCGCTTTGACACCAACGCAGCAGTTTTATTAACTGCTCAGCATGAGCCTATCGGTACTCGTATCTTCGGACCAGTTACTCGTGAACTACGTTCAGAGCAATTTATGAAGATTGTATCTTTAGCTCCAGAAGTACTCTAATTTTTTTGGGAGTATAAATATGGCAGCGAAAATTCGCACCAACGACGAAGTAATCGTTATCACTGGCAAGGACAAGGGCAAGACTGGTAAAGTTACCCGTGTAATTCCAAGTGAGCACAAGGTGTTAGTTGAAGGCATTAATGTCAAGAAAAAACACCAGAAACCAAACCCTAATCTTGGCATCCAAGGTGGTATTGTAGACTTAGTTGCACCAATCGATGTTTCTAACGTTGCAATTTACAACCCTGATACTAAGAAGGCTGATCGTGTTGGCTTTAAGATCGAAGACGGTAAAAAGGTTCGTTTCTTCAAGTCAAATCAGAAGATCATTTCTTCAGCCAAGTAGTTTTTTAAAGGAGAATAACGATGGCGAAACTGCATGATCTATACAAGCAGGAAGTAATCAAAGCCTTAACTGAAAAATTTGGTTACAAGACAATCATGCAAGTCCCTCGGATTGAGAAGATCACCCTGAATATGGGTGTTGGTGAAGCAGTTGCAGACAAGAAAGTTTTAGAGAATGCTGCACGCGACATGACCGCTATTGCAGGTCAGAAGCCTCTAATCACCAAAGTTCGTAAATCTGTAGCGGGCTTCCATATTCGTGAGGGCTATCCAATCGGCTGTAAGGTTACACTACGCGGTGAGCGTATGTGGGAGTTCCTCGAGCGTTTAATTGTGATTGCTATTCCACGTATCCGTGATTTCCGTGGTTTATCTGCTAAGTCATTTGATGGCAGAGGAAATTACTCAATGGGTGTACGTGAGCAAATCATTTTCCCTGAGATCGATTTCGATAAAGTTGACGCAGTACGTGGCTTAGATATTACTATCACTACCACTGCAAAGACCGATGAGGAAGGCAGAGCACTTCTAGAGTCTTTCAACTTCCCATTCCGTACTCAGGCCCACAAGTAATTCGAGGACGAACTAATGGCTAAGACTTCAATGATTTACAGAGATCTTAAAAGAAAGCGTTTAGCAGAGCAGTATCGTGCAAAGCGTGAAGATCTCAAAAAGATTATCTCAAGCGTATCTGCTTCTGATGAAGAGCGTTTCGCAGCTGTGCAAGCTTTAGCTGCACTTCCACGTGACTCAAGCCCTTCACGTCAGCGCAATCGCTGCAGTGAGACTGGTCGTCCACATGGCTACTTACGTAAATTCGGCCTATGCCGTATCAAGCTACGTGAGCACATGATGCGTGGCGAAATCCCTGGTCTACACAAGGCTAGCTGGTAAGAGGAGAGATACAAATGATGCAAGATCCTATTGCGGATTTATTAACCCGCATTCGCAACGGCCAGGCATCTGGCAAAGTTACCGTTTCTTTACCTTCATCAAAGTTAAAGGTTGCTATTGCTAACCTACTTCTAAAAGAAGGTTACATCGCATCTGTTGCAGAGAACGGCGACGTTAAGAAAGTTCTAGAAATTGGCCTTAAGTACTACGAAGGCGCTCCAGTAATCGAGCTAATCCAGCGTGTATCACGCCCTGGTCTTCGTATTTACAAGAAGAGCAACGAATTACCACGTATTATGAACGGTTTAGGTATCGCTGTTATTTCTACTTCTAAAGGCTTAATGACCGATCGTGCTGCCCGTAAGGACGGCTTGGGCGGCGAAGTTATTTGCTACGTCGCATAATAGGGAGGCAACATGTCACGTATTGCTAAGGAACCTGTAATCGTTCCTCAGGGCGTCGAAGTTACTCTCGACGGTCAGAAAGTTACCATCAAGTCAAAGAAAGGCGAGATGAGCTTAACTTTACATCCTACTGTTGGCGCAACTTTTGAGAACAATGAATTAAAGGTTTGCCAAAAGGAAGAAACTCAAGAGTCAAACATGCAGTCTGGTACTGCTCGTGCTCTTCTACACAACATGGTTGTAGGTTTAGATAAGGGCTTCGAGAAGGCTCTTAAGCTAGTTGGTGTTGGTTACCGTGCAGCTGTTAAGGGTAACACCTTAAACCTAGTTCTAGGTTACTCACACCCAATCGACTATGAGTTACCTGCTGGTATCACCGCTGAGACTCCATCTCAGACTGATATCATCCTAAAGGGCTTTGATAAAGCTTTATTAGGTCAGGTTGCTGCAAAGATTCGTGCATTCCGTGCTCCAGAGCCTTATAAGGGTAAAGGTGTTCGTTATGCTGACGAAATTATTCACATTAAAGAAGCTAAGAAGAAATAATAGGGTGGCATAATATGTTCGATAAGAAAGAAGCTCGCATTCGCCGCGCTACTAAATCTCGTGCAAAGATGCATGAGTTAGGTGTAACTCGTTTAGTTGTTACCCGTACTCCACGTCACATCTATGCTCAGATTATCAGCAATGATAACCGTGTTTTAGCTTCAGCTAGCACTTTAGATAAAGACCTAGTTAAGGGTCTAAAGTACACCGGTAACATCGAGGCAGCTAAGGCTGTTGGTAAAGCTGTTGCTGAGCGTGCTATCGCAGCTAAGGTAGAAACCGTAGCTTTTGACAGATCAGGCTATCAGTATCACGGCCGTGTTGCAGCATTAGCTGACGCAGCTCGTGAGGCCGGCCTTAAGTTCTAGGAGTGTGAAATGCAACACAAAGACGAAACTCAAGCTGGCGAATTGCAAGAAAAATTAGTTGCAGTTAACCGTGTAGCTAAAGTAGTAAAAGGTGGTCGTATTTTCTCTTTCACCGCTCTAACTGTAGTTGGTGATGGTAACGGCCGTGTAGGTTATGGTTACGGTAAGGCAGGCGAAGTTCCAGCTGCTATTCAAAAGGCAATTGAACAGGCTCGTCGTAACGTAAACTCTAACATCAGCTTAAACGATGGTACCTTATATCACGCTGTTAAGGGTGAGCATTCAGGTTCTATGGTTTACATGCAGCCTGCATCAGAAGGTACCGGTATTATTGCTGGTGGTGCTATGCGTGCTGTTCTAGAAGTTGCTGGTGTTCGTAACGTTCTTGCTAAGGCATATGGTTCAACCAACCCAATCAACGTAGTTCGCGCTACTGTTGCTGCTTTAGCTTCAATGCGTACTCCTGAGGCAATTGCTGCAAAGCGTGGCCTTTCAGTTAAGGAAATCTTGGAGTAAAAAATGGCAGATAAGAAAACCGTTAAAGTTACTCTAATTAAGAGCACTATCGGCCGTCAGCCAAAACACATTGAAACCGTTAAAGGTTTAGGCTTACGCCGCATCCGTCACACTGTTGAGCTAGAGGATACTCCTTCAGTTCGCGGTATGATTAACAAGGTTAGCTACTTGCTAAAAGTCGAGGAGTAATACATGCGTCTAGATTCTTTAAAGCCTGCAGAGGGCTCACGTAAAGTAGCTGTTCGCGTTGGTCGTGGTATTGGCTCTGGCTTAGGCAAGACCTGTGGTCGTGGTGTTAAAGGTGCTGGTGCTCGTAAGAGTGCTCACAAGCGTCCAGGTTTCGAAGGCGGTCAGATGCCAATGAAGATCCGTTTACCAAAGTTTGGTTTCTGGTCTCCAAAGGCTGATGTAACTGCAGAAGTTACCTTAAACGATTTAAATCGTGTTGAGGGTGATGTAGTAGATATGGCAGCTCTATTAGCAGCTCGCTTAATCTCTAAGAAAGTTAAGTACGTAAAGGTTGTATTATCACGCGTACCTAACTTCACTAAGAAGATCACCTTAAAGGGCGTTGGCGTAACTAAGGGTGCTAAGGCAGCTATCGAAGCTGTTGGCGGTACCGTTGAAGTTGCTCAGTACATCACTGATGCTGCTGCACGTTTAGAAGCTTCAAACAAGAAGTCTGCTGCAAAACAGCAGTCACGCTTAGAGGCTCTAGCTGCTGCTGGCAAGCAAAAGCCTGCTAAGAAAACTGCAGAGCAAAAAGCAGCAAAGAAAGCTGCTAAAGCTTAATAATTAGTCGAGGGGGCTCTAGCCCCCTTTAAGAGGTTTTGCATGGCTAGAAAATCGCTTTTTGATAGAAGTCGTGAAATGGCTGAAAAACAATCTAAAGGCTCTGGCGAAATTCGTCAGCGTCTTTTGTTTGTTATCATTGCCTTAATCATTTTCCGCCTAGGTTCATATATTCCTGTTCCTGGTGTAAATGCTGACGTACTTCAGCGCGTTTTCGATCAGCAAAGCGGAACCATTGTTGGCATGTTCAACATGTTTTCTGGTGGCGCTCTTGAGCGTGCATCAGTTTTAGCATTAGGTATCATGCCATATATCTCTGCATCGATTATTATTCAGTTATTAGCTGTATTAAATAAGAATTTAGCAGAGCTACGTAAAGACGGTGAATCAGGTCGTCGTAAGATCACCCAATACACTCGTGTAGCAACTGTGTTCTTAGCAGCACTACAAGCCTTCGGTATGGCTACTGGTATTCCAAACATGATGCCAGGATTAGTAGATAATCCAGGTTTCAGTTTCTACTTTGTAACTACTGTAAGCTTAGTAACTGGTACTATGCTATTGATGTGGTTAGGTGAGCAAATCACTGAACGTGGTATCGGAAATGGTATTTCACTTATCATTTTCGCAGGTATTGTGGCGGGTCTTCCAACCGCGCTTGCAAGAACCTTTGAGCAATCACGTCAAGGTGATCTATCAACTATCGCATTATTACTTATCGGTGTAGTAGTGGTCCTTGTGACCTTCTTCGTGGTTTTCGTGGAGCGCGGTCAGCGTAAGATTGTTATCGAATACGCTAAACGCCAAATGGGTAATCGAATTTACTCTCAGCCACGCTCTAATTTACCATTAAAGATCAACTTATCAGGTGTTATTCCAGCAATTTTTGCTTCATCAATTATTCTGTTCCCTGGTACTGTTGTTTCTTGGTTCGGCCAAGGCGATAATGCTGTATCTAATGTTTTAGGTAGCATTTCTGTCTTCTTACAGCCAGGTCAACCTTTATACGAATTATTGTACGCTGCTGCAATCGTGTTCTTTACATTCTTCTATACCGCATTGGTTTTCAACCCACGCGAGATAGCAGATAATTTAAAGAAGAGCGGTGCTTTCATCCCTGGTATTCGTCCAGGTGAGCAGACTGCAAGATTTATTGATAAGGTAATGACTCGCTTAACTTTAAGCGGATCTTTATACATGGTTTTAGTATGTTTAGTTCCACAGTTACTAATGAACTGGTTTAATGTTCAGTTCTATTTCGGTGGTACCTCATTACTAATTATCGTTGTTGTTTGCATGGACTTTGTTGCTCAGCTACAAAGCCACATGATGAACCAACAGTACGGCGATATCATGCGTAAAGCAAACTTAAGAAATTACGGTCGTTAATTTTTTAGATTGGAGAAATAAAATGAAAGTTGGTGCTTCAGTTAAAAAAATGTGCCGCAACTGCAAAGTAGTTCGTCGTCACGGTGTAGTTCGCATTATCTGTGAGAATCCAAAGCATAAGCAACGTCAGGGCTAATGCTTATTAAGTTTGTGATTAATCTTGCAAACTTAATTTAAAATCTGTATAATCATACAGCCTTAAAAGCACTAAGAGAGATCTTGGTGCTTTTCTGACATGCCAATGTGCACTATGAGTGGTTGTCGCGTATCCTAACGGGCTTTGCGACAGCCTTTGTTTTAAACCGACCTATATTTAGGAGATCAATAGTGGCCCGTATAGCTGGCATTAATGTGCCTGATCAAAAGATCGCTGTGATTGCATTACAGTCAATCTATGGCATCGGCCCAACCCGCGCAAGCGAGATTCTTGCTAATGCAGGTGTTGAGGAGTCTGCAAAGTTAAAGGACTTAGATGAGTCTGTTGTAGATAAAATCCGTGCCGAAGTAGCAAAGTTCACCGTTGAAGGTGATCTTCGCCGTGAAATTTCAATGAACATCAAGCGCCTAATCGACCTTGGTACTTACCGTGGCTTACGTCACCGTCGTGGTTTACCAGTACGCGGTCAGCGTACTAAGACCAATGCACGTACACGCAAAGGCCCACGCAAGAGCATTAAGAAGTAGTAGGAGAGCTTAGATGGCTGAAGAAATTAAAAAGGAGCAGCAAGCTGCTGCAACTCGTGCTCGTTCAGGCAAGCGCTCTAAGAAGCAAGTTGCTGATGGCGTAGCACACATCCATGCATCTTTCAATAACACCATCGTAACCATCTCTGACCGTCAAGGCAATGTTCTATCATGGGCAACTGCTGGTGGTTCAGGTTTCCGTGGTTCACGTAAGTCAACTCCATACGCTGCTCAGGTTGCTGCAGAGCGTGCTGGTGAGGCTGCAAAAGAGTTCGGTGTTAAGAACCTTGAAGTTTTGGTAAAGGGTCCTGGTCCTGGCCGTGAGTCTTCAATCCGTGCATTAAACGCACAGGGTTATAAGATCACTAACATTACCGATGTAACCCCAATCCCTCATAACGGTTGTCGCCCACCTAAAAAGCGTCGCGTATAACCTAACGAGTTCAATTTCTGGAGAAAGATAAATGGCAAAATATACAGGTCCAGCCCTGAAATTAAGCCGCCGTGAGGGTGTTGACTTATTCTTAAAGTCTGGCGTACGTGCAATTGAGACAAAGTGCAAGCTAGACACTGCACCTGGTCAGCATGGCGCTAACAAGGCACGCTTATCAGATTACGGCATGCAGTTACGTGAGAAGCAAAAGGTTCGTCGTATTTACGGCGTTCTAGAGCGTCAGTTCCGTAACTACTACAAGAAAGCTTCAAGAATGACTGGTAATACCGGTGAGAACCTATTACAGCTTCTAGAGGCACGTCTGGACAACGTTGTTTACCGTATGGGTTTTGGTTCAACTCGTATGGAAGCACGTCAGTTGGTAAGCCACAAGGCAATTACTGTTAACGATCGTATCGTAAACATTCCTTCTTACCAGGTACAGCCTTCAGACGTAGTTGCAGTTCGCGAAAAAGCTAAGAAGCAAGTACGTATTAAGGCAGCAATCGACTTATGCGGTCAGCGTGCTACTAAGCCTACATGGATCGATGTTGATCACGATCACATGAAGGGTACTTATAAGAGCAATCCTGAGCGTTCAGAGCTATCTTCTGATATTAAAGAGCAGCTCATCGTCGAATTGTATTCTAAGTAATAAAGGCAACATTGCCAGCACCGTAATAATGTGGGGTATCTCTAGTGTCTGTTGTTGAACTGCTAAAGCCAAAGCCAGTTAACTATAACGAAATCAGTCCTAATCATGCGCGTTTAGCGCTTGAGCCTTTAGAGCGTGGTTTTGGTTATACTCTAGGCGTAGCTTTAAGCGGAATTTTACTAAAGACCCTGTCTGGTACAGCAGTTGATGCTTTCCAGATGGCGGGCGTAAAGGATATTAACAGCTCAAAAGATGATCTTGAAGAGACCTTATTTGATGTAGTGATGAATTTAAAGTCACTTGCAATTACCTCTAAAGAGCCATTAACTGAGCCTGTTTGGTTAACAATTGAAAGACGTGGTGAAGGTGAGGTTCATGCCTCTGATATCGTTTGCCCTGAAAACTTATCATTTGTTGACCCTGAGGCCCGTATTTGCACTCTAAAAGGTGCCAAGGCTTCGTTGTCGATGAAACTTCGCATCACCTCAGGTCAGGGTTATGTGATGACAACTTCTGATAAGCATGTTCCTGCAGAGTCAGAAGATGTTGTGTTAATCGATGCAAACTACTGCCCAATTCGTCGTTTTGTTTACGAAGTTGAGTCAGCACGTGTTGAGCAAAGAACAGATTTAGACAAGCTAGTTCTTGATATTGAAACTAATGGTACAGTTGCGCCAGAAGTTGCCTTAATGAACGCTTCAAATTTACTTTGCGATTGCATTGGTAACATCGTTAACAAGGAAGAGATCAGCGAGAGAGTTTCTGCTCCTGCTGCTCCTCCAATGCCTGATCCTGTTTTAATGCAGTTAGTTGATGATCTAGAACTTACTGTTCGTTCAGCAAACTGCTTAAAGGCGGAGTCAATCATTTACATCGGCGATTTGGTACAAAAGACCGAAGTTGAGCTTCTAAAGACACCTAACTTAGGTAAGAAATCTTTAAATGAAATTAAGGACGTTCTTGCACAGCGTAACTTGTCTTTAGGTATGCGCGTGGCTAATTGGCCTCCAGTAAGCTTACGTACCAAATAATCAACTGATTTAGAAGGAATTAAAAATGAGACATCGTACAAGTGGTCGTCATTTAGGTCGTACAGCTGCACACCGTGCTGCTTTATACCGCAATCTAGCTAAAGCTTTAATCACCTTCGAAGTTATCAAGACTACTGTTCCAAAGGCAAAGGAACTACGTCGCTTCGTTGAGCCTCTAATCACTTTAGCTAAGAACGATACCGTTGCAAACCGTCGTTTAGCATTTGCTCGTCTACGTGATGATGCAGTTGTTGCTAAGCTATTCACTGTTATCGGTAAGCTATCAGCTAACCGTAACGGCGGTTACACTCGTATCTTAAAGGCTGGCCTACGTTCAACTGATAAAGCACCAGTTGCTTACATCATGTTAACTGACCGTCCTGAAGTTGCAGAAGAGTCTGCAGCTGAATAATATGATGGGCGCCTAGGCGCCCATTAACAGATTTCCGCATTTACTGTACTAAAAACGAGGGTGAAACCTTGGATCAGATCATTGATTCTATTAAGCCAAATATTAAAGAGGTTACCGAGCTATCTCGTAATGTTAGCCGTGTAATTCTTGAGCCATTTGAGCCTCACTATGCTCAAATCGTAGGCACAGCACTCCGTCGTATTATGCTGTCCTCTATTCCTGGATATGCCATCACCGCAGTTGAAATTGATGGTGTAGTGCATGAATACAGTGCAGTAGAAGGCATCCAAGAAGATATTCTTCTTATTCTATTAAACTTAAAAGAAGTTGCTGTTGCTTCTGAAGGTTCTATGCGTGAAACTCCTGTTCTTCAGTTAAAGAAGAAAGGTGTCGGCCCTGTTACCGCTGCTGATATTGTATGTCCAGCTGGTATTGAAATTAAGAACCCAGAGCAAATTATTTGTCATCTAACTGATGAAAATAAAGAATTAAACATGCACTTACACGTAACTCGTGGTCGTGGTTATGTACCTTCAGTAAATCGTCCTTATGTAGAAGGTTCTGAAGAGCGCTTTATTGGTCATCTATTAATCGATGCTTCATACTGCCCAGTTCTAAATGTAGCAGTTCATACTGCACAGATTGAAGACGAGAAAGAGCAGTTAATTTTAGATATCGAGACAAACGGCACTATTGATCCAAAGGTTGCTGTAAGCTCAGCTGCAACTATCTTTGCTGATCAGTTAAATTCATTTATTGATATTAGAAACTCTGTTGCACCTGCTGAAGATGCAACCTTCCGTCCATCAGTAGATCCTAAGCTACTATGCCCTGTTGAAGATTTAGAGTTAACAGTTCGTTCTGCTAACTGCTTAAAGACTGAGGGTATCAAGTACATTGGTGATCTAGTTCAGAAGACCGAAGTTGAGTTATTAAAGACTCCAAATCTTGGTAAGAAGTCATTAACCGAGATTAAGGATGTTCTAGCAGAGCGTGGTTTAGCTTTAGGCATGCGCCTAGAAAACTGGCCACCTGCAGAGTTAGATAACTCTCTATAATCAAATTTAAAAGAAAAAGAGTCTCAAATGAGGCTCTTTTTTTTTACCACTTAATTCTTTGTGTGCTAATATTTCTTTAGTTAACTAAGGAGATATTATGTACAAGCAATTAGATCCTAATTTTGCTTACCGTGTTTTCACCGGTGGCCCACTTATTACCATCTTTACTAAAAACGAAAAAGACATTCCTGATGGGATGACAGCTGCTTGGTCATGTCCTTATGATCCAGATGTTTTGCTTTTGGTATTAGACAAAGACCACACCACATCTGAAAATATTCGTCACAATGGCAAGCTTGTTGTAGCAATACCTAGTGCTGACCAAAAGGATATTGCGTTAACTTTAGGCTCTGTTCATGGTCGCGATGTTGGCAACAAACTTCAGATTAAGCGTATTGATACAGAATTATCTAAAAGCTTTGAGTATCCTGTTATTAAAGATGCATTAGCTTATTTTGAGTGTGTTTGCGAGGACGCTGCATTGTTTGCAGAGAAAGGTATTTGTCTTGCTAAGGTTAAAAATGTCTACGTAAAAGAAGAGATGTGGGATGATGCTAATGAACACTTTGTTCCAGGTTGCACTCATACTCTTCAACATGTGTCAGCAGGCAATTTCAAAACTGGCGGTAAGGTTATTTAATGATTGATATTGAACAATTATCTGAAGAGCAAATCAATGAGCTCTGTGATAAGGCTTTAGATTTATTCTCAGTGCTCTCTCAAGAGTCTTTAGCTCCTAATGATGAAGCTTTGTATGCTCATCTTTATAAAATCTATAAAGATGATGATTATGAGCTATCTGTTGGTATTCGTAATCTTGATGAAGATGATGAGTATGACGAAGAGGATATTGATAAAGAGAACTGCGTAGTTGCAGAGATTGATTTTGTTGCTAAAGATGGCTCATTAAAAAATGATGTCAAAGCAGCTGACATCATTTTCTCTACTGATCCAGAGGATCAAAGCGCAAGTTGTTCTTGGTTTCCTGAAGACTAAGGATTGATAGTAATCGGAGTTCCTACATCAACTAGCGATAGGAAGATATCTAAATCAGGATTTAATAGTGCAATGCAACCATTAGTCCAATCGGTTCTTTGCACTGTTTCTTGATATTCAGATCTTGAAGGTGGCTGTCCATGAACCATGATCATGCCACCTGGTCTTTTACCCATTGAACGAGCGTTGGCAATATCCTTAGCATTAGGATAAGAGATATGCATTGCTTTATAGTAGTTCGAACGCTTTTTAACGTAATCTAAAGTATAGGTTCCCTCAGGAGTTCTCTTATCTCCTTCATATTGCTTAGCACCATATGGTCTATCTGAAAGGGCAATCCAAAACTTTCTAATTTCCTTTCCATCTTTTAATAAGATCATTTGGTGTGCTGCTTTATTTACAACGACTGCATCAACAAGTTGTTTTGCAACATGTAAATGATCAGCAAAAGCTGGATTGTGTAATAGATTATTGGCTGTGCCTAATTCAGCATAATCAAAATCTTCATCATAAACGGATTCAGCGGTGATAGCTTTAGTTAGAAGATCAGTAGGAAGAGATTCATATTCAAAAGCAAAGCTATTTGCACAAAGTGATAGAGCAAATACGGCAGAAAGTAATCTTAAGAATTTCACGGTCACATGCCTAATAATTATGTATAAGTCTTATGCGATGACTTAATTTAAGTTAAAATATAAGAAAAGAATTATATACTTAAAGACGTTTCTTGTGCGGAATTTGTGCGGAAAAAACAATGTCAGATCAAATTAATAGCAAATTAAGCCTCGAAGGCATTGAGTTAATGCCTTTACAGCGCTTTGCTGAAGATGCTTATTTGAATTACTCAATGAATGTAATTCGCGATAGAGCTCTTCCTTCAGTTGCAGATGGTATGAAGCCAGTGCAACGTCGTATTGTATATGCCATGTCAAAGCTTGGCATCAATGCTAAATCTAAGCACGTAAAATCAGCTCGTACTGTAGGTGAAGTTTTAGGTAAGTATCACCCACATGGTGATAGCGCTTGCTATCAAGCCATGGTGTTAATGGCTCAGCCTTTCTCTTACCGCTATCCTTTAGTTGATGGTCAAGGTAACTGGGGTGATGTTGAAGATCCTAAATCATTTGCTGCTATGCGTTACACCGAGTCTCGCTTAGCTCCGTATTCAGAAGTTTTACTTTCAGATATCAACTCTGGCTGTGTTGACTGGATCCCAAACTTTGATGGCACCGTAGATGAGCCAAAGTTTTTACCAGCTAGACTTCCTAATATCCTATTAAATGGAACTACAGGTATTGCTGTAGGTATGGCAACTGATATTCCTCCTCATAACCTAGTTGAGGTGGCCAATGCGTCTGTTTACTTACTAGAACACCCTGAGGCTACTGTACAAGAGTTAATGCAGTATGTACCAGGTCCTGACTATCCTTGTGGCTGTGAAATTACTAACTCACTAGAAGAGCTAAAAGCTATTTATGAAACAGGTCGTGGCTTTGTAAGACAACGTGCGGTATACACTGTTGAAAAAGATGAGATTGTAATTACAGCCCTACCTTACCAAGTGGCAGGCGGTGTTATTGAAACCCAGATTGCTGATTTGATGGCAAAAAAGAAGTTACCAATGGTAGCTAATATTACTAATGCTTCAGATCATAACAATCCATGTCGAATCATTATCACCCCACGTTCTAAACGTGTTGATGTTGATGAACTCATGGAGCATCTATATGCGGTAACAGATTTAGAGAACCGTTATAAGGTAAATCTAAATATCTTAGGCTTAGATGGTAAACCTTCAGTTAAAGATCTAAAGACTATTCTATCTGAGTGGCTTGTATTTAGAACACAATGTGTAAGACGTAGATTGTCAGCTCGTCTTGAAGCTGTAAACAGACGTTTACACTTATTAGAAGGCTTCTTACTCATTGTTTTAAATATCGACGAAGTTATCGATATTATTCGCCATGAAGATGATCCTAAAGCAAAACTAATTGAAAGATTTAAGTTATCTGAAGCTCAAGTTGAATATATCTTAGAGACCAAACTAAGACAGTTAGCAAGACTTGAAGAAATCAAACTTCAAGCTGAGCAAAAGAAACTTGAAGAAGAGAAAAAGCATTTAGATACTCTTTTAGGCTCAGAAACTCGCTTTAAGACTTTTGTTAAAAAAGAGATTTTAGCTGACGCTAAACAATATGGTGATGAGAGACGTTGTACTCTTGTACAAAGAGAAGTTGCTAAGGCTATAAGTGAAGAAGATTTAGTACCAAGCACACCTGCAACAGTTATCTTATCTAAGATGGGCTGGGTAAGAGCTGCTAGTGGTACTGATATTGATGCAGAGAGTATGTCATACCGCTCTGGCGATAGTTTCTTATCTAAAGCATCAGGTAAGACTAACGATCAGGCAACTTTTATTACCAACAAAGGTCGTATCTATTCTGTTGACGTTAAAGACTTGCCATCAGCTCGTGGCCAAGGTGAGCCACTATCAGCAAAGGCTAGCTTGCAACCAGGTGAAAGTGCAGTTCACGTGGTAATTGGACGTAAAGATGAAAGCTACATTATCGCCTCTGATAAGGGCTATGGTTTTATCACTAAAGCTGAGAACTTACAGACTAGACTTAAAGCAGGTAAAGCTTTAATTAACATTGATGACGATGCTAATATCTTAGCGCCTGTAAAAGTAGAAAATCTTGAGACAGACTTAATCATTGTTGCAAGTAAGTCAGGACGCTTGCTTATCTATAAGCTAAATGAGCTTCCTGAGCTTTCTCAAGGTAAGGGTAATAAACTAATTGGTATTAGTGGTGCTAAGCTTGAAATCGGTGCTGATGGAATTGCTGATTTGAAGGTTATCCCTCAAAACTCGTCATTAGTTATCCACTGTGGCAAACGTATCTTAAACTTATCGGTTAAGGAAATTAACGAGCGTATTAGCTCTCGTAGCCGTGCTGGTGACTTATTACCTAAAGGCTTCCAAAAGGTAGATTTTGTTGAGGTTGTAAGACCAGTTGCAACAGATAATACCGAGCAAGAAACTACCGATACTCAAGTACCAGATGTTTCATTAGATGATTTTGTCTTAGAATAAGCATTTAAAGACATTAAAAAACCGGCTTTTGCCGGTTTTTTTTGTGGGTTAAAGAGCCATCCAAACAGCTCCAAATATTCTTAAGAAAAGTGAGTTTAAAGCAAAAATTGCTAACATCACAATCATTAAAGAAATATCAATCATACCAATTGGAGGAATGATCTTTTGAACAGGTCTTACTATTGGATAGGTGAGTAGTCCACACATATAGCTCCACTGACGTGTGCTTGGTAACCATGAGGTTAGAGCTTGAGCTAACAATAAGAATAGAATTAAATAGCCAAAGCTCTTTAAGGTCATGCACAAAGCAAAGGTTAAAATTAAACCAGGAGCGAACATATGACCAAAATAGGTGAAGAAAACTGCCGAGAAAGCTAATGCAATTACAAAAGCTACCGCAATTCCACATAGATAGAAACCTTTAATATTGTAGTTTCTAAATGGTAAGAACTTAATTACAGGCTCTGTAAGTTTTACAACAGCTTGAGTTACAGGGTGATAGTAATCAATATTTGAAGATTGCATCAAAGCGCGAAGTTCAAATAAGATCACGAACGCCTCAGCGAGCATTATGATAAATTGCAATTGCATATTGTCCCTTTTTAATTAAAACATCTTTTCAAATTCATAGGTTCTGTCTAAGCTTGCTTGAATAACATTTTGCATCATCTGCTCAAAGTTACCTTCAGTCATCTTAGTTAAACCTGCAAAGGTGGTACCGCCTTTAGAAGTTACAGCTTCACGTAAAGAGGCAATAGAAGAGTCTTGATTCTCAATTACCATTGAAGCTGAGCCAAATACGGTTTGCTCAACCATCTTGCGAGCATCTGCTTCATTGACACCATGACGTACTGCCTCACTTACAAGTGCTTCCATAAATCTGTAAACAAATGCAGGGCCACAACCGCAAACCGCTCCAATTACATTTAATGCCTGCTCATCGCCTTCAATGCATGTGCCCATATGGCAAAGCATCTTCTTAGAAAGCTCTTTTTGTGCATCATTTACGTCTGTATCATAAACTACAGCAATTACGCCTAAGCCAAGCTTTGCAGGTGTATTTGGCATAATGCGTACAATCTTGTGGGTATTTAATAGACCACTAATTGAAGATAGTTTAAAGCCTGCAGCCATTGATACAAAGAGCTTGTTGCTTACATCAACGCCTGATGATTTAATCTCTTCTAAAACAGAAGTTAAAATCTGTGGTTTTACACCTAAAAATACAACTTGAGCATCTTTGATTGCATCAATGTTGTTAGTAGTAATGCTTGCTCCTTTATCATTAAATTTTTGAAGCTTTTCTAAGTGTGGGCCACTTACAGTGATGTTTTTAGCATCAAAGTCTTTAATCATGCTTTCAAAAATGCAGGTAGCCATATTGCCACCACCGATGAAGGTAACTTTTACGTCGTTCATAATTTTATTTTTATACTCTCTAGCGCCGAAAATGGCAGTTCCAATTCTAACTTCGCATGAGCCATTTAAGATTGCTAAATCAAGATCATGAGTCATGCCCAATGATAGTATGTCAAAGTCTTTTAGCTTTGTCTTGTACTTATCAAAAAGGCCTTTTAATTGTGCAAATTCACTATTGATTTCATCACGGTTTGGAGTGTCTTTTCCAATACCCATAAAGCCACGAAGTTTTAACTTAGGACACTCATTGATACAAGCAATAAGAGCATCAATATCTTTTATCTCACAGCCTGACTTTTGACCTTCATCAGAGATGTTTACTTGAATTAAAACTTGTAGTGGAGGTAAATCATTAGGGCGTTGTTCATTTAAACGTTTTGCAACAATATCTCTATCAACACTTTCAACGATATCAAAGTGAGTGGCAATTAGTTTAGTTTTATTCTTTTGAATAGGACCTATAAAGTGCCAAACAATGTCTTTATAGCCTTGCTCTTTTAACTGTTCAATTTTCTCTGAAGCCTCTACTGCGTAAGACTCTCCAAAGTGTCTTTCGCCTTGGTTGTAAGCTTCAATTACCATTTCTTTAGGTTTAGTCTTACTTACACAAAGAAGATTTACATCACTTTCATTACGATTTGCAGCTTTTACTGCATCTTTAATTAAGTTATGAACCTTAATTAAATTGTCATTTATGCTATTCATTATCATCTAGCCTTTTTTAATTGTTTTAATTACGCTATTATAGCGTGCATTATTAAATCTTAAAGAAAAACTGAAGGTGTACCATGTTTGTTATTAACCAAGAGCTTTGCTCACAGTGCGGTGAGTGCCAAGATATTTGCCCTTGTGGTGCTATCGAGCAACAAAGTGATGACAGCTTCAAGATTGATGCACAAATGTGCTCAGATTGTGCTGCTTGTCAGTCTGTATGTCCTTTTGAAGCTATCGAAGAAGTAGAATCTGACGATAGTGAAGAAAAGTCTGAATAAGTACTTTTCTCTTCCCAATTAAAAGCGGAGGCCTAGGCCTCCGTTTTTGCTATTTACTCTCAAGAACTGGCTCTTTGTCGCCACCGTTCTTTTCAAATAATCCTCTTCTTAATTGATCTATAAACTCTTGCTTTTCTAGAGTTCTAACATGCAGATCCATTTGATTAAATGGAATTTCAATACCATTTTGAGCAAAGGTTGATAAAGTCTCACGGCTTAAATAATCCATAGTGAGCTTTCTGTCACCAATTGCATTTACGTAAACTTCAACGGTGATGTTAACTGAGCTTGCTGCAAGTTCACTTACATAGATTAAAGAAGCATGTTCTTTAGATATGTATCGGCATCTGTAAATGATGTTGCGTAGTAAGTTCTTCGCTTTTTCAACATCAGCATCATAAGCTACACCTACGACAAACTCTAACTTAGTTACAGTACTTGTAAGTGACCAATTAGTTAAAGCTGAGGTAATAAATTCACGATTTGGGATCATGACTTCTTTATTCTCAAAAGAGATAATGGTGGTTGAACGAATTCTGATCTTACTTACAGTACCAGATAGACCATTTAGAGTAATGATATCGCCTACGCGTAATTGTCTTTCAAATAAAAGAATAATGCCGGAGACGAAATTACCGAAGATTTCCTGAAGACCAAAACCTAAGCCCACAGATAAAGCAGCTACAAGCCATTGTAGGTTTTCCCACTTAATGCCAATAGCACCTGCCGCCATCACTATACCTAAGCCCATGATTAAGTAGGAGACGATTACTTTGACGGTATAACTTGTACTCTTTTGGTTAACGCCTTTCTTTAAAAGCATTAGTCTTTCAAGAATTACAGGCAAGTTCTTGTTTAAAACACTTGTAATTACCAAAATAAAGATTGCAAAAAGAATGTTAGCAAGCGATAGGTAATCTGTTACGACCTTAGTACCATTGATGTACTCTTCATTAGTCCATAATTGAATGGTATTTAAGTAACGAAGTACAGAGGCTAAATCATTCCATTGTAAGTACATAAAGAAAGCTGCAATGGAGATGAGACATACATTGACAATCTTATAAGCCTTGGCGGTCAGTTTATCAGGGCTCATTGACATAGAAGTAAGCAGTGTCTGCTCACTTTCTGTATGTTTGTGCTTTGCTCTTTTCTTATTAAGTGACTTAGTTATATACACATGCATCATGCGATGTATGGTCTGACTTACAAGGAAGTAAGCAAGAATGATGTAGCAAGTGTAAGCTAAGCGATTAGTTAAAGTAACAATTGAGTATAAGTAACCAGATGCTACAAAGCCAACTGCTGCTAAGCACACAAGCATGGAAATAAACCAGCTGAAGATTGCAGTAGCTGATCTGCCTTGTACATCATTGATTGCTTTAATTAAGCTTCTTAAAGAGATAATAAACAACAATGTAAATGACAATAGTACTACTACAAAGGAAGTGATATCAGCGTAAATAACGTTAGAGTCAGCTTCTGCTACATTTGCAAAGATAAGTAGTGGGAGAGCACATAACCAAATCTGATTTAAGATGCCACGATATTGAGCAAGTTTATATGGAGGCATACTAAAGTGTCTTTGTACTAAAGCATTTGGCTTTATGATCTGTAAGAAGAACATGAATACAAAGATATGCATTACCATGGTGAGAATAATATGGTACTGCTTGGTTAAAGTTGCTAAGGAGGTACAAATGATAACCGAGCCTAAAACTACCATCCATGAGAGCGATGGTAACATCATCACCACATTGTTTAAGATTGCAAATGGGGTGACAAAGATATTGTCAGATGCCTTATCTAGTCTTTGCGCTAAATCATTGTTGTTCTTTTTAATCAAAGGATTAAAGATTAAAGAGATTAAAGCTAGGATGATAAATGGCAATACTACATAGATAAAGGTTTTAGCAGTGTGCTTTAAAAACTTATCAGATGTTACCTTGGTGTATAACTGGAAGGCTTCATACTTAGTAAAAGCACCTAAAGTATTAAAGAATTCTTTAGAGATAGCTTGATTTGATTTTACCCAGAATAATTGCTCTGAAATATCTGATCTAATCTTATTGCTAATGGTGGTATAGCTTGTGTATTTAACCTTAAGACCAATTGAATTGTTCAAGCCATCTGCCATGATTTGATATAAATCATTAAGTAAACGACGCTTTTGAGAATATAGGGTAATTAAATCGGTTTTAAAGTTAGTTAAAGCAGGAGTTGAAGCTATCTTATTTTCTACATATTCTTCTACATCAATAAGTTTTTCTGATTGCTCACGGATATCATAAATGTAGATATTTTGATTAGCAATAACCTCATCTAAATCATAAGAAAGTTCAATGGTAGGAAGCATTGATAACTGCTTATTTAAAAGTCTTGATAAAACTAAAGTTTTGCCAAGCTCTTGGATTTGATGAGTTAAGTTCTTTTGAATTTGATCAACTTTGGTTAATGCTGAATCTACTTCTTGATAGTCATGTTGGTATTGAGCATTTTTAGTACGATACTTTGCAACATAAGAGCTAAGTCTTCCTAGCTCATCAACTACCTTAGATAGCTCTGGTGATTTTTCTGCTATCTTTTTATTTAAAGCTTTTTCATCTTCTTGGTTAAACTCAAGATTCTTTTTCAGGCTTAAAGCTTTAACATTACTCTCAATGCGAGCAGTTTTAGCAGCTGCAATCTTTTGATTGTAGTTTGAAATATCTTGAAGTGTTGAGATGTTAGCAAGCTCTTCTTTAAACAAGGCATTCTCAAGGTTCGCTTTATAGATTAAAAGTGCATAAACACGATTTTTTAAGCTATCAACATTATTGTCTTCATCAATTAAGCCAAGTAAGCTTTTAACTTTCTCGTTATTTGCGGTAATAGTGTTTTGAGCTTGCTCTGGTAGAGTTTGTACCTTATTACGCATATCTGAGGCGCTATTTAACTCAAGCTGACTAGTAATTAAATCTTGCTTAGCTTTATCAAGTTTTAAATCCAAATCTTTTTCAGATAATGCATCAACCTGATCTTTAGTTAATGGGGCAAGTTTTTGCTCTGAAGAGAAGGTATTAGCTAGTCTTTGGATCTTGTGGTTAGCATTTTGTAAATTTAAGTCTAGCTCTTTTTGTTGAGCTTCAATGCTTTTGATTTGATCAAGATTATCAAGACCTGATTTATAAAGATTTAGAAGTTCTTTTTTATTTTCTTCAGTAAGTGATTTATCTTTGTCTACAGCAACAATTGCTTCATTGATTTCTTTAGCATCAGGGAGCTTGATTTCACCAATTTGAGTTTGAATAGACACAGCAAAAGCGGTGTTTAAACAAATCATTAAAGATAAGGCAAAAGTTAATAATTTTTTCATTTTAAAAGCGCTTAAGGTAAGTTTTTGAATTTGTGCAAAGTTTAGCACAAAAAGGAGATTTAGGCGCAAAATGCTTGTCAATGCAAATCAATAGGGCAAATTAAGGCATTTAAAAAGGCCCTAAAGTTTCCCTTAGAGCCTTTTCAATCACTAACTAAACTTAGTTTTTAGGATTGATGATAGTAGGAGTTGAGTGCTCATCAGTTTGTGGATAATCAAGATTGTAGTGAAGAGCTCTTGATTCATGACGAGCCATTGCTGATTTAACAATTAACTCAGCTACTAATAGTAGATTACGTAACTCTAGTAGGTTGCGTGATACTCTGAAGTTTGAGTAGTACTCATGAACTTCCTTTTTAAGCATCTCAATACGGTGCATAGCACGCTCAAGACGCTTGTTAGTTCTAACAATACCTACATAATCCCACATGGTAAGTCTTAGCTCATGCCAGTTATGAGTAATGATAACTTCCTCATCTGAGTTAGTTACTTGGCTTTCATCCCAATCAGGGATCTCGGCAATCTCATAATCGTCATCATCTAAGTGCTTTAAGATGTTCATTGCAGCAGCTTTACCGTAAACTACGCATTCAAGTAATGAGTTTGAAGCTAGACGGTTAGCTCCATGAAGACCTGTGTATGAGCACTCACCAATAGCATATAGACCATCGATATCAGTACGTGACTTTCTATCAACCATGATACCGCCACAAGTAAAGTGAGCTGCAGGTACAATCGGAATTGGTTGCTTGGTAATATCAATACCAACTTTTAGACAACGCTCATAGATAGTTGGGAAGTGTTTTTTAACAAATTCTGGCTCTTTAAATGATATGTCTAGGTACATGCAGTGAGCACCTAATTTCTTCATCTCATGGTCAATAGCACGAGCTACAACATCACGAGGAGCTAACTCTAAACGCTCATCATAATCTTGCATGAAACGAGTGCCATCAGGACGCTTTAATTGAGCGCCTTCACCACGTAGAGCTTCGGTTAATAAGAAGTTTCTATCAGCATCTGAGTATAGGGTAGTTGGGTGGAATTGATTAAACTCCATGTTAGCAACACGACAACCTGCACGATATGCCATTGCAATACCGTCACCTGAGCTTACCTCTGGGTTACAAGTATATTGATAAACCTTTGAAGCACCACCTGTACATAAAGCAATGAACTTAGCACGAATGGTTTCAACGTGGTTAGTATCAGTATTTAGTACATAAGCACCAAGTACGCGATTACCAACCATACCAAGCTTGCGAGTGGTGATTAAATCAATTGCATTGTGATCTTCAAGTAAAGTAATGTTTGGATGAGCTTTTGCTTTAGCTGTTAAAGTCTCTTGAATTGATTTACCGGTGTGATCTTCTGCGTGGAAAATACGACGGTGTGAGTGGCCACCTTCACGGTGTAAGTGATATGGTGATTGCTCTTGTGTTGGCTTGGTTTCTTTTAAGTCAAAAGGAACGCCAGTATCGATTAACCATTGAATAGCATCGTGAGCATTTTTAGCTACAAACTCTACAGTCTTTTCATCACATAAAAAGCCACCTGCGATGCAAGTATCTTTAATGTGGGCTTGAATGCTGTCATCATCATCTTTGATGTTATAAACACCAGCAATACCGCCTTGAGCATAGTTTGTAGAACCAGCACATGCTGTCTCTTTTGATAAAACGATAACCTTAGCTTTATCTGCAATGCCTAGAGCTAAGGTAAGACCTGCAGCACCTGATCCAATGATCAAACAATCTGTTGTGTAATTCATTTTACTTGTCCTGTGATAAGTCCTAAGACTTATATAACTATGACTTTTTCTTAGGGTCAAATTGTACAACTTTACGAGCCAATTGAAACTATTTTACAAATTTGCACCATCAAAAATGTTTTTGTGAGAATTATTTTCTAAAAATGGCTTATATATAGGATCTTGTATCAAAAATCCTAGATACATAATGTTTAATTTAAGCTCTCAAACATTCAATTTTTCATCTTTTGCTACTACTGTCCCTTTCAATTAAGAGCATTTTTGAGTGAATTTCATGAGGGATTTCTTGATCTTTGTCTTCACTATTTGCAGTAAGTGCCTGTAAAGTAGCTTTGGTAATACCTTTAAAATCTACTACCATTGAAGAGATAGTTGGGGTAAATAGCGTATCAATAACATCATCATCAAAACCGATGTATCCAATTTTATTTAGAACTTGTGGATCTAATTGCATCATCCTAATGATAAAACCTGTTGCAATAGTGTCATTACCAAAAACAATGCTATCCACTTTATCTAGGTATTCTTTACAGAATATATCAGCGCATTCTTGACCAAATTCTGCTGTATACGTACCGTTTAATTTGATGATTTGACCTCCATGCTTGGTTACTGACTTTTCGTAACCTTTAACACGAGAACGCGATGAGAGCTTTTTAAGATCGCCACCAATGTGCATGATGTTCTTATAGCCGTTTTTATACAAAAGTTCGGTTGCTCTGTAAGCTCCATCTGCGTCATCTGTAATAACATTAAAAGAGTTACCCCCAACATCTACCGATCTATCAATGGAGGCTAATTTAAAACCTCTTTTAACTAGCTCATCAATGTAGGTATCATCTGAGGTTTGGCCTATAAAAACAGCAGATTCGATTCTCTTTTCAAGAAAGGTATTAGTAATTTTCTCTAAAATTTTCTTTTGATCTTCATTTGCACGGACCATCTCAACACTAATTGAATAACCTATTTGTTCAGCTTCATACACAAAGTTTGAAAGCATAGTCATCATGTAATGGGAGTTGAACTCTTTCATCGCATCTTTGTAAGACACGTGGATATAAATGCATATGACCTTTGGCGCTATACCTTTTAAGACTTGTGCGTAAATATTTGGCTTGTAATTGTTCTCATTGATAATTGCCATGACCTTGTCTTTTGTAGACTGAGGAATATCCGGGTAATTATTTATGACTTTTGATACTGTAGAGCGCGATACGCCAGCAAGCTTTGCGATTTTTGTGCTGTTTATGGCCATTTTATTCTTCTAATTATTTTTAACCAATTTACAAAAAAGTGATCTTGATATTTATTACGAACAGGTGTTCGTAATATTCTAAATAATAGAAACGAACAGCAGTTCGTAACAGTTTTAGCTTAAACCAATTTGTTTTGAGGATCAATCATGCGTAAGGAATTTAATTTTGAGAATGTTCGTGCTTATGTGGAAGCACAAAACGAGGCAATCTCAATTAAGGTAACTCCAAGAGTTGAAGGTAAGATTTTTTACTTTGACTTTGTAATGGACACTACAGAAGAGCAGTTTTCTGAGGTGGTAATTGATTTACGTTTCCCATTTGAGAACATGCACTCTTTATGGTTGCCATCACTACTTCCTAATGCTAAGAACATCCGTGCTAAGGGTATCTTAGAGCTTGAGTACAACATGTGCTCTCACATTGCATCTTTAGCTCCTGTTGGCTCTTTCTTCTCACTTGAAGGTAACAACAAGATTGCTTTTGCTTTCTCTGATTGCAAGAACATTGTGGTAACTCATCCTGGTGCTTATGAAGAAGAGGAAGTAGCTCGTGTAATGATGAAGCTATTTACTGTACCACTACCAAAGTGCAACCATTACGAAGCAACTTTACGTATGGACTTACGTGATCTTCCTTTCTATAAGACCATTCAAGAGATTGCTCATTGGTATGATGAGTTACTAGGTCACAGCGCAATGCAAGTCCCTGAGTGCGCACGCGAAGCTGTATATTCAACTTGGTATGCTTTCTTACAAAATATCACTGATAAAAAGATTGAAGAACAGTGCAAGTTTGCAGTAGAAGCAGGTTGCAAGACTGTAATCGTTGATGATGGTTGGCAAACTGATGATAACAATCGCGGCTATGCTTATTGCGGAGATTGGAAGGTAACTGAAAAGCGTTTCCCTGATTTTAAAGCTCATGTACAAAAGGTTCATGAGATGGGCATGAAGTTTATGCTATGGTTATCTGTTCCATTTGTAGGTCCTTATGTACATAACATCGAAGAGTACAAAGATGTAATGCTTTTATATAAGGCACGTTGGAATACCTATGTTTTAGATCCTCGCTATAAGAAGGCTCGTGATTTCTTAGTAAATACCTATGTTGATTTGGTAACTAAGTATGACTTAGATGGTCTAAAACTAGACTTTATCGATGAGTTTGATATGCGCCAAGCTGACGATCACGCAAAATCATTTGATCCTAAGCGTGATACCCAATCCCTTCCTGAAGGCGTTGATATGTTAATGATGGAAGTTCGTAACCGTCTAGAGCAAATCAAGCCTGATATCATGATCGAGTTTAGACAGAACTATATCGGTCCTATGATCCGCAAGTATGGCAACATGTTCCGTGCTCACGATTGTCCAAACGATATCTTGATGAATCGTATGACCATTATCGATTTACGTCTATTATCAGGTAATACTGCTGTTCACTCTGATATGACTATTTGGTCTCCTTCTGATTCAAATGAATCTGTAGCTTTAAACTTCATTAACACCTTGTATTCTGTACCACAGATTTCACCTAACTTTACTCATTTACCAAAAGATCAGGTAACTTTAACTAAGTTCTGGCTTAAGTTCTGGAATGAGCACAAGAAGACTTTATTAGATGGTGAGTTATCAGCATTCTACCCAGAGTCACAATACTCACTAATTAGTGCTCTAAAAGATGGTGAGTGCGTGAAGACTGTAGGCGAGAAATTAGTTGTTGATATCTTCAATGAAGACTACTCAAAGTTATTCTTAGTCAACGGTGCAATGGCAACTTCAATGGTTACAAGATTCCACAAAACAGTATCTGCTCGCGTCGAGATCATCGATTGCTTAGGCAATTGTGTTGACTCTTATGACAAGGATTTTGGTGAAGGGCTTGCTGAAATTGCAGTACCAAAGTCAGGCATTATCACAATTACAACTAAATAATCGTTCAAACAATATATTTTTAGGATCGCTTATGCGATCCTAGTTAGACACACAAGGAGCTTATCATGAGCGCACCACATGTTTCTCTTGCTACTAAACTCTCCTATGGTATAGGTGGTTTTGGTAAAGACTTTAACTTAATTATTGTTAATACTTTCCTTTTCTTCTACTACACCGATATCGCAGGTGCTAGTGCATATTTCGTAGGTCTAGTATTCTTAGGCGCCCGTATTTGGGATACCATCAACGATCCTATTTTCGGCTACTTAGTGGCTAAAACTAAATCTCGTTGGGGCAAGTACAAGCCTTGGATTTTAGTAGGTAATATCCTAAATGCTATAGCACTTGTTATGCTATTCTCTGCTCACTTATTAGATGGTACCGCTCAATATGTATATATCGCAGTAACTTATGTAATTTGGGGTATGTGCTATACCTTTTGTGATGCACCTTTCTGGTCTTTAATTCCTACTATTACTTTAGATAAGACTGAGCGCGAAAGATTATTACCTTTCCCTCGTATTGCAGCAACCTTAGGTAGCTATTTAGCATCAGGCTGTGGTATCTATGCTGTAAACTTATTTGCTTCAGGGGAAGATAAAGGACCTGGCTACATCGCTCTAGGTACTATTGCAGGTGTGTTAGCACTAGCTTCAGCAATTGTAACTTGTATCTGGACTAAGCAGACTTATGAAGATGCTGATGAGAAGAAAGAAAACGAGATCTCTTTATCAAAGGCTTTAAAGCTTGTATTCAAGAATGATCAGTTCTTAATCTTCTTAGGCATTGCAATTTCATACTGTTTTGCAACAAATCTTGTAAATGGTCTAAATCTATACTTCTTTAAGTATGTAATTGGTGATACAGAGCTCTTCTCATTTATGATGTTGTGGGCAGGTATCTTTGGTGTTGGTTCATTATTCTTCTTTAAGCAAATGATTTCAGCACTAAGCCGTCGTCGCTTATTCTTAATCTCAATGATTTTACCATTCATTGCTAGCGTGCTTTTACTAGGTGCTGCAAACTCAGCAGAGCTTCAGATGTTCTTAATTGCAGTAGCTGGTATCTTAACTGGCCTTTCAAATGCAGTTTACTGGTTAATCGTAATGATCATGGTTGCAGATACTGTTGACTATGGTGATGTGAAGTTTGGTATTCGCTCAGAGTCAATCTCTTACTCACTACATACTCTAGTTAACAAGTGCTCAGGTGCAATTTGCAGCTTAATCATGGGCTTACTACTAACTGCTGTAGGTTATGTTCCAAACGTTGAGCAGACCGAGCAAACCATTCAAGGTATCTCAGTTACTTACGTAGGTATTTCAGTATTCTGCTTAGTAGCAGCTGTTATCTACATGCGTTGGTACAAATTAAACGGTAAGGGCCTAGATCAAATTCAAGCTAACCTTGAGAAGAAATACGAAGGCAATATCGTTAATAAGTAAAGATTAGATAATCAATTTACCTTTTCCATTAACTATTTTGATTTTTGTTCTTTCATCCTCTGTCTTGTATAAGGCAGAGGTTTTTTGCTTTAAAACTAGCATTTTTATCAAAAATTTGAAAAAATAGCACACGTCAGATTGGAACCTAGAAAATCATTTAAAAATCAACTATCAATACAAGAACGCATAATTACAAAAAAAGATCTGGCAGTACTACTTTTTGGAAATTTTATCAATAAGCGCACGTAAAACACCGTCGTTTACGGCGGTGATATAAGTGCGCGGTAAAATAATTTGACAACTTTGTCGTAAGACTATAATATAACAGTTATGCGTGCAGAAGTAATCTCGATT
>Ga0256405_10003212_pt1 | contig 34556 bp, 26 predicted proteins | sample RumenRJG_02DNA_FD_189096 | JGI IMG/M metagenome (GOLD analysis project Ga0256405, IMG submission 189096) | Bovine rumen microbial communities from Lethbridge, Alberta, Canada - RJG_02 | ecosystem: Host-associated > Mammals > Digestive system > Stomach > Rumen | place: Canada: Alberta...
CGCAGGTACCGATACAGGCCAGGTCGCCGTCGCCCTGGTAGGTGAAGACAAGACGGTCGGGCCAGCAGCGCTTGATGCCCGTGGCCAGTGCGGGAGCACGACCGTGGGCAGCCTCCTGCCAGTCGATGTCTATATAGTTGTACGCGAAGACGGCGCAGCCAACGGGCGACACGCCCACGGCCTTGTCTTCCATGCCCATCTCCTCGATAACCTCGGCAATGAGCTTATGCACCACGCCGTGCGAGCAGCCCGGACAGTAGTGCATGTTGTTGTCGTTCATCAGCGTCGGCTTCTTGCAGACAATGTTTTCCGGTTGAACTATCTGATTTCTATCCATTTTCCAATCTTTCAATTCTTCAATTTCTTCAAAGCGTCAACTATCTCCTCCGGCTCGGGCACGATGCCGCCGAGACGGCCGAACTGCTCTACGGGCACGGCACCGTTCACTGCCAGACGCACGTCCTGCACCATCTGTCCGGCGTTGATCTCTACCACGAGGATGCCCTTCTTCGTCTTGGCCAGTTCGGCAATCTGCTTCGTCGGGAACGGCCACAGCGTGATGGGGCGGAACAGGCCGACCTTCAGACCCTGTTCGCGGGCTATCTCAATAGCCTTCTCCGACAGACGGGCGGCAGAGCCGAAGGCGACGATGACATAGTCAGCATCGTCCATCTGCTGCTGCTCGTAGCGCACCTCGTTCTCCTGAATCTTGCGGTATTTCTCCTGCAGGGCAATGTTACGCTGCTCCATAATCTCAGGCTTCAGCTCGAGCGACGTGATGACCACACGCTCGCGGTTCTTAGGCTTACCGGTAGAGGCCCAGGGACACTCCTTGATAACCTCCTCGTCGGTACGACGGGGCTTGAACGGCGGCAGCACCACCTTCTCCATCATCTGACCGATGACACCGTCGGAGAGGATCATGGCCGGGTTGCGATACTTGAAGGCCAGCTCGAAGGCAAGGTCAACGAAGTCGGCCATCTCCTGAACGGAGTTCGGAGCGAGCACGATGACGTTGTAGTCGCCGTTACCACCGCCACGGGTAGCCTGGAAATAGTCGCCCTGCGACGGCTGGATGGTGCCCAGACCGGGACCGCCGCGCTGGACGTTGACAAACACGCCCGGCACCTCGGCACCAGCCATGTAGGTGATACCCTCTTGCATCAGGGCGATGCCGGGAGAGCTCGACGAGGTCATGGCACGCTTGCCGGCTCCGGCAGCGCCATATACCATATAAATAGATGCCAGCTCGCTCTCGGCCTGTACCACCTGCATACCGGTGGTCTCCCAGGGCTTCAGCTCAGCCAGCGTCTCGATGACTTCACTCTGCGGAGTAATAGGATAGCCGAAATAGCCGTCGCATCCGCAACGAATGGCAGCGTGGGCAATAGCCTCGTTACCTTTCATCAATACAACCTCTTTCTCTTCTGCCATAACTTACTCCTCCACTTTTTTACGATACACGGTGATACAGCCGTCGGGACAGACGATGCCGCACGAGGCACAACCCACACAGGCCTCCTCGTTGGCAGCCTCCACGTAGGGGTAGCCGTGTAGATTCACTTTACCAGCCATAGCAATGACCTTCTGAGGGCAGGCGATGATGCACAACTGGCATCCCTTACACCGCTCAGTATCCACCACGATGGCGCCTTTCAATTTTGCCATATTATCCTTGTTAATGCATTATAATCCGAATTCGGGATGCAAAGGTACAAATTAGTAAGCAAACGACCAAATAAAATAGCAAAAATGTCATTTTTACACCCGTTTTGTTTTATTTTGTAATTTTTTTGCCTGTTGCAGAATAAGTTAGTAACGGTGAGGCTTCAGTTACTTCATACCAAGCAGCGTTACCAGCAGCGGGATGCTGACCATAGCCAGCAGCGTGGTAACGAACGTCACCTCGGTAATCATCGTCGTGTCTTTCTTGTACTTCAGACAGAGGATGGTGCCGTAGGTGGCTACGGGCATAGCGATGACCAGCGTGTTGATGTTCACCACAAAGGGGTCAAAGCCCACGAGGCGCATCAGATAATGTACACCCACCGGCAGCAGTACCAGTCGCAACAGTGTCGTGGCATAGACGGTGCGGTTGCCCAGCATCGTGCGCAGCGACAGGTGCGACATCGACGAGCCGATAATCAGCAGGGCGGCAGGCACGGTGATGGCTCCCAGCATCGACAGCGGCTGACTGACGACCGCAGGGATGTTGTCTATCTCCAAGGCCACGATAGCCATCGTCAGGTAGGCCGCCAACATCGGCGTGGAGTAGAGCACCTTCTTCTGAAAGCGTTCGCCTTCCACCTCGTTTCTTCCTGTTATCAAGATGGTGCCCAAGGTGAACACGGCAAAGGTGTTGACCACATTCAGCACAGCGGCATAGAACACGGCCTCGGGGCCGAAGATGGAAGCCACCACGGGGTAGCCCATAAAACCCACGTTGCCGAACATCAGGGCGAAGCCTATGGCTCCCTCGTCGTCGCGCCGCTTCGTCAGCAGTCGCGGCAGCCAGAAGCCTGCCGCCGCCAGCAGGATGTAGGTCAGCGTACTGATAAGCAACAAGGGCAGGATATAGCGGCGGTCGGGCAACTCGCCCGTCATCGCCGACGACAGGATCAGTGCCGGACACGTAATGTTGATGACCACACTCGACAACTGCCGGTCGAAGTCACCACCCAGATATCCTAACTTACCCGCTACATAGCCCACGACAACCAGGGCTACCAGCGTCATCATCACTTCGAGCATAGATACAAAGATGTAGGGAGGGGGAAGGGTATCAGGGGTTGTACATATCCTTGCAGTAGAAGGCCATGATATCATCCAGCATGCGCTTGGCCTCGACGGCAGGGCTGTCGGGATCAAGCGCTATGGCCTGGATATAGCAGTTGATGGCTTCGTGCCACAGACTCTGCTTACGGTAAGCATTGCCCTGCTCGTACCATTCCTGAGCGGTCATAATTATCAATTATTTGTAGTACTCCTTCTTGCCGGCAGCCAGCGTGTTCTTCATCAGCGAACAGATGGTCATAGGACCGACGCCGCCGGGGACGGGCGTGATGTAAGAGCACCTGGGTGCCACTTCGTCGAACTTCACGTCGCCGTTCAGACGGAAGCCGCTCTTGCGCGTAGCATCGGGAACGCGGGTGGTGCCTACGTCGATGATGACGGCACCCTCCTTCACCATGTCGGCCGTCACGAAGTCGGGCTGGCCGATGGCGGCAATGATGATGTCGGCCTCGCGGCACTCCTCCTTCAGCGTCTTCGAGCGACTGTGGCAGACGGTGACCGTGGCGTCGCCATACTGCTTCTGCATCATGAGCTGTGCCATGGGTTTGCCGACGATGTTCGAGCGGCCAAGGATAACGCACTTCTTACCCGACGTCTCGATGCCGTAGCGCTTCAGCAGGGTGATGATGCCGAGCGGCGTTGCCGAGATGAAGCAGGGCAGTCCGATGGCCATGCGGCCGACATTGATGGGGTGGAAGCCGTCGACATCCTTGCGGTAGTCGATAGCCTCGATGATTTTCTGCTCGTCGATATGCTTGGGCAGGGGCAGCTGGACAATAAAACCGTCAACGTCGCCGTTCTTGTTCAGGCGGTCGACGCAGGCCAGCAGCTCTTCCTCGGTCACGTCGGCCTCATAGCGGATGAGGGTCGACTTGAAACCGCAGGCCTCGCACGCGAGTACCTTATTCTTTACGTAGGTCTCCGAACCGCCGTCGTGACCCACCAACACTGCGGCCAGGTGGGGCTGCTTGCCGCCACGGGCCATAATCTCTTTCACTTCTTCGGCAATCTCGGCCTTGATGGCCGCTGCCGTTGCTTTTCCGTCTATTAACTGCATATTCCTTAATTTAATACATTTCGCCTAACTTCGCATGTTTCCTCTGCACCGGACTTCCTTTCTCTTTTGCATCCGTTCAAGGCGCAGCCAGTCCGTGTTAGTCCGTTCCGTCCGATGCAAAATCTGTCCGTGGCCCGGATTACATTTTCGGCATTTTGCCCTTCATGGCCGCTGCCATCTGAGCCATCTTCGACGAGCCCATGCCGCTGACCATGCGCATCATCTTTCGCGTCTGGTCGAACTGCTTCATCAGGCGGTTCACGTCCTCTATCTTCGTGCCCGAGCCACGGGCGATGCGTAGGCGTCGGCTCTGGTTGATGATGTCCGGATTGGCGCGCTCCTTAGGCGTCATCGAGTTGATGATGGCCTCGATGCCCTTGAACGCATTGTCATCAATATCGATGTCCTTGATGGCCTTGCCCACGCCGGGAATCATCGATGCCAGTTCCTTGATGTTACCCATCTTCTTGATTTGCTGAATCTGTCCCATGAAGTCGTCGAAGTCGAACTTGTTCTTGCGGATTTTCTTCTCCAGCTTCTTCGCCTCCTCCTCGTCGAACTGCATCTGTGCACGCTCCACGAGTGACACCACGTCGCCCATACCGAGGATGCGGTCAGCCATACGTTCGGGGTGGAACACGTCGATGGCCTCCATCTTCTCGCCGGTACCCACGAACTTGATGGGCTTGGTGACGACGGTACGTATTGACAGGGCAGCACCACCACGGGTGTCGCCGTCGAGTTTCGTCAGCACCACGCCGTCGAAGTCCAGGCGGTCGTTGAACTCCTTGGCCGTGTTCACGGCGTCCTGACCCGTCATGGCGTCGACCACGAAGAGCGTCTCGTCAGGGTTGATGGCCTCCTTCAGCCGGCTGATCTCGTCCATCATCTCCTCGTCAACGGCCAGACGGCCGGCGGTATCGACGATGACCACGTTGTAAGCCTCCTGCTTGGCCTTACGGATGGCATTCTGGGCTATCTCCACCACGTTCTTGTTGCCCTCCTCGGTATAGACGTCTACGCCGACAGTCTGGGCAACGACCTTCAGCTGCTCGATAGCGGCAGGACGGTAGACGTCGCAGGCCACCAGCAGCGGGTTCTTGTGCTGGCGCGTCTTGAGCATATTGGCCAGCTTGCCGGTAAACGTCGTCTTACCCGAACCCTGCAGACCCGACATCAGGATGATGCTGGGGCGATTCTGCAGGTTCAGATCCACGGCCTTGCCGCCCATCAGCTCGGTCAGCTCGTCGTGGACAATCTTCACCATCAGCTGGCTGGGCTTCACGGCCGTCAGCACGTTCATACCCATAGCCTTCTGTTTCACCGTGTCGGTAAACGACTTGGCCACCTTGTAGTTGACGTCGGCGTCGAGCAGGGCACGGCGCACGTCCTTCAAAGTCTCGGCAACGTTAATCTCGGTGATTTTCCCTTCACCTTTCAGTATCTTGAACGACCGTTCCAGACGTTCACTCAAATTCTCAAACATCTAACTCTTTGACTTATTTTATTAATAACCTTTTGAACTTTTTGCCATCATTCTGACACGCCAAACTCCTGACGGGTCTGAATCAGGTGGCAAAAGTACAACAAAAAAACGAGACTCCCAAACAAAGAGCCTCGTTTTAAGTGTTTTTAGTGACAAAATCACTTGAATGTTACCTTCTCGCCACCGATGATGTAAACACCGGCCGGCAACAGCGTCTTGGCATCAGCCAGCTTCACCTGCTTCAGCAGAACTTTGCCACTCAGGTCGTAGACATCGACAACGGCAGCCTCGCCAGCCGTCAACGTCTGCACGCCTGTCACCTCAGAGAAACTCCTGACGTGCTTAATCTCCAGACTGGTTGCCGTTGACGAGCGTGTCTCCCAGTTAAAGCCACAACGAGTGGGCAGGAAGCGCTGGTTGGCGGTAGTACGTATCAGCACGCTCTCCAGCACCTCAACATTCTGCTGGGCGGGAATGCCGTAGAAACCGTCAAGTGCACGGGACTCCCAACCGCTGCTGAACGTCACCTGGTTGCCCATAGCGTCGGCCATACGCACAACGTTGGCATCACTACTGAGGCGAGTAGCGCCGTCGTTCCTGACACTCAGATTCTTGGCTGTGGGAGAGAACACGAGGTAGGGCATTCCTGCCTCTATACCTTCTGACGTACACTCCGTGAAATAAAGGCACAGCTTGCTTCCCTCCTGTCCTATGCCGGCCAATTTCTCCACCTTGATGCCGGGTACGGCCTGAATCAGCTGCTCGGCACTGACCGACATCGGCAGGCAAAGTGTGTTGTAACCTGCAAAGAGATAACGGCTCAGACGAACGGTCTGACCGGCATCCGTCATCTTACTGACATCTAACTTTACGGTCTCTGCGGAAAGTCTTTTCACTTGGTTCTGGCCTACTGCACACTGGCTCCCCATAACGGTCAATGCCACCAAAGAAAGTATAAAATGCTTCATAGTAATAATGTTTTTAATATGTTAGCTATTATTTGTGGGCAAAAATACAAAAAAAGCTGGTATCCTCCAACAAAATTAACAAAAAATTTGATCCAGGACTACGTCATGGGCGTCGACGGGCACCACAGCCACCCGCTGGAAGGGGAAACAGACACCAATTAATCGAGGTACGAGGTACGAGGTGCGAGGTGCGAGGTACGAGGTACGAGGTGCGAGGTGTTCCGCCAGAAAGCGGTCGTAGTAGCCACGGCCACGGCCCAGGCGATGACCGGCGGCATCGAAGGCAACGCCGGGAACGAGCGCCACATCTATCTGCTCGTAGTCCACGAAAGGCTCGCCCACGGGTTCCAGGATATGGAAGGCACCTTCGCTGAGGTCGGCCTGCGACGTATAGCGGCGCAGTTCCATCGTCTCGTCGCCGGTCACCTTGGGCAGCACCACCGTCCGCCCTTCTGCCACCAGACGGTCTATAAGCGGCCGGACATCGACCTCATCGGGCAATGGCCAGTAGGCCATCACCACCCTACTCTCACCTATCTGCTGCCACAGTTTCTCGACAATCTCAGCCGACCACCCGGCCATCTTGTCGGCGTGCTGTCGTTTAGCCTCACGCATCTGCTCGCGCAACAGCGGCTTCGTCAGCGCCCCCGCCCCACGGGCAGAGAACTCACAGCCGCAATACTGCTGATTGTAGAATCCGAACTCCTTCAGCAACTGGTTGCGCCGCTCCTGCAGTCCGCCCTTCCGCCAGTTCTGTGCCCAAAAAATGGTGCCAGGCACCGTTTCCTCAGCCTGTCTCCCTGCTCGTTCTATCTGCTCCAGACTCTTCCAGCGGCTTGAGGCCAGCGTCGTTGCGAAATACTTGAAGCCCAACTCCTGCGCCTTGCGCGCCGTCCGCGTCAGCCGTAATGTGAAGCACTGCTCACAGCGCAGTCCCCGCTCCGGCTCACTTCTATAGTCATAGTCTTCGCACCTCGTACCTCGCACCTTGCACCTCGACACCTCATCTCGCCACTCCTCGTGGTCGTAGTCGCCGTCAACCCACTGGATGCCGAGCCCCTCAGCATGGCGCTTACTCTCCTGCTTACGAATCTCATACTCCTCGCAAGGCCAGATGTTCGGGTTATAATAATATATGGTGGGGCGCACCCCGTTCGCCAGCAGCCATTCCACGATGGCCGACGAACAAGGCGCACAGCAGGCATGCAACAGCACCTCCGTACACCCCTCGGGTACAACTATCGCCTGCTGCTTCATAGTCCACGGGCTTTCCAGATACGCTCCTTGGCAGCGTTAATCTCCTGGAATTTCTTCTCCGCAGCACGGCGCACGTCCTCGCCGAGGGCGGCCACCTTGTCAGGATGATGTTCGAGAGCCAGCTTACGGTAGGCCTTCTTCACCTCGTCGTCAGTAGCGTTTGGCGAGACGCCCAGCACCTTGTAGGCCGACTCCAAATCGTCGTGACCCAGGTTCAGCATCGAGTCCACCTCGCTGGCAGACAGCCCCATCCACGAGGCGCACTCCTTCAGGGCAGCCACCTCCGCAGGGTCTATCCGACCGTCGGCCTGAGCTATCATCACCAGGAAGTTGAGCAGCTGCAGGCGCTGCGAGTACTCCATCTGGCGGTTAATCTGCAGACAACAGTCGTTGACGGTCCGCTTGAAGCGATTCCACCCCTGACGCTGCTGTTCCTCGAAGAGTTTCTTCATAATGTCGTTGCCCTGCGCCACGGCTACATCGCCAAAATTCTGGCGCAGCATGCCACGCACCACTTCCATCTCAGAGTGCATGGCACGCCCGTCGGCCTTGATGATATACGAGGCCAGCACCAGCAGCGCAAAGAGGAAGCTGTTGCGGTCGCCCTGAGCCTGCTGCTGCTGTTGATACATTGTGTCGCGCTCCGAGCCATAGCCAAAGGTTCCAGAGTTACCGGGTGTGTTTACCGAGTCGAGTCCCGACTCAAAGAACGAGCCTATCAGATAGCCTGCCAAAGCGCCCAACGGTCCTCCGGCCATCCATCCGATAATGCCACCAATCCATTTTCCTGCTGCCATTTTTCCTTATACTGTTTTTATCACTGCCAATAAATCCTGCTGTATCACGCCATTCGTGGCGACGACGCTGTTACCCTGCGTGAAATCATCAGAGCCGGCATAGTCCGTCACCTTGCCGCCTGCCTCCATAACAATCAGGCTGCCTGCCATATAGTCCCACTGTCCGATGTACTGTTCGGCATAGCCATCAAGCCGCCCGGCGGCCACATGACAGAGTGCCATAGCTGCAGAACCACATGCCCGGATACTGCCGACATTTCCATAGAATGCATCTATCAGACGCTTGATTGTAGGCTTATAAGCCGCGCTGTTATAAGGCAGCTGAAGGCACAAAAGGGCGTCCTGTATCTTCTGACTGCTGACATGCAGAGGCTTTCCGTTGAGCTGCGCTCCCCCACCCTTCCAGGCATAGAAGCACTCGTCGGCACAGACCTCATAGACCACACCGGCCAAAATTTCCTTCCCCTGCAGCAGCGCAATGCTGACGGCATAGGGGGCATACTGATGAATGAAGTTCGTCGTACCGTCAAGAGGGTCTACCACCCAGAGCATCTGCTCCGTATCATGCCCGGCAAGTCCCTCCTCGGTGATGAATCCCGCCTCAGGCAGCAATTCACGCAAGGCACCGACGATTAGCCGTTCCGACCCTTTATCCACATACGACACATAGTCGTGGGCATGTTTCAGCTCCACACGCTCCAGGGTGAACTTCCGTCGTTCCTCCCTGATATAAGCTCCCGCCTGCCGTGCAATCTCGCACACGGCAAGCGTACATTTCTCCAAGTCAATCATTCCTGCTTTCGTTTACGAAGATTTTGCTGCAAATATTGCTATTAGTCTTGCCATGGAAATACATATCATGTAAATATCTCGATTACAAAGATACAACTCTCAGATGCGAGCAATATCGGCTTCCGACATACCCGTCAGTTCCGCTATCTCGGCTATACCGAAGCCTTTCGACTTCAGCTTTCGGGCCATCTCAGTCTTTACTTTCTTCGCACCTATCTTCTCACCTTCGGCACGGCCTTTTTCCAGGCCTTTTTCCATACCTATCTTCTCGCCTTTTTCCATGCCTTTTTCCATACCTATCTTCTCGCCTTTTTCCATGCCTTTTTCCATACCTATCTTCTCGCCTTTCTTGCGTCCCTTGATTTCAGCCTCCATCAGCTGCGTGCGCATCACGTCGGTATCGCGCACCAAGGTGTCGAGGTCGCGCTCATAGCGCCGGCGCTCGGCGTCGCTCATCATGAGCAGGTCCAGCCGCTGACGCGCCTCCTGCAGTCCGGGAGCCGTCGTGTCGGGGCGTATGCGCTCGTTCTTCAGGTAGTCCATCCACTCCTCCAGGTAGCCGTCTATCTTCTCCTTGTCGAACACGTTCACGCGGATAACGAAGTACTCGGGGAACACCTGGTCGGGCGACAGCACGTGCAGGTCGTCGCGCTCGTAGTCCGTCAGCTTCAGACTGTCGTTGGTGTGAACACCCTGCAGCCGCGTCTGGCCGTGGTACAGGTAGTCCTCGCCCTCGCCCAGGTTGAAGTACAGGATGTTGATGCTGAACACCTTCTTCACATTCTCGTAGCGCTGTCCGCTGCTCATGTGCTCGGTGATGGTCTTCGCCACACCGTAGATCATGCGCTGCAGGTAGTCGTGCTCGCGTGTCTGCTGTATCTCCACCAGGATAATCTCGCCCTTCGAGTTCTTGGCCTTGATGTCCACGCGGTTGTACTTATCGTCCTTCGTCTCCTTGTTCGACTCCGTGTCCAGCAGTTCGACGATGGTCACCTTGTCCTTCACCAGCACTGAGATGAGTCCTTCGAAGATAGCGAAGTCGGCCTTGTTGCGAAGCATATACTTCGCAGCCCAGTCAAAGCGGATGTATCGGTTCATTGCCATAGCTTTTACAGTTTTGCTTGCAAATTTAGATATTTTTTTCGAGATTACAGGCATGTCGGGAAGAAAATGTGAACAAATTGCCCTGAAAAGTCACTTTTCTCCAGACAACCATGATGTTTCAGCCCTCCTTTCCGCGTCTTTTCGGACAGGAATCGGGAACCATCTGGCAGTACCCCTCGACGGGCAACGAGCACCAGGTAGGCAAGGACTACACCCCCGAGGAGCAGGCATGGAACCGCCTGGCCACATACGTCAACGCCGCCCAGGCCCTCGCAACGAGAAAAGCCGGAAACACAATGCTTCCGGCTTTTTTTGCGTTTGAGGGTGCCACGGTGCCACAATGCCTATGTACACTGGGTGGGCACCCTGTTTTTGAGGGTGCCACGGGTGCCACGAGGGTGCCACTTTGTCAGTCGTCTGCGACGATGAAACGCAACCGAGCCAAAGCGGCAGCTGTACGCGAGCGGCTTGTAGACGCACAAATTCTCTCGAGAATTCAGAACTTTAGCGGTTGGAAAGCATGACGACAAGCCTGTCTTGAAGCAGATTCTCTCGAGAATTCGGGAAATACTGGCATACTTTTTGCTCTTAGGAACCTGTTGATTTTAAATTATAATCGTATGAAAAGCATGAATAAAGTAAGGATGCATTATCGCCACCGCCGTGAGTGGAAATGGAAGTTGGTTACCATCAGCGAAATAGCCGAATGGATAAAGCATGGCAAGTATCGGGCTCGCGTAGAGGCTGCCCGGGGGCTGAAGGAAATAGCTATGGAGGGCGGCATGGCCAGTGGCCCGATTGTGACAGAGGAACTGCCGCTAATCATGCCCGCCAAGGGTGAGCGGGAAATGTACACGGGACTGGTGCTGCTGTCGTTCCATGTTGACGAGGGCGTGGCGAAGCTGGAGCAGTTGCGCCAGCGCGTGAACCTCTGGCCCCAGACGCTACTGTCGTTCGTGGGTGCCACCGGGCGGTCGCTGGAGGTGCTCATTCCGTATAGGCTGACGGGTGGCGGGCTGCCTTCAGACAAGCCACAGGCCCTTCTGTTCCACCAGTATGCATATAAGCGGGCGGCAGAGTTTGCCTACGGTTCTACGGGTGTCAAGCCTGAAGAGGTAATGCACGACGGCTCGGAGTCGTTCCGCATATCTTTTGACGAGTCCGTCTATTTCCAGCCTGATGCCACCGCCATCGACATGGAACAGCCCACGAAGCCGCTGACGGACGAGACGGCACTGCCGGCGGACAAGTCTGCAGAAGTGAAGCTCGATATGGAGGTGCTGCCAGGTTATACCCGCCGCGAGATGGACGCCACGAAATTCAACTTCATCTGCCGCGAGCTGGCTTACGGAAAGAAGCAGGACAAGGAGAGCTACCTGATGGCGCTTGCTGCCGCCTGCCGTAAGGCCGGCATCGACAAGGAACTGGCCATCAAGGAGACCATCAGCATGGGGATGTTCTTCGGCAAGGACGTCCTGGTGCGCTCCAGTTTCAACACGGCCTATGAGTGTCATCCGCTGGGACGCACCAACCCGATAGAGCGGTCGCTGATGCACCAGCTGCTGCTGAAGGATTTCCTGAGCAACCGCTATATGTTCCGCCGCAACAGCGTGACGGGCGACCTGGAGTATCAGGAGAAGCACCGCTATATGCTATTGTGGAAACCGCTGACCGAAGAGGCCCGCAACGACATCAACAACGCGGCCATCGAGGAGGGCATCAAGGTGTGGCCGAAGGACTTGGAGCGCGTCATCGTCTCTGAGAAGACCGACACGTATGACCCTGTACGCGAATGGATTAGCAAGCTGCCTCAATGGGACGGCCGCGACCGTCTGGGCGAACTGGCCGACCGTGTCAGGACGCAGACACCCGGCTGGCGCGACAACTTCAAGATCTGGATGCGCTCGATGGTGAGCCAGTGGCGGGCAGGACGCGACGCGATGTACGGAGCGCAGATGGTGCTGATGCTCGTCGGCGGACAGGGCACGCGAAAGTCGACCTTCATGCGGATGCTGCTGCCCCGCGAGCTGTCGCCGTTCTACATCGACCGCATCGACTTTGCCAACAAGAAAGAGGCACTGCGCGCACTGAGCCGTTTCCTGCTCATCAACATCGACGAGTACGACCAGATATCGAAGGCGCAGACGGCCTTCTTGAAACACCTCATCCAGCGTACCGACGTGAAGGAGCGCAAGCTCTACTCTACCACCTTCGAGCAGAGCCAGCGCTATGCCGCCTTCTGCGCCACCACCAACTCACTCGTACCACTGAAGGACGAGAGCGGCAGCCGACGCTACATGGTGGTCGAGGTCGACGGCATGATTGACACCGACACGCAGGGCGAGCGCGCTATCGACTACCCTCAGCTCTATGCGCAGATTGTGCAGGAGATAGAGCAGGGCGAGGAGTACGCCTTCACGGGTGAGCGCGAACAGCAGATCATTGCTCAGAATGCCGACTATTACGAGACGCCAAACGTGGTGAGCCTGTTCGAGGACTTATTCCGTCAACCACAGGTGGGTGATGAGGTACTGCTGAAGAGTCCGACAGAACTGCTTACCTACATCAAGGACAAGAAGAAACTGAATGTAGTGACGCAGGCAAACGCCACTCTCTTAGGCAGTTATCTGCACAGAAAAGGCTTCGCCAAGGGTAAGGGCCGACAGAAACGGCGCTATGAAGTGGCACTCACAATGTAGCACCCTCGTGGCACCCGTGTCACCCTCGGAAACAGGGTGTACGCCCTTTGTATATCGGCATTGTGGCACCGTGACACCCTCAAATACAGAAAACCGTAATATATGAAATACAAAATCGTAGAAGAAACAAAACCGACGCTGAAGACCTTCGGCAAGTATAAGGCAAAGGCCATACACAACGGCGAAGTAGACAGTCAGAAAATCATCACAGAAACCGCCGAACGTTTAGGTCTCTCCGAAGGCAATGTGCTCAGCGTCATGATGGGTCTCTCGTCCGTCATCAACCGCCACCTGCGCAACGGTGACAAGGTGCGCCTCGACTCCTGGGGGCTGATGAAACTTGAGATAGAAAGCGACAAGGTGGACCGTCCCGAAGACTTCCGCCCCAAGAAGCACATACGCGGCGTCCGTCTCCACTTCCTGCCTAAGAGTGAGAAGGGCAAGCCCGAACTCTATCAGGACGTCAACTTTAAGCTGGAACAGTAATTTGTTTTGTTTTTAATGAAACACTGTCCACTGTCTTTATAGTTTTTTTCTTATCTTTGCAGCGCATTAATCAACGAAAAGATGATGAAGAAGATTTTTATTTCCTTACTGCTTCTGCTGGCATTCACGGCAGCGGCACAGGCACAAGAGAAACGACAAGGGAAAGACTTTGTGAAGGGTGCTGACGTGGGGTTCCTGCAGGGGCAGGAGCGGCGCGGCGTAGTATTCCACGACCGCAACGGCCGTGAGCGCGAGTGCTTGGAACTGCTGAAGAACGACTATCAGCTGTCGGCCATCCGTATGCGTGTCTGGGTGAATCCGCGGGGCGGCGACTGCGACAAGTTTGCACTGCTGGCTATGGCCAAACGCGTCAAAACGCTGGGCATGGACCTAATGGTAGACTTCCACTACAGCGACTCATGGGCCGACCCTGCCAAGCAGCCCATCCCGAAGGCGTGGCTCGGCCACTCCTTTGAGCAGATGAAACAGGACCTGCGCCAGCATACCATCGACGTGCTCACACTGCTCCGCGACAACGGCATCACGCCACGATGGGTACAGGTGGGCAACGAGACTACCAACGGCATGCTGTGGAGCGTGAGGACCAATGAACACGGCTGGGAACTGAAGGACTCGTTGGGCAACTCCATCATCACGCATAGCATGGGCCATATCAAGACCGAACCGCAGCACTATGCAGGATTCATCCGTACTGGTTACGATGCTGTGAAGGAGGTCTTCCCCGAAGCCATCGTCATCGTGCATCTGGACCGGGGCCACCGTCAGAGCCTCTACGACCACAACCTTGACACCATCCTGAAGTATGGTGGCAAGTTCGACATGGTGGGCATGTCGCTCTACCCCTACTGGGCCATGGACGGCCACCCCGAACTGAAGGCCGACGACATCATCACCGACTGCATCAAGAACATCCGCCACGTCAGCGAGAAGTACCAGTGCGACGTGATGATTGTCGAGACGGGCTACGAGGTGGACGAGCAACATCCGGAGAAAATGGAGGAGGGACGCCGCCAGCTGGCTCGCGTCATCCGCGAAGCCCGCAACGAGACTGGCGGTCACTGCCGTGGCGTGTTCTATTGGGAACCGCAGTGTCTGCCTGGCGGTTATAAGCTCGGCGCCTTCGACAGCAAGGCCACGCCGACGGCTATCATGAACGCCTTTATAGAGAAGAACTACAAATAAACCTAAAGAGGTTTTCGTGTGGCCGGAAGTACAATGCTTCCGGCTTTTTTACATTTGGAAATACAAAAAACAACCAAATATTTGCAGTTTCAAATACAAATCATTACCTTTGCACCAAAATCCTGATTAAGCGAGGGCAAAGAAAGTTTACTTTCAATTTGCCAAGTCCAAGATGTTACATCATCGTCCTATTCCTTTCCCATCAATCGGGAGATTAGAAACTCCGCCGTGCTGTTTCTTATCTCATGTTTCTTCGCCATAGGCAACTTGCTGTTTTTAAAAAAGTCCACCGTTGAGGACGATGGACTGGGACCTGATGTTTTCACAACGGAATAATCCTTATTGTGATTTGCTAAAAATTAGTGCTGCAAAATTAAACTTTTTTCTTGAAAGTACCAAATAATACAAGAAAAATATGTACTTTTGTAGGCAAAATAACTAAAAACACAATATACAATGAAGAAGATTCTTGGTCTGGATTTAGGGACTACCAGCATAGGATGGGCACTTGTCAATGAGAAAGAAAATGACGACGAGAAATCGTCCATCATTCAACTGGGTGTTCGTGTCAATCCGCTAACAGTTGATGAAAAGGCGAATTTCGAAAAAGGAAAGTCTATCACCACCAATGCTGACAGACGAATGAAACGCAGCATGCATCGTAATCTCCAGCGGTACAAATTGCGCAGGAAGAATCTCATTGAATGTCTCAAAGAACATAATATCATTACAGGCGAGACTCCTTTGTTCGAACAAGGAAATCATTCCACCTTCAAAACCTACAGAGCACGTGCCAAGGCTGTTGAGGAAGAAATCTCATTGGAAGATCTTTCCCGCGTATTGTTGATGATTAATAAGAAGCGTGGCTACAAGAGCAATCGCAAGATTAAAGATACGGAAGAAGGAGAATTGGTTGATGGTATGGAGATTGCCAAGAGACTTTATGACGAGAACCTGACTCCCGGCCAACTGCTTCTCGACTTATTACAACAAGGAAAGAAATACCGTCCCGCCTTTTATCGTTCCGACCTTCAAGCAGAGTTCAACAAGATTTGGGAAATACAATCAGCCTACTACCCAGAAGTGCTGACCGATGACTTCAAGAAACACGTCAGCGGTTTCAACAAGACCCAGACTTCGGGAGTCTTCTATGCCATTCACAAAATATCCACAGCAAAGAACAGTGGCAAAGAAGGTTATCAGCAAGCACTATTATGGAGAGTGGCGGCACTCACTAAGAAACTGGATATTGAGGAAGTGGCTTATGTACTGTGCGACATCAATGGAGCTATCAACAACTCCAGCAAACGATTGGCTATGATTAGCGACCGTAGCAAAGAGCTATACTTCAGCCACCAGACGGTAGGTCAGTACCTCATGCACAGTATTGAGCAGAATCCCAATGCCAGTCTGAAGAACATTATCTTCTATCGTCAAGACTATCTGGATGAGTTTGAGGCCATCTGGGAAAAGCAAGCCCAGTTCCATCCTGTTCTGACACCGGAATTGAAGAAAGAAATCCGGGATATTGTGATATTCTACCAACGTGACTTGAAAAGCAGTAAGAACCTTATCAATTACTGTGAGTTTGAACATACAGAAAGAGAGGTTGTCGTTGACGGAAAGAAAAAGACCATCGTCACAGGTTGTAAGGTTTGTCCCAAGTCCTCGCCACTATTCCAAGACTTCAAGATATGGCAGATACTGAACAACCTGCAGTTATCTGTGGTAGGTCATCGGCGAAAGAGGATAAAGAAAGATGAATTGCAATTATCCCTGTTTGCCGATAAAGAAGGGGAGCCTCTGCAGCGATTCTTAGATCAGGAAGAAAAAGACATCTTGTTTAAGGAACTGTCCATCAGGGACAAGATGAGCAAGAAGGAGGTCCTCAAACTGCTTTTCGATAATCCGCAGAAGCTTGACCTTAATTATAAAGAGGTGGAGGGAAACAAGACTAATGCTGCTCTCTTCAAAGCCTATCAGAACATTATCAGCCTAACAGGCAATGGAGAATACGATTTCACCAAGATGCCTGCCGATGATGTGATGTCCATCACCTCGGAAATCTTCACCGGACTTGGATATAAGACTGACTATCTGACGTTCAACCCGCTTCTTGAGGGCAAGGCTTTGGAGCGTCAGCCCGCTTATCGCTTATGGCATCTGCTCTATTCGTACACTGGCGACAATTCCACAACAGGTGTTGAGGCTTTGCTGAAAAAGATTCAGGAAATCTGTGGATTTGAGAAAGAGTATGCCACAATTCTTGCCAAAGTTTCATTACCACTCGATTATGGAAGCCTAAGTGCCAAGGCCATCCGCAAGATTCTGCCTTTAATGATGAAGGGCTATGAATACAGCAAGGCATGCGAATTGGCAGGATACAGACATTCTGCCCGTTCGCTGACCAAGGAGGAACTTGACAATAAAACATACAAGTCACATTTGGACGAGCTGAAGCGCAACAGCCTGCGCAACCCTGTCGTTGAGAAGATTCTGAACCAGATGATCAATGTGGTCAATGAGATAGCTGCGACCTATGGCAAGCCCGACGAAATCCGTATTGAACTGGCTCGCGACCTAAAGAAGAGTCAGGAAGAACGTGAGCTGTTAGACCAGGCTATCAGGAAGAACACCGCTGAAAGCGAGAAACTCCGTAAGGAGCTGGAAGAGGAGTTCGGCATACAGCATGTGACCAAAAACGACATCCTGCGCTACAAGCTCTACAACGAGTTGAAGATGAACGGCTACAAGACGCTCTACTCCAACACCTACATTCCGAGAGAGGACCTGTTCAGCAAGCGTTTCGACATTGAGCACATCATCCCCAAGGCAAGACTCTTTGACGACTCTTTCTCTAACAAGACTATTGAAGTTCGCGATGTCAACATCGAGAAAGGCGATATGACAGCCTACGACTATGTGGCAGGTAAATACGACGAAAAGGGACTTGCCGACTATGAGAGCAGAGTGGAAGAATTGTTTGCCCAAAAGATTATATCGAGAACGAAGCGCAACAACTTGCTGATGAAAGAGGCCGACATACCGTCGGACTTCCTCCAGCGCGACCTGCGCGACTCTCAGTACATAGCCAGAAAGGCCCGTGAGATACTGGAAGAGATGGTTCCTTTCGTTGTGACGACCACAGGCTCCGTCACCAGCCGCTTGCGCGAAGACTGGCAACTGGTTAACCTGATGCAGGAACTGAACTGGGAGAAATACGACACCTTAGGCTTGACAGAGTCCTATACAGACAAGAACGGCAACATCGTCAGACGCATCAAGGATTGGACGAAGCGAAACGACCATCGCCACCACGCTATGGATGCATTGACCATTGCCTTCACCAAGCGCAGTATCGTACAGTATCTTAGCAACCTGAACGCACGAAGTGACAAGAGCGGCAGTATTTATGGCATAGAACAGAATGAGCTGAACCGCAACAACAAAGACCACAGGCTGGTATTCAACGCCCCGATGCCCTTGGACGAGTTCAGAGCAGAGGCAAGAAAACATCTTGAAAGCATCTTGGTATCTATCAAGGCCAAGAACAAAGTTGTCACCAAGAACATCAACAAGGCCAAGAAGAAAGACGGTCATCAGCAAAAGGTTCAGCTGACGCCACGCGGCGCCCTGCACAACGAGACCGTCTATGGCAAGATTACCAACTTTGAGGCAGAATACAAGAAGGTTGACGGCAAGTTTACAGAAGATGTCATCCTGCGCGTTTCCAATCAGAGATACCGCGAAGCATTGCTGAAGCGGCTGGCCGACTTCGGCGGTGATTCCAAGAAAGCCTTTACAGGAAAAAACAGCCTCGACAAGAATCCCATATGGCTGAATGCTGACCATTCCTATTGTGTACCTTTGAAGGTCAAGCTATACAAGAAGATTGATGTGTTCACCATAAAGAAAGCTGTCGACAAGGACTTGAAGATAGAAAAGGTCATTGACAATAAGGTACGCGCAATCCTACAACAGCGACTTAATGAGTTTGGCGGCGATGCTGCCAAGGCGTTTTCCAACCTTGACGACAATCCCATCTGGCTGAACAAAGAAAAGGGTATCACTATAAAGAGAGTGAAGATCAGAGGTATTGCTAATGGCGAGCCTGTCAGGTATAAGAGAAATATCAAGGGTGAGTTAATGAAAGATGAGAATGGTAATCCCATTCCTAATGATTATGTGAATACAGCCAACAATCATCATGTAGCCGTATTCAGAGATGCTGAAGGTAAAATGCAAGAACATGTCGTATCCTTCTACGAAGCAACAACCAGAGCTATCATGGGCTATCCTGTTGTTGACCGAGAATTCAAACGCTCTGAAGGGTGGCAGTTCCTGTTCTCCATGAAACAGAATGAGTATTTTGTATTCCCGAACGAAAAGACTGGTTTTAATCCTCAAGAGATAGACTTGTTAGACGCAGATAACTATGCCACTATAAGTCCGAACCTGTATCGTGTACAGAAATTCTCTGAAGGAGATTATTTCTTTAGACATCATCTGGAAACTAATGTAGAATCAGAAAATGCCCTGCGAGATATCACATGGATACGAGTTCGGTCTATACAGTATCTCGAAGGGATAGTCAAAGTCCGTGTGAATCACATTGGAAAGATAGTTTCAGTTGGAGAGTATTAGCCTATGATTAAGAAGACCCTATGTTTCAGCAACCCTGCCTACCTCTCCTTGCGAGATGCACAGCTGGTCATCAAACTGCCTGAAGTGGAAAAAGCAGCTAACCTGACTGAAGACTTCAAGAAGTCGACAGAGGTGACGCGCCCTATCGAGGATATCGGCGTGGTGGTGCTCGACCACAAGCAGATTACCATCACCCAAGGGGCATTAGAGGCTTTGCTCGAAAACAATAGTGCTGTCATCACCTGTGACTCCAGCCACCTCCCCGTGGGACTATTGCTGCCGTTAGTGGGCAACACGACTCAAAACGAAAGGTTCCGCGACCAGCTCGGCGCCTCTCTACCCCTGCAAAAGCAACTTTGGCAACAGACCGTACAACAGAAAATACGGAATCAGGCCGCCGTGCTAAACCATTGCTCAAACGCGGAGATAAAGTGCATGATGGCCTGGGCTAATGATGTGCGTAGTGGCGATTCTGACAACATGGAGGCCCGAGCTGCCGTCTATTATTGGAAAAGTTTGTTTGGCCACATTCCTGATTTCATCAGGGCACGCGACGGCGTGGCTCCTAACAATCTGTTGAACTATGGCTATGCCATTCTGCGTGCCATCGTGGCTCGCTCACTGGTCGCCAGTGGTTTGCTGCCGACATTGGGCATCCATCATCATAATCGTTACAATGCTTATTGCTTGGCTGATGACATCATGGAGCCTTACCGGCCATACGTCGACCGTCTGGTCTATGACGTCACTGAACAATATGGGGTGGACGTTGAACTCTCAAAAGACATCAAGGCCGAACTTCTATCTATACCGACACTCGACGTGGTGATTGGCGGGAAACGCAGTCCGCTGATGGTTGCGACAGCTCAGACAACAGCTTCACTCTATAAATGCTTTAGTGGCGAACTGCGGAAAATAGCTTATCCCGAAATGATATGACAGCAGAACGATTTAGCGAGTATAGGGTTATGTGGCTCTTAGTATTGTTTGACTTGCCAACTGAGACTAAGAAAGACATCCGTGAATACACTAAATTCCGCAAACGTCTCATTCAGGATGGCTTTACCATGTTCCAGTTCTCCATCTATGTACGCCATTGCGCAAGCATGGAGAATGCTGAAGTTCATCGCAAGCGGGTGAAAGCCATCCTGCCAGAGTTCGGAAAGGTTGGAATTATGTGTATTACAGACAAGCAATTTGGCAATATCGAATTGTTCTTTGGAACAAAGCCTCAACATCCCAATGCCCCTGGCCAACAACTTGAATTGTTTTAGAAAAGGAGAATTCCATCTGTTTGATGAAACCCTCCTTCTTCTTCAACATTTTTTCTTTTTCAAGATTCTTTGCAACCAATTGGTTTTCAACAACTTTACAGAATCCAGTTGTTTATGCTGATGCAAAGGTACTAATTTTTTAGCAAATCACAACTAGTTCAGGTAAATGCCTTTCTTGCTCTCGGTTGTTTATGCTGATGCAAAGGTACTAATTTTTTAGCAAATCACAACTGTCCGCCAGTTGGGACTGAAGCAGGTGGAGTTGTTTATGCTGATGCAAAGGTACTAATTTTTTAGCAAATCACAACATAATGATTTAGCTTGTAGTCTATACCAAAGTTGTTTATGCTGATGCAAAGGTACTAATTTTTTAGCAAATCACAACTACGTTTCGTCTCATATTCGTACGGTCGTCGTTGTTTATGCTGATGCAAAGGTACTAATTTTTTAGCAAATCACAACCGCGCTCGATGTAGGCGATGCCGTTACCGTGTTGTTTATGCTGATGCAAAGGTACTAATTTTTTAGCAAATCACAACGGAGCGGTGATGATAGACAAGCCGTTCATGGTTGTTTATGCTGATGCAAAGGTACTAATTTTTTAGCAAATCACAACTGCCGACTTCTGGCTGGCCAAGGTCACTCCGTTGTTTATGCTGATGCAAAGGTACTAATTTTTTAGCAAATCACAACGCAGTGTAGTATGTGAATTTGAACGGCACGGTTGTTTATGCTGATGCAAAGGTACTAATTTTTTAGCAAATCACAACAGCAACGAGTTCATGGGTAACTTCAAGGTAGTTGTTTATGCTGATGCAAAGGTACTAATTTTTTAGCAAATCACAACACGGGATTCGGGACGCTGCTGACGGGACGGGTTGTTTATGCTGATGCAAAGGTACTAATTTTTTAGCAAATCACAACAGCATCACGATCTGCTCTGTCAGCCACAGGGTTGTTTATGCTGATGCAAAGGTACTAATTTTTTAGCAAATCACAACCAGTTGGAGAAATCGAATGTGTTGATGAAAGTTGTTTATGCTGATGCAAAGGTACTAATTTTTTAGCAAATCACAACAGCCTGCTTGCGGGTGGCCGCATAGCCGGGGTTGTTTATGCTGATGCAAAGGTACTAATTTTTTAGCAAATCACAACTATCATCGGGATTGATTCTAAGCGGGCGATGTTGTTTATGCTGATGCAAAGGTACTAATTTTTTAGCAAATCACAACTGGCACCATCTGGGCCACAATGTTCCTGGCGTTGTTTATGCTGATGCAAAGGTACTAATTTTTTAGCAAATCACAACTAACTGTCGGATGCGGTCGGCCTTGATCCAGTTGTTTATGCTGATGCAAAGGTACTAATTTTTTAGCAAATCACAACACGGTAATCCGCTGACCTTCGTCGTTTACGGTTGTTTATGCTGATGCAAAGGTACTAATTTTTTAGCAAATCACAACCCGTGACCTGTTGGCAAGTATCAACGACGGGTTGTTTATGCTGATGCAAAGGTACTAATTTTTTAGCAAATCACAACAACGAAGGCTTTGCAGAGTTGAACTTCGGAGTTGTTTATGCTGATGCAAAGGTACTAATTTTTTAGCAAATCACAACTCACTCACCAAGGACGAAATGAACCGCCGCGTTGTTTATGCTGATGCAAAGGTACTAATTTTTTAGCAAATCACAACTGCCACAGAAGATTGACCACTCGCTTGGAGGTTGTTTATGCTGATGCAAAGGTACTAATTTTTTAGCAAATCACAACCTGTGCTCAAAATCTTTCAAAATCAAATTCGTTGTTTATGCTGATGCAAAGGTACTAATTTTTTAGCAAATCACAACCCTGCCCTCACGCACTTCTCCATGATAGGGGTTGTTTATGCTGATGCAAAGGTACTAATTTTTTAGCAAATCACAACCCTCCGGCCATGCGGCGCTTCTCTTCGTCCGTTGTTTATGCTGATGCAAAGGTACTAATTTTTTAGCAAATCACAACCCCTCGGTCGATGTATCATATCAACCCTCGGTTGTTTATGCTGATGCAAAGGTACTAATTTTTTAGCAAATCACAACCCAGTTCGAACATGAGTCGCCCTCTTCGAGGTTGTTTATGCTGATGCAAAGGTACTAATTTTTTAGCAAATCACAACCAACTGGATGCGGTTGTTCTCGGCAGTCTCGTTGTTTATGCTGATGCAAAGGTACTAATTTTTTAGCAAATCACAACTAATAGGGGTTACTTTATAACGTAGTAGTCGTTGTTTATGCTGATGCAAAGGTACTAATTTTTTAGCAAATCACAACAGTGCAAGGTCCGTTACGAGAAAGTCATGGGTTGTTTATGCTGATGCAAAGGTACTAATTTTTTAGCAAATCACAACTGCTCTGCCTCGCGCTGCTGGCGCATCTGTGTTGTTTATGCTGATGCAAAGGTACTAATTTTTTAGCAAATCACAACGCTCTTTTTGAGCGAACCGTTCTTGATGTAGTTGTTTATGCTGATGCAAAGGTACTAATTTTTTAGCAAATCACAACCCCATTGGGTCGCTTTCCTATCCCACGGCAGTTGTTTATGCTGATGCAAAGGTACTAATTTTTTAGCAAATCACAACGTCTCATTGCTTCGCGTACATCTTCGACGGGTTGTTTATGCTGATGCAAAGGTACTAATTTTTTAGCAAATCACAACTTTCTTCTTCATAGCCCAAAATATTTGCGGGTTGTTTATGCTGATGCAAAGGTACTAATTTTTTAGCAAATCACAACTATTGCCAGATAGCCTTCAGCGTCATGCGCGTTGTTTATGCTGATGCAAAGGTACTAATTTTTTAGCAAATCACAACTCAGATGTGACTTTTTCTCGTTTAGTCCTTGTTGTTTATGCTGATGCAAAGGTACTAATTTTTTAGCAAATCACAACGAGTGCGAGCTGGGTGTCAATAGCGGGACGTTGTTTATGCTGATGCAAAGGTACTAATTTTTTAGCAAATCACAACTTGATACTCACGCAGCACCTTCTTGGCGGCGTTGTTTATGCTGATGCAAAGGTACTAATTTTTTAGCAAATCACAACTCTCGCCTGCGGCTGTGTGGTTAACAGGTAGTTGTTTATGCTGATGCAAAGGTACTAATTTTTTAGCAAATCACAACTATGCGTCGATTGTTCCCAAAATGTAAAGAGTTGTTTATGCTGATGCAAAGGTACTAATTTTTTAGCAAATCACAACATGTCGTTTAGTCGACAAGAAATATTCGAAGTTGTTTATGCTGGTGCAAAGGTACTAATTTTTTAGCAAATCACAACTTAGGAATGGATACACATATGGCTCTTTAACCTCAAAGTCAGCCTTACGTTTTCCTTCTGCTTCAAGCTGTTCTTTCTCCCATTCAGCAATGAAGTCATTGAGCCAAGGATTGGGGCATGCTGTATAGTATGGAGAATCTGAAAGATTGATGATGTCATCATCCTCACCAATAGGGGAACTCTCTATCTGGCGCAACTCAGGCAGTTCCTTTCACAGTTCATCGTGAAAGTATATGGAGAGTATGAGTCGTGAAGATAAGTTGGCCGTTGTGGCTTTTCTCGTTGACACAATGCGAGAAGACATTCCTTCTCGAAATATATGGTCCAAGTCGGCACGGCAAGTTCCTGATTCATTCAAGAAACTCCGCGATATGGTCGCCATCACTGAGGAGGATATGGCTAAAGACGAACGCTTGGCATATATCATGAGAAGATGAAGCGAATATTTCTTGACACTAACATCTTGATTAACTATATTGACAATCGGGAAGGAGCCGATGCTACAGAACAAATCTTTGCACTTGGTTTCTCTGGAGAGGCCGTGAGCGCGAGTGTCTGGAACTGCTGAAGAACGACTACCAGCTCAAGCAATTTTCTTGCGATCGGCCAAAAACATGCCGAGGAGGATAAAGACGGTGCCTAACAGGAACCAGAGGGTAATCTGCTCGTTGAGTATCCACCAGGCAAAGACGATGGTGGTAAGAGGATTGAAATAGACCCAGTTGGTGGCGACAACGGTTCCTAACTGACGGATAACCCAGTTCCAAACGAGGAAACAGATCAGAGAGGCAATGATGCCAAGGAAAAAGATGTTGAAAAGGATTGAGAAATTGAAGGTTTGGAAAATAGAAGGATCTGCCTCTTCTGGTCTTAGAAGATAATAGGGAATCATCGTGAGAAGACCGTAAAAGAACACCTTACGCGTAATGAATACCGTTGAATACCGCTCAAGGGCGGGTTTCATTAAGATGCTGTAGACGGCCCAGCAGAGACAAGCGCCGAAAGCCAGCATGTCGCCAAGCGGCGACAGATGGAGCACGATGCGCCCGTTGAGCACGACAACAGCCATGCCCAGAAAGGCCAGCAGCGACCCGACTACCTGCACGCGCGAGACTGGCTCACTTTGGCGATAGAACAGAGCTATCAGCAACATGGCAAACAGGGGACAGGAGCAGACAATCAACGACGTGTTAGTGGCGGTGGTGTAGAGCATCGCCGCATTCTCAGCCAAGAAATAGACGGAGCCGCCCGTGATGCCGAGTGTCACCATCAGCAGTTCATCCTTCAATGACGAGCAGAAGAGACGGAACGAAGAAGAGTGCATCAGCACATCCCAACACGCCAGCAGGAAGTAGGCTATGATGAAACGAAGTGTAAAGATTTGGGCAGGCGTCAGACCAGCCTGAAGCAGCATCTTTGTGAACACGAAAGTGCTGCCCCAAATGGCTACCACAACAAACGCCACAAGGTGATATTTCAGTCTATGTATTAGTTCCACGGCGGCAAAATTACACATTTTTTTCAAGAAGACCAACTCCAACGCGGTATTTAACGATTACTTAGTAATATGCAAAAGAAAATAACGACCAAGGTTGAGCGGAGGGTTAGGTGCAAGGGGTGGCTATCTGACATTCCATGAAGCAGGCTAAAGAAAAAGGCAAGGACTCTGTCGGGAATCCTTGCCTGAGATGAAACCTACTTCTTGATCTCAATGTCGCTCTTGACGTTGTTGCGAATCTTCGTCAGATATGCCTTCATGCCGGCGGCATCCTTGTTGTCGATGATTTCCAACAGTTCCTTCAGTTCGGTGCGAATCTGCGAGACCTGGTCGTGGGTGTAGGGGTTGAACAGGATTTCCTGCAGCAGGTAGTCGTCCTCGTTGAGCACGCCCTTGGCAATACGCATGTGGCGCTTGAAGGTGGTGCCCGGCGCGTCCTGATGCTTCATGACGGCGGCGAAGACGAAGGTCGAGACGAAAGGAATAGACAACGAGTAGGCCACCGTGCGGTCGTGCTCGTCGAAGGTGTACTCATAGATGTTCAGTCCTAACTTCTGATAGAGGTCCTTGAAGAAGATGCGGCCCATGTAGTCGCCCTCGCTGATGATGATGGCGTTCTCCTCGGAGAGCTGCTGCAGGTTGGCGAAGGTGGGGCCGAACATCGGGTGCGTAGAGACGTAACGCATACCCGTCTGTTCGTAGAACTCCTTCAGGTCGGTCTTCACCGAGGCGATGTCGCTGATGATGCACTCCTTCGGAAGGTACGGGAGTACCTCCTTGAAGACGGGGATGGTGTACTTCAGCGTGACGGCGTTGATGAGCAGTTCAGGTTTGAAGTCCTGTATCTCCTCGTAGGTCGTAAAACGCTGACAGTTATAGGTGAACCGCATGCGCTTCGGGTCGCGCTCGAAGACGGCTACCTCGTGGTCGAAACTCAGCAGGTCGATGAAGAAGCTTCCCATCTTGCCTGCGCCCATGACTAATATTTTCATATTAAAAGACCCTCCCCCGACCCCTCCCTGTGAGGGAGGGGAGTAGAATGTTTGGCGGGGGTATTCTACTTGATTTGTTTATTGTATTTCTGAAGTAACCACTCCCCTCCCTCACAGGGAGGGGCTGGGGGGTGGGTCTCTATTTGTTTATGATTTCTATCTGCTGACGCACGCTCTCCTCGTGGATGCTCTCGAAGACCTTGGCAACGAACTCGGGTGACATACCCGTGAGCGAGCCCTGCACGCCACGCTTCTCCAGAATCTCGTTGTAGCGCGATGCCTGCAACACGGTCATATTATGTTCCTTCTTATAATAGCCAATCTCGCGGCAGACGCCCATACGCTTGGCCAGCAGTTCCATCAGCTGGTTGTCGAGTTCGTCAATCTGTTTACGCAGCTGGCTGATGCCTTCTGTAGACACATGTTCATCGCGGATGATAAGGAGTCCGAGGATATAGTCGAGCACGTCGGGTGTCACCTGCTGTTTGGCGTCGCTCCATGCCTTGTCGGGTTCGCAGTGGCTCTCTACTATCAGACCATCGAAGCCCAAGTCCATGGCCTGCTGACAGAGCGGTGCTATGAGTTCACGCCGGCCGCCGATGTGCGAGGGGTCACAGATGATGGGCAGTTCGGGTATGCGACGGTGCAGTTCGATGGGAATCTGCCACATCGGTGCATTACGGTAGATCTTCTGCTCGAAGCTGGAAAAGCCTCGGTGGATGGCTCCTAAGCGCTTGATGCCCGCCTGGTTCAGACGCTCCATAGCGCCTATCCACAACTCCAGGTCGGGGTTGACGGGGTTTTTCACGAAGACGGGAATGTCGACGCCCTTCAGTGCGTCGGCCAGTGCCTGCATGGCAAAGGGGTTAGCCGTGGTGCGGGCACCAATCCACAGGATGTCCATGCCGTACTTCAGTGCCAATTCCACGTGCTCGGGTGTAGCCACCTCGGTGGAGATGAGCATGTGAGTCTCGTCCTTCACCCGCTTCATCCAGGGCAGTGCTTTTTCGCCGTGGCCTTCGAAGCCACCAGGTTTGGTACGGGGTTTCCACACGCCGGCGCGGAAATTGTGACAGCCTTTCATGGCCAGCTGTCGGGCGGTATTCATCACTTGCTCCTCAGTCTCTGCCGAACAGGGTCCGGCAATGACGAACGGGCGTTCGTTGTCACTCGGTAAATTCAATGGCTGTAAGTCTAATTCCATAAGGACTCTCCCCCGCCCCCTCCCTGTGAGGGAGGAGAGTAGAATGCTTGTCGGGGGTATTCTACTGATATTGTTTATTTATTTATGATTTTTCTGCCGTAAGAAGTTACCACTCCCTCCCTCACAGGGAGGGCGGGAGAAGGGTCTTCTTTATCCGTTCTAATGCTTCTTGGATTTTCTCTTCCTTTGCACACAGCGAGATGCGGATGTAGCGCTCGCCATTGCGGCCAAAAATGAAGCCTGGTGTGATGAAGACACGAGCCTCGTGGAGCACGCGCTCCGTCAAATCCTCCACATTCTTGATGCTGTCAGGGATACGTCCCCAGAGGAACATACCCACTTGTTGCGGGTCGTAGGTACAGCCCAGCACGTCCATGATCTGCTCGGCGTACTGTCGGCGGCGGGCGTAGGTGTCGACGTTGAACTGCTGATGCCAGGCCTCGTCGTTCCTATAGGCTTCGGCAGCCGCGAGCTGTATGCCACGGAACGTGCCGCTCTCGATGTTCGACTGCACCTTCAGAATCCACTGTATGAACTGCGGGTTCGAGGCACAGAGGCCGACACGCCAGCCGGGCATGTTGTGACTCTTCGACATGGAGTTCAGTTCTATACAGCACTCCTTGGCACCGGGCACCTGAAGGATGCTCATCGGCCGTTCTCTGTTGAGGATGAAGCTGTAGGGGTTGTCGTTGACGATGACCAGCCCATGCTTCAAGGCAAACTGCACCAGCTTTTCGTAGGTTTCCATACGGGCTGGAGCCCCGGTGGGCATGTGCGGATAGTTGACCCAAAGGAGGCGGCACGGCTTTGAAGCATGCTTCACTATCTGCTCAAGCTGACCGAAGTCAGGCTGCCAGCCGTTATGTTCCTCCAAGGCGTAGGTCACCGGCACAGCTCCGAGAATCTTGCTCAGCGAGGTGTACGTAGGATAGCCCGGGTCAGGTACCAGCACGTTGTCGCCAGGATTGACGAAGGCCAGCGTGACATGCAGGATGCCTTCTTTAGAGCCTATCAGCGGCAGAATCTCCGACTTTGGGTCGAGGTCTACGTCGTACCAGCGTTTGTAGAAGTCGGTCATGGCCTGACGCAGCTCTGGCGTTCCCTGCGTGGGCTGATAGCCGTGAGCCGTCGGATTGTGAGCCACCTCGCAGAGTTTCTCTATCGTCTGCTCCGAAGGTGGCATATCGGGACTGCCAATAGCCAGGCTGATGATGTCCTTGCCCTCGGCATTGAGTTGAGCCACCTCCTTCAGTTTGCGGCTGAAATAGTATTCCTGTACCGATGAAAGTCTGTCGGCAGGTTCAATTCGTTTGCTTTCCATCTTTGTATTCTCCTAAAATCTTTAAGTCTTTGGTCAGTGGGATAATCGCATCTATCGACTGGCGGTAGCGCGTCAGGTCGTCGTACATCACGTCGACATAGAAGAGGTACTCCCACTCGCGCCCGATGATGGGCAACGACTGGATCTTCGTCAGGTTGATGTGATAGAACGAGAGAATAGCCAGCACATGAGCCAGACTACCCTGTTCGTGAGGCAGCGAGAAGACGATGCTCGCCTTGTCGGCCTTCGTCAGTGGGCGTAGCATATCAGCCTTGTTAGGATTCGACACCACGAGGAATCGGGTGAAGTTATGCTTATTGTCCTCGATGTGGTCTTCCAGCACCTTCAGGCCATAGAGGCGTGCTGCCTCAGCGTGGCAGATGGCCGCCCATCCGCGATGTTGTCCCTCGGCAATCATCTTAGCCGAACCAGCAGTGTCCTCGGCCTCGACGTTCTTCAGCTGCGGGTGCTGGCTAAGGAACTGCCGGCACTGCATGAGAGCTACGGGGTGAGAGTGTACCTCCTGGATGGTGTCCCAGTCATCGTCAGGCAGACAGCATATACTGTGGGTGATATGCAGTTTGTGCTCGCCGACGATGGTGGTGCCCGAGTCGCGCAACAGTTCATAGTTATGCAGCAACGAGCCCGCAATGGTGTTTTCTATCGCCAGCATTCCGATGGCCGTCGGGTCCTGCTTGATAGTAGCAAAAACCTCCTCGAACGTTGAGCAACAGACAAGCTGTATCTGCTCACCCTCGAAGTAGAGGTGGGCGGCAATGTCGTGGAACGACCCTATCAGTCCCTGTATCGCTATTCTCTTCATTTGCCTTCTTCAATTAAAAACCCCACTTTCACGTATGTGAAGCGGGGTTGGATTTTTTCTATTTCTTATCATTGAACTTTATACGCAACGACCCGCTTCACAATTGCTTGCAAAGTAAAAGTAATAGCCGTAAAAATAAGCGTTATGGTTCAACATTTTGCCTACTATTTTAGTGATTCGTCTGCAAAAGTATAACTTTTTCCTGATTCTCGCAAATATTTTGCAAGAAATTTTCCGTTTGTAGTGTATTTTTATCACAACGGCCTTACAGAAAAACGTTACGGCCGCTCGTGAAAACGTAGCGGTCGTTCAGACTTGTTACAGTCCCAAGGGGTTGACAGCCGAATAGGCTTGCTTCACTCGCTGCTCTATACCCTCGGCAGAGTATTCGCCACTGACGTCGGCCATCTGCTGCGGATCAAGCTCCAGCACCGTCTGCATATCCTGCTCGGCACCGGCCTTGTCGCCCAAGTCCAGGCGTAGTCGACCACGTTCGCGAAAGGCGTCAATCTGGAAGGGGTTCACCTCTATCACCTTGCCGTAGACGCGGATGGCATCCTGAGCCTGACCTTTCGCAGCCTCGACACGCGCTTTCAGCAGCAGCACATCCTCATGGTCGCCGACATGCTCCAACAGCCAGTCGGCATCAGTCTCTGCACTCGCCGCGTCACCCATCACGAGCAGCGTCTGTCCGCGCAGGAGGTAAGCCTCGGCATAGTCCTCCTTCAGACTGATGGCCTTAGTCAGCATGGCGATGGCACCGACGGGGTTCTGCTGTCCTTTCAGGGCCTCGGCATGAAGGAAGTAAGGTTCGGCGTTCTCAGGTTCCAGCGTCGTCGCCTGCTGGCAGACAGTCTCCATCGTCGCGTAGTCTTCCTGCATATAGGCCACCTGCGCCATCCGTATCTGTATCTGAGCATTCTCAGGTTCGGCATCGCCTAACGTCCTCAGTTCGTTCATGGCAGCATCGAGATTGCCCTGCCGCAACAGCACCTGCGACAGGTAGTCGTGTACCTCCAAGTCGTCGTGTACCTTCAGAGCCTCCGTGAAACAGCGCACAGCATAGTCTGCCTGTCCCATCTTCATGGCCTTCACACCATCATACTTCAGCAGATCGAACTTCTTAGCCTCTTGCTCTTGCTTCTCCTCCTCTGGCGACAACTGTCTGCCGCCGAATAACGTACTAAAGAATCCCATAATACTTTTAGTTTTGTTGCATTGCTTTCTGCTGTGTCTCCACAGGGTTCGAGTAGATACCGAGGAAGATGTCGCGCAGGACGTCGGGCTCGGCAATGTCAAACTCCTGCAGTTTCTGCATGTGCTGCAGGAAGCGGTCGCGCTCCTCGGTGGTATAGCGGTCGGCATAGTGCTGCTGACCGTAGCGCAGGTCGTGAGCGATGTAGTTGTTAGGACGCAGACGGTAGGCGGCGTTGATACGGCTGTCTAACAGATGAGCCACCGCCCGGTGGTAGTCGCCGGTTGTCAGTCCGTCGAAGGGCAACAGGTCCTGCTCGGTCACCTGGGGGCAGAACGAGAAATGGACGCGTCCCTTGGGTTGGGCAATGCCCGTGAGGATGCTGTTCAGGTCTTCGCCGGGCTTCTTGACATAGCGGCTGAAGCGCGACTCATACAGTTCGAGCGCCTTGAGCACGTCGCACGACTCCCACTCGTAGCTGACGCTGACGGGGATGATATGGAGTTCGGAGAGTGCCCGTATCTTGTCGTCGGGACAGCTCATGCAGAACATCTTGATGATACCCTGGTCGGTCTGGTCGCAACCATCCTTCGTGCGGCCATTGCGCTGGGCAATCCACAGGCTCTGGCCCTTCTGGGTGAGCACGTAGCGGATGTAGTCGCTCAGATGACGCGACGAGAGGTAGAAGTCGCGCATCGTACCGCCACGCTCTACGCGGAACATCTTGTTGCACTTACCGATGTCGATGACCAGCGGCGACGACATGAGGTTGGCACCGAAGGTTATCTCGGTGGTCTCGTGACCGTTCTTGTAGAGGATGTACTGCAGCAGGCAGGCATCGAGCATGATGTCACGGTGGTTGCTGACGAAGAGATACTTCTTCTGCGGGTCGAGCTGTTCCACGCCGTCGTAGGTGAACTCGGTGGTAGAACGCCGGATGACCTGCTCGTTGACACAACGCATGACTTCAAGCTGGAAGTCGCGGATGGTCTTGAACGAGAGCATCATCTGCCTGACGTCAGCAGGGTTGTGGCCGGGATAGACGTAGGTGCAGAGCAACCCAAAGAAGTTGCTATCGACAATGCGCTGCATCGCAGCGGGTATTTCTTCGTCGTAATAGGGACGAATATCGTCAAAGTTATTCATATTTCAATTCTTCATTTGTTTCAATCCTTCAATTCTCTAAGCCAGGCGAGGAACTCAGCAAACCAGTGCGACGCCTCCTCGGAGGTTTTGCTCCAGGTGGTGCCGAAACCATGCCCGCCCGTACGATACTGTATATAGCGGTGGCTGACGTGGTGGGCTGTCAAGGCAGAGTCCATCAGTTCCGAATTGCGGTAGTCGACGATAGGGTCATCGACGCAATTCATGAGGAACACCGGCGGCATGTCATCCGTCACATGCTTCTCCAATGAGAGGCTGTCGCGCAGCTGGCGGGAGTGTTTGCGCCACTCGCCGAGCAGTCCACGGCGCGAACGCTTATGGACGCAGGGATGCGACATCGTGACCACGGGATAGCAGGGGGCGATGAAGTCGGGACGCAGTTCGCCACGCCCGAAGATGGCCGCCGAGAGCGACAGATGGCCACCGGCCGAGAAGCCCATGACACCCACACGGCGGTAGCCTTTCTGCCGCACCTGGTGCATGGCTTCCTGCACGTCGTTGAGGGGCATAGGGTGCTGATGACCGGGGATGACGAGTCGCGAGTGGGTGATAAAGGGCACCACCCCACCCGTACGGTAGCGCAGCACGTAGGCGGCAATACCGTTTTGTGCCAGTGAACGGGCGACACTATCGCCCTCCACCTCATCGTCGAGCCAGAAGTAGCTGCCACCTGGACAGACGATGATGGCCGTCTCAGAGGTCGTGCCAACAGGCAGGAACTCTTTGAGGTTAATGGCCTGCGCACCAACAGCCAACAACCAACAGCCAACAGCCAACAGCCAGTGTCTCATGCGCCCAAAACGGCTTTTACACGCTCCGGGTCGAGCTGATGGTACTTATGCTGCAGGTCGGCATCGAAGTCTACCTCGAAGTATTCCTCGTCGTAGAACGACAGCTTGGAGTTGGTATCGGGGGCACACTCTATATAGACCATTGTGGCAGGGTCAATACCCTTGGCTTCGCAAATCTGGTCGGCCAGCTTGCGACCGGCGTAGGTAATACTGGTACCAGGGTTCTCCTGGTAAAGTTCGGTGACGACGACGTATGTCTTGCCGTCGTGCTGACGGATTTTCAGGCCGCAGCTGGAGGGCTCATCCCAGGTGCCGCGGAACTCGAAGATCTCGTCGTAGTATTCTTTGGGGACTTTCATTTTACGAATTAACGATTTAACGATTTAACGATTAAACGACTAAACGATTAAACGACTAAACGACTAAACATTAACATTGCGCTTCGAGCGGTCCACCTTGTGACCGAAGGTCTGGTTGCGCAGGCGGCGGTCGGGCTGACGGTAGGTGCCCTCGTTCATCTCGCGCAGGGCGACGTTGCAGAACAGGTTGAACATCTTCTGCTCCTGCGTCTCGTTCTTGTAGAACGACTGCCAGGCGTAGTCGTAGACGTTCTGCAGCTGCTCGGGCGTCATGTGCTTGGGCTGGAACACCACCTGACCGGCGTTATAGTGGTTCCAGTCAAAGTCGAAGATACGGCCCTGACGTAGCAGGTCGTCGTAAATCTTCGTGTGGGGGAACGGTGTCAGCACGGTGAACTCCGCCAGGTCGAGGTCTATCTCGCCAAGGAAGTCGATAAGGCGCTTACAGTCGTCCTCGGTCTGGTTGTCGAGTCCCAAGAGGATAGTACCTTCAACACCAATGCCGTGGTCATGGTAGCGCTTCACGCGTTCCTTAATATAGTCTGAGGTGTCGTAGACGGCCTGGTAGACATACCAGGCACCGGCGTCGTAGGCCAGCTGCAGCACCTCGTCGTCGTCCTCGATGGTGTGGCTGATCCACTTCTTCTTCAGCGGGGCGATGGCGCGGAAGAGTTCCTTCTCCCACTCCTTGTTCTGAGCCAGCGAGTTGTCGACGATGAAGAGGCGGTTGTTGTCGATGGCAGCCATATCCTCTACCACCTTGTCGATGGGACGCGGACGGAACTTTCGACCGCCGAGATAGCTGACGGCACAGGGATAGCAGCTGAAACGGCAACCGCGTGAGGCATGGAAGAGGTCTACCATCTGCACGCCCTTGTGGTTGTAGAGTTCACGCTTATAGAGGTCGCGGCGGCAGGGACCGACGCTCTCGATGGGCGGCAGCTGTCCCATATAGTTATAGACTTTCTTCAGCTCGCCGCGTACGAAGTCCTGCATGACGCCGTCCATACGTCCCTCACTCTCGCCGAGGAACAGCGAGTCGACGTGGTTCACCATCTCCTCAGCATGGAGCATCGACGAGATGCCGCCGGCCATGACCAGCTTGCCACGCTTGTGATACTCCTCGGCAATCTCCCAGCCGCGCTTTACCTGGGTGGAGAGCATCATGGACAATGCCACGATGTCGCACTCCTCGTTGAAGTCGATGGGTTCTACATTCTCGTCGGTGAACGACACATCGACGTAGTCGGGCAGCGTGCCCGCAAAAGCCACCGGTCCGTGAGGCGGCAGGTTGAAAGTCGTCTGCCCGGGGAGTTTCTTCCACTTCGGGTAGATTAGT
>Ga0256405_10003213_pt1 | contig 34550 bp, 45 predicted proteins | sample RumenRJG_02DNA_FD_189096 | JGI IMG/M metagenome (GOLD analysis project Ga0256405, IMG submission 189096) | Bovine rumen microbial communities from Lethbridge, Alberta, Canada - RJG_02 | ecosystem: Host-associated > Mammals > Digestive system > Stomach > Rumen | place: Canada: Alberta...
CACAAATCTCAACCCGCCGTCAAAACAAAAAAATCCACCTCTACAAACTTTGTAAAGGCGGACTTGCGTGGTACACGCGGTGTACTGAGCTATTGGGGATTCGAACCCCAGACCCTTTGATTAAAAGAACAGGAGTGTGAATTGGAATTATGGAAATAAAATTGAGAAAGCTGTATAAGCGTCAGGACAACAGCTATGCTTTTCTTGGAGAGTATGAACGCTCTCCAGTAGTTGATGATCCAATTCGTTATAAAAAGCGTTTTTATGTAGACTGCCGTAACTCAAAGGGTTTTTCCTGCAACGATAACGATGTACCTTGCAATGTTTCAATATCAAAGGCAAAAGAGTGGCTCAAAAACAACGAGTATAAAGAGGTCGGTAATGTTTATTACAATGGGAGAAATAATATTACCATTGAAAACATTGACGAAATGAGTGGAATAACAATAGATATTACGGATTTAGTAAATTTATAGCAAATACTTGACAATGTATATACAAAACTGACAGGTTGCGGCTTGTCAGTTTTTTTATAGGAGGTAAGTTTATGACAAGAGCAGAACTGATTGAACTGTGTGACAGATACGGTATCGAGAAAGATGATGAGGTTGATATGAACGATCTTGCACAAGCAAGAGCAGAAGAACGTGCTGAGTTCATCGAACGTATTGAAGAACGACAGCATATGTCGGGATTTTACGCATTTCAAGACAAGCTTGAAATGTGCAGGAGAGAACGCTAAATATTACGAACACAGCCGATAAACGTTGTTTATCGGTATTTTTAATGCTCGGAAAGGAGTTGGCGGCAATGGAGTTGAAAACGATAATACAGGACGGCAAGAAAGTCAAGTTATATCCTGCCTATAACACGGAAAATCATTCGCACGATATCGAATTTCGTTTCAACCGGTGCAAAAATACGATGTATGGTATGGAAATGGGTGATATCAAGTGGGACGATGAAACGTATGATAAGCTTGAAAAACTTTGCGACAGGCTTGACGAAATACGCAACTATGACGGCAACTTTTATCCGATGACTTATCTGCCGTATCCGCTGTATGAACTTGCAAAAGAAACTATTGCGTGGGCAGACAACGAACGGCATAGTCACTGTCACAATTACGAACAGTACGATGATGAAGAATTGGATATGACCGAACAGAGCAAGGGCAGATCTTAAATATCACGAACAGTGCCGATGAGCAGAAGCTTGTTGGTATTTTTTTTCGGAGGAACGAACAATGAAAACAGAAATACTATACACAATTTCAATTACTATTACATTAATCATCGCAGGATACACAACTTTTGCAACTGCACTCGGAAGTTATATCACAAGGATGTCAAGAAACAGATTGCTAAATGTGATAGCATATATTCTATTAAGCTGTATGATAGCGGTATCCATTTACTTTATAGTTAAGCTGAATAACATATCCAAAATGTTATTATGTTCAGCAATTGGCTTGATTATAGCCTTGGGTATAACTGTACTCGCAAAAACAATTCAGGATAAAATTTCTACGAGGACAGAAACAGACGAGGATTTTAAAAAGCTGTATAGTAATATCGAGAACGAAAAGAAGAAAAGAAAAACACATAAAATTCAGCAAATCAACGAAAGCACTTGGAAAATTACAAAAAAGTAAATATCACGAACAGTGCCGATGAGCAGTAGCTTGTCGGTATTTTTGATGGTATTTATACCGTCAGGTACGGCAAGGTCGCTACTTGGGAGAGAGGTCTTAAACTTGTGTTCCCTCTCTCCGTTCCGTACCTTATCAAAGAACACGGCATTTTTTTATTCTTTTTTAGATTGTCGCAAGACACACAGCTTTGTTGTGCGACACAAAAAACAAGGAGGAAGAAACTATGGCAAAGAACACAAAACCAATCATCATTGCCGCCGCAAATCAGAAAGGCGGCGTAGGCAAAACTACAACGGCTATGAATATAGCTGTTGCTCTCGGACTTAAAGAATACAAGGTGCTTGTGATTGACCTTGACCCGTCCGAAAGCCTGTCAAACTTTCTCGGCATTTACGGCGTAGATACCGAAAACAACATCGGAAAGCTGTTTTATAACAACATCAACGAGCAGTCTTACGATATATCCGACTACATCATTCACAACGAAACAAACCACATTGACATTATCCCGTCCGAACATGAAAGTATGAAAGCACTGGATAAAGATGTTCTCAACAGTATCGACAACGGCGAACTGATACTGAAAAACATCATCAACGATAACAAGAGCGTTTTAAATGCTTATGATTTTATCGTGATTGACTGTCCTGCAACGCTTGATTATCTGACAGATAACGCATTGTGCGTTGCACAGTACGTTATCATTCCTTGTCAGGCAAATCCGATAGTATATGCGGCATTGCCTAATCTGTACAATGCGATAGCTGATGTAAAGGCAAAGTACAACAAAAAGCTGTCCGTTCTCGGTGTTGTTGCTACACTTTACGAAAATTCAAGAGCCTGCAAGCTTACAGTTGATATGCTTTCAAAGACTTACAAAAAAGAGTTTTTCGCAACAACTATCAGCAAGCAGTCTGTTGTATCGGAGAGTGCGCTGAAAGAAAAGGCTGTTGTTCTTTCTAATGCAAAGGACAATAAAGCCGCACAACAGTACAGAGCATTAACTGACGAGATACTTGAAAGGGTGAGATAATATGAAATTCGATACCGTAAATACGAATACCGCAAAGAAAAACGAGGTACACGCACAGATACTTGCAAAGGCAGAAAAGGCTGAAACAACAAGCCTGCCGCTTAAAGATATAGAAATCTTTATGAGTGCTGACGGAAATCCACAGCCGTTTAAAGTTGAAAAGGCTGACGTTGATTTACTGGCAGACAGCATTTCAAAATACGGACAGATAACTCCGATAACCGTTCGCAAGGTCAAGGGTAAGAAAAAGTATCAGATACTTTCGGGACACAAGCGTTACTACGCTATGGCACAGAATGGCGAGAAGAACATTGATGTTAAAATCATTGATTGTTCTGACGAGGACGCATACAGTGTTCTGTGCAATGCGAACATTCAGCGTGACAAGCCTAAACCGTCAGAGTTGAACGCTATGTACTACTATTTTAAAAACTTGCTCGGTGAGGAAACGTCAGTCAGAGATTTGTCTGTGATGTTTAATGTATCATCGAAAACACTTTACAGAGTTATACATCTTGATGACCTGATACCTGACCTTGTAACTATGGTCGATAACGAGCAGATAAGTACAATGGCTATTGAAATAATAGCTAAATTCGATAGTACACAGCAGAGCGTTCTTGCTGACTATGTGGCAGGAGAAGAAAAGTTGCTTACGCCTGCGACTGCAAAGAAAATTGAAAAAATGGCAGACGAGGGAATTGAGTTTACCATTGACAACATCAAAGAGTGGCTTGCGCCGAAGAAAAAGGAAAAAGAGAATAAAAAATACTCAATTGACTTTTTCAATGCGCTTGCTGACGAAAATCCTGACAGATATGCTGATATGTCTGAACAGGAGGTCAACAACTTAATCAAGACGTTGCTCGACAGCTATTTTGCCGACACGCTTTGATACATATACCCCGTAGAGCCGCAGGATAGTCAGGTCTTGCGGCTCACTCTTTTTAAAGGAGTGAACAAAATGATTATAGCTATTGCAGATAAACCGCTGACACGCAAAATGTTGACGGATCTAATCGGTGAATACGGCGAGAATGCTTTCGTTCTTATCGGACAGTATCGGGCAATAATCAAAGATGTTCCCGAAAACACGGCTGTCAAGGTCGCTGACGTTGAAAAAGAGGGCGGCAGGCTGTGGGGGATAGTTAAGAGCAAAGATAACAGCGCTGATTATGATTATATTGCGTTTCTCGCTAAAACATGGCGTGTGGCTCTCGTTGATTTTTAATAGGAGTATATTATGGATAACACAAACGAAACATATCAATTTCCTATATATGATGCCTTTCACTCAAAAAGAGGTGTCTATTGGCATTTTAAGATTTTCCCTGATTATACGGTTGAGCAATGGCACGATACAATTGAAAGATGTGCTGGCGGTTGGAGAACAGGTAAAACCGTTTTTGTTGACTGTACAAAAGAATGTATGCAGTTTATTAAAAACAAGTACGGAATAACAGTAGACTGCAAATATGCTGACGATATAGACGAGGAACAGGACGATGAACTTGACCTGACCGCAGGCAACAGCAGAGGACGGTAGCGCAGATTAAGATTACATAGCGTTTCTCGCTAAATCATGGCACATTAAACTTGTAGCTTTCAAAAGGAGTAAAAATGAGTGTTCATAAATTTCATAACCGCAGAGTTGAGATATTGCTTGACGAAAAGGAAAATATGTTCATCAAAGCACTTGCAAAGCACGATGACACAACTGAAAAAAAACTAATGACAGTTTTGCTTGGTTTGAAGATTAAAGAAACAATGGAAACTTACAAAGATAAAGAATTTTGGTACAGCGAAAATGAATTTGATTTTTTGCTTGATGAAAAGGAGTAATAAGAAATGAGCAAATGTAAGTGTAACCGCTTTTATTGCTTTTATTGCAAGGATAGATGTTATGATGATAAAACCGAAAACAATTTTTATGAACAAAAGAACGAAGAAGATAGACAGGTCTTAATAGATATAGCAACTGCATTTAGCAACCGCTATCTCAAATTTGTAACTGCATTAAAAAATAATGAGGATTTCGGTGGTAGTTGCAGTATTAAAGACATAGTTGCAGTTGATGAAGGTCTTTATATAAGTGATGACGATGTTGAGGTAGAGATATATTGGAATGATTTTAACATCATAGATATAGACATTTTAAACAAAGCTGATGTAATAAAAATCTTCCCCAAAGTGTTCTTTCAAGTACCTTTTCATCTATACGTTAATGGCACATATCTAACCGAGCTGAAAAAACATATTGCTGAAAAAACAGGTTGTAACAACATAGAAATAGATTTTAGCAATATCGAAACAGGGGTGCATTGGCTATCCGCTTTGGAGGTATGTTTAAGTGATAAATATGAATTTAGCGGCTCGTTTGAGCCTATGATAGTAGAGGGAAATGATATGGAATGAGCAAATGTAAATGCACTCGAATGTACTGTATGACTTGTGAAAACAAGTGCTATGATGATAAAATCGAAAACAATTTCTATGAGCAGAAAAATGATGAAGATAGACAGGTCTTAATAGATATAGCAACTGCATTTGACGCTCTTTATTCAAATATTAAAAAAGCCAATTCCGCTGATGAATATGAAGATATTGATATTGGCTCATTCAGAATAAATGATATTGAAGCGTATGACGAAAGCAACGAATTTGGCACAGATGAAAATGATAAAGAATATGATTTCGTTCAAATCTTTTGGAACGATTTTGATGTTGTTGATATATGCGCATATTTCAATTCAGATAAAATAATTATCTCGCCCACACCGTTCTTTCAAGTGCCTTTTCATCTTTACGTTAATGGCTCATATCTGAAAGAACTGAAAAAGCAAATTGCCGAAAAAACAGGCTCTAATAACATAGAGATAGATTTTGATAGCATAGATAAATTTGGCGGTAATTTTGCCGAACATCATTTGCGTTTACTGCACAAATGGTTAGATAGTGATAAATTTGGCGGTTCGTTAGAGCCGTGATTAAAAGGAGGTATAAAAAATGGCACAGAAAAATTATTACTATGTCGGAGTTATGGACAGAGAAAACGGTATGATGTTTGTAACAAAAGCAAACTATCAAGACAGACACGCTGAATGGGACAGAAAAGAAAAGCCACTTGCAATGACACAGTCAGCCGCAAATGATATATCACAGGGATTACTTGCAAACTGGACAGCGGCTTGCGTTATTAAAACATCATTTGAACTTGATGACCAGTGTTGTTGGGCAAGAAACGAGGAACAGAAAAACATAGATACGCTGTCAAGCCTTGTTGCTGATGTGGCGAAAGATGTTGATGATGGAGTTGCAAAACCTTGGCAGATTGGTATCTATTGTGCGGCATACAACACTGATACTTTCACCATTAGTGTCCATAAAAGCTACGGTATGAGTGGCATACCTTTTGTTCGTTTTGTTGCGACAGAACGAGATAAAAACGGAGAGTTTTCAGCGTATGAAATACAACCAACACGCCGTTTATGGCAGGTGTTTCGTGACACAGAGGAAAACAGAGAGGACTTTGTTGAACAGCTTGAAAACAAGACTGGTAAACGTTTTGCTTTTGCCGAACCAACCGAAAGAAAACGTGATCGTCAGCTTATGCGTTCTGACAGCATAGAAAATGTGAACGAGCCACAGCGCAATGAAATACTTGAACTTGAACCGTCCAATACTCCCGATTATTATGAATTGCTTGACGGTGAGGGTGCAGATCTCGATCTGACACAGGGCAATGGACGGTCAAGATAAACGGAGAATTATTTGCTTACATCAACTCCTATAAATATATTTCTTACTTGAACAGGACAGGCTGAACGATTTTGTTCGGCTTGTTCTGCTTGGGCAGGAACACAAAACAACAGGAAATATCTAAAAGGAAAAAGAATTTTTGCTTTTTCTTCTCCTTTAAGATTGTGTCGCAAGACACACGACAAGCCGCAGGCGGAAAGGACAGACTATGAAAGTTAAAAATTTAGAACGAGAGTTTGACAGCTACCAAACTAAACGTCAATGGGCATTGCAAGGCTGTATGCCTGCCGCTGATGCAAAAGGTGTTGAGTTGTGGACGAATAGCTTTTGTCAGCACAAGGCTGTATATTACAGTCCTGATGATGTTGCAAAGGCAACGGCTGAACAGCTTGCGGAGTTCTTTAAGTCTGAAAAAGAACGCAAAAGAGCGAGAGATAAAAGATACAGATACAGAGAAAAAGCCAAAAAAACTGAAACTTATGTTGAGTATCAGTATGCGGCAACTGATGGATACATAGTGATCGACACAGAAACAACAGGACTTGATGGATATGATGATGAATTATTGCAAGTATCCATTATAGATAATAACGGAAATATACTGTTTGACAGCTATTTCAAGCCGCTTGTAGCGCAGTCTTGGGCAGATGCAGAACGTGTCAATCACATTTCGCCGTCAATGGTCGCAAATGCGCCTTGCATTTACGATAAGATAGACGAAATCAACGAGATATTAAGCCGCTACAATAAAATTGTCGGGTACAATTTTGAATACTTTGATATCGACTTTTTAAAATACGGCGGTGCTGTGTTCCGCAAAGATACCGAGTATGCAGATGTTATGCTGATGTTTGCAGAGGTATATGGTGAATGGAGTGAATATCACCAAGATTACAACTGGCAAAAGTTATCGACAGCCGCTGACTATTATAAATATGACTGGAACAGTCGAGGAATATCGGCGCATAACAGCCTTGCGGATTGCTATGCTACACTTTATGTGTATGAGCAGATACAGCAAAGAGCAGAAAGAATTAATAAAAACAAAGGCAAAACGATAGCAGAATTTATATCAAGTCAAGCTGATGATTATACATTTGAAATCGTTTGTTGCTATGATGTTGTTTGTCCACGTTGTTATTCACATCATGATATTGGATTTGATAACAATAACAGTTTGGAACTTTGTTCTGCCGCCGATTTCAAGGCAAACCCCACAGCGAATAAAGATATATACAATAAAACCTTGATTGATAACTGCGTACTTTCAGTTGGTAATGAGGGACAGGAAATCATTACAATTACAGCAGAAAACGAATACAAGCTGTGCTGTTGGTGTGAATTGTTTGAGGTATAGAAACATAGAAAACTATTAATTGACAAAGGATTTAAACAATGATACAATAATAAAAAACGAAAGAGGTGCTGTTTATGTCAGACAATCACAATGTATGTCTTAAAACAGAGGTCGCTATCGAGAGTGCCGCCGCTGTGACTGGTTTTATCTATCGCAATTACGATTTGAAGAAAATCGACTATCCACAGGATATTGCAGAGATATATGAACGTAATTTGCAGTATGAACAGAATTTACTGCCTTTTAAAAGCGAACAGGAACTTGACACGATACTGGCGGCAATCAAGGCTGACAATGAGTATGTGAAAGAACATACACCTTTGCCGCACAATTAAGGGGGTATAATGTATGAGCGAAAAGAAAAAAGAGTTTGACCCACTTGGTTCGATACTTGAAGATTATACTCTTGATGATGTCAATGAAACCGCTAATTATTTCTATAAGCAACTTTCAGACGGGAAAACTGTTACAGGTAAAAAGCCAAAAGCATATATTCTCGGTGGGCAGGCAGGCGCAGGAAAAACAACTTTGCAAAATATGATTATCAAGGACAATCCCGATGCAGTTATTATTAATGCAGACGTTTTCAGAACACATCATCCGCATTACGAAATGGTATATAATTACTACAAGGAACAGGCGGCTGAACATACACAGTCATTTGCTAATGCTGTTGCAAATGTTCTTGTTGAAAAATTCAGCCGTGATAACTTTGATATTGTAGTTGAGGGAACTTGCCGCAGAGCAGATGTACCGCTGAAAACGTGCAAAGATTTCAAGGAAAAAGGCTATGATGTTGAACTAATGGTTATGTGCTGTAATAAGTATGTATCTTGGCAATCGACTGTTGACAGGTTTAATCTGATGAAAAGTCAAGGTTTAGTGCCACGAGCAGTACCACGCTTGAAATACAATGAAATGATTTCAAACTTGCCCGATAACATTAATTTCCTTTATAATTCGGGAGAATTTGACGAAATAACTTTGTGGGATAGAGAAGAAAACGAACTGTACAGAATGACTGATACTCCCGACTTTTCGCCATATCGAATTATTGATGACAAGCTGAACAACAACTTTATTATTACAAACTGCACTCTTGTTCGATATGTTGGCAATGAGCATAATGTTGTCATTCCCAATGGCATTACAGCTATTCAGCCGTTTGCGTTTAAAAACAACTATGCTATTAAAAACATAACAATACCCGACAGCGTTACAAAAATTGGTGAGGGTGCATTTAAAGATTGTACAAGTCTTGAAAACATAACAATACCCGACAGCGTTTTTGAAATTGGTTATTGTGCATTTGAAAACTGTAATAACCTTAAAAGTTTATCACTACCTAAAAGTTGTAGTTTAGCTTATTTGGCAACGGCTGATGACTGCGAGGTTACAACGAGAGGAAACGCAGACGAGGAACTGGATCTGACAGGACAGGACGAACACAGAGGGCGCTGATTTTCTGAAAGAAAAATCGGTGTTCTTTTCTTTTTTAGATTGTGTCGCAAGACACACAGTCACAGGCTACAAAGTAAATAATGATGATAAAAGAGAGTTGCACTTGCGGCTCTCTTTTTTATTGCAAAGAGGTGAGATTGTAATATGACTGAAAGTGAAAACTATCTTGACTGGATAAATTTACAGATTGAAGAAGAAACTGAAACAGAAAAACAAAAAATGCGCCTACAAAGAAAAAGGGAACGAACTTGTTGGAAAAGGCGAAAAGGATACAGTAAGGAACACTTTGACAGATTTAATGTTCAAATAAATTTTGAGGACAAACAACCATTACAAACTATTGCTAAATCTCACGATTTGTCAATGAATAGGTATGTTTGTAATTGCATATATGATGCTATACAAAATAATATCAGTACAAAAGATGTTTCAGAATGTCCTAATAGTAGTAATGGTGTTTACATCTTTGCAATAACTGTTAAAAAAGGCGAAAAAGCTAAAATACAAGAGTACATTCAAAGTAAAGGCGATACTTTAAACGGCTTTATAAAAACGATTTTACATAATGAAATAGTCAAAGAATTAGGTGTTGAAAAAACTGATGATATTTCTGATATTAAGAATATGCCTGATGAACTTGAATTAGAAAAGATACATAAAAGGACAGAGCATAGTAAAAAATATCGTAAGAAACATTTTGAATGTATAAATTTTCTACTTGATGTAGGTTTAAGAAAAACAATTAAAGAAATTGCTGAATGTAAGGGAACAAGCGCTAAAAAGTATGTTTATAATAGCGTTTTTGATATTATGAATGGTAATTGTAATCTTGATATTGATGATGCTCTAATTGCTCAACAAAAAACAGGCGGTACAGTAGTTTATCATTTATTTTTAAAAAAAGGCGAAAAAGCCAAAGTACAAGAGTATGCTCAAAGTATTGGAAAAACTACAAGTGGTTTTGTCAAAGATGCGATAATGAGTGCTATCACCAAAGATAATTCACAAGTATATGCTGATAACTCAAATGATGTGTATACAGACAATTATGAAACCTATGGTGATGATTACGATTTTGAGGAATTAGACTTAACAAAACAAATTAAGTATAGGTAAATAGGAGGTCGTAAAAATGAGTTATGAGCGAACTGTTGAACAGTATGATAATTATATAGAATTGCTTGAAAATTGGGAAGAATATACCGATGAAAACGATAAAAATCTGTATGATAATATCCTCGATTTTTGGGTTAATAACTATGACAATGAATATCAGTGTGACTTATATGTATATGTTGATAGAATTGAAAGAGATGAAAACAAAAAGATTACGTTCCGCACAGAATGTTTTGAAAATGTAGGCGGCAACAGCTATCTTGATGATGACCACTTCCGATTTATGAAAACTGGCGGTACAGGTCACAGCACAATAATAGATGAAATACCTGATTTCGTTATTGCTTTTAAGGAAACTTTTCCTGATAAAAAAGTTCCTGACACAAACGAATATGGTGATGAAATGAACGAGAGTGAACAGGCAGAATATATCCGTCTTTCATATCCTGAACAGTTTCATTCGTTTGAAAACGAATGTTTAAGAGAGAGTGATACAGTTCGTGAATGGATAAATTCATTGATTGATGAAGAAAAAGAAGAAATGATATATCAGTTAGCCGAAACAATAAGAGCAGAAGAAAGTGTACAATTCATAGAAAACATAACAGAAAAAGATTTGTTGGACAATTTAGAAAACATAACAAACAGCGGTGATTTTATTTCTAATGTTAATGGCTCTAATTTATATTGGCACTACAATCAAATGAATAGCAGAAATGATGCTGAAAGCATTTGCGTTTCATATATGTTTGGTGATTGCACAACTTGGATTGACCTTGCTGATGAATGTCCTAACGTTGAACAGGCTGAAAGAGCCGAACAGCTACGAAATGATTGTTTTTATGGCGAGAACGAACAGAGAGGACGCAGTTAATAATCTGAAAGGAGAGAAAAACAATGCAACATGATAGGTCGGTAAAGTTTGGCGTTGAGGATATTTACAAACAGACGAAATATATGCTCGATGCAGGCAATACAAACGAACTTGTTAAACGGCTCAATGAGCAGGCGGTTGAGTTCTTGAACTTTGTAAACTCAAACAATCAGTGTGCGTATTCTGATCGTATGGTTGAGGGTATACTTAACACTACGGGCATACTTAACAATACAACAAAATTACAGGCTGAAAGTGACAGCGAGTATACACAGCTGTTTGAAACAGCTGACAAACTTGACCGTGTATATAATTCAAATTTTGAAGAACTGGACTTAACACAGCAGACAAGCAGAGGGAGGTAATCAGAATGTTCAATGCAAGACAAAACTGGGTAAATGCAAAACCGTTTCCCGATACAAGAATGTTTGACGGAGTACAGCAATACAGAATTGCCGCAGAGTGCAACGGTGTTGTTCTCGGCGTAACTGCAAAAGGTGACTGCGCAGTATGGGACGGTGATTATCACGCTAACGGTGAGTTGCGTGGTGTGAGCAATGGTCGTTACTTTACTGGTGCAGGATATGGTGACAATCCAAAAGACTTATTTGCCAATGCGTTTGCGTGTTTCAATGAACAAGTTGAAAAGACACAGGAAAAAGATTATGAACTTGTGTTCTATCAATATAATTACAACGAAGATTTTACCACAGATAAGCAATACAGTTCGGCGTATGCCGCACGTTCGGCGGGAGAGTATCAGCTTGTTAATGGTACTTGTGAGGGCTTTGCAATTTATAATCAAGTAACAAAAAAATTTGCTTATGAGGGCGAATTTCCTATCGAAAAATACTTTGATGCTGATGTATTACGTTTGAACGGATATTCAGTTGATGATGATTTGGACTTGACAGGACAGGACGAACACAGGGGAAGATAAAAGGAGTGTGCGCACAATGGCTGATATGAGAATAGCGTATAAGAATGAAAGTGAACTGCGTGAAATAGCACAGAAAATGTCGCAGAAAATCTATATGAGATCGGAAGATACGTTCCGACAGGCAACGGAAGAAGAAAGCAAAGTGCTGTATAATGTTCTTTATGGTGCGCTGTTTACTGTCAACGAAACAGGAAACAGTTTTACAGATAGAGATAAGCTTATTATTCTGCATGATGCTGAAAACATTGCAGATAACTTTTTCCCCGATATGAACGGTTATCAGACTGTTTACTTGCCGCTTGATAGATTTATTGATAAGTGGCACGAAGAAAGTCTTGATAAATTCAGCGCTGTTGTGCGTGAAGATAATTATAATGCCGAAAACAAGGCTGATGATAGAGAGATAAGCGCACGTTGGAATGATGTCAATCAGGCTGATGATGAAATTGATGAAGAAAAAGACGAAGGAGAAAAGTTACAGCGTATCAAGGAGATACTGACGGAACTTGTTCGTGATAATACTGATGAATACAGGTGCTATAAGATAGAGCCGTCAAGCTATAATGACTATATTGATGATAGAACAATTGCGGAACAGTTTGAAAAGTATCGCAAAGATAATTACGGGTTTGATAGCTTTGAAAACTATCTGAACGAATACTTTTTAGACCAATTAATGACGAATGGCTTCGGCAATCCCGACGATTATTTTATAAGTGATTTGAAAGAAAAGGCAGAAAAAGCTTTCAGAGGGACTGACCTTGAAGATGTTTATAACGATAACGTTGAGTTTGAGTTTGAAGAATATTTACATAATGAATGTGGATATGAGGGCATAAGCTTTAACTTGGCTCATTTCCTCGATAACGATTATCATTTCAACGTTATGTTTAAGACGGACATTGAGCAGAACTATGATATGGGCGCTATTTGCGATTATTATAAGATACCTGACAGATTTACCTATGATGAACCTGTCAATGATAAACGTTATGATAATTCGCTGACGTATCTTATCAAACAGCAAGGTCACAATCCAATGGAGGTAATTAATACCTTTCATAGAGTGTCTGAAACGGATAGTAAGTTTGTACAAAGTGTTTCTGATGAACTCGATAATATGACCTATGAAATGAGTGAACTTACTGCGCTTGTATCGTTAAGCGGCGAAAATGTATATAAATTCCTTGATGCTTATGAAAGCGGAAAGGGCAGTATCACACTCTCAAAAAATACAATGATAGGCTTGTTCAATGAGTGGAACGGTAGCGGCTCGATACTGGAAATTGAACTGGAAAAAGATGCAGTTTTTCCTGTATCAATGATACGCAACGTTCAGATAGAGGGACAGCGTTCCGATTATATACACGGATATACTGTCAATGATGTTTATGGACTTGTCGGCTCGGCTTGGACACAAGGCGAACTGACTATCGGCACAGAGGAAATAAATCCGCAGGACGTAATCGGTGCAGAGCAGAGCGAGGAACTGGATATGACACAGCAGGAGAGAGGGAGGTCGTGAACCGTGAATTATTTTAAAAAAGGTGAACACAGTTTCCGTGAAAATGATGATTACATTATGTATGACGAGGAAACTATCGGTTTTGATGTAATGATTGTTAAGTATAAGCGTACAGATAAAGATACGCTTGTTTTTGATTGCTTTAGCAATGGTGATAGAGTTGGTTTTACAGAGAAATCATTTGCTGAACATAACGAACTGAAAAATGTTGTGTTCCCTTATGATGTTAATGTGTCTATTGACAGCGGTGCTTTTGAAAACTGTAAAGGACTTGAAAAAGTGTCAATAGCCAAAACGGACTTGGTTTTCTATACATCTTCTCTATATGGCTGTGATAATCTCAAAGAACTTACATTGCCGCAAGGAACAAAAATCAATGAAGATTGGACTTTGCCTGCGGATTGCAAGGTGATTTACACCACTAAAATAGATAATGACGAGGAACTGGACTTGACACAGCAGGAGAGAGGTCGGAGTTAATCTAAAAGGAAAAGAAAATGTGTGTCGCAAGACACATGACAAGCCGCAGGCAGAAAGGAATAAAATTATGGATAAGATAGATTTAAGACAGGTAGGCGGTAAAGCTTGTTTTGTTTCATCAGAAAAAGACGGAGAGAAAATTTACCCGATATACTTTACAACTAATCTTGTACAGCCTGAAAAAACAAGTATGAATGTATATGCCGAAATGATACTGATCGGTGGTTATGACACCAAAGCTAATCAGTATATTTCTGCAAATTCCGATTTGCTTAAAGATGTGGATAAGGACATCAACAGTGTTGAATTTGATTTGCTCGATTACAAACTTGAGGACGCACTTAAAGAACAGGGTTATTCAATACTGAATTACAATGATACCCTTAATAATCTGCTTGCAGAGCGTGAAAACAGACCCGTCACACCTATATTTGAAATAGAGGACGGTGTGCTGAAAAAGTATAACGGTCACGATAAGATAGTTAATATCCCTGATGATGTTGTCGCTATTGATGATAAGGTATTTAAACACAACGCTGAAATCTGTTGTGTTACTTTTCCGCAGGGACTTAAATCTATTGGAGATAGTGCTTTTGCTTTTTGTGAAAACCTTTCAGACGCATTTTTCAAACATTATGGCGAATGTGAACGTATAGGAATTGCGGCTTTTACTGGTTGTAAAAAATTACATATCAGAGAATTTCCTAAAAACTTAAAAGAACTCGGTAATTATGCGTTCAGCAATTGTGAAAGCCTTGAAGAAATCAAAATCCCTAACATAATTGTTGTGCCATTCGGCGCATTTCAAGGCTGTACTAATCTGCGCAAAGTTACTATTGATGAGGGTGTTGTTTCTATCGCAGGCGAGGCTTTTTGGGGTTGTGAAAACCTGAAAAAGCTTTCTGTTCCGTCAACTCTTGTTGATATGGGACAAGCGGCGTTCAATAAGTGCTATTCTCTTGAACAGCTTAAACTCCCTGAAAAATTCAATACGGCGGTGCTTAAATATGCTGAATTGCCGCAGAGTTGTTCGTATGAGTGCTGTATTCCTGAATACAGCAAGTATGAGGGAATGACTATATCTGAATTCTTCAAGTCAATTGAAAATACAGACTATGACGGAGATTTTGATATGGGTGATAATGTTTATGATACTGTTGTTTGTTGTTGCTGTCCCGATTTTGAGGATTTAGAAAACAGCACAGATGCAGATGATAAATATACAAAGTTTATATATGATAATGTGAAAATCATAACTGCAAAACCTGATAAGTATTTTGTTGTTGCTGACTGGACAGGATTTGTTGAGGAACACTTTGATAAATTGAAAGAATATACTCGGCAGAGTTGGGTAAGAGATTATGATGATAAAGATGAGTTTACTTATCAATGGATAAAGGAAACTCACTTAATGCTTGCAGGATATGTTTCCGAAAAATGTTATAGCGATTTTTTAAGAGTTGTTGCTGATGATGATACATCTGCAACCAAAGAACTTGACCTGACTGAGCAGGAGAGAGGAAGGTCTTAATCAATGAAAAAGGAAATAAATGATTTGCTAACTTTATCAAAATATAGTAAACGTTTTGAAATCAATCAGCATTTTGCTGTAACAGCAACCTATTTTGATGAGTTTAATATCAATACTAACTTTTCTTCAAGAGAGCCTGTTGGAATGGAACTACAATTAGTTTATATATTACCTGCTGATAAATGGCTTGGTAGAGCAACTACCCTTATGGGACGTTCTTATGAGGAACTTATGGAAGAAATACCCGAAAAAATGTCAGAAATGCTTAGTAATTTGGCGGCTGACCTTTCTAATCAGTTTAAAAATGGTTGGTCTTTATCGGGAAAGGTAAAGCATTATAATGAATATAACGGAACAGAACTGGACAAGGAAAATGCTTTGCTTGACGAAAGTGAACTTGACCTAACAGAGCAGGAGAGAGGAAGGTCGTAAAATGGAGTTTATCCATATAAAAGATGGAGATTATACTAACGAATTGTGGTTTGAGAAATTGAGCAACTTAAAAAGAAAAAGTACAAATGGTGAAGAAATTACGGTAACAAGAAACAATGATGGATTTGATGTTGCTCTTTTTGAAAAAGGAAAGTTTTCGGAAATTATAGCAATATTTAATCACATAGCAGACGCATACGATTATGCAAGAGTTTATCTTATCAATCACAAACAAACTGGTTTTTTTGACGAACAGGACAAATTGAACGCAAATGTTTATGTTGAGGACGAGGAACTTGATCTGACAGAGCAGGAAAGAGGGAGGTCATAAAATGAACGAAGCAAAAAATTACAATTCTTATGCTATGTGGATAGATAGCGGCGGTTATGGCTTTTATGTGTGCTATGGACAACACGGACACGGTTGGTATATTGCTATACCAAACTTTGAAACTTGTGTTGAAGCAGGCAATTATGATAACATTCACTACAACCTTGAAAGATTGTCAAGTGTATCAGACAAAAGGGTAGCTGATAATGCTGAAAACATCGTCAAAACAATAAAAGAACGTATGGAAAAAGTGGATTTCATCTGTGAGGATAATACGCTGTTGGAGTTTTGCAATATCAGAAATTACAGCTATGTTGACGTTCCCGATTACATTAAGGTGATCGGTGATGGCGCATTTGCACATAAAAAATGTCGGCAGATCAAAGAAATCACTCTGCCCGATGGTATTACAGAGATAGGCGAAAATGCTTTTGATATGTGCCGTTCTCTTGAAAGTATCAATATTCCCGATAGTGTAAAGGTTATAAAGGGTTGGGCATTTAACGATTGCCGCAGTCTTAAAAGTATCGAGATACCTTATGATTGCGAAATCAATTCCTCGGCTATTCTTGCTGATAAAATTATCCGCAGACAAAGTAATGACGAGGATTTGGATCTGACAGAGCAGGCAGAACGAGGACGATAAAGGAGTAATAGAAATGTCCGATGATAAATATCGTGTTCACTCTAAATATTTAAAGCATCAGTCAAAACCATATTTAAGAGAAATCATAGATAAGTATACAGATGAAGTTTGCCACTCTCTGTATTTCGATCATTATCCATCTTGGGATGAAATAATAAATGAGGTTAAGAGATTAGATAGTCTCAACGATGCAAGTACCCAAGAAAAGTCGGTAAAAGACACACAGGAAAATGGACTTGTTCTGATAGTAGAACAAGATGCAGAAGAAGATGAAGAACTGGATTTGACACATGAACAGAGCAGAGGGAGGTCTTGATAAATGAACGGTCATAATACTGATAAACAAAAAAAGGTGCAGAAAATTACGTTCATAAAGACTAACAAAGATGTGACCATAGATAACACAATAGGCAAGCTGTATCAATACAGTTATAAATCTTGGGTGTGGATACCTGAACTGAAACTTAAAGCAGGCAATAAATATGAGGTTGCCGAAAGTAATGGTGAATGTTTTATCAGAGAGTATGGCAATCTTGATAGAACTTACAGGGTAGGTACAGACAAAGGTTCTTTGTTCAGAACTTTATCAGCTGATAAGATTACAGAACTGGCTGTTGATGCTAACGAAAAACGAGTTGAGCCGTTTTGTGACGATGAAGAACTGGACTTAACGCAGGAACAGGAAAGAGGGAGAACATAATGCAGGAGAAAAAGCTGATTGAATTCAAATATGATGATGATACATACGTTGTAACCGCTACTGATTATCCTGATGAACTGTTCTTTAAAGAAAAGTTTGTCAGTGTATATGAGCCGACACACGATATTGATATATATTCGTTTGATGATAATCATGATGTGGAGTTGTCAATCACCAAAAACGGCAAGGCTCTTTCGGATTTTGGTGAACAATGGGCAGGCGGCAAGGTGACTGACCACGAATTTGTTGAACATATTATGACTATGTATATCAACGGAATGGATATGTCAAGGCTTACCGTTACCAATGCCTGTGATGAAATACAGCGGATCAAAACATATTATGATAATGCTCTCGATAACGGCAAGTATTTTGTTGAGTTAAATAAGGCACAAGTTTATTCGCTTGATATTGAAAGCATTAACTACAAAGGATACACATACTGTGATGATTGTATAATGCTCGGCAAGGACGATATGCGACTTGTAACAGATTATCCTAATTTCTATCTTGAAGTTGTTACTGGTATTCTTGATGATAATACTGACAACATCATATATTTTCAAGGGTCTGCTGATGACCTGAAAAGTATGGCTATTGACAATGATGTTAAATGCGGTTTGAGTTTTTTTAATGACGAGGAACTTGACCTGACTGAGCAGGAGAGAGGTCGGAGTTAATCAGAAAGGAAAAAGAACTATGTCTTACTTTAATGAGTTTTGGATAGAAAATGATAAGCTTGTTAGATATATCGGTTATGATGAAGATGTCATTGTTCCCGATAACGTAACAAGCATTGGCAAAGGTGCATTTGAACATTGCGAGGTTAAAGTCAAAAGTGTGACAATACCAAACGGCATAACTCACATTGAAGAAAATGCGTTCAAAGAGTGTGACCGACTTGAACGCATTAATATTCCTGACAGCGTTACAAGTATTGATGATGGTACGTTTAAATACTGCGATAGTCTTAAAAATATCAATCTTCCTGACAGCGTTTCTCACATAGGAAAAGATGTGTTTTTTTGTTGCAAAAGCCTTGAAAGTGTAAAATTATCTAATAGCATAGAATGTATTGAAGATTTTGCGTTCAGAAGTTGTGAAAGCCTTGAACACATTATAATCCCTGACAATGTAAAACACATTTACGATTATGCGTTTGATAATTGCACAAGTCTTAAAAGTGTTGAGATACCTTTTGATTGTGATGTATCTCTGACAGCGTTTCCTGCTGATTGTGAAATTATACGGAGAGAAAGCGCAGACGAGGAACTTGACCTGACTGAGCAGGAGAGAGGTCGGAGTTAAATCTAAAAGGAAAAGAAAAGGTGTGTCGCAAGACACACAGAAAGGTTTGATACTATGGCTGACACAATGAATGTTTTTTGTATCGTTCACGGCGGCGATGAACTATATTATCAGGCTAACGCTGATTTCAATGCTACGCTGTGGGCAGGACTGGCTGATGATGAGCCTTATCAAAAACTAACTGCAATAGGAAAGCGTATAGATGCAGGCACAGCCGCAGAGATACAGCAAAGCGGCAACTGTGACTATGATATTACCTTTGACTATGATGCGTATATCGTTAAGGTAGAGCATTATGCAAAGCACTATACGCAGTCTTTTAATATGTCTGAACTTGCCCGTGTTGCAAATGCTCTAAATGAATTCAGCGAAGATGAATTTGATAATCAAACAACATTTGAAACGTTAGACAATGTTGATTTGGTATACTCTACAATAACTGATTTTGAGATACCTTTACAAGTATCTGTTGACCTTGTTGATTGCAAAATCAAATATTATCTTGATGAATTTCCGAAGGAAGATAGTATTATTGCCAAAGTTGATGATTATGACAGCCTTTCTGACCTTGCAAAAGATATTGAAAATTCATCATTTGATGATTGGCTGACAGTTTACGATTTGCCTGCGGATAAGATATGTGAGTATCTTGAAAAGAATGTTGAGAAGATGAAAATGTATGACGGTACAGAGTGTTTCGTTATCGGTAAATGGACGGATACAGGCATTGATGGGGACATTCCTGTTGACTACATGATTGGTGCTGAATATAATTTCGATAAAAACGATTTCGATTATTATATGCAGGCATACATAACAGGTGGAGAATACAAAGGTTATTATCTTGCTGGAAATGTTTACGATAATCTTATTAAAGAAGATGTAGTTTCAGCACTAACCGATAAAATCGCAGAACTGGATATTGATGCTCACGAAAGACGTGCAGAGCCGTTTTGTGACGATGAAGAACTCGACTTGACTGATGAGCAGAGCAGAGGGAGGTCGTGATAATGGATAATTGGGAAGTTGAATATAGTGCAGTACACGCTTTTGAACAAAGCGAAGGTATTATCAGTGAGCGTTATAATAAGGACGAATATAACGCTATTGAAAATAATTCAATAAGTATAGGTAGTATAAATCGTGAGTATGGTTATATGTCGGAAGATGATGGTTTTCTAAAATCAAAATCTGATGAAAAGTATTATTTACAAAAATTTTATCATTATGAAGATGATTATCTTGGTACGCCAGACTCTGTGGAACATAGTAATTATATTCGTGAGGTAAATTATCAAGAAATAATTGATGCTTTTGTAGAAGAAGAAACTCACAAAGAAAAAAATCCTTATTCGGTGGATATTCACTATCGAGATGAGAAATTGGAATACGATGTTAATACTGCTTGGTATGAAAAACTTTATAAGATTGAAGATAATGACGAGGAACTGGACTTGACAGAGCAGAACAGGGGACGATGACAAAATGTTGCTACACAAGCCGACAAAAAACGTTATAGAATACTGCGGAGAGGAAAACGGATTAGCGTCCATTATCCTTTTTGTACACGATTGGGGTGTGCGTTTCGGGTATGTAGGGATACGAGGGCAATACGCAAATGATGTTTGCAGTTGTTTTGACCGTTCTTTCCCTTGCGATGATTATATCCCGAACGAACTGGAAATTGCAAATCTTATGTGCGAAAAAGATGCGCCTATTTTCGTTAATCATCAAGCAGATGATATGCTCGATAAGATGTACAGCGTAATGACAGCTACGAGCATTAAAGACCAATTTGGAAGAGCAGACGGTTTTCTGTGGGTAGGATATGATTGCGGTCATGTTGGCGAAACCTATGACAAAGATGCTATCCGCAGATACTATCCCGATGAAGTTGATAATCTTATAAAAAAGTTTTCGTTGCGTTACACCAATTCTTCGCCGCCTGTTATTCGCTCTCTTGATTGGTGCAAAGAAAAGAATACTGAACTTGCAAGGGTTATGTATAATACTCAAAAAGCATATATAGCTGATTTTCAGACAGTTAAGGATTTAGACTTGACAGAGCAGAACGATAGAGGACGTTAAAAGGAGTGAAAACATAATGTCACAAAGCGATTTTATAGTAGAAAACGGCAAACTTGTCATGTGCAGAGGTAATGAGGAACACGTTATTGTTCCCGACAGCGTTACAAGCATTGATGAATATGCGTTTCATGACTGTGAAAACCTTAAAAGCGTAACTATCCCCGACAGCGTTACAAGCATTGGTAAATATGCTTTTTTGCGGTGCAAAAGCCTTGAAAGCATAACAATTTCCAATAGTGTTACAAGTATTGGTATAGGTGTATTTAAAAACTGTAAAAGCCTTAAAAATATCACTATCCCCGACAGCGTTGCAGAGATAGATGAAGATGCGTTTTGGGGGTGCGAAAGTCTTGAAAACGTAACGATCCCCGACAGCGTTAAATACATTGACAGTAATGCTTTTTCATATTGTAGCAAACTAAATAATGTTGAGTTGCCTTTTAGTTGTAAAATTTATCGTTCTTCATTTCCTGTTAAGTGTTCGATAGTGCAAAGAAACAGAGAAAATAACATACTAACAAACAGAGTAAAATTAGAAATTGCTCTTGATGTTGATGAAAACACGGCTATATCTCAAATGGCAAAAGAAAAAGGCATAAGCTTTGATGATGAATTAAAGGATATATTATATGAAAATTTGAAACGTCATATTCGCTTGTGGGAGAAAGAAAAAGATAGAAAGAGCCACACTCGCAAATGGGAAAGTGAAAACTTTGACAATAAAAACACTCTTGATGATTGGGGAATTGGCGTTCACGTTGACGTTGACGAGGAACTGGATTTGACTGGACAGGAAAAGGGGAGGTCTTGAAAATGCAAAATAAATATCAAAGAGGTATTATTCATTCAAGCAAAAAAGTCAAAGAAATAATTGACGGACGCTTAAATGATATATCGAAGATTACAAACAAATCAATTTCACAAATCATTGAAAATATACTCATAGACAATTTGCTTTGTAAAAACGAAGATGCTCGATCAATTATGGAGAATGTTTTATATTCAGAAAAAGAAAATAGTATCAAGCAAACAATGATAGCTATTTTTAACTTGAATTTGGTCAGAGATAAAAAGTATAATATCAAACCTTTTATCGAATTTCTTTTATTTTTTGCTTTGCAAGATTATGTTGTCACGTTAACCGAAGAAGAACATTCAAAATTCTTTTCCTTATACAAGGAACTTATTGAACGGATAGAAGAATATGCTCAACAGCATACATACGAAATTGAAAACTGGGAAGAAATAGAGCAAGAAAATTTCAAGGCGGCTGTTGAGAATACAGAAATACCTTATAAAGATTGCCGCCCTCCTTGGTGGTGGGAATGTTATAAAGATCATTTAGGTTTAGCAAAAACTATTTGTCAGTCAGAATACGATACATCTAATTCAAACGTGAATTTACGCTATTATATGCAAACACTTTGGGACTTTTGGGACGCACTTATTGATTGTAATACAACATATACGTTTCTTATACAAATTGCGACAATAGCAACATTTAGGGAAGATGGAATGGCAAGAAATAAGGTTTGTAGTATTTTAAATGAGGTTTCAGAAGAATGGGAAAGTGAAAAAATCACTGGATAATGGAGAACAGGAAATCCTGTTCGTAAAGTTAAGGTATCGTAACGTAGCGTAGCGAAAAATGTGGTTTTGTTCTGTGACACACTGCATTGTCAGTTAAGGCAACAATGGAGAACATTGAGGGCGGTGCAAGCCGCCTTTGATGTTCGTAAAGTTAAGGTGCGGTGGGGTTAGTTACCGTAATGTTTGGCAGAGTGTAGGCATAGTTTTGTTTAGTACCGTAAAGTATTGGTAAAGTGTGCTTATGCAATTCGTATGTATAGCTGTGCTTTGGTATGGCGAGGTTGTACAGTGTCAAGTTGAGCAAAGTAAAGGTTTTGCGTAGTTGGATTATGCTTTGTTACGGCGGAGTTTCGTAGCGCACAGTTGAGTTGCGTATCGTACTGCGGCGGCAAAAATGGAGAACAGGGTTTCCTGTTCGTAAAGTTAAGGTTTTGTATTGGCAAGTGAGGTCGTGAGTTGTTCGGTAATGGTTCTGTAATGTCAGGTACAATATGGTTTTGGTAGGGCGGCGCAGAGTAGGGTACTGTCGAGTACCGTCACGGTGAAGCGGTGTATGGTGTATTTAAGTTGTGTTGTGTTGTGTAGAGATAAAAGGAGTGATAACTTGGATATTGACAAATTTGAAACGCTGTATCGGGATTGTTTTGATTTAAACGATAACGTCAAATCGTGCGGCAGACAAAAGTGTAAAGAATTGATAACTTTTCTCGGCGCTGAATATGGCAATGCCGAAACAGGAAAGATGAATGTAGCAAAAATCGTTGATTTGCACAGAGCATTGTCGCAAGACACAAAACAATGAAAAAACGTGCTGAAACAACATAGCAAATATTACCATTTAATCAATTAAAACTTTGTACAACATTACTATTGAAATATAGTGCTAATAGTTGTATAATGTATAGTAGAGAGGTAGTTTGATGATAAATTAAATTACTTTATCAAATCAACCTATTGTAATTTTTAAGAAAGAGGGAATTATTTATGTCAGTCAAATTTGCAAAGGAAATGCGTGTCAAGATTACTTTCACGGAGGAAGGTCTTGGAACACAGCCAAACAATCAGGAGATATATTCAGAGTTTATCGCAAGTAAGTCACCTGATGCGACAACTGTTGAGGACGAGATACTGGCAATAGGCAAGGAGGAATTTGAGGAAAAGCAAATGACCGTTTTCCCACGCAACGATAACAACATTCCGTTCATTTACGATTATCAGTGGAAAGGTTTCCTGAAAGAAGCAGGCAGAATGATGAACAGAATACCATCAAGCGAAACCAAGAAAACACTCAAAGCATTTCTGCAAGTAATCAACGGAAACATCTTTATAAAGGCTGATGTACCTGACGATATAAAGAGTGCTACTGAAAGACGTAAGGTATCAAGACAGACGTTGCTCAACATTCCTGATGGTGCGCAGATGAACAAATGTCAGCGCCCGTTAAGAGCGCAGACAGCACAGGGAGAGCGTGTATCACTCGCTTGCTCAGAAACGATACCAGCAGGCACAACCTGTGAGTTTACTATCTGTCTTATGGACGCAAAACTTGAAAAGGTCGTAGCTGAATGGCTCGATTACGGCGAGGAACACGGCACTCTCCAATGGAGAAACAGCGGCAAGGGTACATTTGTTTGGGACTTGCTTGACGAAAACGGAAAGGTTATAGGCGGTAATAACGAATTTAACGCTTAATGGAGAACAGATTTGTTCGTAAAGTAATGGTATGGTGCGGTAGGGTTACGTGCTGTTGTGTGGCGGTAAGGTCCCGTCTGGTAATGTTAAGTAAAGTATTGGCGTAGTGAAGTTTCGTATAGTGAAGGTACTGTTTAGTAGCGTCACGTTCGGTTTGGCAATGGCTAAATGGTGGAGAACGTTGAGGGCGGTCAATCCGTCCTCGGTGTTCGTAAAGTTAAGGTATGGCTGGGAATTGTTTAGTAGCGTACTGTGGAATAATGGCAATGTCAAGGTAAAGTATGGTGTATTTCAGTAATGTATTGTTGAGGTGCGGTTTTGTATGGTTATGCTACGGCATAGTGTGATACAGTATGACAAAGTAAAGTTTAAAAGTTAAATAGGAAAGGAATTATGTATTATGAAAACTAAAAAGAAGAACACAGAAAACAACGCTTTGGATTTTGATTTCGGTGTTGATAACAAGAAGATAAACACAAAGATAGTGCTTATCCGTTACTGGATGGCAGAGAAAGGCAAGGATAGTGAACAGTTCGACAACGAACTGCGTGACCAATTCCTTAAATCACTTGAAAAGATGTACAAAAGATACGTTCCTGCGGATATACGCAAGATGAACGAAACGTTTGATATAACGCCTGCCGCTATCGCAAACATTGTGCAGGCACAGCAGGAAAGTGAGGACACAAATGAGCAAGGCTAACGTTAAAAACTATGAAATGGCTCTTGAACAATTCGGACACAGATTAAAGCTTGACCATTACCGTATTGCAGAAGCGGTTGACAATGATACAGGAGATATGAAATTCGTTGCAATCCTTGACCTTGCAGACAAGGCTGTATATTATCTCGATACCGCTGATGCAGAGGTATCTGATACTGTTAAGGTCGGCAGGCTTGCTTTTGCTGATAACTCCATAAAGCAGATACCGCACAGCGTTGTATCATGTTCGGACTTGCGTGACGCTATGACCGACAGCATTTTAGATCCGCTTAAATCAGACGAAGATAACACGGAACTGTTTGACTACATTAACAACAGCGAAAACTATAAAAGCTACGTCAAGGACAAGCTTGGTTTGTTGCCTTGTTACTACGGTTTGAAAAAGAAACGTAACGGCAGGACTACAACACAATGGTATATGTTCTCGATAGCATATCAGAGTTGATTATATGGAAGATAAAGCTTATTCGCACAACGGCAAACTGTATGAAATCCTCGGTCAATATGGCGTATGCACAGTGATAGAAGATATAGCAACACAGAACGTGTTCTGCGTGACAAGAGCATACACCAAAAACACGCAGATACACTGGCAACTATCCTATCAATGCGTAAATAAAACACAGGGCATACAGTTCGCAAAGGAGGTAAATATGACACACGAACAGATAAAGAACAGGGCGCTTATTGAACGTGTTACTCACGTTATTGATGACGAAATCAATGCTCACAAGTGGGACGATTACAACTATGATTTTGATGCGGCGCTTGATAGTATGACAAAAGAATACAGCACTTTCGATATATGCACAGCGGTTGCTCTTTCAATTAATTTATCTGAATGGGACGGACGATACAGTAACACAAGCAAAGATTGGGCAAGAAACTTTCTCTATGATAATGATATTGATACGGAAATATTCAAAAATGCTCGTCTGTGTAATACACATCGTACTAAACTGAACGGATTTGCAGAGTGGCTATCCGACAAGGCTAAATCTATGAATATAGGCGAAATGCTACAAGTCAATAACAATGACGAACTTGACCTGACACAAGAGCAGAGCAGAGGACGATGAAAGGCAGGATATAACACTATGGATAATTGGAAAAAGAGTTATGTGAACGGAAAGTCGTTTCCTAAAACAAAAGACTTTGGCGGAATACTGCAATACAGGATTGCCGCAGAGTGTGGCGGCTACGTCCTCGGAGTAACAATAAAAGGTGACTGCGCCGTATGGACGGGCGAATACAAAGAGAATGGCGAACTGTGTGGCGTTTGTTGGGGACACTATTTTACAGGCGCAGACTATGGTAAAAATCCAAACGACTTGTATGCAGACGCTTTTGCTTGTTTTACGGAACTTATCGACAACTCACAGGATAAAATATATTCGCTTGTATCGTATGATATTGACTATGGCGGAACTAATGTGGAAAAAACATTTACATCAAAATATGCCGCTGTTTCGCAAGGCGAAAAAGATGTAAAGGAAAAAGAGTATTCTTCTTTTATGGTCTTGAACGAAAAAACCTATAAATTCGTACATATAGATGATAAGTTTCCGATTTCTGCACTAAAAGATACATTTGATAAGGATATTCTCCGTTTAAACGGATATTCAGACGATAACCTTGACCTGACACAAGAGCAGAGCAGAGGACGATGAAAGGAGTGATAGTATGGGAATTGACGATTATGAAAAGCTGACAAGTGATTATTCTTCCGTAGATTTTCTTTCCGACAGATTGGCTACTGGTTATCCTATACACATCAACGTTAATCGCAGAGAGGGATATGCGTACTGTGAGCCTGCAAAAACACACAGGACTGACGAGGAAAGCAAAACCGCATACGCAAATGCTTACAATGCCTGCATTGAATACGGCAGACAGCCGTGTAAAACCGCAGAGGACTTTAACAAGATAGCATATCGTTTGGCTGATACACTCGATTATGAAAAGATGGAGATAACAGAGGGACTGAACAAGGAATTGTGTTTGTTTGAGGTCTATTCCGCAAGCTATTATGATAATTACGAAGATGATGAGGAAGAAGAAAGCGACTGGGACTTTTACGATAGTAAAGAGGTCACAGACATTGACGGATTTACCACAGAATACACAATGTATGTATGTAATCTCACAGACGAAAGCAGAGAAGAATGCGGCTATCCCAAATATATTTGTATGTTCGGTGACAGGGACTTATATCCACCTGATGTGAATTATGCGGATTGGTCGGGAGATACAAAGGAAGAAGCTGATGAATGGTTTGAAAGCTATCACGGCTATGAGGAAGATTTTGAACAGGGAACAGGACTTGGACTTTGAATGAACGTGTCGCAAGACACATCTAAAAGGAAAAAGAACACAAGTTGAAAAGAACACAAGGAGGTTGTTACTATGACAAACGCATTACAGAATATGCAGAGTACACAGGCGTATGAGCAATACAAAGTATTGCCGCCGCTTGACGAGCAGAAAATCAATGCTATGCTGAAATCGGACACAGAGGTCAAACAGTTCCTTACGGAACAGCTTGAAATCGTTAAGGCTGATGAGGACTACGATTACGATAAGTCGGCTGACGGTGGTTTCATTATCGACAGCAAGGCATATCGTGAGTTCTTCGGACAGGAGTTTCTCAATGCGACTGCACAGCCACAGCATTGTGCGCTGAACACAGAGGACGTTTACAGAGAGTTATGCTGTGCGTATTATCCTGCGATTTTCAATGCAACCTATATTCACAAGGCTGACGAAAATCCCGATAATAGCGCTGACGTTCGCAAACGCAAAGAATATATCTACGGACACACACGCCGCAAGGCTCAATTTTTACAGGCTCTCGCCCTTTCTGATGATGTTAAGGACGAAAACGAGTTTTGGGAAAATTACGCTTACAACACAAGCCTTTACCGTGATAAGCTGTTCTATCAGACTATCCATACCAAAAGGGAATTGCCACAGCAGGACACTTTCGTTCTGCGGCTCACGCACTATAACGAGTGGATCAGGCATATCGTTGACGAGTTCGTTGATGCTGACTATAACTACAACGAGGATTTGACAAAGGGCGGCTTGGTACGGCTCTACAAGGACAACAGAGTTGATTGATTGACTTTTACCGCAGATTGCGGTATAATATAGAAAATCTGAACGAAAGGACTTGTTTATATGGCTACGACTACTACAAATACTCTTTTTAAAATGGTAATTGAATTAAAGGATAATGCTGTTCCTGTTAAATTTGCTGAAATAGTAGATGAGATGCTTGCCTGTTATAAAACATTTGGGGAAAAGAAAATTGAAGGAACAACTGTTGAATTCAGTTTTTCTGTTCCCAAATACTTTGGAGGTATGATGGGAACGATAATGGATATAACAGAAAGTAAACTGATGAAATATATTAATGAGTTTATATGGGTAGATTGCACTGATAACACATATGAAGATGTACTGGAAGAACTTGCAGAGGATTTGTAAATGGATAAGTACATATTCAACAAGAAACAAAAATATTTACGAACAATTAATTTTGACCTTGATACAAAAGCCTTGCAAGAACAATATCCAAAAGAGAACTGGCGTAAAGCATATGACGATATTGGCAAGTTTTTAAAGTCAAAAGGTTTCTCCCACAGACAAGGTTCAGGATATATTTCTAATGAAGAAATATCTATGTTAAAAGTAACAAGAACGTTAAATGAACTAAAAAGAGAGTTTCCGTTTTTAAACGGTTGCGTTAATAAGATAGATGTTGCAAGTATAGTCGATAAACGTTTTGATTATGCATATATCTTTGAACCTACAAATACCACATCAAAAGCAAATGAAAAAGCAGATACAGTTGAAAAAGACAATAATATGTCCGATGATAAAACTGTTGATGTTCCGCAGGATAAGCTGACAGAGCAAAACAAACAGGACAAGGCGGAGAAATCCGAAAGTGATGTTGATTGCTTGTTTAATGCTGATTGCAATGTTTATGACGAGGACGATGAACTTAACCTAACAGAGCAGAGCCAAAACAGAGGTCGCAGTTAATCTAAAAGGAAAAGAAAAGACGGAAAACACATAAATAAACAAGCAAATTAACTTATTAACATTTTGCACAAAAACGGCTGTCAAAGTTCGTTCAAAGTGCCTATTTACAGGGTTTGCGATATGTGATATAATTATAATAGAGAAAGTATTACCTACACGAAAGACAAGTCCGTGTGTCGCAAGACACAAAACATAAAGAACACAAGTCAAAGAACACAAGGGGTGAAACACTATGACAAAGAAGATAATAACGGCTTTACTGGCACTCACAATGCTGTTTATGACAGCCTGTGGTGAGGATAACAGCACAGATACAAGCAAGGCAGATACAACTACTACAACGTCTGTTACAGAGCAGACAGAGAGTAATACTGATAGTTCTGATGCAGAGGATACTACCACAACGACTACAACAACAGCAGATACAACGACTACCACATCAGATACATCATCTAAAAAAGAGGAAAAATCAACGACTACCACAAAGGCAACTACCAAAGCTACCACGACAACTACATCACAGGCAACGACAACAACAAAGCAAGCTGTGGTAACAACACAGGCTACATACAAGCCTGTGCAGACTACAAGAGCAACTACAAAGGCAACGACAAAGGCTACAACGAAAGCAACAGTTAAGACTACAAAGGCTACACAGCCTGCAAAGAACAAGTCGGCTCTTGACCTTGCATACGAAGCTGTGATACTCGGCACATCGACAAAGGCACAGCGTGACCTTATATGCAACGATCTGAACAACTACGTTATATCAAAGGGTTACAGCAAAAAGCTTGATAAGAGCCTGTATGCTCTGTCTGATGCAAACGGCAAGCCTACCGAAGATATAACACAGGCTACTGATTGGGGAAACTGTGGATATAATGTAGGCACAGACAATTCTACTTTTACAACAGCTTATTTACTAAAATCATCTTCACTTGAAACTGCAAGAGAAAACTATAAAGCAAGACTAAAAGCAAAAATTGATTATGATACATCATTTTTGACTAAAACGTATAATAAAGCATTTTCAACCTATAAGTTTAATGTTGTTATATTTAAAGATACAGGAATTGCACCACAAAGAGCAGATTTAGCCAAACAGTATAAAATACCACGTTACACAATGGTGCTTTGTTATGCAAGCTAAAATTGAATAATACTACCGTATATATTATTAAATTGAGGACTACAATTTTAAATTGCAGTCCTTTTTTTATTACCTAAAAAGATTTAAAAATGAAAACTATTTTTTTTCTTCTTTTTAGATAAAGAAAGTGAGGTAATTGATATGCACAAATATCGTCATTATGGCGTTCCTGAGCCGCCGTAAAAGGTAAAGGATATTCGCCAAATCATCTTTTAATATTCTAATGAAAGGAAAATGCTATTTATGAAAATATCAAAAATCATAAAAAGAATAGCAAGTGCTACTTTGGCTTTTGCTATCGGCGTAACTGCAATTGCAACAAACTTTTCGGGTGTTGATTTTACAGCAAATGCCGCTGATGAAAAGTTCTCGATTACAGTTTCAAAAGACAATTACGGCTTTTGGCACTATACGGGTTTCCCCGAAATAGACAGTCTTGATACAACTAAAAAGCTTTCCGCTTTTTGTTATAGTTACAGCAAACACGCTTGGTCGGGTGATACTTATACTGAAAGTGATGTTTCCTTTGGCTTAAATGTAGAATTGTATCTTGGACTTGTACAGTATTACGGTTATCCTAATGCTGATACATCAGACGCATATTTTGGTGCTACACAGTGTCTTGTATGGGAAATAATCAATGGTTATCGTACTCTTGATAACAACTTTACACGCAAGGGTGATGGTTACTATGGTCTTATCTACAATCAGACACAGAAAAACGCATATAACTATATCGTTAATAAAGTGCGTAATCATCATACAACAATGAGTTGTGCAGGACAGACTTTTACGCTTAAATTCAATCCTGCAAAGAAAAGATACGAAACGACAATAACAGATGATAATGCGGTCGGCGGTGCTTTCAATTTCGTTACCAAACTGCGCAACGAGGGCTTTACTGTTGAGCAGAAAGACAGCAAGCACTATACTGTTGCTACTACTGCGCCTATCAATTCAGCTAAATCTGTTTCGTTTAAGAAAACTATACCGTTCAGATATAAACAGACTAAAATTACCTACGTTTGCACAGGAACAGTAAACGGCAGACCTACACAGGATAATCAGATAATGGGAATGGAGAACTCCATAGACCCTGTTCAAATGAATATTTCACTTGTTACCGAAAAGACAGGAAATCTTTCATTTGATAAGAGATTTCTGAACACTGACGGTTCGGTAACTGATGAATACTATGTAAAGCAGAATGGCTTGTATTCAAAGGTCAAGTTTACACTTAAAGAGAATAAAACTGGCGAAAATGTTTATCTGAAAGGCTCAAACGGCAGTTATACATTTGTTGGACTTAATCATACCGCAGGCGTTGATTTTACAGGCTCTACTGCAACTATCAAAGTAAACTCAACAACAGGTAATTGTTCACTTACTGGTCTGCCTGTTGGTAACTACACTTTGATTGAAAATCTTGATACAACTGAAAACGTTGATTTTCTGCTTTCGCAGAACATAGCTATATCTGTTAAAGCAGGCGAAACAACTGAAAAGGTTGTGGATAATAAATCCGAAAAAGGATACTATGGCGTAAGTCTTGTAAAGCATTGGGTAGACGAGAACGGCAACGATTATAGTTCAGCTAATGCAGAAGATTACAAGAAGCTTCTTGATACATTTAAAGAAGATGCTGATGCAGATTACTCAAATGCTTTTTCAAAAACAGAAGCGCTGTTTAATTCAGTATCATTTATACCATACGTTGTTGTAAATAATACAAAGTATTATCTTAACAGAACTGGTGGAAAGCAACTGTCATCGACAAACTTTAACGGCTGGATCATAACAAATACGCTTGGTCAGGACGATAGTGTAATGATGTCTGCAAATATGGCAGGCATTTGTCCTCATAAGGAAGATGCTATTGAATTGTCTTTCGGTGAGTTTGGTCGTGGTAGTGATGCAAGTATTAATATTAGCAATGGAACTGTTAATGAATTGCCATCACTTTATGTTTACGGACTTACCAAAGATACAGGAGTTTTGCCTATTGATACAGACCACTGGCATTATTCAAAGGGTCAAATCGGTGTAAATGGCACAACTGACAGTAAAATCTACTTTGAGGAAATTGCGGCTGATAAGACCTATGCGGCTGTTCCGCAGAACGTTGATAGTCTTACTGCAACCGCAGTTGATTTCACACGTTCTGATACAGTTGATGTATATAACTACAAGAGAGTGTTCCCACTTAACGTTGTTAAGAAAGACAGCATAACAGGTGCGGCTGTACAGGGCGCAAAATATGGCTTGTATGACAAGGAAACAAATGAACTTGTCAGCGAGGAAACAACTGATGTAAACGGCTCTATCACATTTGTAAATCTTGCAGTTGATAAGACTTACTATGTTAAGGAAATTCATGCGCCTGACAATTATGTACTTGACACAAAATCTTATGATGTAAAGTTCACAGGTAGTCTTGACGGACTGGAACTGACACAGAGAGTTCTTGATGTTCAGAAACTTGAAATCAAGGAAACTCCAAAGCTTGCAGACCTTAATATCGAGAAGAAAGATGACCTTGGTAATATCGTTGCAAACGTTACATTCAATGTAGAAACAAATCAGAACATTGTTTATAACAACAAGTCTTACAACAAGGGTGCTGTTGTCACAACTCTTACAACTGACGAGAACGGCAAGGCAAATGTCAAGGGATTGCCACTTGGTGAGTACACAGTAAAGGAAACAGGCAAGTACAATCCTTACGTTGTTTCTAACGAGGAACAAACAGTTACATTCAACGGCGCAGACGTAGCCGCTACTGTACAGTATGTTTCTAAAACTCTTGAATTCACGAACTACATTCAGAAAGGCAAGCTGACAATCAAAAAGGTTGCAACCTTTGACAACAACAAAACTCTTGCAGGCGCAGAGTTCACTGTAACTGCGGCAGAGGACTTTGTTGTGAACGGACACAAACTACACAGCAAAGGTGATGTAATTGCAACTCTTGTAACTGATGATAAGGGTATTGCAACTAACTACAAAGAGGTCGATGTAACAGTTGAGGAAATCCCGATGTATGTCAATGCAAAATATACTGTTACTGAAACAAAAGCACCTGACGGATATGAACTTAACGGAACACCAAAAACATTTACTATGAAATGGGACGATACTCCTGAACTGCGCTACGTTTCAACAACACAAGTCTTTGATAATGATGAAACAAAAGGCTCGATAAACGTTCAGAAACGTACAGAGGGTGATTTGAACATTCAGGGTATCAAGTTTACGCTTACTGGTACATCTGCACAGGGCAATACCATTACAAGAACTGCGGAAACAGATGAAAATGGTAACGCTCTCTTTGAGAAAATCCCTGTCGGTTCAACATATATTATTACAGAGGACGGGGACACAGTACCGACTGCATATCTCGTTGCTGAAAGCAAGGATAACGTTAAGGTTGAATATGCAAAGACAACTAATGTTGAGTTCTATAACGAAGAAAAGAAAGGCTCGATAAACGTTCAGAAACGCACAAAGGGTGATCTGAACATAAGCGGAATTACCTTTACTCTTAAAGGCACAAGTGATAGTGGTCGTGAGATAACTATTTCTGCTAATACAGACGATAAGGGTGTTGCTACATTTGAGAAAATTCCTATCGGCGTTTACACAATCTACGAAAGCGACAACGTTCCTGCCGCTTATCTTGTAGCAGAGCCGCAAAAAGACGTTAAGGTTGAATATGCAAAGACAACTAACGTTGAGTTCACTAACGAAGAAAAGACTGGTGCTATCGAATTGCAGAAACGCACAGAGGGCAATCTGAACATCAGCGGCATTAACTTTACTCTCAAAGGTACGGCTGATACTGGTGAATACGTTGAAATCACAGCTACAACTGACGAGAACGGCGTTGCAAAGTTCGATAAAATCCCTGTCGGCTCGGCATACGAAATCGTTGAGGACGGTGATACCGTTCCGACAGCATATCTTGTTGCTGAAAGCAAGAAAGATGTTAAGGTTGAGTATGCAAAGACAACTAACGTTGAAATCTATAATCAGCACAAGACAGGCTCGATTAAAATTCAGAAATCCACAAGTGATAATTCTGATAAGATAAGCAACATCAAGTTCGTTCT
>Ga0256405_10003214_pt1 | contig 34550 bp, 30 predicted proteins | sample RumenRJG_02DNA_FD_189096 | JGI IMG/M metagenome (GOLD analysis project Ga0256405, IMG submission 189096) | Bovine rumen microbial communities from Lethbridge, Alberta, Canada - RJG_02 | ecosystem: Host-associated > Mammals > Digestive system > Stomach > Rumen | place: Canada: Alberta...
TCCCTGGCCACGGCCAGGAACACCTTCAATCTGGAATCTTCTATCATAAGAGTTTCTTATATTACTGCAAAGATATAAGAAATTATTGTATTTCGGTAAAATTATATCGAATTTTCTTGCAGGAATAATATTATTGACTTAGATTTGCACTATGATCATAGTGAACATAGACGTGATGCTCGCCAAGAGGAAGATGTCCTCGGGCGAACTTGCTGAAAAGATAGGGATAACTCCCGCCAACCTGTCCATCCTCAAGACAGGCAAGGCGAAGGCGATCAGGTTCTCCACCCTGGAATCAATCTGCAAGGCTCTGGACTGCCAGCCAGGAGATATTCTCGAATACAATGGATAACAACCAAAATCATTTATTATTAAAAGTATGAAAAGACTGATCATGTTTATCGCAGCGCTGGCCCTTTCGGCATCCGCCTTCCTCGCCAGCGCACAGATGCCTCAGCTGCCGAACGACCCTGCAGTCCGCAAGGGCACCCTCGACAACGGGCTCACCTATTACATCAGGCACAATGACAAGCCGGCCAACAGGGCTGAGTTCTACCTCGCCACCAACGTCGGTGCAATACAGGAAACCCCAGACCAGGACGGTCTTGCCCACTTCCTCGAGCACATGTGCTTCAACGGAACCAAGAACTTCCCTGGCAAGGCCCTGCTGGAATGGCTCCAGAGCATCGGTGCTTCCTTCGGAGGCAACGTCAACGCAGCTACCGGTATCGACCAGACCCAGTATATGCTCAACAACATTCCGCTTGTCAGGCCGACAGTTGTCGACTCCTGCCTGCTCATCCTTCACGACTATTCACACTTCGTGACAAACGACCCTGTCGAGATCGACAAGGAGCGTCCTGTCATCATCGAGGAAAGGCGCAGCCGCAGGAACGCACAGTGGAGGTCGTTCGAGAAATCCCTCCCTTACCTCTACGGCGACACCAAGTATTCCACCTGCACCCTCATCGGAAGCCAGGAGAACCTCGAGAGCTTCAAGCCTGAAAGCCTCGTGAACTTCTACCGCACCTGGTACCGCCCTGACATGCAGGCTGTCGTGGTAGTCGGAGACATCAACGTGGACGAAGTCGAGGCAAAGATCAAGAGCATCTGGGCCGACATCCCTAAGGCTGAGAATCCTAAGCAGAAGGACAAGATCAGCATCGGAGAGTTCACCGAGCCACGCGTCGGAGTCCTGACCGACCCGGAAACCACCTCCCCTACCATCGAGCTTTACTGGATCAACGACGCCCGTGACGAAGCCCTCAACAGCACCGCAACAGGATTCTCCGTCGACTTCATCGAGAACCTCATCGGCAACATCATGTACGAGCGCTTCAATGACATCACTTCCAAGGCTGACTCTCCATTCCTGAGAGGCTCGTTCTCTTATGGGAAACTCAACGATGCAATGGAAGCCACAGTAGGAAGCGTCACCCTCAAGGAGGACAACATCGAAGGAGGATTCAAGTCATTCCTTACCGAACTCGAGAAACTGAAGAGATTCGGCTTCTCCGAGGGCGAAGTGACCAGGGCAAAGGACAATCTCCTTTCCTACTTCGAGAAGGCTGCCAACGAGGCTGAGACCAGGAAGAACCCTGAGTTCGTCCACCCTCTCGTGAACAACTTCTTCGACAACGATGCATATATGGAGCCTAGCCAGGAATATGAGCTCGCAAAGGCCTTCGCCGGGCAGATCAACGCCCAGCTCCTTAACCAGATGGCAAGCGAACTCATCCCTGAGAACAACCTCGTGGTAATCTACAGCGGACCACAGAAGGAAGGCATCGCCACCCCTACCGAGAGCCGTCTCCTCGCCCTGATGGAAGAAGTCAAGGCTGCTGAAATCGAAGCTCCGGCCGAGGAAACCGCTTCCGAGCCTCTGATGGACCCTTCCAAGCTCAAGGGTGCCAAGGTCAAGAAGACCGCATCCACGATCTACGACGCCACCCAGTGGACTCTCAAGAACGGAGTCAAGGTGGTCGTCCTCCCTACCGACTACAAGAAGGACCAGATCCTCTTCAACCTCTTCAAGGCTGGCGGACAGAGCCTCATCAATGACGAGGACATCGTTTCATTCGACAACAGCGTTTACAACATGTTCGAATATGTGCAGGGTGTATCCAAGTTCAAGGGTACCGAACTCAGCAAGATGCTCGCCGGTAAGAACGTTTCCGTCAGCTCCTACATCGACAACCTCTACAGCGGCATCACCGGAAGGTCGACCGTCAAGGATCTCGAGACCGCGCTGCAGCTTCTCTATCTCGAATACACTGACCCTCGTTTCGACCAGGAAGAGTGGGACAATGCAATTTCCCAGCTCAAATCCCTGTTGCCGAACATGGAGAATACCCCTAACTACGCTCTCCAGAAAGAGATCACCAAGGCAGTCTATGAGGACAGCCCGAGGAATGAAATCGTTTCTATGGAGAAGCTCGGCAAGGTAAGCCTGGCAGCCGTGGAAAAGAATTACAAGAAGCTGTTCGCCGATGCAAAGGACGCCGTCATGGTGATTACCGGCGACATCAACCTCGAGACTCTCAAGCCTCTGGTAGAGAAGTATGTCGGCTCGCTCCCTAAGGGCAAGAAGGCCACCCAGTGGAAGAACGTCGGTCCTTTCTTCAAGAAGGGAGAGAACGTCGATGTCTTCAGCAGCGTAATGGAGACTCCTCTGTGCACCGTACTCGGCGTATATACCGACTACTCCCCGTTCTCCGTTGCTAAACTCGTGAACGCCAAGGCTGTAAGCTATGTACTTGACCAGATCTACGTGGATACCCTCCGCGAAGACGAGGGCGGCACCTACGGTGCATCAACGGCAGCTGACGTCCAGAAGGATCCGGAAGAGAAGACGATGCTCCAGGTAGCATTCCAGTGCAATCCTGCAATGGTCGAGAATCTCCGCGTCATCTGCAGGGACGAGTTCCGCAAACTTGCCGAGAACGGCCCTACCGACGAGCAGTTCAACCGTACCATCGAGAACTTCAAGAAGAACATCCCAGAGAGCAGGATCAGCAACCAGTACTGGATGTCCAACATCATCAAGTTCTTCAAGAACGGCTACGACTACGATGCCGAATATGAGGCAGCCGTCGCTAACCTAACCAAGGAAAGCATCCGCGAGGCAGCCGGCAGGCTCTACCACTCCGGCAACTACACCGAAGTCGTCCAGAACCCACAGGAGAAGTAATTACCTAGTACAATATTTCCCAATAAGGGTGACCAGAAGTCAAATCGACTCGAGGTCACCCTTTTTGAATATATATAATTAATTCTTGGTTGTGTCACGATTTGGCACAATGTAAGTGTAATTTTGTACTTTGAGGAAGATCAAGATTATTCATATGTATAGAAAAGACACAGCTATTCCCTCCCACGATAGGAGGACGAAAGAGGAAAACACCGGAACTGTCCGTGTAAAGATTTCACGTTGGCCCGATAATAACAATCCCGGGGGCAATGGATTTGATTTCTATCTCAACATCATTCCAGCCACAATGACATATAACGCAGCAGCTGAGAGTGTTGAAAACTCAACTGGAAGAAGGCTGGTTACTCCCGTAGACATCCCTTCAGAAGCTCTTGAGTGTATGGTACGTCTTGCTCAGAACGATGATTTTATGTCAATCAAGAATGCCGACATCTTCCCTGATAAGGATAGGCTTGGTGGTAACGAAGTCAGAATCACGGTGCGTTCAGATATCGGCACCCTATCACTGGATAGCAACTTGCTTGATGACACCCTTCTGAAAGGTTGGCTTCCCACTACGAAGATGAATTTCCATACTCCCTTCTCTCAGTTTGCCGACACGGCTTTCAAAGCCTTCGGCATCGATCCTTATGAAGGCACTGTAATCCTTGTGGATTAGAAACTATGCCTGACTATTTTCAGAAAGCCTTAAACGTCGCATTTTACGCAAATAAGCGCTACCTCGTCAGCGAAGTGCTACCGAGAGAAACCCTCTGCGCCATAACTTAGCTATGAGTATGCGCGGGGGAAGATGTTTTGATTTATTTTTCAGCTAAATAAATGTCCTAATTCTTCAACTAAAGACAGAATTAAATTGTTAAATTTGTAGGTAAAGGAACAGCATCATTAATAGCATAATGGAGTCACCAAACAAAGAGAATACTCTTTATCTACCAATAAAGCAAACATTTTTTGACCAAATTATTGAAGGGACGAAAAGGATAGAGTATAGGGAAGTCAAGGAAGGTACCACAGCCAATAAGTATCTGATCAAAGATCCGGTAACGAAATACAAGCTGAATCCGGCTGTAGTCAAGGACTTCTCTAGAGAATACTATGTCGATGACATCGTAGATGGCAAATTTCCGTTCCTCCCCCGTCAGTACAGGTATCTAGCCCTTGCCGTGGGTTATGCCAAGCTACGCGACACAGCTATCGTCGAAGTTGTAGATTATTCTTTCCATCCAGAAAGAATCAGAGAGGACGCTGATGGAATAGCAAGATTTGCTTTCTGGGTAGAGGAATTCCATCTAGGGAGAGTCATTGAGGTGCACAGAAAAAACGAGGTACACCTTTCTCAGAGGCCAAGCAATGTGTTTCCTGATGCATCCCTGTCTATTTTTGACAATAAAAATGCTAAAGTCGTCGATAGCCTTAGATATACAATCGGAGAAGGAAGCAAAATCAGCATTGCTGCTGCTTGTTTCTCTATCTTCGCCTTCAATGAATTGAAAGAGCAACTCCAAGATATAGAGGAGCTTCGATTCATTTTTACTGCTCCTTCCTTTATTCAAGAACAGGAGGCGAAACAACGTCGAGAGTTCTACATTCCAAGACTTAACAGAGAAAGATCGTTATACGGATCCGAATTTGAAGTACGTTTGAGAAACCAACTCACCCAAAAAGCAATTGCCATCGAGTGTGCAAAATGGGTCAAGGAGAAAGTCAGGTTCAAGTCAAACATGACGACCCAGCAGATGCAAGGCTTTATAGCAATTACCAATCAAACCGAAACATTAACATATACCCCGTTTAACGAGTTCACAACTACCGGTTTGGGGTGCGAAAGAGGTAATAGTCTTTTCTCTTTCGTACAAATAATTGAAGGTGAGAGTGCCAAACAGTTCCTTCGTGTTTTCGATGAATTATGGGCTAATGACCAGTTATTCTCGGATGTCACCGAGGAAATCATCGACCACATTTCTAACATATACCGCGAAAACTCCCCGGAATTCATCTATTTCGTCACCCTTTACAATATCTTCAATGAGTTCCTGCAGGACGTTTCCGAAGATGTCCTACCCAATGAAGCTACAGGCTTTAAGGATAGCCAAATATGGAATAAGCTCTATGATTTTCAGAAAGACGCTGCACTGGCAATCATCAGCAAGCTTGAGAAATACAACGGATGTATCTTGGCCGACAGCGTAGGTCTTGGAAAGACCTTCACTGCCCTATCCGTCATCAAATACTACGAGACCCGCAACAAGTCGGTCTTGGTCCTCTGTCCCAAGAAGCTCTGCGATAACTGGATGACATATCGAAGCAATTACACTACCAATCCTATCGCTAAAGATCGACTCTCTTATGATGTTCTCTTTCATTCGGATTTGTCTCGAAGCAGAGGCTATTCCAATGGCATCGATCTTGACAAAGTCAACTGGGGCAACTACGACTTGGTGGTAATCGACGAGTCACATAACTTTAGGAACGGTGGGAAGATTACACGTAATGATGAAGACGAAGACCCTAGGGAGAACCGCTACATGCGTTTGATGAATAAGGTCATTAAGTCAGGTGTCAAGACCAAGGTACTGATGCTTTCAGCCACCCCGGTAAACAACAGGTTCAATGACCTTAAGAACCAACTCCAACTAGCTTATGAGGGTGATGTTCAAAGGATGGATAATCTCCTGAATACCGATGCTTCATTGGATGATATTTTCCGTCAAGCGCAGCTCGCTTATAATAATTGGTCGAAGCTTCCTAGCGAGAAACGTACCACGAAATGCCTCCTTGGAATGCTAAGTTTCGATTTTTTCGAAGTGCTTGACAGCGTGACGATTGCCCGTAGCCGAAAGCATATCGAGGCTTACTACGACACTTCCGCCATAGGTAAATTCCCGACTCGGTTAGCTCCTATTTCCAGACGGCCACCATTAACAAATCTGGAGAATACAATAAACTATAACGAAATATTCGCTCAGCTTCAGCTGCTCAATCTTTATATCTACACTCCTTCCGCTTTTATCCTACCAAGCAAGCTGAGCAAATATATAGATCCCGAAATGGCAGAGGGCCTGACCTCTATCGGTCGGGAAATGGGGATTCGCCGATTGATGTGCATCCTCATGCTTAAGCGTCTGGAAAGTTCTGTAAACTCATTCCGCTTGACACTGAAGCGTGTGATGGATTTGATTCAAAAGACCATCGAGCAAATAGACCAGCACGATCAGTTCATTGAAACTGAAGAGGTCAGCGGATACGACTTTGATATTGAGGATGGAGACAATGTTGCTTTCATCGGCACAAAGAAGGGCAAGGTCCTATTGGATGATATGGACACAGCATCCTGGAGGCAATACCTAGCCAAAGACTTGGATACGCTAGGGTTGACCAAACTGATGCTGGACGACATCACTCCTGAACACGATAGCAAGCTGCAACAACTCTTTGAGGACCTCCGAAATAAGTTCGCCCATCCCATCAATGGTGACAACAAGAAAGTCATCATTTTCACCGCATTCTCCGACACGGCTGTCTATCTTTACGATAATCTGGCGGGCCCCATCAAGGAAAAATACGGAATGGACACTGCACTTGTCACCGGTGACGTGGAGGCCCGCAGCACACTCAAACTCCGGGAGAAACTGGACTTCAATAAGGTATTGACGTTATTCTCGCCGGTTTCCAAGGAGAAAGATTCAGTCTATCCCAACATCAACGAAGAAATTGAGGTTCTCATCGCAACTGACTGTATCTCCGAAGGCCAGAACCTGCAGGACTGCGACTACCTCATCAATTACGACATTCATTGGAATCCGGTTCGCATTATCCAGCGCTTCGGCCGTATCGACCGTATCGGTTCCAAGAACGATGTCATCCAGCTGGTCAACTACTGGCCGGACATGACGCTTGACGAATACATAGACCTGAAGGGCCGTGTTGAGGCTCGAATGAAAGTCTCCGTGCTCACCTCAACCGGTGACGACAACCCCATCTCTCCTGAAGAGAAAGGCGATCTGGAGTACCGCAAGGCCCAGCTGAAGAAACTGCAAGAGGAAGTGGTGGACATCGAGGAGATGAACAATGGCGTATCCATCATGGACCTTGGCCTCAACGAGTTCCGCCTGGATCTGCTGGAGTACATGAAGACCCACAGCGATGTCGAGCATACCCCTTTCGGACTTCATGCCGTCGTCGGGGCCAACGAGTTCACGGAGCCCGGTGTCATCTATGTGCTTAAGAACCGCAATACCGGCGTCAACATCGACAAGAAAAACCGCCTGCATCCATTCTATCTGGTCTATCTCCGGAACGATGGATCCGTCGTAGTGAATCACCTGTCCCCTAAGGAGTTGCTGGATAAGTTCCGCAGCCTCTGCAAGGGCAAGAACCAACCTATCCCCACCCTCACGAAAAAGTTTAATCACGAGACCCGGGACGGGTTCAAGATGAATACTTATTCCAAGCTGCTGGGCAATGCCATCAGCAGCATAATCAATGTGAAAGAGGAGAGCGACCTGGATTCGTTCTTAGAAGGCGTACAGGGGGCCTTGTTCACGAAAGAAATCACTGGCCTCGATGACTTCGAGCTTATCTGTTTCCTCGTAATCAAATAATTATGAATGACCAAAAAAGGAATAGAATTGAGCAGGCTCTTCAATTATCGGAGGACCTTAGGAAAGCTATCAACCTATTAGATGGATTTGAAGAGTCCTATGTCAGAAAGAATCTAGACATCTGCATAGCTTCTTGTGAAAGCATTTGTAGTATTCTCAAAAAAATCATTTCCGACGAGGTAAGCTCCCATGAGAACGTTCCAATTAATCTTCATTCGGCAGATAACACATACAATATGCGCTACGCAGTCAGAAGGCTTAATGATGCTTTAACAGACTACACATCTTTGCTAACAGGGCTTAAGTCATTCATTGATAAATGTGGTGAAACCTATTGGTCTGAACGTGCTGACGCTACAATTGATTTTGAAGTGACAGCTGAGTTTAATGAGAAATCATTAAAAAGAGCTTTGTGATATGCTTGGACTGCCTAAATCTACCGAACTTTCACAACCCCTTCCGAAGACGCGCATCTTCGCGAAGTTTGATTTGCGCTCCTCCCAGAAGGACCGCTTCGATGAGGACATCTCACGCATGTCCATAGTGAATGTGATTTCTCCCAGGACGATTCCCGCCCTGCCGGTCGGTGAGAATGTGGAGTCCATCTATGTGCTGGATGTGCTGCTTAAGAACCAGGACTATGACTCCAGGAATATTCAGCTGCTATCCAAGTTGATTCCGCAAAAGATGCTGTTCCTGCTGAGGTTTGAGGACAAAGTTCAGCTGGCTATCTTCCATACGAAGCTGCTCACGGGCGAATGGGGGCCGGAGCCGGAGATTATCCTTGCCGGTCTGGATCTGGATGCCGTTTGGGAAGGGATTGTGAAGATGGTGGGCACCATTGAGGTGGAGGAAGGAAATACGCTGGAAGAGCAGATTCACTATGATGAGGAGCGGGCAAAGCTACTCAAAAGGATTGAGGATCTGGAGGTGAAGTCGAGGGCCGAGAAACAGACTCGCCGGCGACTGGAGATGTTTGAGGAATTACAAGAATTGAAACGACAATATGGAGAGAGTTAAACTAAATAACAATAAACGAAATATACTCAATCTATTAGCAGAGTTCAAGTATCCTGCTCCTGTCCCGGACGATGATATAAAGGACTTCCTAGAACTGGAGGATATTGGATTTGTTTCGCATCTCAAGTTAGACCAGGGTTCGTTAAACAAATTATACGGGCCACAAATTACAGATGCAGGGAGGCGTTATCTAACAGAAAACCCCAAATTAATGAATCCAAAATGCAAGGTTGATTGGAAATGGTTGGTTGGAACAATAGTGACGGGGCTAGGAATTATCGCCACAGTCTGGGCGGCACTTAGATAAAATGTTTTTTATATGGATAAGATGAAAATGCGGACTCCGGATATCACGGAGAGCAACATTGAGATAATTGGGCAGATGTTCCCGAACTGTCTAACAGAAAGCATTAGAGAGGATGGAAAGGTCGAAAAGGCTATCGACTTCGACCAACTCCGCCAGGAACTGTCCAAGGAGATCGTCGAGGGACCACAGGAGAGGTATCAGTTCACTTGGCCGGACAAGAAGAAAGCCATTCGTCTTGCAAATGCCCCCACTACACTGACGCTCCGTCCTTGCCGTGAAGAAAGTGTTGATTTTGATAACACCCAGAATCTTTACATTGAAGGCGATAATCTCGAGGTGCTTAAAGTTCTTCGCGAGACATACCTCGGCAAGGTGAAAATGATTTACATCGACCCTCCGTATAACACCGGTAATGATTTTGTGTATGAAGATGATTTCAGCCAAGCCGCCAGCGAATATGTCGGCAATTCTGGACAGACTGATAATTTCGGGAATCGCCTAGTTCAAAACACAGAGAACAATGGTCGTTTTCATACAGATTGGCTTAATATGATTTATCCAAGGCTAAAAACGGCCAAAGACCTATTAACCACAGATGGGATTATCATAATCTCAATAGATGATAATGAGCAAGTTAATTTGAGGAAGGTTTGCGATGAGATATTTAGCCCTAATAACTTTATTGCTTGTATCGCATGGCGTAGAACAGACAATCAACCTAATATAGGAAATCTCGCAAGAGTAAAAGAATACTTATTGATATACTCAAAAACGGCAAATTGTAAGTTGGGGCGTCTCCCGTTAACAGAAAAAGCAAAAGCAGAGTACCGCTATTCTGATGAAAAAGGACTCTTTAGACGTGCTATCTTGTTGGATAAAACAAGAGGCCGTAGAAAATATTCAGTAACCACAAAACTTGGCACTGTGTTAAATGGCCCGTGGATGGTTCCTGAGGAAGTATTCAAAGAGATGAATCAAAAAGGGGAAATCTACTGGACTGAGAGTGGGGATGGACAACCATATGGAAAAATATATCTATCTGAGTCAAAAGGACAAATTGCCAATGATTTCTGGGGTATAGAGTATGGCACAAATCAAAGAGCTAGTCTTGAGGTTGAGAGTTTATTCGGAGCCAGGTATTTTGATTTTCCTAAACCCGTTAGCCTATTGTCCAACTTATTATTATTAGGTACGTCAGGTGATTCTATTGTATTAGATTTTTTCTCTGGCTCTGGTACTACTGCCCATGCAGTAATGAAAGTCAATGCAGAAGATGGCGGGAATCGCAAATATATTATGGTTCAGTTACCTGAAGCATCTGACCCCAAATCAGATGCTTTTAAGAAGGGGTACAAGAATATTTGCGAAATAGGGAAAGAGCGAATACGTCGTGCTGGAAGAAGAATTCTTGATGAAAAGAACGCACAATCGTCAAAAGATGGGCTATTTGCTGAAGCTGAAGAGAATAAACCGAAACTCGACATCGGCTTCCGCGTGCTGAAGCTCGACTCCAGCAATATGGAGGACGTTTATTACAAACCCGAGGATTCATCAGAGTCCACACTCTTTGAGGACAATGTCAAGCCGGACCGTTCTGGTGAAGACCTGCTCTTCCAGGTAATGCTGGAGTGCAACCTGCCGCTATCCGCCAAGATTCAGACTGAGAAGATTGCTAGCAAGGAGGTCTTTTCCGTTAATAACGGTTACCTGATTGCCTGCTTCGATGAGGAAGTAAATGAGGAAGTTATTACGGCCGTAGCCAAACGCAAGCCCTATTACTTCATCATGCGGGATAAGTCCCTTTCCTCCGACAACGTTGCAGATAACTTCGAACAGATCTTCCAGGCATACTCCAAAGAAACCATCCGTAGAATCCTTTAATAGTTCAATACTATGTCAATGAATAAATATCCGCGAGGTTCAGAATGGCGCAAATGGGACTTGCATATTCATACGCCGGGAACGGCTAAAAATGACCATTTTGGTAATGGTGAAGATGTCTGGGAAAAGTACATTACCAAATTAGAGTCTAATGCTGATATTGCGGTTCTAGGTATAACTGACTATTTCTCTATTGACAATTATTTGTACTTAAAGAAAAAACAAGAAGAGGGACGATTAGCAAATATAACCCTTATTCCAAATATTGAGTTAAGAATCTTGCCTGTAACTCAAAAAGATACTCCGATTAATATTCATGTGCTTTTTGACCCAAATTTGCCGAAAGATACTATTGAAAGAGAGTTCTTCCAATGTTTAAAGTTCAAATATTTGGATAATGAGTATTCTTGTTTAAAACGAGATCTAATTGCATTGGGCAGAGCATACAAGCATAATGAAGATTTGGAAGAAGAATGCGCAAAAAAAGAAGGCATATCTCAGTTCAATGTAAGTTACGCTGATTTGAATAGTATCATCAAAAAACCGAGTTTGCATGATCACGTTATATTGGCTGTATCAAATAGCAATAGGGATGGAAATAGTGGGATTCAGCATTCTTCATTAGCTGCGACAAGACAGGAGATATATAGGATGTCTCATATCATCTTTTCGGCTAATGATAAAGATGTCCGGTTTTTTTTAGGAAAAGGAGTAGATGATGAGAATACGATAAAGCAACATTACGGATCTCTAAAACCATGTGTAATAGGTAGTGATGCTCATTCCTTAAATGAAGTTAATGTTTTCCCAAATAATAAGTGTACATGGATAAAAGCAGACCCGACGTTTGAGGGTTTGAAACAAGTGATGTATGAGCCAGAAGAGCGGGTTCGCATACAAACAACTATTCCTGATGATAAAAATATTTATCAGATTCTGGATAAAGTTGTATTAAACGAAGAAGGCTTTTGGAATGGCACGATTTGCTTTAACTCTAATCTAAACACTATTATTGGTGGTAGATCAACAGGGAAATCCAACTTATTAAAAGCAATTGCAGCTGTTCATAATCATCCTGGAGTAGAAGGCGACGATTTCATAATGAAACATCTCGGAGGCGTTTCTATACAATGGAAAGATGGGACTGATCAAATAGGTAGAGAGATTGAATATTTCAAACAAAGCCATATACACGATATAGCTTCAAAAGCTAATAAAACAAGTGAACTAGTTGAAAGTATTATTCGAAATAGAGACAAGTCAGGTGTCGTAAATATGTACTATGCCCATCTGAATGATGTTTCAAAAAAAATAACAGAACAAATGTTCTCATTGTTCCAAACATCGAAGGAATTGAGCGAAAAAAGAAAAGAATTAACTGCACTAGGAAAAAAGGATGGCGTTGTACAGCAGATAACCATTTTGAAGACTAAAGTCAATGAGTTGCAAAAATTAAGTAAGTTTACTTTAGAACAGCAAGCAGTATTTGATGCTGACGTGCAAAAAATCAAGGCTTTGAATCTGGAGATGGAAAAAGCGGATAATGATTTGAAGATTTTAGAAAAATTATTGATTGTAACTCCATTTGATTTTTCATTTGAAAAACAATGGCAAATGGACAAATTGTCTTTTAAACTCAATCAATATGATTTGTTGCGCGAGTATAAGAATTTAAAGATCAAAACAGAGCAAGAGTTTATAGCATTAGTAAGAAAATATCAACTAGAAACAATTCATGCAAAAAATGATATTCAAGAACAATGTCGCGTAATCAAAGAATCTGAGACATTCAAGAATGGCATTAAATTCATTGAAGGTAATAAAGAGTTAAAGGATATAAGCGATAGAATAACGGCAGAGGAAAAGAAACTTGCTCTAATAGAACAGTTGGAAGCCACAATTGAAAAAATAAGGACAGATTGCAATACTCTGTTCGCGTCAATAATTGATATACATTGCTCGATCAAAGAAAAAGCAGAGGATGTTGAAAAACAACTTAACATTAGTTATGATGGTTTGTCAATAACTGTAAAATTAGAACATCATCGTGATGCACTCCAGAGTTTTCTTGAAGATAGATTAAATCTAAGAGGTAATGAACGTCAAGATTATTGTATTAAAATTGTACGTAATTATGATAGCGACAACAGAACTTATGCCAAGGATTTTCTATACAAATTAATAAAGGGGGAGTTGCAATTAAAGAATGGATATGAAGCGTTAAATGTAGCGACGGAATTTTTTGCTAAGAGTTGGTATGGTATTGGGTTTGAACTATGCTATCAAGGTGATTCGTTTAAACAAATGTCCGAAGGAAAGCAAGCCTTTGTGATTCTTAAATTATTATTAGATTTTAGCGAAAAGAAGTGCCCAATATTAATAGATCAACCGGAGGACAGTCTTGACAACAGAGCAATATATAAAGACTTGGTTTCCTACATTAAGAGAAAAAAGAGGGAACGACAAATAATCCTCATTACTCATAATTCAAATGTTGTAGTTAGTGCTGATGCAGAAAATGTCATTGTCGCTAATCAAGAAGGTTCTGACAGCCATAATAGAGATGGTTTGCGTTTCCAATATGTTAATGGTGCTTTAGAAGAAACTCACGCCAAAGATAATGATGAACCATCTGTATTATACTCTCAGGGAATCCGTGAGCATGTTTGTGAGATTTTAGAAGGTGGAGTTGAAGCATTTAAGATAAGAGAGCAAAAATATGGTATATAATAATGACATTTATTATCAAAACATATCAATACCAATCCGCTGCGATAGAATACACCATGGCGGCGCTATCATTTTAGTATCCTTACCCTATGAAGACGATAGAAGAATATAGAACGATGCCGGAAGGCCAGACCTTTGACCGGAAAAGCGCCAGGATAGAGCCTAAAGCGCTGGCTGTCATTATGGTGGCCATGGCCAATGCGGATGGGGGCACGATTGTTTTGGGGATTGAAGATGATGGTTCCGTATCGGGCATTGACGGGATAGAGAAACACATCAATGACCTGCTGCGCGTTCCCTTTGACTACTGCGTCCCATCTGTAAACGTACGCCCTGAGCGGTTAGCATGCAAGGATTCTGCGGGAAACGACAATCATATCTTGATTCTTGAGGTCGAGCAAAGCTCCGCTATGCATGCCACAACTGCCGATGAGGCATATTACCGCGTTGGAGATAAATCAAAACGGCTTTCCTTTGACGACCGTATGCAGATTATGCTGGCCAAAGGGGTGCAATACTATGAGGATTACCCTGTTGCAAGGGCTACGGTTGAGGACTTGGACCTGGACTTTGTTTCCAGTTACTGCAAGAGGATTGGTTATAAGAAGGATGCGCTTACTTTTCTTCGTACCAACGGAGATTATATCCTGACCAAGGATGGCAAGGAACAGATCAGCGGCGCTGCCATACTTTTGTTCGGAAAAGACCCACAGCGCTTTTTCCAACGGGCACATATCCGTTTCATCCGGTATGAGGGGACAGTGGAAAAGGTTGGCAGGGAAATGAATGTTATTAAGGATGTTACCTTCAAGGGCCGAATCCTGGATATGACTCAATCTGCCATTGCTTTTGTAAAAACGCAGATTAAAGAAAGAACTTATCTTGGTCAGGACGCACGTTTCGTGACGGAGCCGGAGTATCCCGAATTCTGCTGGACGGAACTGATTGTCAATGCAGTTGCCCATCGCGACTATTCCATCCTCGGAACGGATATCCAGATCAAGTTGTTCGACGACCACTACACGGTGGAGAGCCCCGGTATTCTGCCCGGCAGGGTACGGCTCAATAATATGCGGACAACACACTTCTCCCGCAATCCCAAGATTGCCGCATTTATGAAAGAATATGAATTCATCCGTGAGTTTGGTGAAGGGGTTGACCGTATGTATAGGGAGTTGGAGGAGGGAGGCTGGCCGAATCCTGTTTTCAAGCAAGACGATTTTATGCTGCGGGCATCTTTAGTTGCTAATCAATCTGGATCAGAAACTTCACCAGATGTTCCAAATGATCCAAATCCGATCCAAATGCATTTGACTGGTCAAATTCTGTCAATAATCGAGTCGAATCCTTCGATTTCTAGAAGGGAACTCGCTGAGCGTCTTGGAATTAGCGAACGGAGAACCCGCGATATCCTTAAAGAAATGCAAGATACCGGAAGACTGAAACGCGTAGGCTCGACGCGTGGTATTTGGATCATCGTGAAATAATCGGCCGGTTAATATGAGATTCAACTTCAAAATACAGCAGTACCAGACGGATGCCGTTGAGAGTACCGTGGACATCTTCGCTGGGCAGCCATCACGGGATGGCTTCCAGTACCGACGCGATCTGGGTAAAGAAGCGGCAGGAATGCTGCTCACGGAGGCGGATTACGCAGGTTACCGCAATGCAGACATAGAACTCACCGACCAGCAGCTGCTTGCCAATGTACGTGGCATGCAGCGCATCTGGAGCATTCCTGAATCCAAGAACCTGTCGCACGACCTGGGCCGTCTGGGGCTGGACATCGAAATGGAGACCGGTACAGGTAAGACGTATGTCTATATCAAAACGATGTTCGAGCTCAACAAGCGCTACGGCTGGTCCAAGTTCATTGTAGTGGTCCCGTCCATTGCTATCCGTGAAGGCGTGCATAAATCCTTCACGATGCTGGAGGACCACTTTATGGAATACTACGGCAAAAAAGCTCGTTTCTTTATCTACAATTCTTCCAACCTGCAGCAGCTGGATTCCTTCTCGTCTGATGCCGGCATCAATGTAATGATCATCAACACGCAGGCCTTTGCTACGGATATGAAGGAAGGTGCCACCCGTGGCGCCAGCCGCATCATCTACACGGAGCGCGATGACTTCGGCTCCCGTAAGCCCATAGATGTCATTGCAGCTAACCGGCCCATCATCATCATGGATGAGCCCCAGAAGATGGAAGGAGATGCCACACAGCGCGCTCTGCAGCGTTTCAAGCCGCTCTTTGTCCTATACTACTCCGCAACCCATAAGACCTCACATAACTGCATCTATGCCCTCGACGCGCTGGATGCTTACAAACAGAAACTGGTCAAGAAAATCCAGGTCAAGGGCTTTGAAGTGAAGAATCTCAAGGGCACCAGTTCTTACCTATACCTGGATGATATCCTTCTTTCCAAGACGCAGCCACCGGTGGTCCGCATCGAACTGGAAGTGCAGGGAAAGACTGGCATTCGCCGCGAAAGGCACAAGCTAGGTTTCGGCGACTCGCTCTTTGATGAGTCCCAGGGCTTGGCGCAATATGATGGCTACACCATCTCGGAAATTGACCCGCTTACCAATCGTGTGGTCTTCCTCAACGGGGAATCCATCCGAAAGGGCGAAGTGTATGGTGACAGCTCTCTGATTGCTATGCAGCGAGTCCAGATCCGCGAAACAATAGCATCCCATCTGGACAAAGAACGTGAGCTTTTCAAGAAGGGCATCAAGACCCTGTCCCTGTTCTTCATTGATGAGGTAAAGAATTACAAAGGGTATGATGACGATGGCAACGAAGTTCACGGACCCTTCTGGAAAATCTTTGAAGAGGAGTATGCGAACGCCTTGAATGATCGTATGTCTCTCTTTGAAGACGACTACCAGGAGTATCTCCGACGCTTTACTCCGGACCAGGTCCACAATGGCTATTTCTCTATAGATAAAAAGACAGGTCGCGCGATTAACAGTGAGACAGGGCGCAAGAGCGACATTTCCGATGATATTTCGGCCTATGACCTCATTCTTAAGAATAAGGAGCGTCTCCTGAGTTTTGATGAGCCTACGCGCTTCATTTTCTCTCACTCTGCCCTTCGGGAAGGCTGGGACAACCCCAACGTTTTCCAGATATGCACGCTGCGTCACGCTTCCTCAGCCATCGCTAAGCGACAGGAAGTTGGCCGTGGACTTCGCATCTGTGTGGACCAGAACGGTAACCGCATGGACATGGAGGAGCTGGGAGAAGAAGCCGTACAGGAAGTCAATGCGCTTACCGTCATTGCCAATGAGTCCTATTCAGACTTCGTGAAGGGACTTCAGAATGAAACTCGTGAAGCACTACGTGAGCGTCCTACGAAGGCTACGGTCGAGTACTTCACCGGCAAGATTGTCCAGAAGGATGGCCAGCCTTACACCATTAACGAGCAGGATGCAATGATGATTACCGGCTACCTGATGGGTTATGGCTACGTGGACAGCAACCTCCAAATTACCGAGCAGTACAAGAAAGATAGCGATGCAGGTAAACTCATGCCGCTTTTCCCTGGCATCGCCCCCATTGCAGATGAGGTACACAAGCTCATTCGTTCACTCTTTGACGAATCTGTCGAACTGGAGAATATGGTGGAAGATGCCAATGCTTCCGCTTCCTTTGAGAACAAGCTGAACGACAACTTCTACAAGAAGGAATTCCAGGCCCTCTGGAATGAAATCAACCATCAGTACGTCTACACGGTTCACTATGACAGCAAGGAACTCATAGAGAAGGCCGTCAATGCTATCAACGCCGAACTGATTGTAACCGCGCTCAAGTACGTGATGACGAAAGGTGAACAGGAAGAAGTGGACACCTATGGCAATACCCAGACGACCACGCGGTCTCTGTCTGCCGTCAGCACATCTTCTGTGAAATATGATCTGGTGGGTGACGTGGCCAGGAAGACTACGCTCACACGTAAGACCGTGGCGGAGATCCTGCGGAGTATCAAACCTATGAAGTTGGCGTATTTCCGCAATAACCCCGAAGAGTTTATCAAGAATGTCTCCCGAATCATCAAGGAGCAGAAGGCCACGATGATTGTGGAGCACATACAGTACGACAAGATTGACCAGATTTACGATAGCACCATCTTCACCAAGGAGAAGTCTTCGCAGCCGGTCAGCAAGGCCTACCAGAGCACCAAGAGCATCCAGGACTACATCTTCACTGATGGCTACGCTGAGGAGAGCATCGAGAAGAAGTTTGCTAAGGCTCTTGACGAAGCCTCTGAGGTCTGCGTTTATGCCAAACTGCCTCGTAGCTTCCATATCCCGACACCGGTAGGCAGCTATTCTCCGGACTGGGCAATCGCCTTTAACAAGGGCACAGTTAAGCACATCTTCTTCATCGCCGAAACAAAGGGGTCAATGGACTCAATGAACCTTAAACCCATCGAGAAGGCCAAGATTGACTGCGCAGAGAAGCTGTTCAACGATGTCTCCACCTCCAACGTCCGATACCACAAAGTGGACAGCTACCAGACGTTATTGGATATAATGAAATCAATGGACTAATCACGACACGATATGATAACCATCAACCACACTAAGTTACAGGAAGTAATCGCTGGCTATAAGCAGTATTTCCCCACCCATATTGCAGACGAGATATACAAGTGGAAAGCCGTCAAGCATTTCCAGGACCACTGGGATATCGACGCCCCGGACTTCCTTTCGATGTTCTGGGAAGCAACGGAGACGTTCGATAATCTCCTGACTTCCAGGAATCATTTCCCGCGTGGCATGGTCAAAGTCATGTGTGAGTCCGAGCCTGAAGCGGTGCGGCAGATGTTTCGTGATTTGTTTGACGAATCCAAGCCTCTTGAAGGCCGAGTGAACGGCTTCAGGGCAGAAGCAGACCGTATCCGTGAGCAATATTGGCCGGAAAAGATGCATTATCAGGATTTCAACTCCATAAGCACCTATCTCTGGGCCAGGTATCCGGACAAGTATTACATCTACAAGTATTCCGAGATACGTGCGACGACTAGGGTCTTGGATTCCAGCTATGTCGTCCGCAAGGGCGCGGATGCAGCAGGTTTTCGGCAGGCAATAGAATTCTTTGACATTATCCGTTCCGAGCTCCAGAAAGATCCCGATATCCGTCCCATGCTCAATGCGGTTCTTACTTCCGACTGCTATAAGGACGAAAACTTGAACTGTGTAGTGGTTGACCTTGACTTCTATGTGAGCCGTTTCTGGGAAGAGATCACTCCTGCGAAACCTGTCGCTCAGAAAGACGTTAAATACTGGATGTACTCCCCTGGCGAGAATGCCCGCAAGTGGAATGACTGCACCTCTGAAAGTGTGATGTGCCTGGGATGGGATGAGCTAGGGAATCTCCAGGAATATGAAAGCCGGGAGACGATGAGGGACCAGATGCGTCAGGAGTATGGCTTGGACGGCTCCTATATGAACGCCAGCCTTGCGACTTGGGAATTCGCCAACGAGATTCAGGTGGGTGATATTGTCTTTGCCAAGCGCGGCCGCACGACGATTATCGGCCGTGGCGTGGTCGAGTCTGAGTATTATTACGATGATAAGAGGGACGAATACCGCAGCCTCCGTAAGGTCCGCTGGACGGAAATAGGCAACTGGGAGACTCAGCAGTTCCAGGCCATGAAGACGCTCACGGAGATTACTCAGTTCTCCGATTATGTCAAGCGTCTCACCATCCTTGTGACCGGCGGTGTGGTCCCTGAAGAGGATTGCCGGTATTGGTGGCTTTGCGCCAACCCCTCTGTCTGGAGCATGACGGACTGGCCCGTGGGTGATGAGCAGGACTACACGCTCTACAACGATAACGGCAACAAGCGCCGCATCTTCCACAATTTCACGGATGCAAAGGCCGGAGACAAGGTCATCTGCTATGAGGCGAATCCTACTAAGCAGATCACTGCACTGGCCATCGTGTCAAAAGAGAATGATGGCCAGCAGATATGGTTCGAGAAGGTCGAATCCTTGATGACCCCGATTCCCTACGCAACCGTGAAGGAGAATGCTGACCTGAAGAATATGGAGTTCCTCCAGAATCCTAACGGCAGTTTCTTCAAGCTTACCAAGGACGAATACGGCGTCCTGATGGACCTCATCCGGGAGTCCAACAAGAGCGCCAGCCATGTTGCTTCTTACGAGAAATATTCGCGGGAAGATTTCCTTGAGGAGGTCTATATGTCCAAGGACGATCTCAATAACCTTGAGAACCTGCTGAAGAACAAGAAGAACATCATCCTTCAGGGAGCCCCCGGTGTAGGAAAGACCTTCTGCGCACGTCGTCTTGCCTACGAACTGATGGGAGAAAAGGACGAGTCCCGTGTTAGCCTGATCCAGTTCCATCAGAACTATTCTTATGAGGATTTCATTCTGGGCTACAAACCCGTCGGCTCCGATTTCGAACTCCAGAGGGGCATCTTCTATAAGTTCTGCATCAATGCAGCCAACAATCCAGATAAGCCATATTTCTTCATCATTGACGAGATTAACCGAGGCAACCTGTCCAAGATTTTCGGTGAGCTCCTGATGCTAATCGAGAAGGACTACCGTGGTGAGAAACTAACCCTCGCCTACAAGGATGAGAAGTTCTTTGTCCCGAAAAATGTGTATATCATCGGCATGATGAACACTGCAGATCGTTCTTTGGCCATGATTGACTATGCGCTGCGCCGCCGGTTCAGTTTCTATGAGATGCATCCGGGATTCAAGTCTGAGGGCTTCCAGAAGTATCAGGCTGCGATGGCCAATCCTCGTTTTGACAGTCTCATCGAGAAGATCGAGGATCTTAACCTTGCCATTGCAAAGGACGAATCTCTTGGAACCGGCTTCGAGCTTGGACACAGCTATTTCTGCGGACAGAAGAGCGTGGATGACGCGTGGCTGCACCAGGTCATCAACTATGACATCATCCCGATGCTCCAGGAATACTGGTTCGACAATCGTAGTGAAGTGAAGAAGTGGGAAAACGAGCTCAACTCCATCTTCAATGATTAACGACAAGGGCATACTGATCCGGAACATCTACTACATGCTCTCCTATGCTTTCCAAGAGCTTAGGAAGAACAACTATGATGAGATCTCGAAGGAGGACTTCGAGTATATCCAGGATCTGTTTGCCGAGATTCTCTACAAGGGCATCTCATATCAGTTGAAGCAGGGATTGTACCGTGAATACATCGAGCGCCATGACACACTCTCTGTCCTTCGCGGTAAGCTTGACATGGTGGAGACCATCAAGAACCGTGTCTGGCACAAGCAGGTGCTGTCCTGCGAGTTTGACGAATTGTCCGAGAACAACACGTTCAACCAGATTCTCAAGACGACCGCGGGGATTCTTATCCGGGAACGAACAGTTTCCTCCAAACGTAAGAACCAGCTGAAGTCCATACTCCCCTTCTTCGATGGCGTTTCCATGATAGACCCGTTCATCATCCACTGGAATATGCTGCGTTTTCAGCGTAACAACCAGACCTACCGGATGCTGATGAATATCTGCTATTTCATCTTGGACGGAATGCTGATGACTACGGAGTCTGGTGCATATAAGATGGCCACGTTCTCGGACGACCACATGAATCGACTCTTCGAGAAGTTCGTGCTGGAGTATTACCGGGTCCACCACAGGGAGCTAGCTGCTTATCCAGATCACATCGAATGGGATATCACTGACCGCGAGACTGCTGCGATTGACTTCTTGCCAGAGATGAAGACGGATATCACCCTCCATAAGGGCAATCGTACCCTCATCATCGACACAAAATACTATGGGAAGATGATGCAGGAGCAGTTCGACAAACAGACTATCCACTCCGTCAACCTATACCAGATCTTTACCTATGTCAAGAATCTAGATAAGGATAATACCGGTAACGTCTCTGGTATGCTACTTTACGCCCGCACACAGGAAGAGATTGCCCCCGATATGGACGCCCATTTCGGTAGCAATCGCATCCTAGTGAAAACTCTGGACCTCAATTGCATTTTTGATAAGATAAGGGTCCAGTTGGATTCGCTCGTTTCACTTCTCACTCAATAATGTAATATGGCAGAAAAACCTCTCCAACCACCGAGCATTATAGTCGTAAGTGAAGAACAACGAAAAAGAGCGGCTTATCTTCAATCATCAGTGATTGTTAGGCCAATAGTTGATTACCTACGTATGTATGCGTTAGAGAAGGTCATCACCTTCATATATTACGGGAGGTTCAAGGATGTAGATGTTTTGGACCCTATTCTTGATTCAAGTTCAGTATTGGATGAAAAACGGAAAGATATCGAGAGAATCATATCACTCATGGATAAACACGGCATTCCCGTCTCTCATGAAATTCAACTACACCAACGCGACTTGCAGAAAAAAAATGACCTAAAAAACACAATCCGTAATTTCGAAAATTGGCTTGTTGGGCATTTGATATACCTCAATCTTGAAGGATTAGCCATCGAGTCCATCTATTATTCTCCAAGGACAGGGTTTCTGGTGAAGTTTGAGGGGCTTGAAATGCTCAAGGACGAGACATCCGAACTCCCTATCAATTATTATCATCTCGTTCCCCAAAACAAGGAACTTGCAAAGAAGAGTGTATTCAATAAGATTGCCAGCTTTTCTAAGATTAAAAGAAAAATCGAGTATTCCAGTCGTGAAAGCTGGATGGAATCTTCTGTCGGGTATAAATGGGTTCGCGAGCAGTTGAAATATGGACGTCCCAGGAAAGAGATAATCCAGGAGTTTAATCGCAGGCATCAGAAAGATCCCGACAACTATTCAACGCGCGGAGGAAAAGAATTAAGTGCTGCTATTCTAAGTCACTGGGCTAAAGGCCGGTAATACTGTATTATGGATTCGAATACGGTTATAACCATCATAGCATTTTTGGCTATTATCGCGGCCGCCATCATTTGGCGTGCAACAAAAGGAAAGCGTGGAGAGAAACACGTGTCCGTCCTCTTGTCCCTTTTGCCGAAGTCCAAGTATAAGATTATAAACAACCTTCTTCTCCAGTCCGGTGGGCATAGTACCCAAATAGACCATGTGGTTGTTTCTATTTATGGGCTCTTTGTCATCGAAACCAAGTATTACCAAGGTTGGATCTATGGCGGAGAGAACAGCGAATTCTGGACTCAAAACATCTATGGGCACAAGTATGAGCTAAGGAATCCACTCCGTCAAAACCAAGGACATATCAAAGCGATCCAGAGGCTTCTAGGTAACGATGGTACCATCCCAATTCACAGTATTGTCGCATTCTCAAGGCAATCGACAATCAAGGTAGACAGCTCTCTACCTGTAATTTATTGGGGACAGATTGTACCGTACATTAGACGTTTTAAAGAGTCCAAGTTGTCGGAAGATAACGTCAATGCGATTTACCACACTCTGATAACGGCAAATGTGACAGACAGAGACGCCATTAAGCAGCACATCAGTAGCGTCAGACAGAACCAGAGCAGACGCAATACGGCTGTCGCAAACGGTAAATGCCCATTATGTGGAGGGAATCTCGTTCTTAGAAACGGCAGATATGGTAGGTTCTATGGCTGCTCCAATTACCCGAGTTGCAAATATATTTTGAAATAATAAGTGGGCAAAAATATAGTTATAACCATTTGTGGCTGCAAGAGTTTCAGAGAGCAGTTCCTTGAGATCCAGAAGCGTCTCACTCTTGAAGGTAATATCGTCATCAGTGTCGGCTTATTCGGTCATTCCGGCAACGATGAAGTCTGGACAGAAAGGACAATAGAAATGTTAGACGATGTGCGCAAGCACATAATAGTTATTGCAAAAGTCAACGGCTACACCAAATTTCGAAAAATCGGTATTCGCTTGCCGGTATGAAAATAACGCATGAAGATTAAAGAAGCTTTGTTAATCAAACACTTACATATATGAGCAAAGGACTTTCATACTTTCTTGGAATTGTAACAGGTATATTGCTGACGCTTGGCTTCTTTGCCGTAAAAGCCTACACCCCAAAGCAGGACGGTGAGAATGGCCCCCAAACGGAGAAGGAGGCCGAACTTCCCGACGGCGTCACTATGTTGGACGAGCCTGTCCCGTTCAACGAAGCAAAGAACTTCCAGGTTCTGCAGGTCGTATTCGAAGATGCTGCTCTTGCGCAGACGGAAAAGAAGATGCAGTACACCGGCACCATTTATTATACAGACCCTGTTGTTCTGATTGTTGCCGATGAGAAGAATACATTCTACGACGACCAGATTGTCAAGGCTCCCAAAGACTGCAAGGTCATTCAGGTTGGTACCTATAACTACGAGACCCAGATGGGCTGGAAGACCGTCCCTATCATCCGATTTGCCAAGGCCACGGACCGGTGATACTTGAATAAGCCGTGAGACACGGAAAGGAGATTTTTTACCTGTAGCCTGATTCTTCACTGTAGTTGTCCCGTAAAATGGGACACTCCCCTGCTACCTTTGCATCAAAAACTAATAAGTAAAGCGATGGAAAGGACAATCACAGTTACAGGCCGCGGCGCAATTCACGTCGTGCCCGATGTCACTCGTCTGGAAGTTTATATCTCCGGTAGGTTTGAAACGTACCAGACCGCCTATGATCTGGCGAAGGAGAATTTCGCCCAGATAGTCAAAATCCTGGAGTATAACAATAAACCAGGCTCGCTGGCAAAGACCATCCAAATGGATATCTCCGACTTTGAAAAGAGTATCACGGACAAGTACGGCCATCACATGTACTACGAGAAAGATGGCTACAATCTTACCCAGCGCATCAAGATTGACCTCGGGATCGACAATGTTCTGGTCAATAAGATTGTTCGCGGGGTGGGCAAGTTCATCCAGAATGCCCAGATCAACATCGGATACACCGTCCAGGACCCGCGTCCGCATCAGTTGAAGATGTTGGAGAGAGCCGTTAAGGATGCACGTGAGAAAGCCAGCATCATGGCTGCGGCCCTGGGTTGCACGCTTGCGGAAGTGAGCAAGATCAACTACTCTCACGAAGACGTCCACATCTATTCCGAGGCCCGAAACATCCACTCTGCGGCAGAAGCCAAAGTAAGCACTGCCGAGAGCCTGGACATCACTCCGGAAGATCTGGGGATCAGCGATGATGTCACGGTAGAGTGGGTATTAGTAGCGCAACCTCACAACCAGTAAGTAATCTACTGGATGGCGCTTGCCCGAGGAATGCTCTTCCAGGGACATCCGGTTTTTTCTCGATGTCCATTCGGCTGAAATCAGTATATTTGCGATATAGATACCGCATATGAAAGCCTACGCACTTTTCCAGGAATATATCTGGCTGGTGAATACCATCCATCGTTTCGGCCGCCTGACGCTCGAGGAGATCAACCGGAAGTGGCTGGATACAGAAATGAGCGAGGGCATTCCCATTGCCCGCAGCACCTTCAACCGGCACCGGGATGCCATCCTGGACATATTCGGGATTATCATCGAGTGTGACAGGAAAGACGGGTTCCGGTATTATATCTTTAACGAGGAGGTACTGGAAGAGGATTCCATCCAGAATTGGATGCTCTCTACCCTATCGGTGAACAGTATCTTGTCAGAGAGCAAGGCCGTTCAGAACCGTATTTTGCTTGAAAGGATTCCTTCTGAAGGGCATAACCTCCTTAAGTTCATTGATGCGATGAAGCGTGGCGTCAAGGTTCAAATCGAATACCGCCGCTATGGTTCGGGGACGAGCAAGACTTCAATGAAGTTGGAGCCCTTGTTCGTCAAACTGTTCAACAAAAGATGGTATGCGATAGTCAGGCTCCCTCAGCCAGAAGCTAATCCGTTCACACTCGCTTTCGACCGCGTTATTTCACTTGAGGTAACAGCTGAGAAATATCAGTATGACAAGGACTTGGACCCTGCCGGATGGTTCCGCGACTGCTATGGAATAGTCCGGGATCCTCAAGTGCCTGTCGAGAGGGTTGTTATCCGTGCTTTCGGCAAAGAGGTGTTCTATCTCCGAGACCTACCGTTACACCATAGCCAGAAAGAGATAACTACAACTGAAGAGTATTCAGATTTTGAACTGACGCTTCGACCGACTGCTGACTTTTTGAGCCCGCTTCTCTCCAGAGGGTCAGCAATAATGATAATAGAGCCTCAGAGGCTTGCTGACGATATCAAACGGATATATCAGGCTGCGATTGAATTATATGATTAATATAACTGGATTACCCGATAATGTTTCAGGAATTGACGTCCTGTTCGATTTCACAATGGATACCCCTGGTTTCTGGGAAGGATTCTGGGACCGGAGAGAAGGACTTGGAGCAGGAGGCGCTGATCCCGATCTAAAGAGCCAGACGCTCCGGAGATACCACCAATTACTGTGGAGTCGCGAATTACCCAATGGAGAGATGATGAATCTCGAGGATGGCAGGAGTCGGTTTTATCTAAAATGGAATGACATCTACTTCGGAAGCGACTCTATCACTGCTTCATTTAGGCATACTCGCGACAAATGGCTTATTCAAAAAGTTCAAGATAGTATTCCTGATTATAAGTCATATACCGAGAGTTATTTGCATCATAACTACACCTTAGGAGGGATGATGATTTTACCTGCTATCAGATGGAGTATCAATCAGGCAAGGGGATGCAACCCTAGAATAAGGGATCGTTGGGATTTGACACTGGAGTGCATTCGGCGTTACTATCTTGGAGAATCCACTCCTCTGGATAGTACTTTAACCCTTCCCACTAATGTTCATTTCTTTGAGCTCTTTGTGGATTTCAAGGGATTCGTTGACTTCTTCTTCCTGCAGGACTGCGTTGCACCGGACTATAGTAAGGTTGTGTTGTGGCATGACACGCCATTATTTGAAACTAATCCTATTCCAAAGACAGTCGATGCCTATCGCTTCTTTATAGACAAAGAGATTGAATTCGTGGAAAGCAGGAATAATCGTATCGACTCTTTCATTAAACGACAAACATAAAACGACAAAAACAATGAAAACATTCCTTCTATACTGGAATCCCTTCTTTTCCAGCTATAAACTTGACCGTTTCCTGGATGAATTCAGTTTCCCGGATGGGGTTGATATCCTGACCGGATTAGAGGAATGGGACCACTCCCCCAACGACTTCGACTGGAGCATTCTGGAGCACGAGAAGGCTCACGTTGGTGACCGTTTTGTCTTCATTAAGGTTGGCTATGACAAGCCGACAGGCATTGTCGGTGTCGGGCATTTCACCACAGAGCCCTTCTTGGGCGAGGATTGGTCCGGTCAGGGACGCAAGATTTACTACATTAAGATGGAATGGGAATCCGTTATCAAACCAACGTCAGACAAGATTCTTAAGACGGATGTACTCGTCGATGCCATTCCAGAAATCACCTGGTCAAAGGGTCAGGCGGGCGTGATGATTACTCCAGAGGTTGCCGAGAAGATTAACGCTCTTTGGCATGACCATCAGCTCAACTTATTGAGAAGGGAGTAGTTTTTTAACAAATTATTTAATTGTCCCGCATTTTGGTACAACCATACATTTTCTTTGTTCTCAGAAACAGTATTAAACGATCTACATTATGAGAACAAAAGAGACAAAACCTATCAGGAAGGTGCATCTGGACAACTTCCACATTGCGGGATTCGGTTATTGGGAGGGATGCGAGGCTTTCAGGCATCTGAAGATCGGGACCAAACTGGAGTTGGTCCGTGAAGCGGACAATCAGTTCGACCCTTATGCAGTAGCAATCTACTATGAGGACTACAAACTCGGTTACATTCCGCGTGGGTCCAACCACGACATCTCCAAGTACCTGGATATGGGGCTGGAGGACATCTACGAGGTGCGTGTCACAAGGATTACGCCTGACATCCATCCTGAGCAGCAGGTGGAAGTCATAGTCAACATCCTAAATCAGAACCCTCGGGTCAGATCGGCAGGAGTATGAACACGAGTACGTCCCAGAGGGCGTGGCTTACCACAAGGGCGGGAAGGGTCTTGGGGGATATCCGGTAGATAAATCCCCAGACCGCCCCTGCCACGAGGGCTGCCATCACGAGCATGAAGTTGAAGGACCAGATGTGGACGAGGGCATATATCAGCGCCGTGACTATGAAGGCCAGGTCGGCAGGATGCTTCCCGCCGAAGAGCCTCGAGAAGGTGCGCTGGACATAGCCCCGCCAGAAGAGTTCCTCGGCAGGCCCGATCAGGAAGATCAGCAGCAAGGCTATCAGCCATTGCGGGAGTCCCGCTTTCATCAAATAAACGTTATCGACCTGGGTGCGGGCGAAGTCGAAGAGGAAGGCAGAGGCCTTGTCCCCTACCCAGAAAACGCCCCAAAGCGCAAAGGCCAGCAGGACACCTCCAATTAACTGAAGCAGAGGTCTTTCCACCTTGAGCAGCACTCCCCTGTCCGGCGTGAATCCGAGTCCCAGCGACATCAGTGTGACGGCCGAGAAGGACATCACTATCCAGAAGTTGGGAGCCCCGTGAGTCCAGGGGCTGAACATATAGAACCACAGGAGGGCGGCGACCAGGATCGCGAAGCCCAGTCTCAGCCAGTCTTTCCTCATAGGAGGCCGGCTATGAACAGGCCGATGGAAAGAAGGCCTGAGAATACGAGCTGCATTTTGGCGGAAGCCTGGTCGAGACCCTTCATCGCCTCAAGTCCCAGATGCTTGTACTGGCTGGCCTGATGGAAGTTCTTCCAGGCAGGGATGGCGGCCAGGAGGCAAAGGAGAGAAAGAGGATGAAGCCATCCGGCCACGACCGAGACCAGGATGCAGGCGAAAGGCAGCAGCATATAGCAGCGGTAAAGCCTCGAAGATGCCTCCAGTCCGATGAGCATCGCGAAAGTCTTGATTCCAGCCGAACGGTCGCTCTCGGTGTCAAATGTGTTGTTGGCGTGGAGCACCGACACGGTGACGAGTCCGATTGGAACAGAAAGTATCAGAGCCTCAGGAACATACGCTCCAGTTATCGCATAGGTGGTACCGAGGACCGTCAGCACTCCGAAGATGATGAAAATGTCCAAGTCGCCCAGTGCGTGATACTTGAGATATGAATACAGGAGAGTCAGCAGCACTCCCACGCAACCCACGATGAAAAGGCCTGGGCCGCTCAGGATGGTTATGATTATGCCTACGATGATTCCTGCAGCGAAAAGGATCATGCTGAAACGGAGGTATTCCTCCGGCTGGAATTTATGGAACACCAGGTTCGGGACGGCGAAAGCGTTCTCATTGTCCACCCCGCTGCGGTAGTCGGACCAGTCGCTGATGACATTTCCCGCAGAATGCAGGAGTACTACCCCGAGGAGACAGAGGACGAGGATTACGTAAGGCATCACGCCGCCGGGGACCAGTCCCTTGCTGAAGAGATATGCGAAAGTCGCTATTACAGGCATAGTTGAGACAGGGAAAGACCAGTATCTGGTAACGACGAACCATTCTTTCAGTGAGTGTTTCATATACATATACTGTTTTGGACTGCTAATTTACATTTTTTCTTTATTTTTGCCCAGAAAATGAATCACATCGGAGAACTCATATCGCTGGGCGTAGCAATGTCGTGGACCATAACGGCCTGGTTCTCCGACAAATCCAGCAGACGGGTAGGCACAATGGTCACCAACGTACTCAGGTTGGTGCTCGCCGTCATATTCCTGGGTCTCCTCCTCTGGGTCACCGTAGGACGCCCGTATCCGGTATATTCCGACAAGGACACCTGGCTCTGGCTCGGGCTATCCGCCCTGGTTGGATATGTATTCGGGGACTACTGCCTGTTCACTTGCTACCTGCACATCGGGCCTCGTTTCGGGCAGTTGATGATGACCCTCGCTCCCCCTATAGCAGCCATCGCAGGATGGATGCTGCTGGGTGAGACGCTCTCCCTGAAATCCATATTGGCGATGCTAGTAACCCTCTGCGGTATAGGTATTTCCATTTTGAGCCGAGACTCCGGCAACCACTTCAAGCTGGACCTGCCGCTCAAGGGCATCCTACTTGGGATAGGAGCCGGTATCGGACAGGGTGTCGGCCTGGTGCTCAGCAAGGTTGGAATGCAGAATTACGCAGAGGCCATACCTTCTGACTCCCCTGCGCTGATGGAGTCTATGCTCCCCTTCGCTTCCACGATGATCAGAGCCGTGATCGGCAGCGCCGGTTTCCTTATCCTGCTAGGTTTGCAGAAAGGCATGGGAAGGCTCAAGGATGCTGCCAAGGACCCGGTCACGATGAAATATGCCGCGATCATCACGCTGTTCGGGCCGGCGTTAGGCGTATCCCTCTCACTGATGGCGGTCCGCTATGCCAATGCCGGGATAGCTTCCACTTTGATGGCACTGACTCCAGTGATGATCATAGTGCCGGAAGTCCTGGTGAACAAAAAGAAGATACGCCTGAAGGAGATCATCGGACTGGTCGTGAGCATCAGCGGTGTCGCTCTGTTCTTCCTTCTCTGACAATTATTTACGCAGATAAATGATACTTCAAGAAACATACACCCTGTCCAACGGTGTCCGTATTCCCAAGGTGGGTCTTGGGACCTGGCTCATTCCGGACGAAAAGGTAACCGAAGCCGTCGGGAAGATGGCTAAGGATGAGGATATGGAATTCCTGAAAACGGTTGCGGGATGAGGAAACGTTACCTTTTCTTCGATGTCGACGGGACATTGATCGCGGGAGGCAGCTACGCGAAGAATTATATTCCCGAGTCCACAAGGCGCGCCATCGAGCTGCTGCGGGCGGACGGGCATTTCCTCTGCCTGGCTACAGGCCGCTCCGAGGCGATGGCAAGGGGATATATGCAGGAGCTCGGTTTCGACAATATGGTCAGCGACGGTGGCTATGGTATAACTATCGAAGGGAAACTACTGGGAATCAAGCCATTGCCGAAAGACAAGATGATAGCTCTGCTGAAGGAATGCGAGTCCAGGGGCATCCCTTGGGCGATCCAGCCAGACAATTCTGTCACGCGTCTTGCGCCTGACGGCCGCTTCTACGATTTCACTCACGACACTTACCAGGAGACGCGGACGGTTCCGGGCCTCGACCCGGAGTCCTTCGAGAATCTGTACAAGGCTTTCATAGCTTGCTACTACCCTGTCGAACTGACGCTGGAGTCCCTCAAGGAGCTGCCCTGGTGCCGTTTCCACCATGAATACATATTCGTGGAACCGTCGGACAAAGGTGCCGGAATACACCGCATCCTGGAGCGTTTCGGCGGAAAGTGCGAGGATGCGATAGTATTCGGGGATTCCGACAACGACCTGTCGATGTTCGGTGACGATGGCTGGATCAGGGTAGCGATGGGCAACGCATCGGAAAGGCTGAAGGAGAAAGCCGACCTGATCACGACGGACGTCGATAAGGACGGCATCTGGAACGCCTGCGTAAAGCTCGGCTTGCTGGAATAAACGACAAAAAAAAGCGGCTCGCCATCCAGGCAAGCCGCTAACTCTATGTGTAAGCCTCGATTACTCTGCAGGGGCGATAGCTCCCATAGGGCAAGCGTCAGCGCAAGTGCCGCAATCGACACATGCATCAGGATCGATGTGATAGACATCTCCCTCGTGGATAGCTCCCTGAGGGCACTCTGCCATGCATGTTCCGCATGCTACACAATCGGTTTCAGAAATCTTGTAAGCCATAATTCGTTATAAGTTAGTTAAACAGTTTTCAAATTGTGTGCAAAGATAAACTTTAAATTCACAATAACAAACCCCATACCACAAAAACTACCGATGCCAACGCAACTTTGACGCCCTTAGCGATGAGGAAGGATTTCTTGCTGTCAGCGATCAGTGGCAGTGATGCGTGGCCGTCCTGGACTATCGAGTTGGCGAGAAGTACCGGGAACGGAATGACTCCGCCGGCGAACAGCGTCACGAATACCAGATGCGGCCCGGATTCCGGGATAAGGCCGACCAGGATGGCCAGCAGGATCATCCAGGCGGTATTGTCTCCGATCCAAGTCTCCAGGTCCACGAAATGGAACAGGGTCCCGATGACGACCAGGACTCCGAAGGTCCAGGCGAATATGCTTGGAAGATGCTTGCAAACAATATGTTCCCAAAGATGCTCGTCCACGAAATGGTCGGAGGCGAATATCAAGGCGCCCAGGATCACGAGGCTCAATGCCCCGAAAGCCCAGAACATCCATTCCTCGCTGAGCAGGTTCAAGCCGTCGGCTTCAGCCTCTCCCTCTTCGAGGAAACCGGACAGCAGGGCTGCCAGGAATACCAGTACACCGACGAACATCACTATCCTCTTCCAGCCAGCGTGGCGCTTTCCGGAATGGCTTTCGTTGGCGCACTCGGAGTGCCCGGGGGCATCTCCGGCGTGGATTTCGTAAGAATCTTCGAGCCGGGTCGGTATCATCCTGCCTTTCCTGGTGAGCCTGTCCGCCGCCAAGCCTGCCACTATGGCAAGGCAGAACAAGATTGCAAACAGCAGCGCCGCCTTCCCCGGGAACATCGCCAGCATCATGAATGCTTCATCACCGGCAGTCGCAATCATCATCGCCAGCAGGGCGCCGAAACCAAGGAGCCGGTGGGTATAAAGGGATACTACTGCGAAACCTCCTACACAGCCGGGAACCGACCCGAGGAGGGCCGAGACAAGGACCTGTGTGAAACCTGATTTACCGAGGGACTTGAATATCCTTCCGTGTGATTCGACGTTGAAGAACTCGATGAGCATCATCATGATGACAACGAGTCCTGAAATGAGTATCGCGCTCCTGAGAGCTTCAAGGAATACTTCCAGCATCGGCAAACCCTATTCTATCCAGCCGGTCACGAAGAGGTTCATGATTGGACGGAGCGGTGAATTGGTAGTGAGCGTAACCACGATAAGGCACTCCCCTTTCGGCATTCCCGAGGTATCAAGCGTACATTTCAACGTGCCTTTCCTTCCTGGGGCGACATCCCCGAAAGGAGAGGTCGAGAGCCTGAAACTCTCGGAATCGATCTTATATACCTTGAAGGCACTCTTGCCGGTATTCTTGATAATGAAGGATGCATCGATCTTCGCGCCGGCCTTCACCTTGCCGAAGGAGAAGGTACTCTCATCTGCCACAGGGCTGGCGGCGGCATCCCGCTGGGCTTTTGTCCAGGAAGAGAAGTCTTCCTTGGTGACGGTGAATATCCCGATGGAAGGCTTTCCTGCACCCAGAAGCGGATTAGGGTCGGCGAGAAGGGCCTCAGTACCTGCTTCCTTCTTCGGATTCTGGGTCTGGGAGACTACCGCCTTGTACGAAACTCCGTCCACGAGAGGGGTCGCATAGTAATAGTTCTTTCCCCAGTGCTTGCGGTCGGCGGTGACGGTATAGGACAGCTTGGCTGTTCCTCCGGCCGGGACCGGATTCTGGGAAAGCTTCAGGCTCAGGCCCGGGCTCACATCCTTGAATTTGACATCGAGAGGCTTCTTGCCGAGGTTCGCGACTACGACTTCCCCGCTCTTCTGCTGCCCCTGCGACATGTTTCCACCCTTGATGTCAACCGACTTGAACGCGAGGTTGCCGAAGCGAACCGGGTACATCTCCTTGAGGGAGAGCTTTTTGGCGTGGCTTTCACCACGGAGCCGGAGTACGACCGGCTGCTGGAGGCCTGAGACGTACACCGTTAGGGTCTTGTCGAAAGGATAGCCGCCTTCGTCGTTCTTGTAGGTGGCTTTCACCTTGCCGCTCTCACCAGGCTTGACCGGCTCGCGGGTCCATGTGACATCGGTGCAGCCGCAGGAGGATACCACGTTGTAGATCACCATGTTCTTCCCGCTGACATTCTCCGCCGTGAAGGTGGCAGAGACGGGACCGTCAGACACGAGGATATCCCCGAAATCGTGTACGGTCTTGTCGAAGCGCACGATTCCGCCGTATGTATTGCCTGCCTTGGAACCCTGGGCGCGAAGCACCGTGCCGAGGGAAGCCGCTATCAGGATGATAAAAGTTATGACTGTCAGCCTTTTCATTTGTCAGTCTTCTGGTGTACCTGGAAGGTGATTGCAAATACCTTTCCAAATGCAAAAATACTACAAAAAGATACTTTTTCAAATCCCGCCAAAAGTTCGTAAATTTGTCCGATTATGCAGAACAATAACGAATATACTGACGCCAACATAAAGACTCTCGAAGGAGTCGAACATATTCGCCGCCGTCCGGGTATGTACATCGGGCGGCTCGGCAACGGTGCCAATCCCGGTGACGGTATCTACGTGCTCCTCAAGGAAATCGTGGACAACTGCATCGATGAGTTCTCGGCCGGCTTCGGCAACAAGGTCCTTATCGGGATCGAGGACAGGCAGGTCACCGTCAGGGACTTCGGCCGCGGAATCCCGCTCGGTTCGGTGGTCAAGGCCACCAGCCAGCTGAATACCGGCGGCAAGTTCGACGACAAGGTATTCAAGAAATCAGTCGGTCTGAACGGAGTCGGAACGAAGGCGGTGAACGCCCTTTCGGAGAAATTCTACGTGGAGTCTTTCAGGGACGGTGAGAGTTCCTGGGCCACCTACGAGAGAGGCGAACTGAAGGACAGCGGCAAGAAGGAGAAGGTTTCGGAGAAGAACGGTACCCTCGTGGTATTCACTCCGGACTCCGAGATGTTCGGAGCATACGAGTTCCACATGGACATCGTGGAAACGATGGTCAAGAACTATTCCTACCTCAAGAAGGGGTTGTCCCTGGTGCTCAACGGAACTGCATACAAGTCGGAGAACGGTCTCCTCGACCTCGTCCGCGAGAATATGTCGGAAACTCCTCTGTATGAGCCGATCCACCTTGAGGACGAGGACATCGAAGTCGTGATTACCCACGGCAATTCCTA
>Ga0256405_10003215_pt1 | contig 34539 bp, 33 predicted proteins | sample RumenRJG_02DNA_FD_189096 | JGI IMG/M metagenome (GOLD analysis project Ga0256405, IMG submission 189096) | Bovine rumen microbial communities from Lethbridge, Alberta, Canada - RJG_02 | ecosystem: Host-associated > Mammals > Digestive system > Stomach > Rumen | place: Canada: Alberta...
CCGACGGAAACCCCGGAAACCATGTGGGCGACTGGACCGACATCATCGACCTCGACTACTTCGCCGACCCCGCGCTCTGGGACTACCAGATCGAGTCGCTCTGCTTCTGGGCGCGCTACGTGGACGGCTTCCGCTGCGACGTCGCCTCGTTCGTTCCCGTGGAGTTCTGGGAGCGGGCGCGCGCAGCCGTCGAGCAGGTGAGACCCGGCTGCATCTGGCTCGCCGAGACAGTCCACCGCGAGTTCGCCGCCGAGATGCGCAGGCGCGGGCTGTACTGCGCCACCGACACGGAGGCCTACGCGGCCTTCGACATCGAGTACACCTACGATATCCAGACCGTCTTCGACCGCTGGCTCGCCGGCAAGGCTCCCCTCTCCCATTACCTCGACCTTATCGATTTCCAGGAGAGCGCCTACCCGCGCGGCTTCAACAAGCTGCGCTACCTCGAGAACCACGACACCGACCGCATCGCAGGACGGCTCGGCCGCGGGCTCTCGCTCGAGAGCCTCACGGCGTTCATCTTCTTCCTCAAGGGGACGACCCTCGTGTACGCAGGCCAGGAGGTCGGCGCGGACCATCGCCCGAGCCTCTTCGACCGCGATACCGTTGGCTGGGAGACGGGCACCGACCTCTCGCCGCTCATCACGAGGCTCGCGCAGATCAAGCATGAGGCGCTTGGCAGCGAGGACTTCTTCCGCTGGCACGCTGACGATGAGAGGGACCTTGCGGTGCTGGAGCGCGAAGGCGACTGGGGCCGCGCCATCGGCGTGTTCCCCCTGCGTGGCGGGGCATCCGAGGTGCAGGTCGACGCCCCGGACGGCTGCTACATCAACCTGATCGACGCCACGCCCATCGAGGTGCGCGATGGCAGGATGGAGACTGGCGGCTCGCCTGCCATCTTCCTCGTCTAGGCAGCCTACCAGCGCAGCGACAGGCAGGTGATCGACCCGTCGATCTTGCGGAACTCGCTCATCTCGAGCTCGATGACGCGGTATCCCCACGCGCCGATCTGCGCGCGCACGCTGGGGTAGCCTGCGGACATGATCACGCAATCGTTGATGCGCACGGCGTCGGCGGCGTACGCCTCCGCGTCGGGTACGTGGAAGATCTCGGAGAAGCGTCCCGACTCGCGGTAGAGCGGACGCTCCCACATCTCGCCCGCGGCGAGCAGGCGGCCGTCCTCGAGGTAGGTGCATCCTGTCTTGAGGTGCAGGATGCGCTCGAGTTCCACCTGCTCTGCGGTGAATCCCCATGCGGCAAGGAATGCCGCGAACTGGCGGAACCCCTCGTCGTTGGTGCGTGCGGATCGGCCCACATAGTAATGGTCGTCGACCATCATGACATCGCCGCCCTCGAGCGTGCCGGGAGCCTCGATGAACTTGATCTGCTCGTCCGCGAAGAACGTGCGCAGCGTGGGGACCATGTGATCGGGCTCGTGCAGGCGCGACGGCGCACCGGGACGGTCGACCACGACGCCCGCGGGCGTGATGATGCAGGTGTCCTCCACGAAGACGCTGTCGGGGAACTCCTCGAGCGCGGGTAGGACCGTGACCTCGAGCCCGGCCGCCTCGAGCGCGGCGATGTAGGCGTCGTGCTGCTCGAGGGCCTTTTCGTAGATCGGCTTGCCCTCGTTCGCGAAGTCCGCGATGCCGTCGATCACCGACCGCGACGGCCTGCGGACGATCGCGTGCGTGAAGTTGCTGGCCATGTGCGCTCCCCTCTCCGCTCCATCCATGCGCTAGCGTAGCAGATGGCGCCAATCGGGGATGAGCATCGATTCCAGGGCATTCAAATGGGTTCTGCCGCTTATCATATATGTGCGCACATAATTGCACACAGATGGGATTGCTATGGACGCCCTCAACGGCAACGACGACTATCTGCTCTACCAGATCGCCAAGATGTACTACCTCGACGACATGCCGCAGGATGCCATCGCCAAGGCGGTCGGTTTCAGCCGCAGCTACATCTCGCGCCTGCTCGACAAGGCCAAGGAGCGCAAGGTCGTGACGTTCGTGGTGGCGAACCCGCTCGACCGCGCGGCCGCCGAGCTCGAGGAGCACCTCCGCCGTCGCTTCGATCTCAAATTTGCCGCCGTCGCCGAGATGACCGAGCCGGAGTACCAGCGTCTTTCGTTCCACGCCATGAACGAGGTGCTCGCATCGAAGACCAACGAGATCCTCCCCGACTTCCTCGCGCAGAGCAGGGTTGTCGCACTGGGTTTCGGCTCGGCGCTCTATGCGATCTCGAAGACGCTGCAGCAGCGCGGCCTCAGCAACGACGTGCTGTTCATGCCCGCGATCGGCACCACGAGCTCCTCCGACCCGCAGACGCAGGCGAATATCATCGTCAACAACATCGCTTCGGCGTTGGGCGCACGCAGCTACTTCACCAACGTCCCCATCGTCACGCATGCGCCGGAGACGGGCAGCGAGTTCTCCGTGCAGAGCCACGACGAGCTGCTCCATAACTGGGAGAAGGTCGATACGGTCATCGTAGGCCTTGGCGTGCGCTACCACGAGGTCCCCGCCTCGTTCAGCCTGAACGAGGCATCCGAGCAGTACCGTCAGCTGGTGATCGGAGAGGATACCGTGGGCGATATCCTCACGCGCTATTACCGCTCCGACGGCAGCGAGATCGAGCTCGAGCGGGAGTTCGTGAGAAACGCCATCTCCTTCGAGCAGCTCAGGGTGATCGACCGCGTGCTCTGCGTCGCCGGAGGTGCCGACAAGGTCCGCGGTATCCACAGCGCCATCAAGGCGGGCTACATCAACTGCCTTGTGACCGACATGATCACGGCGCAGGAGCTCATCGCCCTTGAGGAAGATTCCCTCGGCTAGCAGGCACGCTCTGCCCGCCACCCTATCGGAGGAGCAGCCCTGAGCGGGGATTGGCGCTGCGCCGAGCAGCGTTTTCCGCGCACATATCGGATCTCCTTCTACCGTGCCAGCTCGTAGACCTTCACGATGTCGTCGCGGTAGAGCTTGATGCCCCGACCGATGTAGTCGTTCACGCTCTGCTCGATGGCGAGGTCCGCCATGGGCCCGAACGAATCCTCTCCGATTTCGACCTGCGAGAGGCGCGTCGGCAGGCCGATGCCGGCGATGAAGTGCTCGAGATTCTCGACGCCCTCCTCGACCGTGGCCTCGGGATGCGCGTAATCCATCTTCGCGCCGAAGCAGCGGACGGCCAGGCGCGTGAACAACGGAAGGTTCATGAGCATGCAATAGCGCATCCACGAAGGGAAGAGAATCGCGAGCATCTCGCCGTGCGTGCGGTGGAACGTGCCGGTCATGGGCTTCTCGAGGTTGTGGACGCAGTAGCCGCGGGCCACGCCGGACGAGAGGCTGTCGTCGAGCGGCACATAGGCCACGCGGCAGATATTGGCGCGCGCCGTATAGTCGCTCGGGTTCGCAAGCGCCTGCTTGACGCTGACCATCACCTGGTTGATGACCCCCTCATAGGCGGAGAGGATGAACTCGGCATCATCGGGAACGCAGAAGTAGTCCTCCATGGCGTGGGACATGATGTCGAAGCAGCCCGCGGCCGTCTGGAACGGCGGCAGCGTAAAGGTGAGCTCGGGATCGATGATCGCGAAATCGAAACGCATCTCGCGTGCGAACACGCAGGTCTTTCGCTCGGGATCGACCGTGTCGTCGCGCCAGACGGCCGCCGTGCTCACGTCGCTGCCGGTGCCGGGCATCGTAACCACCACGCCGTGCGGAAGGACGCGCGAGGCGATGGGCGCGAAGCCGGGATGGTTCCAGATGTCGCCGTCGTAGTACGTTCCGCAGGCGATGTACTTCGCGCTGTCCATGGTCGATCCGCCGCCGACGGCGAGCACGAAGTCGATATCGTGCGCACGGACAAGCTCGCATCCCTCCTTCATGAGCGAGAGCTTGGGATTGGGGACGACGCCGCCGAGCTCGAACACCTCGATGCCCTCCGCCTCGAGGCACGCGCGGATACGCGCGATGAGCGGGAGGATGAAACCGCCTGCATCGAAATGGAGAAGGACGCGCGTGCCCCCACAGGCGGCAACCTCGGCCGCGACCCCATCCTCGGCTCCCCTGCCGAAGATGATCTTCTCGGTGTTGTGGTGCACGAAATCGACGAGCATGGCGTCCTCCGATCGATAACCGCGACACTGCGGGGGCGGCAGATCCGCTCCGCCGCCCCCGCATGCATGAAATAGAGGCTTAGATGATGCCGATGAAGCCCAAGACGAAGCCGATGATGACGATGTAGACGAGCATCCTCGTCGAGGAGACGCCCTTCTTGTCCATCAGCCACCACACGAGCAGCGTGATGCCCAGCGGGAGCATCTTCGGCATGATTGCGTCGAAGAAGTTCTCCTGCAGGTTGAACTCGCCCGTGGTGAACGGGATGACGACGGTGGTGCTGAGCTTCACGTAGTTGGCCGCGAGAGCGCCCATGACGGTGCAGCCCATGACGCCCGCGCCGACGATGACCTTGTTGATGGCGCCGCTCTCGAGCAGCTGCGCGATGCCCTCATCGCCCTGGTTGTAGCCGATGTTGAAGAAGATGCGGTGCAGGACGATGGCGATCACGATGAAGGCGACGAAATACAGGATCGGGCCCAGGACGTTGCCGTTCTCGCCGATTCCGATGGCGATCGAGAGCAGCAGCGGAGCGAGGATAGCCTGCATGAGGGTGTCGCCGATGCCGGCAAGCGGACCCATGAGGCCGGTCTTGACGGAGGTGACCGTCTCGGCGAGCTCCTCCTCGCCGGAGGCGATGCGCTCCTCCATGGCGGCGGCAAGGCCGATGATGGCGGTGCCGACGCGAGGCTCGGTGTTGAAGAACGCGGCATGGCGCGTCATGGCGACGGCGCGGCCTTCCTTGTCGTCCTTGTCGTAGAGCTCGTCGATGATGGGGCACATGGAGTGCAGGAAGCCGGTGCCCTGGAGACGCTCGTAGTTGTAGCAGGCATGTGCGAAGAACGACCAGTACCAGAAGCATTTGTTGAGGGCGCTCTGGGAGACCTTCTTGACCTCGTTACTCATCGTCATCATCCTCCTCTGCGAAGGCGAGGGCGTTTGCAGCTGCATCACCCTTGAGGTTGACGTACACGAGGGCCATGAGCAGCGCGAACAGGGACACGGCGACCATGTTGAAGTTGAGGTAGACGACCATCAGGAAGCCCACGAAGAAGAAGATGCGTGCCTCTCCCTTGAAGATGGCCTTCATGTTCATCGCGATGCCGATGACGGGCAGCAGGCCGCCGAGGACACCGACGATGCGGATGACGTTGGAGCCTGCGAGCGAGTCGACGACGCTGGCAAGCGCGGGAGCGCCGAAGTAGCAGGCGAGGGTGCACGGGATGGCGTAGATGATGAACAGAGCGACCTGCGGCCACACCACGTTGGCGTACCAGATGCCGCCGGTGTTGCCCTCTTCGGCGTATTTGTCGGCCAGGTGCACGAAGGTAGTCGCGAAGACCATGCGGATGTTGTAGAGAACCGTGCCGAGCAGGCCGATGGGCACTGCGATGGCGATGGCCTCCTCAGCGGAGAGACCTGCGGTGATGGCAGCTGCCGTGCCCATGATGCCGGCGAGCGCCTGATCGGCGGGGAACGAACCGCCGGTGGACATGACGCCCAGGTAGATGAGCTGGATGGTGCAGCCGACCATGGTTCCCGTGATCGGGTCGCCTAGGATGAGACCGGTGAAGAAGCCCTGGATGAGGGCCCTTCCGAAGGTGTAGAAGCCGACGCCAACGATCCAGGTGCCTGCACTCATGTAGTAGCAGATGCCGCAGAGAAACGCTTGGAATATGCTCATAGACCTTCACTCCTTTCGCTTGTCGCTAGAAATACGTCTTCACATCTACCGGCGCATCCGACGGCACCAGCTGGTAGACCATGCTCGAGCCCTTCTCGACGATGCGCTTCATGCACGCGACCTCCTCCTCGTTGGCCGCGACATTGCGGTTGAACACCTTTCGGTCGCCGCGGATGCCCATGCCGCCGAGGATGACCTTGGGGATGGGGATGCCTGCGTCGATGAGGTATTCGATAACGGAGGGGTACTTGACGAGAACGAGAATCGCCTCGTCAGCGGTCTTGGGGTCGCCCTGGATATAGGGAACGGAATCGGCAAGGCTCTTGACGATGACCTTGACCCCGGGAGGCGCCGCCGCCTTGAGCACGCGTTTCATGAACGCATCCTCGGGAAGCTTGTCATCGATGATGAGCACCTTGTTGGCGTGGGTGTCCTTCATCCACTGCGTGACGACCTGGCCGTGGATCAGACGGTCATCGATACGGACCAGAACCAGATTCTTCATTCGTTTCACCTCCCTCATTGCCTGACGACGCTTGCATAGACGAAACGATCGCGGCGGAGCGGCATGTGCCGACGCAGCATGGAAGCGCTGGGTTGAGGTGTAGTTTCATGCGGAGCGGAGCGCCCGCGGATTCGCCCACCTCAGGTGGGCGCGATTAGAAACGCTCTTCTTGCAGGATGGCGAAGATCGTCTCGTTCATGTCCGTTCGACCTCCCAATCGAGTAGACACGTCTGGCCGCTTCGCAGGACGGCCGGTAACTTCATTGTTGTGTACGCTGTTAACGAATGTTCTGCACATATGTGTGTCGAATGTGAACGGTATGTGGAGAACGGCAAGCGGTGCCGCCTGCGCAGTTCACGTACACTTGTTGCAGAAGAAGGGGCCGATATGGAGATTCGGACACCGTTTTATCGCAGGAACCTGCTCGATGACGCAGGTCGCGAGCGCTATGACCGCGTGATCGAGGCGATCCACGCGCGCGAGAAGCACCTGCCCGACGACCTCACCGATGCGTGGACCGCCGTCGCCGACCACCCCGAGCTCTTCTGGGCGACCGGCACGCTCGAGAAGGTCGGCGATTCAGACACGTGGAGCATCGGCTACTACAGCCTTGCCGACGACGAAATCGCACGCGAGCAGGCGGAGATCGACCGCGTGACCAGGATGCTCCTCGATCTCGCACCGTCCGACGGCACCGAGTGGGACAAGGCGCTCTACGTCTACGAGACGCTCGCGCAGCTCGTCGACTACGAGGAGGACGAGGAGGGGATCGCAACCGAGCGCATCGCCTCCGATGGCAGCTGGGATCACGGGCGCGACTGGAGCCGCACCATCTACGGGCCGCTCGTGCACCACCGCGCCGTCTGCACCGGCTACACCAAGGCTGCGCAGTACCTGCTGCAGCGGCTGGGCGTCGAGTGCCTGCACCTCAGCGGTGCCCGGGGAACCCGCCACTGCTGGATTCTCGCCCGCCTCGACGGAGCGTACAGCTTCATGGATGTGACCTGGGCGAACGCAACGTCGAAGGAGAGGCCCGGAGTCCGCTACGTCGCGCATGACTACTTCGGGCTGACATACGCCGATCTCGCCGAACTCCCCCACCATGAGATCCCCGCCGTGGTGCCCCTGCCGGAGGAGACGACCGGCGGCCACGACTGGTTCAAGCGCACGGACCGATTCGCCGATACGTTCGACCCCGCATGGGTCGACGGCGCCGTCGAGCGTGCCCTTGCATCGCACGCCGGATACCTCGAGCTCAAGTTCGCAAACGATGACGTGCGCGATCAGGCCGAGGCGTATCTCTCCGGACACCATGGCCTCGTCTGCGAGCAGCGGCGTCTGGGAATCCTGACGGCCTGGCTCGGCTAAGCAGCTTCCTCGGGCAGCTCCCGGAAGAAGTGCGCCGCGAATCCGATCGCGGGCAGGAACATCAACGCGTTGGCGAGCGCCTGCGCCTCTTGGACACCCGCGATGCCGCGGAACCGCGGCAGGATGAGGATGAGCGGGATGAAGACGAGGCCGCCGCGCAGCAGCGACATGACCGACGCGCCGAGCTTGTGCCCCGTGCTCTGATAGAGCATCTCGGTGGCAACGATGAGCGGCAGGAAGAGCAGCGAGACGCCCTGCAGCCTGAGCGCGCGGATACCGACCTCGACCACGGCGGGGTCATCGCGGAAGATGCGCAGGAGCTCCGCGGGATAGAGCATCATCACGACGAGGATGGCAGCGACGAGCGCCTCGCCCATGAAGATGGTGACGCGGTGGGCGTCGCGCACGCGGCCGTACCTGCCCGCACCGTAGTTGAAGCCCGCCACCGGCTGGAACCCCTGCCCGACGCCCAGCGTCAGGGAGAACGCGAAGAAGACGATACGGGCAACGATGCTCATGGCAGCCACCGCGGCGTCGCCGAACAGGGCGGCCTGCGCGTTGAGCAGCATGGTGGTGATGCTGTTGAGGCCCTGGCGGATGAGGCTCGGCAAACCCGTCGCCACGATATCCGCCACCCGCTCGGGGGTTGGTGAGATGAGGCGCAGCGAGAGCCGCGAGGTTGATTTGCGTCGCAGGTACATCGAGAGCAGGATGCCGAAGCTCACGACCTGCGAGAGCGCGGTCGAGAGGCCGGCGCCCGTGATGCCCATGCCGAAGCCGAACATGAAGACGGCGTCGCCCGCGATGTTGAGGAAGCAGCCCGCCGTCATGCCGACCATGCCAAGCGCCGCCTTGCCCTCGAGCCGCAGGATCTGGTTCATGGTGAAGCTCGCCGTCATGAACGGAGCCGAGATCAGCATGAAGCGCACGTACTCCTCCGCGTAGGGCGCGATCGTCTCGGTGCTCCCCATGAGGAAGACGATCGGAGTGAGGAACACCGCCGAGACAAGCGCGATCGCGAGACCGGTGAGGAAGGAGAGCATGACGCCCGTCGATGCCACGACGCTCGCCTCGTCGACGTTCTTCTGCCCGAGCAGGCGGGCGATGATGCTGCCCGAGCCCATGCCGTACATGAAGCCGAACGCCTGGATGATGGACATGAAGCCGAAGACGATGCCGACAGCACCGCTTGCGCTCGTGCCGAGCGTGCCCACGAACGCCGTGTCAACGAGGTTGTAGATGCTGGTGACGAGCAGCGAGATCGTGGTGGGCACCGCGAGTCGCGCGATGAGCGGGGCGACCGGCGCCTCGGTCATGCGCGTGTAGTGCTCCGCTTCGGTGCGCGCCATGCCAGCAGCCCGCCGCTCCCGCTAGCGCTCCTCGGCCGCCGTCTTGCGCGCAAGCATGAGCGCGTAGACGGCGAGGACGGCGAGGACGATGAGGAACACGGCGACCATGACCGCAGACGAGACGTTGGGGGAGGTGGCGAAGATCTGGTTGCTGATGTCGGTGGAGGCGTGGGCGAGGATGACTGCCGCGATATCGTCGCTCGCAAGGTAGACGGCGCCGAGGAACAGGCCGATGACGAGCGAATAGGCCACCTGCACGAGGACGTTCGCCAGGGACATCCCCACGATGTTGGTAAGATGGACCAACGCGAAGAGCAGCGCGGACACGATGAGCGAATACCAGACGCCCTTGCCTGAGGCGAGCAACCTGTCGATGATGATGCCGCGGAAGATGACCTCCTCGAAGAGTCCCGGGGCCAAGCCGGCCAGGATGGCGCCGGGGATGGCCGATGCGGCGACGAACCCTGCGCCCTCCATCAGGTGGTAGACGATGTTCCAGGCGACGACGATGAGCACGGGCCACGCGAGTGCGATGCCGGAGAAGGACTTGTCCCAGTGGAAGCACGCGTGGAACAGCAGGATCAGCGCAGCCGCGACGATGATGCGTCCGATGACGGTTCCGCCCTCGGTCGAGAGCCCCACGGCGGTCGTGAGGGCCGTGAGCACACCCGCGACGAAAAACGCCGCGACGATGAGGATGATGCCGAAGATCACCGGATGCTTGGCGGAGAACGAGTTCATTGAAGGCTCCTAACGGATGATTGGCGCGCGGAACCCATCATAGCGCATGATGCGCAGGCCCCTACCGACGCTTGAGATCCCGATTCGCGGTCCCGTCGCCGATGCCGCGCAGGTTGGACCACTGCCCGTACAGCGCAAGCGCGAACACGAGCGCCGCGAGAAGGATCGCCTCGGCGGGCAGCAGCAGCGCCGCCCAGATGACGAACACGCCGGCAGCCGCGACGGCGGCGATGCTCAGGTAGCCGCTGAGGTAGATCGCTGCGGCAGCGACGAGCGCGGCGACCAAGGCACCGCGCCAGTCGATGAGGACGAGCGCGGAGGAGAGCGTGGTCACGCCCTTGCCTCCCCTGAAACCATGCCAGACGGGGAAGTCGTGGCCCAGCGTCGCACCGATGCAAGCCCATCCCCGCACCAACGGCGGGAGTTCGCCGGGAAAGAGCGCGCGGCAGACGAGCACCGCCGCAACGACCTTGAGGATATCGCCGGCGAGGCATGCGATGGCGGCATTCCTCCCGAGCGAGCGCGCAACGTTCGCCATGCCGGGGTTCCCGTTGCCCAGCTCGAAGATCGAGGAGCGGAAGCGCAGCCTCGCGATGATGTCGGCGAAGAGCAGATTGCCGAGCGCACAGCCGATGAGCAGGCAGGCAAGGCGCCACATGTCAGCCCCTCTCTCGATGCTGTGCATTTCCCCCTAGCGTGGATGATAGCACGCGGGAACGGTCGCGGTCTGAAAGCGGCGGGCGGCTAAACTGCTTCGCATTTTGAAACTGCTTTCTCGATTCCCGATCGGTTGTTGAGGCGGCCGGCACCGCAGCGCGTATCCCTCCAGTTCTAAGCTCCAACAGGGCAGGATGGCAAGCGCCCGCAGCGATGCGGGCGCTTTTTCATGCACTATCCAGCTGGTTTGCGGTTATTCCGCCTCGAGGAACGCGCCCGTCTGGCGGTCCCAGAGCGTCTCGTACACGCCGCCCGCCTGGCTGAGCTCGGCGTGCGTGCCGTCCTCCACGATCTTGCCGTCCTCGATCACCACGATGCGGTCGAGCGAGGCGACGGTGGAGAGGCGGTGCGCAACCACGATGGAGGTGCGCCCCGCCATGAGGTTCTGGAGCGCCCCCTGCACGGCGGCCTCGGACTCCGAATCCAGCGCGGAGGTCGCCTCGTCGAGCACGAGGATCGGGCAGTCCGCCAGGATCGCGCGGGCGATCGCCACACGTTGGCGCTGGCCGCCCGAGAGCTTGACGCCGCGCTCGCCGACCATGGTGTCCATGCCGTTGGGCAGCCGGTCGATGAACTCCAGCGCGTTGGCGAGACGTGCCGCCTCGCGGATCTCCTCGTCGGTCGCATCGGGGCGCCCGTATGCGATGTTCTCGCGGATGGAGCGGTGGAAGAGCAGGGCCTCCTGCGGCACGTAGGCGATCTGCCGGCGCAGGGACTGCTGGGTGCACTGGGAGATGTCCTGGCCATCCACGAGCACATGGCCTTCCTGCACGTCGGCGAGGCGCAGGAGCAGCTTGGTGAGCGTGGTCTTTCCCGACCCCGAGCGCCCCACGAGGCCGAGGCGCTGGCCCGCGGGAACGTGCAGGTCGAGCCCCTCGAACACATAGTCGCCCTCGGCGGCGTCGAGGTAGCGGAAGGCGAGCCCCTCGAAATCGATGGCGCCCTCGCGCACGACGAGCGGCTTGGCGCCCGGCACATCCTCCACCAGGCGCGGCTCATCCAGGATGCGCGTCATCTCGGAGGCGTCGCCCACCGCGCGGTTCATGCGCTGCATCATCGAGTTGATGTAGTTGAAGCGCATGGAGAGCTGGTAGGTGTAGGAGAACATCATCACGAGCGTGCCCGCGCTGATGCCGTACCAGGCGTTGCCGCCCGTCACGAAGATGCTGGTCACGAGCATGATGATGGTGATGAGCGTCGAGGTCATGGCGCCGCGTGCCATCATGGCGTTCATAGATCGCTTCTCGGCGGCCATCGCATCCTTGTCGGCGGCGTCGAACAGGCCGCGCTCGTAGTCCTCGCGCCCGTAGGTCTTGACGGCGAGGATGTTGGTCACGGCATCGGAGAGCACGCCCGAGAGGCGGTTCTGCGCAGCCGCGGTCGAAGCGGAGAGGGGGAGGATCTTCTCGTACATGGTGTAGGCCACGACCACGTAGAGCGTGAGCAGCGCGAAGAGGATCGCCACGAACAGCGGGGCCACGGGCGCCAGCGTGATGATGGTGCAGAAGATGCTCGCGATGGTGGGGATGAGCGAGTAGACCACCACGTCGACGAGCCCCGTGTAGCCGCTCATGAAGCGGCTGGTCTGGCTCACGAGCGCACCGCCGAAACGGCTGGTGTGGAACGTCATGCTCTGGTTGGAGAGCGTGTCGAAGCACAGGCGCGCCAGATGGTAGTTGCCGTTGAGCTCGAGCTCCATCACGCTCCAGTCCTGCAGCTTGGAGCACGCCTGCCCCACGGCGTTGATCACGAGCAGCGCGAGGATGTAGGGGCCGAACACCTCGAAGACCCGTTCCGCCGAGACGGGTTCGGCCTGCACGCGGTCGACGATCTTGCCCATCGTCCACGTGTTGGCATAGGTGAGCAGCGCCGTGTAGGCGACCGAGGTGAAGACCGCCATGAAGGTGGCGAACGGCTTCTTCTTGGTCACCCACCAGAAGCGGCCGAGCGTGCGGCGCACGAGATCTTTCCTGAGCGGTGCCGAGCTGCGTTGGGACATGGCCTTCTCCCTGTGGTCATCACCAACAAGAAACGCCACCTGGACGGTGGCGTTGGTCATCAAGTGGCGCCCCCACGGGGAATCGAACCCCGGTTACCGCCTTGAAAGGGCGATGTCCTAGCCGCTAGACGATGGGGACGTAGCACAAGCGAGTATAACAGAAAAACCTTGCCTGCTACCAATCGTAGCCGTATTTATCAGCGTAGTCCTGCGCGGCGGCGCGTACGGCGGGCTGGCTCTCCGCCCACGACGCGAAATCGGGCACATCCACGATGATCGGGTCTGCCTCGTGCACGGCGAACAGCGCCTCCTCGTAGCAGCAGGGCGCGACGGCCGGCCGGTCCGGCATGTACGTGTCGACGAGGATCGGGCGCAGCAGCGCGTATGCCCCGCCCTCGACGAGCGACGAGAACCCGGCGAGCGAGCGCCGGGCGGCGCCCATGCGACCGAGCTTGAAGTTGAGGATCGCGCGGGCGAGCAGCGACCACGCGCTGCTCTTGTGGTCGAACCGCGCGTCGAGCTCCTCGAAGCCCGCCTCGTCCTCGAGGCGCGCATAGGCGAGCGCCGCGGAGTGGCGGCATCCCAGCGCATCCGACGGGGCGAGGTCGATGCATGCCCGGGCCTTCTCGATGGCCATGCGGTAGCGGACCGTATCCATGCAGGCGCGTACGGCGGCGGCGCGGATCCTGAGCTGCGGCCTCAGCAGGACATCGTCCCATGCATCGCCCTCCGACTCGACAGGCTCCTCCAAGTCGAGCAGCATGCCGAGCAGGACATCGGGGTTATCTTTGAGCGCGAGAATCCTGAGCAGGCGCGCGTCCGTGCACCCTGGATCGACCTCGAGGATCTGGTCGCAATCGGAGGCCATGCGCGCATGGCGCTTCGTGCGCGCCCGATAGTACTCGTCGTCATCGAGGAGATCGTTGTCCTCGCAGTCCTTCTCGAATCGTTCGATGGCGCTGCAGACCATGGAGAACGCCTGGTTTGCAGGGGTGTCGATGAACGACTCGGGCGCCTCGCGCACCGCGAGCCTGAGCTCCTCGTAAGCAGCGTCAGACATGCCGCCGAGCGCGGCGCGGCGCGTCAGGGCGAGCCGCTCGACCAGCTCCTCGCGCGCGTTCATCGCCGCTCCTTCTTCGAGGCCTCGAGCTCGACGAGATCCTGCGGGGTCGCGAACCTGCGCGCCTCCTCCTCGACCCATGCGCCGAAGGGATAGCGTCCGTCGAGCAGAAGCACGGTCGCCTCCGAGATGGCGAGCATCAGCTCGTCCTCGGTTCCGGGCCCCACGGCAAGGCGCGAGAACACGCCCTCGGGAAGCTCCTTCTGGTCCATGAGGTTGAGCGCGGCGTGCGGGTAGCCGTCGATGATGCGGCGCAGCTGCGTCCGCGCGCCGCCGAAGTCGCGGCGCTTGTAGGCGAGCGCGCAGCGCGAAAGCAGCATCCACGCGTCCTCCGCGCCGATGCCCCGCTCGAGTGCGGCGTTCTTGGCGGCGAAGGCGTCGAGGCCCTGCTCGTCCTCGAGCTTGGCGTACGCGAGCGCGCAGGTGAAGCGCACATCCGCGCTGTCCGAGGGGTCGAGCTCGAGCAGCTCGTGCGCCAGCTTGATGCAGGCGCGGTTGCGTCCGCAGATGAGGGCCTTCTCCGCGAGGTTCGCCATCCAGCGCCAGTACGGGCGCATGGCGATGTCGGATCCGAGGCGCGCGCGGTCGGGGAAGGAATCTGCCGCGGCAGCCTCGGCTTGGGCGCGGCATGCGGCAAGCACCTCGGGAGCCCGCTCGCTCAGGAAGTCGTAGCTTCTCTCGAAGCTCGGGCGCGTGCCGGCGAACCTCATACGAACCGCATCGTAGCAACCCCCGTCGAGCGCGACGGCCTCGTCGAGCAGCGCCTGCGCACGGCCGACCAGCCCGTCGACCTGCTCGTCGGGAGCGAACGGCAGCTGGTAATCCACCATCACGGCAGCATCGGCGACCAGGTGGAACGCGCGGTCTGCGTCCGACTGGGGAAGGGTGTCGCGCATGCTGGCGAAACGCCTGCCGAACGACGAGAACGCGTGCACCGCGGTCGCGGGATCGCTTCCGTCGAGCTCGCGCGCGAAACGCAGGCCGAGACGCTGGTAATCTTCTCGTCTGGGGTCGAACGACATGTGCTTCACCTCCCTTTCGTGTGGCTGCTAGTGTAGCATGCCGCGCATTGGCCCGACGAAGTCGGCAAAAAGGGACAAAAACAGGCAGAATCTGTCCGTTTCTGCCGACCTCGATGAATCAGGTTTGCGGTCTGAGGCTAGTTCTTGAGCTGCACGATCTCGGCGGAGAGGATGGTCCCATCCTCGATGATGACACGGCCGATCGTGGGGCCGAGCATGCCGCGCGGGAAGGTGGGGCTGCCGGGGTTCATGACGATGATCCTGCCGAAGTTGTCGATGGAGGGACGGTGCGTGTGGCCGCACACCGCGATGTCGCACTCCGCCAGCTTGAGGCGCTCGCGGTAGTGGTTGACCTCCCAGAGCACGCCGCCGCCGTAGAACAGGCAGGTCTTCTTGATCTGGTGGCCGTAATCGTAGGCCCAATCGTTGTTGCCGAGGCACAGGTGCAGCGGGGCGATATCCTCGAGCGTACGGTAGTCGGACGGCGAGCAGATGTCTCCCGCATGCACGATCGCGTCGGCACCATCGAGTGCGGACAGGAGCGCAGGCGAGAGGTAGCCGTGCGTATCGGAGACGATGTCGAACCGCAGCTTCGCCACGCGCGGACCCTAGAGGCCGAGGGCGCGCTTGAGCGCGACGACGCGGCGGCGCGAGACGGAGATCTTCTTGCCCTCGATGCCGTTCACGCCGAGCTGGAGGATGCCGGACGACACGACCTCGACGTCCTCGACGTACTCGAGGTTCACGATGTAGCCGCGATGGACGCGGAAGAAGCCGTTGGGCGCGAGCTTCTGCTCGAGCTTGGCGAGCGAGATCGTGGAGAGGTAGCGGTCGGTGTCGGTGTAGATGCAGGAGTAGTCGTCCTTGGCCTCGATGTAGCGGATCTGGTCGATCGGCACGAGCACCTTGCGGCCGCTCTTGACCACGGGGATGCGCTCGACCGTGGACTTGCTCGTGGGCTGCGGCTTGGCGCGCACGGACACCTTGTCGAGCGCCTGGTTGAGGCGGTCGCTCTCGACGGGCTTCATGAGGTAGTCGACCGCGTTCACGTCGAAGGCCTCGAGCGCGTACTCGCTGTAGGCCGTGACGAAGATGACCGCGGGGGGATTCTTGAGCTTGTGGAGCGCCTCGGCGAGCTGCATGCCGGAGGTCTTGGGCATATGGATGTCGAGGAAGAGCACGTCCGCACGGACCTCCATCATCCGCTCGACGGCCTCGCGGGCGCTCGCCGCCTCGACGATGGTGTCGATACGGCCTGTCTCCTCGAGGAGAAACCTCAGCTCGGAGCGGGCGGGAGCCTCATCATCGACAATCATTGCGCGCATGTTCGAACCACCTTACTCCAGTGTGGCGAGCAGATCCGCGGTCTCCGACGCCTCCGTGCCCGCGTCGCGTTCCGCGAGCAGCTTGGCGGCACCGCCGAGGCGGAGGGTGACGCAGGTCCCCTCCCCCAGTTTCGAAACGATATCGACGCCCGAGCCTTCGCCGAAGAAGCGCTGGACGCGCTCCGCGACGTTCTTGAGGGCGATGCCGGTTCCGCCTCCGCCCGTGGAGGACGGGGGAGCCGTCTCCTCGAGAACACTGGCGGCGACCTCTTCGTCCATGCCCATGCCGTCATCCGTGACAGATACCAGTATATCGCTTGCGTCGGCCGCTACGTCGATGGCGATATGCAGGGGGCCCTCGTCGCGCATGGCATGGCGCACCGCGTTCTCGACGATGGGCTGCACGAGGAACGCCGGGACGAGCACGTCGCCGCAACCGTCCTGGACGGACTCGCTCACGATGATGCGGTCCTCGCCGAAGCGCGCCTTCTCGATATTGAGGTAGCGCAGGGTCTGCTCGAGCTCGCTCGAGAGCGGGATGCTCGTCTCGGGATTGTCGAGCGTGCGCCTGAAGTAGACCGAGAACTCGCGCAGCAGGTCGCGCGCCTTCGTGGGGTCGGTGCGGGTGAGCGACGCGATGGTGTTGAGCGAGTTGAAGAGGAAGTGGGGGTTGATCTGCGCCTGCAGCGCCTTGACCTCGGCGCGCGCCGTGAGCTCGGCCTGGCGGTCGAGCTCGTAGGCAGAGAGCTGCGTGGAGAGCAGCTCGCCGATGCCCTTCGCGATGGCGAGCTGGGTGCGGTCGATCTGGACGCCCTGATGGTAGTAGAGCTTGATCGTGCCCACCGCGCGGTCCTGGATCAAGAGGGGCACGATGATGCCGAACGACCTGCCGGGCTGCTCGGCGCCGAGGATGAAGGGGCGGTAGTTCTGGTCGCTCGAGTCCATGGCGACGAACGTCTCGACGCGCTTGCTTCCGAGCACCTCGCGCGTGGGCGCCGTGTTGCTCGAGCCGGGCGGGAAGTCCGCGGGCAGCTCGCCCGCATAGGCGACGACCTTCTCGGTGTCGGTGATCGCGACGCCCGCTGCGGACGTCTCGGGGAGCAGCAGCTGGCAGATGATGTTGCAGCTCTCGGCTGTGAGGCCGCCGCGGACGTGCTCGAGCGTGTTCGACGCCATCATGAGGGTGCGCTCGGTCGCCTGCAGGCGCGCGGCATCGGGCACGAGCAGGATGGTGCCGCCGATGACGATGACGACCGCGAGGCCCGCGCCCGAGATCATGGTGGCGATGATGTCCTCGTTGGCGATGCCGAGCGAGAGGAGCAGGAGCAGCACCACGACGCCCACGATGAGGGCGATGCGCACGGTGAACGAGCGGTGGTGTGCGAACCAGCTGCGCATCTGCCCTACCGATCCTCCCCCATCGACTTGAAGAGCGTGGTCTGCGAGAGGGCACGGGCGAGCGGCAGGCCGAGCACGTACATGACGACCGCCTCCCCGATGCCCGTGGTTATGAGGCCGAACAGATACATCAGCAGGTAGTTGTCGTCGAGCGAGATGGACGTGAAGGGAATCGTGTAGAACCCCATGCCCTTGAGCAGGATCGGAAGGTACGCGGGGACGATGAGGGCGTTCGCGATGACCGGGCCCGCGATGGCGAGCGTGGGGCGCTCGCGGAAACGCCAGGTGAAGAGGGCCGCGAGCACGGTCGCCAGGGTGCCGAAGACCACGTCGAGCAGGCCGAGCGTGCCGAGGCCCGCGATGGCGATGTTGGCGATGTTGGCGATGGCGCAGCCGAGGGCGAGGCCGGGGATCGCGTCGGCGGTGAAGAGCGCGAGCACGCAGACCGCCTCGGAGATGCGGAACTGGACGGGACCCCAGGCGAGGCCGCCGAGGAAGAGCATGGTGGCGAGGGTGAGCGCCGCATAGATGGCGGCGATGATGCCGATGCGCGCGACGCTCCGCGAATGGGCGGCGCGCGCGTTGAAGTCGCCAGCGGCCTCGTTCTCCAACTTGGTCAAGGGGATTGCCTTTCGGATGGTGCGGTCCGTGCAGGAATATAGTAACGCAGCTTACGAAAAATCGCGAGGTTCGCGGCGTTATTCGCCGAGGCTGTGGGCGTCGAGCCGCTCCTGCGCGAGACGCTGGATCATGAGGGTTCCGCCATGCTCCGCGACGTACGCGTAGTGCGGGAACGCCGCGGCTGTGTTCCCGAGCGCATCCTCGAGCTCAGCACGGTCGTACTCGATCGACACCCTCGCCTGCGGCATCGCCGCATGGCGCGCGATCACGTCGTTCAGCTCGCGGACCTTCGCGTAGTTTCCCACCATCAGCGCGAGCTTGCGGTCGATCGAGGCGATCAGGGCATCCGCGGCGCTCAGCAGGTCGGCGTCGCGTCCTGCACCCGCCTTGAGGGCCTCCGCGTGCGAGCGCATCATCTGGAGCGTGCCCGCGTCGTTGCGGTACTTCGCCGCCGAGGTGCGGATGTTGATGAGCATGAGCCTGATCCGGGGATTGCGGGGGTTGCCCGACTCGACGTGGTCTGCCCATTCGAGCGCGATGTCGTCGTAGCCCATCTGACCGCAGCAGACCGCGTAGACCACATGGAACGATTGCCGTGAGGTCTTGCTGTGCAGCGCGGGCTCGATCATGTCGATGACCTTCACGAGCTTGGCGGGGTCGCAGTCGTGCGTATCGATCTTCACGAGCTCGTTCGAGTTCCTCAGCTTGAGCATCCACTGCGTGTAGAGGATGCAGACGTCGGCGATGAGCAGGACCCAGAACATGTGCGGCGGCAGGTCCGGCGCGAGGAGGAAGCCGAGCGAGATCATGGCGAGCAGGGCGATCGCGACCGCATCGATGATGCCGACGCGGGCGCGCCACGAGCCGGCGGCCTTCTGCGCGGACACGTCGCGGTACTTGGAGCAAGCAGCGGCTGCACCGTCCTGCATGGCAGCGCCTATGCCTGGGTCTGCACGAAGGAGACGAACTCCTCGAGCTCTGCCTCGGTGCCGAAGCGGGCCATGTAGAAGAAGTTGCCGAGGTCGTCGGAGAGCGCGTCGGCCATGCGGCCGCTCATGCGGATCGCCCCGCCGTAGCGCTCGCGCACCTCGGCGTCGGAGTGCGCGTAGGCGTAGATGTCGCGCCTGCTGGCGTACACGCAGAAGCCCTGGTCGTCGCTCTCGGGCAGACGGCGCTCGTCGAAGCACACCATGTCCGCCCAGATCTGGTAGACGTCGGTCGAATGGGCGAAGTTGAGGATGTCGGGCGTGAAGCCGCCGGGTGGGCGCACGTTGACCTCGAGGCCGACGTAGTCGCCCACGTCGCCGAGACTCTCCTTGGCCTCCTTGAGGCGGAAGAACTCCATATGCACGAAGCGGCTCTTGAGGCCGAACGACTTGACCGCGGCGCGGCCGAGCGCCTGGAGCTTGGGGTCGACGGCGGGGCGCGAGAAGTAGCTCACGTCGAGCTGGAGGCGCACGACCTCCTCCATCGACGGCGGGAACTCCTCCTGGTTCTCGAAGAGCGGGTCGCCGTTGCTGTCGACGATCGCGTCGTAGCTGCAGATGTCGCCCGTGACGAACTCCTCGAGGACGTAGGACCCGTCCTTCTCGGCTGTGAGGAAGTCCTCGAGCGCCGCCTCGTCGGCGATCTTGAACGCGCCGCCGGAGCCCACGCCCACCTCGGGCTTCGCGAAGAGCGGATAGCCCGCCTGCCCGGCGAACGCGCGGGCGGCATCCGCATCATCGGCGCTCGCGACGCGCACCTGGCGCGCGGTCGGCACGTTGCCCGCCGCGTAGAGCGGCTTCATGCCGGCCTTGCTCTGCCACACGGCGACCTGCTCGGCGCCGGCTCCCGTGGTGATGTTGAAATCGTCGCGCAGGCGCGCATCCTGGCCCAGCCAGTACTCGTTGTTCGACTCGAGCCAGTCGATCTTGCCGTACTTCCACGAGAAGAACGCGACGGCGCGGTAGACCTGGTCGTAGTCCTCGAGCGACGGCAGCCAGTAGTACTCGGTGAGCACGTTCTTGAGCTGCCAGGGGATGTTGTCGTAGGGCGTGTCGCCGATGCCGAGCACGTTCACGCCGTTGCGGCGCAGTCGATCGCACCAATTCCAGTAGGTCTCGGGGAATTGGGGCGAGATGAAAACGAAGTTCATGTCGTTCCTCGCTTCAGCGGGCTAGTACGTTCCGGCTACGAGCATGTCCTTGATGTCGTCGAGCACGATGGGGAGGAAGTAGCGGATCTGCTTCTTCCACCACGGCCAGTCATGGTTGACGTCGAAGCCCCAGTAGTCGCACCACGCCGAGATGCCGCGCTTGCGGAACGCCTCGTCGAGGATGCGCTCGGTGCGGATGCCCTCGTCCTCCCAGGCGCCCTGGCCCACGCAGAGCACGATCTGGCGCTGGCAGTAGAGCTCGATGTAGGGGTGGTCGTAGGGCATGTTGGGCATGAACGTGACCGGCGAGTTCTCGTAGAGGGTGCCGTCCATGTAGTCGCCGAAGAAGTATGCCGCGTCGTAGACGCCGGAGAGCGCGATGCAGCCCTGGAAGAGGTCCGGACGGCGCAGCACGGCGATCGCGGCGTGGGTGGCGCCCATCGAGCAGCCCGTCGCAAGCGGGCGCAGGTCGGTGTTGGCGTAGTCGTGCACGAACGGGACGAGCTCCTCGGTGACGAACGAGAAGTACGCCTCCTGGCGCTCGGCGCGCCACGCAGGATCTGCTCCGACGGCGGACCAGCTGTCCTCGTCGAAGTTGTCCACCGAGAAGATCTGGATGATGCCCTCCTCGAGATAGTCGGAGAGGGTGTCGATCATGCCGAAATCCTCGAAGTTGTTGCACTTGGAGCCCTGCGCCTGGAAGGCGATGATCGGATAGCCCGAGTCGCCGTAGACGATCAGGTTGATATCCTTCTGCAGGTGCTCGCTCCACCAGGAGACGGGTTCGCGGTTCATGGCGGCCTCCATTCGCGCGGTCGGACATCCCCTATGGTAGCGCAACGTGATGGGATGGTGGGGCAGGCGCGCTTTCTGTCGGAGGGACAGGTTGTTTGACAGGAAACGAAGCCGTTTCCTGTCAAACAACCTGTCCCTCCGACAGAAAGCCGTTACGGGTTGATGGACTTGCCCTTGGGAAGCGGGTGCGTGAGGTCGGCGCGGCGCACGTCGTATGCCGCACGTGCCTCGTCCTCGAAGGCGAGCACGACGGGAGCGCCCGCGATCCGCTCGCAGAACCAGCGTGCGAACGAAGGGTTGGTCGGCAGGATCGGGCCGAGCATCCACGTCGCGATGAGGCCGCCGCGGCGGAACCCCTCGTGCGCATCGCCCTCGGAGCGGCCCCAGCCGCGCTCGAGGCTGCAGAACGGAGAAGCGTCGTCAGTTGCGGTCGTCTGGGTGAACTGGATCTTGAAGCCCAGAAGCTCGATGGCGTCGCTGCCGTCACCCGGCTCGAAGGAGCCCACGGTGGAGCAGAGGTAGCGCTTGGGCATGTCGGTGCGCGTCGAGAAGGGCAGGATCGAGAGCCCCTGCACCTCTCCCCCGCCGGGCGTGCCGAAGGAGCTGCCGAGCAGCTCGGCGGCGCTATGGGTGAACAGCATCGGGACGCCCGCATCGGCGAGCTCGGCGAAACGCGCCGCGTAGGGCCGGAGCGCCTCGGCGGCGAGCTGCTGGTGGCGCTCGGTCATGCTCGCGAGGACGACCGCGGAGACGTCGCGGGTCGCGAATGCGGGCTCCGCGCCGTACGGCGTCTCGATGAAGTCCGCTCCGGGAAGGCATGCGCGCAGGTAGAGGGCGTTGCCGTTGTCACCAGCCTGGTTGCCGAACTCGGGATAGAGGATCTCGACGGTGGTGCCGGCACCCTGGTCGGCGGGAACGGGCACGCCCGCCATGCCGCGCGCCGGCGCCTCCGCAGATGCGCTATCGCCCTTCTCGAGGCGCTCGCGCACCCCGGCGTTCAGGCGCTCGACCTGGGCTCCGTTGAAGATGTCGTAGGCGACGACAACGTTGTCGATGCCCTCGAGGCGGATCGCGCGTGCGGCGGCCTCGGCATCGGGGACGAGCATGATGCGCACGGGATCGACGCCCGCGAGCAGAAGGCGCAGCATCAGGTCCTCGCCGCGCGCCCCCACCACCACGATCTGCTCGACGAGCGGGTCGACGAGGTACTCGAAGTCGGTCTGGTAGTACCAGCCCGTGTACTCCGACGAGTACGGGTTGGTGGCCAGATAGTAGTCGCTCATGATGAAGGCCACGGCCTTGCGCCCCGGCTCTCGGCAGATGGTCTGGATTGCCGTGGAGGTCGCGGTGCTGTTCTCGCCCTTGGCCGCCGCGTTGACCAGGCGCACGCCGCAGACCTCCTCGTCGCTGTAGCGCAGCTTCGTGATGTTGATGCCGCGGTCGAGCGAGGCGGCGATCGCCTCGGCGGAGACGCCCATCCTGCGCGCCACGGTCACGGCGGCGAGCAGGTTGTAGAGGTTGGTGATCGTGTAGGCCGCGATGCGGTAGTCGTGCTCGGGGGCGCCGGGCTCGCGGTTCTCGCGCACGGTGAAGGTGCCCGCCTCGCGGTCGACGCGCACCACCTCGAAGTCGGGTTCCGGGTTGGTGAACCCGCAGTGCGTGCAGCGCGCCTTGCCGAGATGGCGGAGGTGGCAGTAGTCGTAGGCGAGCGCCGCTCCGCACTCGGGGCACGCGGTCAGGTCGCACGCGATGCCCTGCGGGCCGTCGGTGTCGCCGGCGAGCCGGCCGATCGAGTAGTACGTGCGCTTCTCCGCCTGCGGGGCGAGGCGGCACGAGATCAGGTCGTCGGCGTTCAGCACGAGCTCGGTCATCGGGGAGATGCTCGCGGAGAGCACGCTGAAGATGTAGTCCGGGTTCGCGTTGCGCATGAACGAGTCGCGGTAAAGGTTGCAGACGAGCAGCAGGTCGGGCGTGACGTGCGGCAGGACGAGCCTGCTCGAGAGCTCGTCGAGCTCCATGCACGCGACCTGCAGGCGCTGGTTGCCCGAGAGGTCCGCGTTCTTGATGAGCGAGCTCTCGATGCCGTTGATCGTGTTGCTGCCCGCCCGGTTGGTGACCAGGTCGAAGCCGTTGTCGGCGAGCAGGTCGTCGAGCAGGTTGGTCGTGGTGGTCTTGCCGTTGGTGCCGGTCACGAAGACGATGCGCCCGGGCTTGCCGATGTGCGCGAGGAAGTCGGGGTCGATCTTCTCGGCGATGACGCCGGGAAGCTGCCCGCCCTTGCGCTTGAGGGCGGTCAGGACGGCGTTGGCCGCTTTGCCCGCTCCCATCGCCAGACGGAAGCGCGCGCTCTTCTTGGACTGTGACACGGGACCCCTTTCGCCGGCTCCAGCATCCACCATTATAGGGCGGCTACCCTTCGACGATGGCGATGCCCAAGCTCGTGCCGATGCGGTCGGCGCCGGCCTCGATCATGGCGCGCGCCTCGTCGGCGTTGTGGATGCCGCCCGCGGCCTTGACCCTGCAGCCGTCGCCCACGGCGGCGCGCATGAGCGCCACGTCGTGGAGCGTCGCGCCTCCCTTGGAGAAGCCCGTGCTCGTCTTCACGAACGCCGCGCCGGCGGCAACGCTGTCCTTGCAGCCGCGCACGATCTGCCCGTCATCGAGCAGGCAGCACTCGAGGATGACCTTCACGGGGATGCCCGGCGCTGCCTCGACCACGGCCGCGATGTCGCGCGTCACGTAGTCGTCGTCGCCTTGGATGAGGCGGCCGACGTTCACGACCATATCGATCTCGGTGGTCCCGTCCGCGACGGCGCGGGCGGCCTCGAAGGCCTTCGCCTCGGTCGTCATGGCGCCGAGGGGGAACCCGATGCAGGTCGAGATGCCCACACCCGAGCCCGCGAGGCGCTCGGCGGCGAGCGCGGTCCAGCAGCCGTTGATGGCGACGGTGGCGAAGCCGTGCGCGCGCGCCTCGTCGCAGAGCTTCTCGATGTCGGCGGCGGTGGCGTTCGGCTTGAGGTTGGTGTGGTCGATAAAGGCGTTGAGTTCCATGGGTTCTCCTTCTTCACGGCGCGTCGTTCATCATATCCATGATTCCTGCCTGTTACCAACTATAGTCCACCTTCCAAATATGGATTAAACTATTCGGAGCTTCAGGCACCTCTGAAAGGAGCAAGCATGCGAACGGCGCATGACGTTCATCTCTACGATCGCAAGGCCAACTACATCCCCCGCATCGCTGCGGTTCATGATCTGTGCGGCTACGGCAAGTGCTCGCTCGGCGTGGCCATCCCCGTGCTCTCCGCCGCGGGCTGCGATGTCTGCCCCGTCCCCACCGGGCTCTTCTCGGCGCACACGCGCTACCCGGTCTTCCATATGCACGACACCACCGAGATGCTCGAGCCCTACCTCGACGCATGGGTCGCCGAGAAGGTCGAGGTCGACGCGGTCTACTCCGGCTTCCTCGGGGCAGCCGAGCAGGTCGCCGCCATCCAGCGCCTCTACCGTGAGCATCCGCAGGCGATCCGCTTCGTCGACCCTGTGATGGGCGACGGCGGCCAGCGCTACGCCACCTATACCGAGGAGCTCTGCCAGGCGATGGCCGCCCTCGTCGACGGCGCCGACGTCCTCACCCCCAACCTCACCGAGGCATCCATCCTCACCGGCATCCCCTACGAGGGCCAGGACGTGAGCGTCGAGAAGATCCGCGACTACGCCGACGCGCTGCTCGCCATGGGCGCGAAGACCGTCGTGCTCAAGGGCGTGGTGCGCGGCGACGGCCTCATCCGCAACTACCTCTGCGGCGCCGACATCGAGTTCGCCGAGCTGTCGAGCGAGCTGCTGCCCTACATGCTCCACGGCACGGGCGACCTCTACGCGAGCGCGCTGCTCGCGGCGATCATGTGCGGACGCTCGCTCTACGACGCGACCGCGTTCGCCGGCGACTTCGTGCGCGACGCCATGGTCATCACGCGCGAGCAGCCCGATTTCGAGATGCGCGGCGTGAGCTTCGAGAGCCGTCTGGGAGAGGTCGCGGCGCTGCTCGGATAACCAGCGCTCGACCGCCGACCGGTTGTGGCAGAATGGCAGGAGCACCTGCATCGAGGAGGCTCAGCATGGACACCCTGACCACGACCGCCAGCGCCTACGGCGACCGCGTACTCGCCGACATGCCCGGCTGCGCCATCGCGCTGGGCCCGCGCGGCACGATCGTCTATGCCAACGACCCAGCGTGCAGCATCATGGGCATCGGCCCCTACGTGGGCAAGCCCTTCGGGCAGTACTTCGCCGCCCACGCCGCGGCGGAGAACGACGAGTTCTACGAGGTGTTCCTGCAGGCGGTCCACAACAAGGGCGTCCGCAATCTGGGCCGCTGCCCGTTCACGGCGCCTGACGGCACGCGCTACATGCTGCTCGTCACGAGCTCGCTTGTCGAGGAGTCCGACGGGGGCTCGTACCTCGTCATCACGTGCACGGACGTCTCCGAGGAGGAGCGCCTCGAGCATCTGCGCCGCGAGTCGACGTTCGTGTTCCTCTCGGGCATCGTCTACCTGTGCCTCGCGGTCTTCTGCTACGCATTCTGGAACTACTACGGAAGGCCGTTCGAGCCGCCCACCTTCACGATCGTCCTCGAGGTGCTCGGCGTGATCCTCGGCTTCGTCGTCTACAAGAACACCTCGCTCACGCTCGCCGACCTCGGCCTCGGCACGAAGAACCTCGCCCACAACCTCAAGGTTGACGGCATCGCCAGCCTCGGCCTCATCGCGTTCTTCGCCGTGGCGAAGCTCATCCTCATGCGGGTCGCGCCGGGAATCATCGTCCGTCCCGAGACGTTCTACGACCCGTCGTGGATGGGACCCGCGCGCATCTTCCCCTACGCCCTCACCGCCGTCGTCCAGGAGTTCCTCTCGCGCGGCATCATGCAGGAGAGCCTGACGCACGTCATCGCACACGAGAAGAGCGAGACCATCGCCATCGCGATCTCCACCCTGATGTTCGCCGCAATCCATCTGCACTACAGCCCCTACTTCATGCTGGGTGCTGCGGTGCTTCTGGGCGTGTTCGGCGTCATCTACCGCAAGCAGCGCTCCATCTGGGGCCTCGCGCTCATCCATTTCACGTTCGGAACCGCCGCCGGGATGTTCGGACTGATTTGACGCCTCTGCACGACGCCCTATCTCTCGTCGAGCGGGGCGAGATACGCCATCGGCCGATGGACGCCGAGGGAATCCGCGAAGAGGTTCTTCGGAGTAACCAGGTCGGGTGGTTCGAGACCGTCCATCGCCGCGAGGATGTTGTCGACGACGATGTCGCCCATGCGGTCGGCGGATTCTATCGTCGAGCCTGCGACATGCGGGGTAACCAGCACGTTGTCGTATCTGAAGTAATCCTTCGCAACAGGCGGCTCCTCATCGAAGACGTCGGTGGCATAGGCTGCGAGCTGCTTGGTCATGAGCGCCTTCTCGAGCGCCTCCTCGCGGATCACGCCCGATCGGGCGGTGTTGATGAGCATCGCGCTCGGCTTGAGGAGCCGGAGCTCCTTCGCCCCGATGAGGTTCTTCGAGCTCGAGTTCAACGGCAGGTGGAGGGTGACGATATCCGAGCGCCTGAGCAGATCGTTCAGCGTCGTGTACACGAGCCCGTAGACCGTAGGTTCCGAGCGCTGGTCGATGTCGTAGCCGAGGACGTCGAGCCCGAAGCCCATCGCCCGGCGCGCGACCGCAGAGCCGACCTGGCCCACGCCGATGATGCCGATCGTCTTGCCGTACAGGCTTATTCCGGCGCGCTTCTCCCAGACGCCCGCCTTGAGGTTGTTCGACATCACCGAGATATGGCGGGCGAGGTTCAGGATCAGGCCCATCGTGAAATCGGCCGTCTCCTCCCGGTTCGATGCGGGCGCCGCGGTCACCTGGATATTGTTCATGAGGGCTTCGTGGAGGTCGACGCCGTCGAAGCCCACGCCGTAGCGCGCGATGAGCTTGAGCTTCTTGAGCTTGCGGATGCACTTCGCGGACAGGATGTCGTTGCCCAGTACGATCGCATCTGCCTTGCCTGCGAACTCGACCATCTCCTGCGTGGAGAGCGGCCGGCCGTATGGATTGAGCCGCACCTTGCACCCTGCCTTCTCAAGGCGCTCGACCGCCCTCGGAGACACATATCCGAAGGTGACGGCAGTCGATGCAACTGTCCACCGGGCCATAGCCGCTCTCCTAACCCTCGAAGGGGACGACTCCTCGCTATCACCTAACGATAGCGTAAGGGCTCGGATCGGCAGTGCGGGAAGGGTACGAACGCTACGATTCGTACCCGTCAAGCACGCGCTGAGGGTTATCGCGCACCATGCGTTCGAAGTCCCTCGCGTCGATGTGCTCGAGCAGCCTGTCGCGCAGCGTCGTGAGGATGTACGCGAAGCCGGGCTTTCCGCCATAGGCTGGTAGGTACGACTTCTTCCCCATATCCCCCGCCAGGCAGACCCGGTCACCATAACCCGACCGGACCAGCTCGGCGAGGATGGAGACGCGCTCGTGGTCACCGCCCTCGAGGTCGCGCCCGACATGGTCGAAGCTGATGCACGCTCCCGTATCCATCACGCGCTTGAGGTAGTCCGCATCGAGCGTGAGGTCGGTATGGGACACGCACACATGCTCCAGTTCGACGCCACACGCGGAGATCTCAGCGAGCTGCTCGAGGGCGAGTCGCCCCTTGTCGCAGTGGGTGACCATCGCCAACCCCGCGTTGCGCGCCACCGACGAGCAGATCCGGATCGCGCGCTTCTCGGAGGGAAGGATGGCGTCCAGGCTGGTGCCCACCTTGACGACGCCGGGCTTTAGGTGGAGTTCCCCGACGCCATGCTCGATCTCGCCCTCGATGACCTCCGCGATCTCGGCGTCGCCCATCTCGAAGAACCAGCGGGGGATGTGCGCATCCTTGTGGAAGCCCGTGGTGAAGACGATGGTGGCGCCGGTGCGCATCGAGACCTCGTAGAGCGCATCGGGGTCGCGTCCGAAGTTGAGCGGGGTGAGGTCGACGATGGTCGACCCGCCCGCACGTACGAAGCTCTCGACCTCGCGCGAGCTCTTATCGACGTTGGTGAGCGAGTAGGGCTCGAACGCGGGGAGCTCGTTGGGATGTACGATCACGTGCTCGTGGATGTAGGTCGTTCCCAGCTTTGACGCCTTGACGGGACCGGTGACCGTGTTAATCATGCTCTACCACTCCGCGATGGTACCGTCGTAGTTCTTCCAGCTCGGATTCGACCAGACGAGGCCCTCGGCAGCGACCTCCTCGATGCGGTCGATATCCATCTCGAGACCGAGGCCGGGGAGCGTGGGCAGGTCGACGAATCCGTCCTTGTACTGGAAGACCTCCTTGTTCTTGATGAAGTCGAGCAGGTCGAAGCCCTTATTGTAGTGGATGCCGAGGCTCTGCTCCTGGATGAAGACGTTGGGCGTGCAGGCGTCGACCTGGAGGGTCGCCGCAAGGGCGACGGGGCCGTACGGGGCGTGGGGGGCGGCGGCGATGTCGAAGGCCTCAGCCATTGCGCAGATCTTGCGCGTCTCGAGGATGCCTCCGCACAGCGCGACGTCCGGCTGGATCACGTCGACGGCGCCCTGCTGGAAGAGCCGCTTGAACTCCCAGCGGCTGTAGAGGCGCTCGCCCGTGGCGAGCGGGACGGCGACCTCGGAGGCAATCTGTGGGAAGACCTCCCAGTTCTCGGGCAGGACGACTTCCTCGAGGAACATCGGGTGGTAGGGCTCGAGGGCCTTCGCCAACACCTTGGCCATGGGCTTGTGCACGCGTCCGTGGAAGTCGACGCCGATGCCCAGGCCATCGCCGAAGGCCTCGCGGATCGACGACACGCGGTCGACGACAGCCTGGACCTTGTCGTACGAATCGATGTAGTGGAGCTCCTCGGTGCCGTTCATCTTCACGGCATCGAAGCCGCGCTCGACGCGGTCACGAGCCTGCTCGACGACATCGGACGGACGGTCGCCGCCGATCCAGGAGTAGACCTTGATGCGGTCGCGCGCCGCACCGCCGAGAAGCTCGTAGACGGGAACGCCGAACGCCTTGCCCTTGATATCCCAGAGCGCCATCTCGAGACCCGAGATGATGCTGCCGTTGATGGGGCCGCCGCGGAAGAACGAACGGTGCAGCTCCTGCCAGATACGCTCGATCTCGAAGGGGTTGCGGCCGATGATGCGCTTCGAGAGCTCGCGCGCACCGGCGACGACGGTCTCGGTCTTGGTGCCCGATATCATCTCGCCCCAACCGTCGATTCCCTCATCGGTCATCACGCGGCAGAAGATCCAGCGGGGCTTGATCTCATACATGTCGACGGAAACGATTTTCATGATCTTCCTTTCTGGCACGGAGGGCGGGACCGCCAACGCTGCCCCGCCCTCCCGTTCTCAGCAGATGGGATCTGGGCTTAGGCGAAGAGTCCTGCGATGAACTGGAAGATGAAGCCGATGAGGTGCTCGCCTGCATCCTCGGTGGAGATGAGGGCCATGCCCTCGGGGAGGGTGAAGCCGCCCGAAATGGCAAGCTGGGTGTGCACGGGAGCGAGCAGCGTGGCGATCCAGAGCATCATGCAGGTGATGATCGTGGTAGAGAGGACGCCGCGGAAGACGTTGCCGTTCGAGAAGGCGCAGGGCCAGGCAGCGAGCCACATCGCCATGTAGGCGATGTCGGCCATGGGCAGCAGGCTGTTGCCGGGAAGGACGACGGCGAGGACGAGCGTGATGGGGACCATGATGATGCCGACGGTGATGCAGGAGTCGTTGGCGATGGTCAGGGCAGCGTCGATGCCCATGGTGAAGTCGGAGTCGGGGAAGCGCTTGGAGAGGACTTCCTTGACGGCGTTCGCAAAGGGCATGAGGCCTTCCATGAGGATCTGCATCATCTTGGGGGTGAGGACCATGGCAGCGGACGTGGACATGCCGATGATGAGGATGGTGTCGACGGGGTCGCCGGCGAGCAGCGAGATGATGCAGCCGATGATGAAGCCGAGGAACATGGGCTCGCCGAGGAAGCCGAAGCGCTCCTGGACGCCCTCAGGCGAGATGTCGATCTTGTTGATGCCGGGGATGATGTCCCAGAGCTTGTTCAGGAGATAGGCGACCGGAGCCCAGCAGACGGAGTTGGACGTGGGGAAGTTCACGCCCTCGAGCTCGAAGTAATCCTCGACGTACGGCGTGGTCCAGTCTGCGAGCTTGAAGGTGATGATGGCATCGAGCGCGGCGGCGATGAGGGCGATGATCGTGTTCTGACCGCTCGCATACCAGACGAGGGCGCCGGTGAAGATGAAGTGGTTGTAGGACCAGAAGTCGACCATGACGGTGCGGGTCGTCTTGGTGATGAGCATCACGGCGTTGATGCCGAGGACGACGAAGACGACGACGGCAGCCAGGGGGAAGGCCCAGGTCGCAGCTGCGCGCGCAGGCCAGCCCACGTCCATGATGGAGGTCTGGATGCCCCAGTTGGCAACCATGCCGGCAACGGAGCCGGACACCTGGGCGACGAACCAGTTGATGACCATGTTGACGCCCGCGAAGCCGATGCCCACGAGGAACGCGGAGCGGATGAGCGTCTTGAACGGGACCCTGAAGATAAGTCCGAGCACCATGATGATGATCGGCATCATGACCATGGGGCCGAGGCCGGCGATGGTCTGGAGGCCGGTAATCACGATATCCATAATCGTTTCCTCTCTTCTCTCTCAGTCTCTGCCTAGGCCTTCAGCGCCTCGGCGATCTCCGCCTTGACCTTGTCCTCGCCGATGCCGGTCACGAACGCGGTGCCCTTGATGACGGGCACGCCGCCGACATCGACCTTGAGCTTGCCGGTCGGGACGATGAAGTCCACGTCATGGGTCGAAAGGTTGGCGAGGACCTCGGCGAACTTGCACTGGATGATGCGCGGCTCGGGCGCTCCGATGCTCGCCGCCACCTCCTTGACCTTCGCGACTGCCACCGTGGAGGTGATCATCGACGATCCACAGCAAACGATGATGGTCTTCTTCTCCATTACTGCTCCTCTCGCTGGATGAATGCCTGAGCTATCTCCTGCACGCTGCTGCTACCGGCTAGGCGTGCAACAAGCCCCTGATCCTGGACGACCCCCATGATCTTCGTGAGCGCCTCGATCTGATGGGACGGGTCGTCGAAGAGGCTCATGATCATCATCGAGACGTCGACGGTCTCGTCCGGGTCCTCCATGCTGTGCCATGTCACGGGCTTGGCGAACGTGGCGACCACGAGCTGCGTCGTGTTCGACCAGATCCAGTCCGTGTGGGGGATGGCGACGTTGATCCCCTCGAGGTCGAGACCCGTGGGATACTCAGCCTCGCGGGCGAGGATGGCCTCGAGGTACCCCTCCTTGATCTTTCCCTCGTCGAGGAGCTTCGCGCACACGATCGCGAGCGCCTCCTCCGAGCTCTCGGCCTCGATGCCTAGGAAGATGTCGTTCTCGGGAAGGTTGAGGAATGCCATGCCTACCACCTGACTTTCTGCTCGAAGCTCTCGACGGACGCCCTGATGCCCTCGATGTTGCAGGCGTGGATGTCCTCCGGGGCGAAGATGCCGTTGCCGATGCCCACGTACGTGGCGCCCCCATCGAAGAAGGACTGGAAATTGCCCGGATTCACGCCGCCCACCGCCATGAGGGGCATCGGGTTGAGCGGGGCCTGGATTGCCTGGAAGTACGACGGTCCGAGCGTCGAGGCGGGATACACCTTGACGATGTCTGCGCCCATCTCGAGCATGTTCCAGACCTCGGTGGGCGTGCACGCTGCGGGGACGCAGAACATCTCGTTCGCCCTGCAGATCTCGAAGATCTGGGGGGTGAAGCAGATGGGCGAGAGGACAAAGCGAGCACCGGCCTCAGCCGCCTCATGCGCGCGCTTCTCGGAGATGACGGTTCCGGCGCCGATGAGGAGGTCGTCGCCGAACTCGTCGACGAGACGCGAGATGATTTCCGGTGCGCCCGGAGTGTTCATGGCTATCTCGACTGCATTGAACTTGGTGCCCACAAGCTGCGAAACCACCGCACGGTTCTGCTCGTACGAATAGCCTCTGAGAATGACTGTGACGATCGGATACTCGGAGATTTCGATCTTTCCCATTGCCCTGCCTCCATAGATTCGCTCTTGGACGGACGTTGCGCAGAGCATATGATGTTGAGATTCTCCATGCAATTATTAAACTATTTATGATGTATATTTCTTCAAATTAGATGAATATTCACATATTGTTATGTGCTGATTTATAGCGATAGGCAGCATTTATTTTTTTCTACATATATTTCATTCATAATTTCTACATATTCTTTCGATGTGCGCGCGGGACGGGGCAGGGCATCGGGGCGCAACCCATCTCATCCCTGCGCATCCATTTGGTTAATCCTTTTCACAATTTTAAGCCGAGCGCCTATGATGGAGGAGGCGCGCAGGCTGCTGCGACGCCTCCCCTGCCCGACTTGACGGGAGAACGGAGCGCGGCTGTGATCATCTCACCTGAGATCCGTAAGATAGCGGACGACTTCTTCGCAAACACCGTGGAGAACAACGAGGTCATGATCGTCAAGTGGACCTTCCCGGACGGCCAGCTGCCCGACCTTACCCTCGAGCGCGCCCAGCGCGACTACGAGCTGGCCGACGAGACCGAGGCGAAGGTGGAGGCGCTCCTCGCTGCCGGCGGCCTCACCCACGAGGACGAGAATCGGCGCTGGCATCGAGAGAGCGCCACGGAGGCGCAGGGGGCAGCCCGCCCCACTGCATGAGAGACTGGCACCACCTACAGGCGCGCGGCATGGGGCTGCGCACGAGAGAAGGGGCTAGCCATGTTGATGAATCTAGACGGCAGCGTTAAAGAGTACGTCGATGCCGAGGACGCGTTGCGGCGCATCGAGGGCACGGCAGGCGCGTTGGACAGGCTGCAAGAGTGCGCCGACTGGAACAACGCATACGACGCCGCCATGCTGGGCGCGTTCGCCGCGATCCTGCACGATGCCGCCGCCGTCCTGGCTGTAGTGCTGAACACCGCGAAGATGGAGGGCGTGAGGGCGCGTTAGAGGCCCTGCAAGCCGACCTGCGGACCGTTCGCCGCGCTCATGTTAGGGCACCGTTAGAAGGGCGCAGAATGGCTTGCGCGGCATCATGCGCGAGCACTACGGTGGGGCTGCCCGGTACCCTCGACCGCCTGCGGCATCTGCGTGTCTAGCACGATTTACACGACGTGAAAACCCGAGCGCGAGGGGGTAAGGGCAGCTCACATCTTAAACGGCCCGGATTCTGCGACTCTAACCAGGCGGCGGTATCTAGTTTCCCCCCGCAATTAATACGCCCTGTGGGGGGTGCTACCTGCGGAAACGCTGCATTTCGCAAGGTACCGAGCAATTAACTGCAGCATCACGTGGTAACATTGTTTTGAGGGGCAATTCTTGCCATGGCCCCGCATTTCTACAGCCCCTGCGACTGCCCGCGCGGGGGCTGTTTTCCTGCCGAAAAGTAGGGCGAGGGTAAAAGTTTGGGTAAACGACGGGGGTAAACGCAAAGAAAAAGGCCAACCGTTTTCATAGGTTGACCTGCGTATTTAAGTGGTGGGCCGTCAGGGTCTCGAACCCTGGACCTTGGGATTAAAAGTCCCCTGCTCTGCCAACTGAGCTAACGGCCCGACCAGATAGCTATTCTAGCGTATTTGCCTGCTATCCGCAGCACGAGCCTCGCCTTCACGCGATGCCGGAGTAGTGATTTCTGACGCGAGTTAATTAATATTCCTTAAGTTCTCAATTGACGTTATTCGACGTACATAATCAGCACTATATTTTTATTATCGAACGAAATGGTCTGCAGAAGCATATCAAACGACAGCGAAGGCCATGAAGAACTACGAACGCGCCGAGAACTGCATCACACCGTGCTACGTCTTCGATGAAAGCGAGATGAAGCGCCGCATCACCACCATCAGGGAGTCGCTCCCGGATGGCGTGGTCCTCTGCTTCGCCATGAAGGCGAACCCCTTCGTGATCAAGGCCGCCTGCGACGAGGCGGAGCTCCTCGAGGTCTGCTCCGAGGGCGAGTACCGCATCTGCCGCCACAACGGCATCTCAAACGACAGGCTCACCATCTCGGGCATCAACAAGGATCCCGAGCATATGCGCGAGCTCGTCTCGTCACCTGAGCCCATCCACCGCTTCACAGTAGAATCCGCTACGCAGTTCGCGCTGCTCAAGTCTCTCGCCCACGAGTTTGATACGATCGTCCCCGCGCTGTTCCGCATCACCAGCGGCAACCAGTTCGGCATGGACGCAGCGCTCGCCAAGCGACTCATCGTAGAGAGCCGCGGCGATGCGCACATCGACTTCCGCGGCATCCAGTTCTTCTCGGGCACGCAGAAGAGCTCGCCGAGCAGGATCGTACGCGAGCTTTCCAAGGTGGACGCCCTTATCGATACCATCCGCGAGGAGTGCGGCGTGGAGATCCGGGAGCTGGAATATGGTCCCGGCCTGCCCGTCGACTACGGCGAGACGGACGAGACGGCCCGCGCAGCCCGCGACGGCGAGTTCCTCGCCACCCTGCACGACGCTCTTGCGGCATTGCGCTTCGACGGCACGGTGATCCTCGAGATGGGCCGCG
>Ga0256405_10003217_pt1 | contig 34507 bp, 48 predicted proteins | sample RumenRJG_02DNA_FD_189096 | JGI IMG/M metagenome (GOLD analysis project Ga0256405, IMG submission 189096) | Bovine rumen microbial communities from Lethbridge, Alberta, Canada - RJG_02 | ecosystem: Host-associated > Mammals > Digestive system > Stomach > Rumen | place: Canada: Alberta...
GACAGGGTTACCCTCGCCTCCTCCTTCGGCATCTCGGGTGTGAGCGTCTACAATACGGCCGGCACCCTTGTGCTCGAGCGCCAGGGGCTCGCCGGCACGATGCACACCCTCGACATTTCCGCCCTCCCCGCCGGCGCCTATCTCCTCCACCTGCGCACCCCCGTCGGCACCGCTGTGAAGAAACTGCTGGTCAGGTAGCTGCGTTCTATTCCAGAGAAGGGGATGTCGGCAGGAGTGCCAAATTGTGGAAAACCTGTTGATATCCCCTCCTTTTTGCAGGCTGTTTTCTGTTGAAAACATCCTTTTTTGTCCAAAAAAATATGTTAAAATAATTTTGTAAATAACTGAAATACAATATGTACGAAAGATTTTAAGATTATTTAACATTCCATGAGGCCGCCGATGTTTGGCCAGTCCAAAAATTAGTTGTACTTTTGCAATCCATTTTTGGGCGGATTGTGTCCGTTAAATAAGTAGAAAACAGAATAATAATAAATACAAACAACAACAAACAATGCCAACAATTCAGCAATTAGTTCGCAAAGGACGTCAGCAGATGGAGTACAAGTCCAAGTCTCCCGCCCTCGACAGCTGCCCCCAGCGTCGCGGTGTCTGCACCCGTGTCTACACCACCACTCCCAAAAAGCCCAACTCGGCCATGCGTAAAGTGGCCCGTGTGCGTCTGACCAACGGCAAGGAGGTCAACGCCTACATCCCCGGTGAAGGCCACAACCTGCAGGAGCACTCCATCGTCATGATCCGCGGCGGCCGCGTCAAGGACCTCCCCGGTGTGCGCTATCACATCATCCGCGGTGCCCTCGACACCTCCGGCGTCGACGGTCGCAAGCAGCGCCGCTCCAAGTACGGTGCCAAGCGCCCCAAACAGGCCGGTAAGTAAAGTTGAAAGTTTAAAGTTGAAAGTTTAAAGTTTTTTAGCAAAAATGAGAAAAGCTAAGCCTAAGAAAAGAATCATCCTCCCGGATCCCAAATACAATGACGTGCTCGTTACCAAGTTCGTCAACAACCTCATGATGGGTGGCAAGAAGACCATCGCCTACCGCATCTTCTACGATGCAATCGACGTGGTGTCCGACCGCACCAAGGAAGACGGCCTCGAGGTTTGGAAGAAGGCCCTGGCCAACGTTACTCCGAGTGTCGAGGTGCGCAGCCGCCGTATCGGTGGTGCCACCTTCCAGATTCCCACCGAGATCCGCGCCGAGCGCAAGCAGAGCATCGGCATGAAGAACCTCATCGGCTTCTCCCGCAAGCGCAGCGAGAAGACCATGGCCCTCAAGCTGGCCGCCGAAATCCAGGCCGCTTACAAGGAGGAGGGTGCCGCCTTCAAGCGCAAGGAGGATATCCACCGCATGGCCGACGCCAACAAGGCATTCTCGCACTTCAGAGTCTAAATTCACTATTATATATAGTATACATTTAAAATAATTTGTAGCAACACACAGAAACAACATCTATGTCCGACCTTCAATATACACGCAACATCGGTATCATGGCCCACATCGACGCCGGCAAGACGACGACGACCGAGCGCATCCTCTTCTACACCGGCAAGAACTACAAGCTCGGTGAGACCCACGAGGGCAGCGCCACCATGGACTGGATGGTACAGGAGCAGGAGCGTGGTATCACCATCACCTCTGCCGCCACCACTGTGTATTGGGAGTGGAAGGACAACCGCTACAAATACAACATCATCGACACTCCGGGCCACGTCGACTTCACCGTCGAGGTGGAGCGCTCGCTCCGCGTCCTCGATGGCGCCATCGCCATCTTCTGCGCCGTCGGCGGCGTAGAGCCCCAGAGCGAGACCGTGTGGCGCCAGGCCGACAAGTACGAGGTGCCCCGCATCGCCTTCATCAACAAGATGGACCGCGCCGGCGCCGACTTCTTCTCGGTGGTGGGACAAATCAAGGAGCGCCTCGGCGCCAACCCCATCCCCATCGAGATCCCCATCGGCCAGGAAGACCTCTTCAAGGGTGTCGTCAACCTCATCACCAACCAGGCCCTCATCTGGGACGAGAGTTCCAACGGCACCAAGTTCTACGAGGTGCCCATGCCCGACGACCTCAAGGAGATAGTCGCCGACTACCGTCAGCGCCTCATCGAGGGTGTGGCCGAGGAGAACGAGGAGCTCATGATGAAGTTCTTCGACGACCCCGACTCCATCACCCCCGAGGAGATTATCGGAGAAATCCGCAAAGCCACGCTGGCCCGCAAGATTGTCCCCGTCATGTGCGGCTCCGCCTTCAAAAACAAAGGCGTGCAGACCCTGCTCGACGCCGTGGCGGCCTTCCTGCCCAGCCCGATGGACAAGCCTGAGGTGAGCGGCATCAACCCCAAGAGCGACAAGGACGAGACCCGCAAGGTGGACGTCAAGGCCCCCTTCTCGGCCCTCGCCTTCAAGATTGCCACCGACCCCTACGTCGGACGCCTCTGCTTCTTCCGCGTATACAGCGGTTCGCTCGAGAGCGGTTCCTATGTCTACAATGCCAACACCGGCAAGAAGGAACGTATCTCGCGTATCATGCAGATGCATTCCAACAAGCAGAACCCCCTCGACCGCATCGAGGCCGGCGACATCGGCGCCGCTGTCGGTTTCAAGGACATCAAGACCGGGCACACCCTCTGCGATGAGCAGCATCCTATCATCCTCGAGTCGATGAAGTTCCCCGAGCCTGTTATCTCCATCGCCGTCGAGCCTCATACGCAGGCCGATATGGACAAGATGACCAACGCTTTGATGAAGCTTGTCGAGGAAGATCCCACCTTCCGCGTCAAGACCGACGAGGTCAGCGGCCAGACCGTCATCAGCGGTATGGGCGAACTGCACCTCGACATCATCATGGACCGCCTGCGCCGCGAGTTCGGCGTGGATGTCAACCAGGGTCGTCCCGAGGTGGCCTACAAGGAGGCTATCACCACCACCGTCCAGCACCACGAGGTGTACAAGAAACAGACCGGTGGCAAGGGTAAGTTCGCCGACGTGCTCTTCGAGATCGGTCCTGCCGACGAGGGTGTCATGGGACTTCAGTTCGTCAACGAGGTCCGCGGTGGCAACATTCCCAAGGAATTCATCCCTGCCCTCGAAAAGGGCTTCAAGGAGGCCATGCAGAACGGTGTCCTCGCCGGCTACCCCATGGACAGCATGAAGGTACGCATCATCGACGGCTCGTTCCACCCCGTGGACTCCGACCAGCTCTCCTTCGAACTCTGTGCCAAGATTGGTTTCAAGGCTGCTTGCCGCAAAGCCAATCCCGTCCTGCTCGAGCCTATCATGAAGCTCGAGGTGCTCACCCCCGACGCCTATGTCGGCGACGTAACCGGCGACCTCAACCGCCGCCGCGGCATGCTCGAGAACATCAGCGCCAAAGTCGGTGTCCAGGCCATCCACGCCAAGGTGCCCCTGGAGCAGATGTTCGGCTACGTTACCTCGCTTCGCACCATCACCTCCGGCCGCGCCAACTCCACCATGGAGTTCTCGCACTACGCCGAGGTTACCCGCGACCAGCAGGATGCCATCCTTAAGAACAAAAATAATTAAAAAATAAAAACAATGAGTCAAAGAATCAGAATCAAGCTCAAATCTTACGACCACAACCTCGTCGACAAGTCGGCTGAGAAGATTGTGAAGACCGTTAAGATGACTGGTGCAGTGGTCAATGGCCCCATACCCCTGCCTACCAACAAGAAAATCTTCACCGTCAACCGCTCCACCTTCGTCAACAAGAAGTCGCGTGAGCAGTTCGAGCTCAACACCTACAAGCGTCTGATGGACATCGAGATCAACGATCGTACCAAGACCATCGACGCTCTCATGAAACTCGAGCTCCCCAGCGGTGTCGAAGTAGAAATCAAAGTGTGAATTTAATCAGCCAATGTCCACAAGATAAGCTGAATCGTCTAACAAATTAAAGAATCCAAACTAAACAATGTCAGGATTAATCGGAAAGAAAATCGGAATGACCAGTCTTTTTGATGCCGACGGAAAGCAGATTCCGTGCACAGTGATTGAAGCTGGTCCTTGTGTCGTTACACAAGTCAGAACCATTGAGAAGGACGGCTATGAGGCCATCCAGCTCGCTTTTGGCGAGAAGAGCGAGAAGCACACCACCAAAGCCATGCGTGGTCATTTCGCCAAAGCCAACACCACCCCCAAGCGCCACCTCGCTGAGTTCTCCCGTTTCGAGGAGGGCCACAAGAAGAAACACGGTGAAGTGCTCACCGTCGAGGTCTTCCAGGAAGGTGAGTTTGTCGACGTCGTCGGCACCTCCAAAGGTAAGGGTTTCCAGGGTGTTGTTACCCGTCACGGCTTCGGCGGTGTCGGCGACAAGACCCACGGTCAGCACGACCGTCTGCGCGCCCCCGGTTCGGTCGGTGCATCCTCCTATCCTTCGCGCGTCTTCAAGGGCATGCGCATGGCCGGTCAGATGGGCAACCACCGCGTCAAGGTCCAGAACCTTCAGGTGGTCAAAATCATCGCCGAGAAAAACCTCATGCTGGTCAAGGGCTCTGTGCCTGGCCCCAAGGGTTCTATTGTCAAACTTGAAAGATGGAGTTAATTAGACATGGAGTTAAAAGTTTATAACATCAACGGAAACGAAACAGGTAGAACCATCAACCTCGAGGATTCTATCTTCGCCATCGAGCCCAACGACCACGCCATCTACCTCGATGTCAAACAGTATCTTGCCGACCAGCGCCAGGGTACACACAAAGCCAAAGAGCGCAGCGAGAACGCACACAGCACCCGCAAGCTGAAACGCCAGAAGGGTACCGGCGGTGCCCGTGCCGGCGATTTGAAGAGCCCCGTCTTTGTCGGTGGTGGCCGCATCTTCGGACCCAAGCCCCGCGACTATCGCTTCAAGCTCAATATCAAGGTCAAGCGTCTTGCTCGCCGCAGCGCCCTCAGCTACAAGGCTAACGGCAATGCAATGACGGTTGTGGAGAACTTTGCATTCGAGGGTCCCAAGACCAAAAAGATGATCGAGGTTCTCAATAATCTGAAATTGAATGACAAAAAGTCACTTTTTGTGCTTGAGAATCAAAATAATTTCGTATATTTGTCCGCTAGAAACCTCAAGAACGTAAAGGTTGTAAACGTGTCGCAATTAAACACTTACGACATTGTTAATGCCTCGAATATTGTCGTTTGTGAGGGTTCATTGAGCGAAATCAACCGCGTTTTGGCAACAAAATAAGGTTTGTGAGTATAACGATTTAAGAAAGTTTAACAAATGATGAACATTATAGTAAAACCGCTGATTAGTGAAAAGATGACCCGCCTCACCGAGGCTGCGGCCAATCCTGTGCAGACCCGCATCCAGCGAAAGAAGGGCATTGCCGTTGCCCCTGCTCACAACCGCTATGGCTTTGTTGTCGACAAGCGTGCCAACAAAATCCAGATTAAGAATGCCGTTGAGCAGTTCTACAACGTCAAGGTTATCGATGTCAACACGATGAACTATTCGGGCAAGGTTAAATCGCGCTACACCAAGGCCGGTTTCCTCACGGGCCGCACCAATGCCTTCAAGAAGGCTATCGTTACCCTTGCCGAAGGCGACAGCATCGATTTCTACGCTAACATCTAATTACGGAAAAAGTAATAATAGTCAAGGTCCACTGATAAGAGACCAATAAGAATCAAATAAAATGGCTTTAAAGAAAATTAAACCCACAACCCCCGGTCAGCGCCACAAACTCGTTGTTACCAACGACGATATCACCGCTTCCAAGCCGGAAAAAAGCCTTGTGTTCGGTATCCGCAAGAGCGGTGGCCGCAACAATCAGGGTAAGATGACCATGCGTTACATTGGCGGTGGTCACAAGAAACTGTACCGTTTTGTCGACTTCAAGCGCTGCAAAGATGGCGTTCCCGCTGTTGTCAAAACCATAGAGTACGACCCCAACCGTAGCTCCCGTATCGCTCTCGTCTGCTATGCCGACGGTGAGAAGAGCTACATCCTTTGCCCCCAGGGCCTCAAGGTTGGTCAGACTGTGATGTCCGGTAAGGGCGCTGCCCCCGAAATCGGCAACACGCTCCTGCTTGCCGAAATTCCTTTCGGTACCCTTATCCACAACATTGAGCTTCGCCCCGGTCAAGGTGCAAAAATGGTTCGCTCCGCAGGTGCCTATGCACAGCTGATGTCGCGTGATGACAAGTACGCCATTGTCAAGATGCCCAGTGGTGAGATGCGCATGATTCTTCAGGCATGCCGCGCCACGGTTGGTATCGTCAGTAACCCCGAACACAACCTCGAGGTTGGTGGTAAGGCTGGTCGCAACCGCCATTTGGGTCGCCGCCCGCGCAACCGTGGTGTTGTGATGAACCCCGTCGATCACCCCATGGGTGGTGGTGAAGGCCGTCAGTCCGGTGGACATCCCCGCTCCCGCAAGGGTATCCCCGCCAAGGGCTACAAGACTCGCGCTCCCAAGAAACAGTCGAGCAAGTACATCGTCGAAAGAAGAAAGAAGTAACTCAGTAAAAAGAAGAAACAATGAGTCGTTCATTAAAGAAAGGTCCTTATATTTTCCACAAACTGGAAAAACGAGTAATCGAGGCGCAGCAGTCCAACAAGAAGGTTACCATCAAGACTTGGTCAAGAGCTTCGATGATTTCGCCCGACTTTGTGGGTCAGACTATTGCCGTGCATAATGGCAACAAGTTCATCCCTGTGTACGTCACCGAGAACATGGTGGGTCACAAGCTTGGCGAGTTCGCTCCCACCCGCATCTTCCGCGGCCATGCAGGATCTAAAGATAAAGGTAAAAAGTAAACATTGAAAAGAAATGGGACGTAGAAAACATAATAGTGCCGAAGCACGTAAGGAAGCCAACAAGACCATTTACATGGCTAAGTTGCTGAATAATCCGACTTCGCCTCGTAAAACCCGCCTTGTCGCCGATTTGGTTCGCGGTGTTGACGTTGAGAAAGCCCTCGGTATTCTGCAGTACAATCCCAGAGAGTCCGCTCCCAAGATGCGTAAACTCCTCCTTTCCGCCATCGCCAACTGGCAGGCCAAGAATGAGGGCGCCCGCATGGAAGATGCTCAGCTGTATGTGAAGCAGATTATGGTGGATGAAGGTCGTACTATGAAGCGTATGCGCACTGCCCCCCGGGGTAGTGGCTATCGTATCCGCAAACGTAGCAACCACATCACCATGATTCTCGGCAGCCGCCTCGAAGATGCTCCTGTGGCAAAAAAAGAAACAGAAGAAAATAAATAATAAAAAGAAGAATTTCAACAATGGGACAAAAAACTAACCCAATTGGAAACAGACTAGGTATTATCCGTGGATGGGACTCGAGTTGGTTCGGCGGAAGAAAGTTCGAACAGAAACTTGTTGAGGATGATAAGATTCGCAAGTACCTCAACGCTCGTTTGGCCAAGGCAGGTATCTCTAAAATTTATATAGAGCGTACCTTGAAACTCCTCACGGTTACCATCAATTCCGCTCGTCCAGGTCTGATAATTGGACGCGCAGGCTCGGAGGTAGACAAACTGCGTGAAGAGCTCAAGAAATTGACTGGCAAGGATGTTCAGATAAACATCAGCGAGGTAAAGCGCCCCGAAATGGATGCCGTGCTCGTTGCCCAGAATATTGCCAAACAGATTGAAGGCCGTATTCAGTATCGTCGTGCTATCAAGAATGCTATCACTTCGACGATGCGCACTGGTGCTGAAGGCATTAAGGTCTCTATTTCTGGCCGTATCGGTGGAGCTGAGATTGCCCGAAGCGAGCATTTCAAAGAGGGCCGCACCCCCCTGCATACCCTCAGGGCTGACATAGACTACTCTAATGCTGAAGCCCATACCACGTATGGCCGTATTGGTATCAAGGTATGGATTTGCAGAGGTATCATCTACGGAAAACCCGAATTGGTCCCCTCCACAGTCGGTGGACAACAGAAGGATCATCGTATGGGTGGTGTCGGCGGTTCCCGTCGCCCCGAAGGTGCTCCTCGCCGCCGCGTAGGTAATCGAAGCAACAGCAGTAAATAATTGAGTTAGGCAATTGTTAATTGCAGAACATTAAACAATAAGAAGAGAAATGTTACAACCTAAAAAAACAAGATACAGAAAGCAGCAGAAGGGCAAAATCAAGGGCAATGCTTTTCGTGGACATGAATTGGCATTCGGCACCTTCGGCATCAAGTCTCTCGAGACCTGTTTCATCACTGGTCGCCAGATTGAGGCCGCCCGTCAGGCCGTAACGCGCCACATGAAGCGTGAGGGTCAGATTTGGATCCGCATTTTCCCGGATAAACCCATCACCAAGAAGCCCAATGAGGTTCGTATGGGTAAGGGTAAAGGTGCTCCCGAGTATTTCGTGGCTCGTGTTATGCCGGGAACCATGCTTTTTGAATGCGAGGGTGTCCCCATGGATTTAGCCAAGGAAGCTCTTCGTCTCGCTGCTCAGAAGCTCCCTATTTCGACAAAGTTTGTCGTGAAAAGAGACTATATTGAAGAATAATTAGAAGCCTACAGTCATGAAGAATGAAATCGTATTAAAAGAGCTCTCGACTGCCGAACTGAAGGAAAAGCTTGATGCAGAACGCGCCGGTTATCAGAAGATGGTTCTGACTCACGCGGTCTCGCCGCTCGAGAATCCTAACAAAATCAAAGAAAGTAGAAAAAACATTGCCCGCTATCTTACGGAACTCCGTGCTCGTGAAATCGCTGACAAGAAGTAAAGTGGCAAATTGAAAAACCAATTCTAAGATGGAAAGAAATTTAAGAAAAGAAAGAATCGGTGTTGTGGTCAGCAACAAGATGGAAAAATCTATCGTGATTCTTGTCGAGCGCAAGGTTAAGCACCCGAAGTACGGCAAGTTCGTGAAGAAGTCCACGAAGTTTATGGCTCATGACGAGAAAAACGAGGCCAATATTGGTGATACGGTCCGCATCATGGAGACGCGTCCGTTGAGCAAAAACAAGTGCTGGCGTTTGGTTGAGATCGTCGAGAAAGCCAAATAAGTAGTTCGATTAAGAAAAAGTAAAAAGAAATGATACAGCAAGAAACCAGAATGACAGTTGCCGATAACAGCGGTGCCAAGAGTGCACTCTGTATCCGCGTTCTGGGTGGTACCAAAAAACGGTATGCCTCTATCGGAGATACCGTTGTTGTGGCCATCAAAGACGCTCTCCCTTCCGGCAATGTGAAAAAAGGTAGCGTGTCCAAGGCAGTAGTGGTGCGCACCAAAAAAGAGATTCGTCGCAATGATGGTTCGTACATCCGCTTCGACGACAATGCCTGCGTGCTGCTCACTGCTTCTGACGAGTTGCGCGGCACCCGTATCTTTGGCCCTGTGGGTCGTGAATTGCGTGAGAAGCAGTTTATGAAGATTGTTTCCCTCGCCCCCGAAGTGTTATAATAAAAAAGAAAGCTGAAAACAATGAAATTGCACGTAAAGAAAGGGGATATGGTTCAGGTTATCGCTGGTGACGACAAAGGTAAAGTCGCCAAGGTTCTGAAAGTGTATCCCGAAAAGAATCGCGCCATCGTCGAGGGGGTAAACGTGAATAAAAAACACACCAAGCCCAATGCTCGCAACACGCAGGGTGGCATCGTAGAACAAGAGGCCCCTATCCATATCTCAAATCTCATGGTAATGGCCGGCAAGGTTCCTTCGAGGATTGGTCGTCGTGTAGACGAGAAATCCGGTAAAATTGTCCGTTACGCAAAAAAAACTGGGGAGGAGATTAAATAATGGCATACATACCCGCACTGAAGACTAAGTATAATGAGGAGATTTTGCCTGCTCTCATGAAGGAGTATGGCTATAAGACTGTAATGCAGGCTCCTCGTCTGAAAAAAATCACCCTTAACCAAGGTCTTGGCAAAGCAGCCATCGCAGACAAGAAGGTAATCGACAAGGGAATTGAAGAGATGACCGCCATTACGGGCCAGAAGGCTGTTGCCACTAAATCCCGTAAGGATATCTCCAATTTTAAGTTGCGTCGTGGCATGCCTATCGGTGTCCGTGTTACTCTTCGCGGCGAACGCATGTATGAGTTCCTCGAGCGTCTTGTTACTGCCTCCATCCCCCGTATCCGCGACTTCCGTGGAATCAACGACAAGGGGTTTGACGGCAAGGGTAATTACACCTTTGGCATTGCTGAGCAGATTATCTTCCCTGAGATTGACATTGATAAGATTGATCGTATCCAGGGCATGGATATTACATTTGTTACTTCGGCCAATACCGACAAAGAGGCCATGTCTCTGCTCAAGGAATTTGGTTTACCGTTCAAAAATCAACAAAAACAAGCATAATGGCGAAAGAATCAATTAAGGCAAGAGAGCGCAAAAGAGCAAAAATGGTTGCTAAATATGCTGCCAAGCGTGCTGCTCTGAAAGAGATTGTCCGCACCGGTACCCCCGAGGAGGTGGAGCAGGCAGTGGTGGCTTTGCAGAAACTTCCCAAGAATGCATGCCCCATCCGTCAGCACAACCGCTGTCAATTGACCGGCCGTCCGAAGGGTTACATGCGCCAGTTCGGAATTTCCCGTATTAACTTCCGGGAGATGGCAGTGTCTGGGCTTATTCCTGGTGTGAAGAAAGCAAGTTGGTAAATGGAATAATGGTAGCTTTGCAAGTTGGTTAAACCAATACTACAAAACTTAAAATCAAAAAACAATATGGTAACAGATCCTATTGCAGATTACTTGACCCGCATGAGAAATGCCATCAGTGCAAAACATCGCGTGGTTGAAATTCCTGCGTCTAAATTGAAAAAAGAGATTACCAAAATTCTCTTTGAGAAGGGTTACATTCTGAACTATAAGTTTGAGAATGAAGGTTCCCACAATCAAACTATTAAAATAGCGCTCAAATATCACCCCTTGACGAAGCAGCCGGCTATTGCTGATCTCAAAAGAGTTTCCAGCCCGGGTTTGCGTAAGTATGTGTCCGTCAGTGATATGCCCCGAGTTTTGAATGGTCTCGGTATCGCTATTGTGTCTACGTCGAAAGGTCTCATGACCGACAAGGAGGCTCGTACGCTCAATGTCGGTGGCGAGGTTTTATGTTACATCAGCTAATCAAGAGAGGAGAAATTATGTCTAGAATAGGTAAAATGCCCATCCACCTTCCTAAAGGTGTTGAAGTTAAGATTTCTGATGACAACGTTTTGACGGTTAAAGGTCCGCTTGGTGAGCTTCATCAGCAGGTCAATCCTCAAATTGAGATGAAAGTTGAGGATGGTGTGTTGAATTTCACTCGTCCCAATGACGAGAAGAGCACCAAGGCCATGCATGGTCTTTATCGTGCGCTCGCTTCCAATATGGTTAAAGGTGTTAGTGAAGGTTTCAAGACCGTCCAGGAAGTGATTGGCGTGGGTTATAAGGTGCAGGCCAATGGAAATGTTATGGAGATGGATCTTGGATATTCCCACAAGATTTTCTTCGAGCTTGCTCCTGAAATCAAGGTTGAGACCGTCACGGAAAAGGGTAAAAATCCCGTTATTACCATGACCTGCTGCGACAAGCAGATTTTGGGTCAGGCCGCTGCCAAGATTCGCTCGTTGCGCAAGCCCGAGCCCTACAAAGGAAAGGGTATTCGCTTCCAGGGTGAAGAAATTCGCAAGAAGGCTGGTAAGGCTGCCGCTAAATAAAGTTTAATAAGGCAAGAATGGGCGATATGCCCTAAAAGAAACATCATGGCAACAAAAAAAGATATAAGAAGAACAAAGATTAAGTTCCGCATCCGCCACAAAGTCAGCGGAACGAAAGAAATGCCCCGTCTGTCTGTGTTCAGGAGCAATAAAGAAATCTATGCTCAGGTGATTGACGACGTGAAAGGCGTAACCCTGACCGCTGCCTCTTCCTTGGAAAAGAGCTTCGAGAAGAGTGGCACCAAGAGTGAGGTCGCTGCCAAGGTCGGAAAGACCTTGGCCGAGCGTGCCATCGCTGCAGGTATCAATACCGTTGTGTTCGATCGTAATGGTTACCTCTACCATGGCCGAGTGAAGAGCCTGGCTGATGGTGCAAGAGAAGGTGGTTTAAAATTCTAAAAAGTCATGGCAGAAGTAAATATCAAAAGAGTAAAGTCAAGCGAGATTGAATTCAAGGATCGTCTTGTTGCAATCAATCGTGTCACCAAGGTAACCAAGGGTGGTAGAACCTTCACGTTTGCAGCCATCGTTGTCATTGGCAATGAGAATGGTGTTGTCGGCTATGGTCTTGGCAAGGCCAAGGAAGTTCAAGCCGCTGTCCAGAAGGGTGTCGATGATGCCAAAAAGAACCTCATCCGTATCCCTGTGCTGAAGGGTACTATCCCCCACGAGCAGTGTGGCAAGTATAGTGGAGCCAAGGTCTTCCTTAAGCCCGCTGCCCCCGGTACTGGTGTTATCGCCGGTGGTGCCATGCGTGCCGTGTTGGAGAGTGTGGGTGTGAAGGATGTGCTTGCAAAGAGCAAGGGCTCTTCGAACCCCCACAGCGTGGTGAAGGCCACCATCAATGCCCTCCTTCAGATGAAAGACCCCTACACAGTTTCCCAGCTGCGTGGTATTTCTCTTGACAAAGTGTTTAACGGCTAAAAAAAGGAGACCCAAGAAATGGCAGAACAGAAACTCAGAATCAAGCAGGTCAGAAGCATTATTGGCCGTCCTGCACGTCAGAAGCGTACGATGGAAGCTCTCGGCTTGAGAAAGATTAACCATACCCGTGAGGTTGTTGCCACTCCTCAAATTAAGGGTATGATTGAGCGTGTCAAGCACCTCATCGTCGTTGAAGAAATCTAACCAGTAAAAAGAAAGGAAACAGCATAATGAACTTAAGCAATCTCAAACCCGCAGAAGGTTCCATCAAGCACTCCAAGCGTATCGGTCGTGGTGCCGGTTCCGGTAAAGGTGGTACTTCCACTCGCGGTCACAAAGGTGCCAAATCTCGCTCGGGCTACCACCAGAAGGTCGGTTTCGAGGGTGGTCAGATGCCCCTTTATCGTCGTGTACCCAAGTTCGGTTTCAAGAATATCAATCGCGTTGAGTATGTCGGTATCAACATCGACACGCTGAATGCCCTTGCCGAGACAAAGAACATCACTGACTTCAGCGTCGATGTGCTGAAGCAGAATGGACTTATCTCCGGCAAGGACCGCGTTAAGATTCTTGGCCGCGGCGAGCTCTCCAAGGCTGTCAACGTCTCTGCCCATGCTTTCTCGGCAACTGCCAAGAAGGCTATTGAGGACAAGGGCGGTGTAGCAACCGTTATTGAATAAAACAAGCTAAAACACAATGAAGCGATTTATACAGACACTTAAAAACATCTGGTCGATAGAAGACCTGCGGAAGAGGATTCTCTATACCCTTGGGTTGGTGCTCATCTACCGCATAGGCTCTTATGTCGTGCTGCCAGGTGTTGACCCCTCACAGCTCGGGGCTCTGCGCCAGCAGGGTTCTGAGGGCTTGATGGGCCTTCTCAACATGTTCTCGGGTGGAGCATTCTCCAATGCATCTATTTTTGCACTGGGTATCATGCCCTACATCACGGCCTCGATTGTCATCCAGTTGTTGGTGATGGTGGTGCCCCGCTTCCAGAAAATGCAGCGAGAAGGTGAAAGTGGCCGTAGAAAACTGAACCAAATCACACGAGGTCTTACCGTTCTGGTAACAGGTTTTCAGGCTCCGGCCTACATCACCAACATGATGTATCAGCTCAATGCCTCCTCCACCGCCCTTCACCCCTTTGATGGCAGCGGCCCCTCCCTGTTCTTCTGGGTCAGCAGCATCATTATCTTGATCTGCGGCACTCTCTTTGTCATGTGGCTCGGCGAGCGAATCACCGACAAAGGTGTGGGTAACGGTATCTCGCTTCTGATTATGATTGGTATCATCGCCCGTCTGCCTTTCGCCTTGTCGGCCGAGTTCGCCTCGCGCCTGACTGAGGGTGGCGGTCTTGTGATGTTCCTCTTCGAGCTCGTGGTGTTGCTGGCGGTCATCCTTCTGGTCATCCTGCTTGTTCAGGGTACCCGTCGTATCCCCGTCCAGTATGCCAAGCGTATTGTCGGCAACAAGCAGTATGGTGGTGTGCGCCAGTATATCCCCATCAAGGTCAACGCCGCCGGTGTTATGCCCATTATCTTCGCCCAGGCCATCATGTTCCTGCCCATCACATTCATGGGCTTCAACAATGACACTCCCTCGAAGTTTTGGCTGGCTTTTGCTGACTACAACAGCTTCTGGTACAATGTGGTCTTCGGTATCCTCGTGGTGATTTTCACCTATTTCTACACTGCCATCGCCATCAATCCCAATCAGATGGCCGAGGATATGAAGAAGAATGGCGGCTTCATCCCCGGTGTAAAGCCTGGCAAGAAGACCGCCGAGTACCTAGAAGGCATCCTCTCGAAGATTACCCTTCCGGGTTCCATTTTCCTGGCCATTGTGGCTGTCCTGCCCGCCGTTGTACGTCTGTTCGGAGTGAACACCCAGTTCGCTCAGTTCTATGGCGGCACCTCGCTGCTCATCCTTGTTGGCGTTGTGCTTGACACTCTGCAGCAGATCGAGAGCCACCTCCTGATGCGCCACTACGATGGCTTGACCAAGACGGGTCGCATCAAAGGTCGTTCATCCATGTCTATCCAAGCTTAACCCCTAGCGCGAACAATGATTCTCCTTAAGACCAAAGAAGAAATTGCGCTCATTCGTGACGCCGCCCTCCTCCTCGGGAAAACCCTCGCGGAGGTGGGCCGTCATATACACCCGGGTGTTACCACCGCCTTTCTCGATAAGATTGGCGACCAGTACATCCGCGACCATGGCGCCATTCCTCTTTGTAAGGGCTACGAAGGTTTTCCGTCGGCATTTTGCATATCGGTCAATGATGTGGTGGTGCACGGCATCCCTGGCGAGCGTTTCATTAAGGAGGGCGACAATGTCTCCATAGACTGCGTCATCTCGCTTAACGGCTATGTGGCCGACTCTGCCTACACCTTCGGGGTGGGGGAGGTGTCGCCCGAAGTGAGCCGATTGATGAAGGTTACCAAGGAGGCGTTGTACATAGGACTGGACAAGTGCAAGGCAGGCAATCGCGTAGGCGATATAAGCCATGCTATCCAGATGCACTGCGAGAAGAACGGCTACTCTGTGGTCCGTGAGTTGTGCGGCCACGGTGTAGGGCTTAAGATGCACGAGTCGCCCAATGTGCCCAACTACGGTACCCCCGGCACCGGCCCTCTGCTCAAGGAGGGCATGGTCATCGCTGTGGAACCGATGGTATGTATGGGTTCGAAGAACGTCAAGTTCTCCAAGGCTGACGGCTGGACCTGCAGCACCAAGGATGGCAAGCCCGCGGCTCATTTCGAGCACACGGTGGCCATTACCGCCGACGGCCCCGACATCCTCACGACTTTTGACTTTATAGAAAACAAATAAGAAACAAACGCACACACGGTAAGTAGAAAAAAGAATGGCAAAACAGGCATCCATACAGCTGGACGGCACCGTCCTCGAATCGCTCGGCAACGCCATGTTCCGCGTCGAGCTTGAAAACGGACACCAAATCATCGCCCACATCTCGGGAAAGATGCGTATGCACTACATCAAGATTCTCCCTGGAGACAAGGTGCAGATTGAGATGTCGCCCTACGACCTCTCCAAGGGCCGTATCACTTACCGCCACAAATAAGAAGAAGTACAAACAAGATTAATAATTACACAACATGAAAGTAAGAGTCTCCGTAAAGAAAAGATCGCCCGAGTGCAAGGTGGTGCGCCGCCACGGGGTGGTCTATGTGATCAACAAAAAAAATCCTAAATTCAAACAAAGACAAGGATAATTAAAAACAATAAAGACAATCTATGGCACGTATTGCAGGTATTGACTTACCCAAGAACAAAAGAGGAGAGATAGGTTTGACCTATATCTACGGTATCGGACGTAGCACCGCCAAAGAGATCCTGGCCAAGGCCGGCATCGACGAGGGCAAGAAGGTGCAGGACTGGACCGACGACGAGCAGAACGCCCTCCGTACCATCATCAATGATGAGTACAAGGTCGAAGGCGCCCTCCGCTCCGAGGTACAGATGAACATCAAGCGACTGATGGACATCGGTTGCTACCGTGGTGTCCGCCACCGTATCGGTCTCCCCCTCCGCGGCCAGAGCACCAAGAACAATGCTCGCACTCGCAAGGGTAAGAAGAAAACTATCGCTAACAAGAAGAAAGCTACCAAGTAAGTAATGGTTGTAGCGCCCCAGCCGCGGATTAGAATCATGGACATCAGGAGCGGTTGGTAGTAAAGAAACAAAGTAAATCAAGCAAAAAACAAATGGCAAAAACTTCAAAACCGACCAAAAGAAGAGTCGTAAAAGTTGAACCTCAGGGAAGAGCATGCATCTTTGCATCCTTCAACAACGTCATCATCTCGCTGACGAACAACGCCGGTCAAGTGATTTCTTGGTCGTCTGCCGGAAAAATGGGCTTCCGCGGATCGAAGAAAAACACTCCGTATGCCGCCCAGATGGCTGCGGAAGATTGCGGCAAAGTTGCTTATGATTTGGGCCTAAGAAAAGTGAAGGTCTTTGTGAAAGGACCCGGTCAAGGACGTGAATCTGCAATCCGCGCAATCAACACCTGCGGCATCGAGGTGATGGAAATCACCGACGTTACCCCGCTGCCCCACAATGGTTGCCGTCCCCCCAAGCGTCGTCGCGTGTAATTATTAATCTTAAACAGAAACAGACTTAACAATGGCAAGATACACAGGTCCCAAGACCAAAATCGCAAGAAAGTTCCACGAGCCTATCTACGGCCCGGACAAAAACTACGAGAAGCGCCCCTACGCTCCCGGCATGCACGGCCAGAACCGCCGCCGCGGCAAGCTCTCCGAGTACGGCATCCAGCTGCAGGAGAAGCAGAAGGCCAAGTACACCTACGGTATCCTCGAGCGCCAGTTCCGCAAACTCTACGCCGAAGCCTCCCGTCGTGGCGGTATCACCGGTGAGGAACTGATGAAACTCATCGAGGCCCGTCTCGACAACGTGGTCTACCGTCTCGGCATCGCCCGCAGCCGCGCCCAGGCCCGCCAGCTCGTCTCCCACCGCCACATCGCCGTCAACGGCAACGTGGTCAACATTCCTTCCTACTCTTTGAAAGAAGGCGATGTCATCTCGGTCCGCGAGCGCAGCAAATCGCTCGAGATTATCACCGACTCCCTCGCCTCGCGCGCCAACAACTTTGCTTGGCTCGAATGGGACGGCAACAGCATGAGCGGCAAGTTCGTCAACTTCCCCCAGCGCGCCGACATCCCCGAGAACATCAACGAGCAGCTCATCGTTGACCTCTACTCCAAGTAATAGTATCGGCACAGTAGCCTGACACCGAACGCTGTCGGGCACGAGTAATAACAAAGAAAGAAAGGATATAAAATGGCAATATTATCATTCCAAAAGCCCGACAAGGTGGTCATGCTTGAGGCTGACGACTTCCGCGGTACGTTCGAATTCCGCCCGCTGGAGCCCGGCTACGGCACTACCATCGGCAACGCCCTGCGTCGCGTCCTTCTCTCTTCGCTCGAAGGCTATGCTATCACTTCAGTCAAAATCGACGGTGTCGACCATGAGTTCTCCTCGCTGCCCGGTGTGGTCGAGGACATGACCGATATCATCCTGCGACTGAAGCAGATTCGCTTCCGCCAACAGCTGGAGGATACCGACCACGAGAAGCTCTCCTTCAAGGTCAAGAACCAGACCGTCTTCAAGGCCGGCGACCTCAACAACTACCTCAATGGTTTCCAGGTGCTCAACCCCGAGCTCGAAATCTGCCACATGGAGGCTCAAACCGAGCTCAGCATCACCCTCACCATCGACAAGGGTCGTGGCTACGTCCCCGCCGAGGAGAACAAGCGAAGCGCCGACACCATCGGCGTCATCGCCGTCGACTCTATCCACACACCCATCAAGAAGGTCATGTACGCCGTCGACGACTATCGCGTCGAGCAGCGCACCGACTATGAGAAGCTCACTTTCGACATCGAGACCGACGGCTCCATCCATCCCAAGGAAGCCCTCAAGGAAGCCGCTGCCATCCTCATCCAGCACTTCCTGCTCTTCTCCGACGAGCGCATCACCCTCGAGGTCGAAACCAAGCCGGTCCAGGAAGAGTTCGACGAAACCACGTCGCACATCCGCCAGCTGCTCAAGACCAAGCTCATCGACCTCGACCTCTCGGTCCGCGCACTCAACTGCCTCAAGGCCGCCGAAGTCGACACCCTTGGCGAGCTCGTCGCCTTCAACAAGTCCGACCTGCTGAAATTCCGCAACTTCGGCAAGAAGTCCCTCACCGAACTCGAAAACCTGGTCGCCTCCAAGAACCTCGAATTCGGTATGAATGTTGCAAAGTATAAACTTGATAAAGAATAAGAAAACAATATGAGACACGGTTGCAAAGTAAATCATCTGTCAAGAACCCACGCCCATCGCGTCGCCATGCTCTCCAACATGGCCACCTCGCTCATCATGCACAAGCGCATTGAGACCACCGTGGCCAAGGCCAAGGCGCTCCGCGTCTATGTCGAGCCCATCATCAACCGCTCGAAAGAGGACACCACCCACAACCGCCGCATCGTCTTCAGCTACCTCCACAGCAAAGAGGCCGTCAACGAACTCTTCCGCGAGGTTTCCCAGAAGGTCGCCAACCGCCCCGGTGGCTACACCCGCATCCTGAAGACCGGCATCCGCCACGGTGACAACTCCGAGATGGCCATCATCGAGCTCGTCGACTACAACGAGAACATGCTCCGCGAGCCCAAGAAAGCCAAGACCACCCGCCGCTCCCGCGCCAAGAAGGCCGAGGCCGCTCCCGCCGTCGAAGCCCCTGTCGCCGAGGCTCCCGTGGTCGACACTCCCGCCGCCGAGGCCGAAGCCCCCAAGGCCGAGTAGCTTCACCGCAGCGTGGAACACTCCAAGCCCCCATTTTTGGGGGCTTTTTTCATGTTCCGAACCCTTGGCTCCCACCCTCAAATTCCACAAATGTACCATAAGCTTCCATATCCTTCCAGTGCCTTTGTATTCCCCTACCGTTCCCCTACCATTCCCTTACCGTCTGGCAGGCGTTTTTTCATTTTTTGCCTCCCGTTTTCCATTTTTTTCGTAATTTTGCACCTCGAAAACAGAACCCATCCTATATCATGAAAGAGATACACACCTTCACCATAGCGCAGCGGCGCCAGCTGGGCAGCCAGTATTTCGCGCTCACCCTGCAGCATGGTGGCCGGATGCAGCCCGTGGTGCCGGGCCAGTTTGTCGAAGTGCTCGTCGAGGGCGAGCGCGAGGTGATGCTGCGGCGCCCCATCTCCATCCACGACGCCGACCCCGCAGCCGGCACCCTCACCCTGCTCATCCAGGTCGTGGGCCGCGGCACACGCCGTCTGGCGCAACTCAAGGAAGGCGACCCGCTCAACCTCGTCTACCCCCTCGGCCACGGCTTTTCGACCGACATCCCCGCAGGCAGCCGCGTGCTGATGGTGGGTGGCGGCGCAGGAATCGCACCCCTGCTGCACCTTGCCAAGACGCTGGTTCATAGCGGCATACGTCCCACCGTGCTGCTCGGTGGCCGCACTGCCGACCTCATCCCCGTGCGCTCCGAGTTCGAGCCCTGCGCCGAGGTCGCCGTCGCCACCGACGACGGCTCGCTCGGCCACCACGGCATTGTTACCACCCACCCCGCCTTCTCCGCCGCCTACGACATCATCTACACCTGCGGCCCCACGCCGATGATGAAGGCCGTGGCTCGCTCGGCCGCCGAGCGCGGCATCCGCTGTGAGGTGAGCCTCGAGAACATGATGGCCTGTGGCGTGGGCGCCTGCCTCTGCTGCGTAACCGATACCGACGAAGGCCACCGCTGCGTCTGCAAGGAGGGCCCCGTGTTCGATGCGAGGAAGTTGACAAGATTCATTGAAAGCTAGTAGGAAATGAATCTTGATATCAGACTGAAATGGGGCTTAATGACCCTGATAAGCCTGTTATTCTGTGCTGGTGGTGTCTGGCTATTGATTGAGGAACCCAACAACACATGGAAAGCTTTGGTTATGCTTGTCCCTTTTGCTTTCTCGTTGCTGGTGAGCATAACAGTGCTCGTTAAGACCTTTAACGGTTCAAAGACGGTGGAATTTACCGACGAAAACCTTGTCATTATTGGTCTCTTTGGCAAGAAAACCCCTATCCCATGGAACAAGATTAAAGGTTTTGGTATATGGAAAACTAGCAATCAACATCAAATCAAGGTCTTCACCCTCGATATTGAGAAGGAGATTGCAGAGATGCCGACAGCATTCAGACGGCACGTAGCGCAATTTAACTATGATTTTTCAGGTGCCATATATTTTATTCCAGAAGACATGAGCGGCATGAGCATGACAGAACTGCTTGAGAAGTGCAATCAGGAATTGAAGAGACATCAAAAAAGCAAAGCAAATTAAACACGATTATTATGGTTAGTCTATCAACAAAAATTCATAATATAACACTTAAAAACCCCGTCCTCACCGCCAGCGGCACCTTCGGCTACGGCGAGGAGTTCGCCGACTTCATCGACCTCGAGCGCCTCGGTGGCTTCATCGTCAAGGGCACCACCGGCTCCCACCGCGAGGGCAACCCCTATCCCCGCATGGCCGAGACCCCCTCCGGCATGCTCAATGCCGTGGGCCTCCAGAACGGCGGCGTGGAGAAATTCTGCTCCGAAGTATATCATAGAATCAAGCACTTACAGACCAACATCATCGTCAACGTCAGCGGTTCTTCCATCGAGGAGTACTGCTCCGTGGCCGAACAAATCAACGCGTTGGAGCACATCCCCGCCATCGAGCTCAACATCTCCTGCCCCAACGTCAAGAAAGGCGGCATGGGTTTCGGCACCGACCCCCAGATGGCCGCCCAGGTGGTCTCGGAGGTGCGCAAGGTATACCATAAAACCCTGATAGTGAAGCTCACGCCCAACGTTACCAGCATCGTCGACATCGCCAAGGCCGTCGAGGGCGCCGGCGCCGACAGCGTCTCTCTTATCAATACCATGCTTGGCATGGCCATCGACGTGGAGCGCCGCCGTCCCATGCTCAGCACCATCACCGGCGGCCTCAGCGGCCCTGCGGTCAAGCCTGTGGCTGTCCGTATGGTATGGCAGGTGGCCCATGCCGTGCAGATACCCGTCATCGGCCTCGGTGGCATCGCCTCGGCGGCCGACGCGCTGGAGTTCCTCATGGCCGGCGCCAAGGCCATCCAGGTCGGCACCGCCAACTTCATCGACCCCGCCGTAACCGTGAAGATTGTCGACGGGCTGACTGACTACTGCAAACGTCATGGTATCAGCGATATAAACGAAATAATCGGCATCGTATGACCCTTATCGCCGACAGTGGCAGCACCAAGACCACGTGGATGCTGGTAGAGTCTGGTAACATGACAGTTACCGAGGGCCTCAACCCCCATTTCACCACCGACGAGCAGTTCCTCGCCGCCTGCACCGCCGTGCGCAAAAACCTTCAACATCCAACTTCCAACATCCAACTTTTCTTCTACGGTGCTGGCTGCGGCAGCGAAAAACAGCGTCTGCGCGTGTCCGACCTACTGTCCAAAGCTTTTGGAACCAGCGATATATATGTGTGTACCGACCTGCTGGGTGCCTGTCGCGCCACCTGTGGCGACCAGCCCGGATTGGTGGGCATCCTAGGCACGGGCAGCAATGCCTGCTACTATAACGGCCATGAAATCAGCATGCAAGCCCCCAGCCTCGGCTACATCCTGGGCGACCATGGCTCGGCCAACCACGTGGGGCGCATGCTGCTGCAGGACTATCTCACCGACAAGATGCCAGACGACATAAGTGCCATGTTCCATGATACTTATACTGATATTGACGACACCTGGCTCGACGCCGTCTACCACCGTCCGCACGCCAACCGCTACCTGGCCTCGCTGGCTCCCTTCGCCACCGCCCGCATGGCCGAGCCTTACTGCAACGGCTGCCTCTGCGGCGCACTCGATGACTGGTACTGCTACCAGCTTGCCGACCTGGTGCTGACCGCCGCGCGTCGCGAACTGCACCTCGTAGGCGCCTTCGCCGATGCCATAAAACCCATGCTGCCAGGCTTCTGCCGCGACAATGGCCTCACCTTGGGCCGCGTCCTGGCATCCCCCATCGAAGCCTTGCGGCAATACCACATTAAGAACTTTTAACACCTGGCTGAAAATAATATTGGAAAAAATCCGTTTCCACACCATCAAACTACAAAATCAACACAGAAAATGGACTTGACAAACATCCTGGTAGTGGCCGGCAAGCCGGACCTCAGTGAACTGGTGTCGCAGACCAAAGGCGGCGCCATCGTGAAGAACCTCGTCTCGGGCCAGAAATTCCCCGTCTTCAAAAACGACCGCATCAGCTCGCTGGGCGAGATACGCCTCTTCACCGAGACCGACGAGAAACCCCTCGAAGAGGTCTTCGGCGCCATCCGCGACCACCTGAACCAGCAACCCACCCCCTTCGACCCCAAGAAGGCCGAGAGCAAGGAAATGTTCGACCTCCTGGCCGCCGTGCTGCCCGACTACGACCGCGAGCGCGTGCACGCCTCCGATGCGAAGAAACTCTTCGCCTGGTACAACATCCTGCTGGCCGCCGGCAAGCTCGAGCCTTCAGAGGCTGAAGAAGACAGCACCGACGAAAACAACAACCAATAAACCCCACACCTTATGAAGAAATTATTTTTGGCGCTCGCCGCCGTAGCCGTGATGGGTCTCACCGCCTGCGACCCCGACGATGAAAACGCTGCCGCCCGCAGCGGTGTCTACAACCCCGAGGTGAAGATTGCCTCCATGGAATATGGCGATAACGATCGCGACCAATGGAATTGGGCAGACAACAAACTCGTCAGCATCGACCACTACAGTTCGGACCGCATCGATGGCTCCACCACCTTCGAATACAACTCCGACAATCAGCTGACAAAGGTAACCGACGATGACGGCTTCACGCTGGAATACGGATATACCAACGGACTGTTGTCCTCGGTAACGGTGAGCGAGATGAACGCCACATTCAACGTCAACTACAGCAACAACCAAATCAGCAATTTCCAGATGCCCATCAGTCAGGAAATGCTCAACTCCATGGTGCAGGAACTGATCGGTGGACTCTTGAACGGCGACATGGAGGACTACCGTACCCTCTCCGCCAAGGCTGGCAACGAGAATATGATTCAGTTCAATCTGGTATGGAATAACGGCAATGTGAGCCGTATGGCCGGTAATACCAGCATTACTGTCGACCTGCCTGTCAGCGATATGCTTTCTATCGCCGCTAACTTGTTTGGCGAGGAATTTTCCGCGTATGCCGATGTAATCAGCGGCGCCATGCAGATGATGGGCATCACCAGCGTCCCGCTCTCCTTCAATATGGGCGATACCATCGACCTCGCCTACGACCAAAACCACAACCCCCTGCAGGGCTTCATGGGCGAATTCAGCCCCGAAATGATTCCCGTCATTTTGTCGGGTAACAACGTTACCAGCTCGACGCAATATGGTTCCATGAGCTACCACCTCCAGCTGCCCGCCATGTTGCTTGCCGTGTTGCCCGCCGAGTTCGCCTCCAGAACCTCCGGCACTATCCCCACCGGCGAGGGCGAGACCGTTACCTTCAGCTACCAGTACAACAGCAAGGGGTATCCCACTGTCGCCACCTCCAGCTATGGAGAGGTTACAAGTTTCACTTATGTAGAATAGTATCCAATGGTATATACCGAAAAAGACAGACAATACAAGCGCTATACCATCACCTCGGCGTTGCCCTACGCCAACGGACCCGTACACATCGGCCACCTGGCCGGTGTGTACGTTCCTGCTGACGTCTACGCCCGCTACCTGCGCGTCCAAGGCGAGGAGGTGGTGTTTATCGGCGGCAGCGACGAACACGGCGTGCCCATCACCATCAAGGCCCGCCGCGAAGGCGTAACACCGCAGGACATCGTCGACCGCTACCACAAAATCATCAAGGACTCCTTCGCCGAACTGGGCATCTCTTTCGACATCTACAGCCGCACCTCCAGCCCCCTCCACCACGAGACCGCAGCAGCTTACTTCAAAAAGCTCTACGATGAGGGCAAATTCATCGAGAAAGTGTCGCAGCAGTACTACGACGAGGAGGCTGGCCAGTTCCTGGCCGACCGCTATATCACCGGCACCTGCCCCCGCTGCGGCAACGAGCACGCCTATGGCGACCAGTGCGAAGCCTGCGGCACCAGCCTCAACGCCACCGACCTCATCAACCCCAAGTCCGCCCTCAGCGGCTCCAAACCTGTCCTCAAGGATACCAAGCACTGGTTCCTCCCGCTCGACCAGGACGAACCCTGGCTCCGCCAGTGGATTCTCGATGGCCACAAGGGCGACTGGAAGACCAACGTCTACGGCCAGTGCAAGTCCTGGATTGACGCCGGCCTCCAGCCCCGAGCCGTTACGCGCGACCTCGACTGGGGCGTCCGCGTGCCTATCGAAGGCACCGACGGCAAAGTGCTCTACGTATGGTTCGACGCACCCATCGGCTACATCTCCTTCACCCGCGAGCTCTTCGGCGACGACTGGGAGAAATGGTGGAAGAGCTCCGACAGCAAGCTCGTCCACTTCATCGGCAAGGACAACATCGTCTTCCACTGCATCATCTTCCCCTCCATGCTCCACGCCGACGGCTCCTACATCCTGCCCGCCAACGTGCCCGCCAACGAGTTCCTCAATCTCGAGGGCGACAAAATCTCCACCTCCCGCAACTGGGCCGTATGGCTCCACGAGTACTTGAAGGAGTTCCCCGGCAAGCAGGATGTCCTCCGCTACACCCTCTGCTCCAACGCCCCCGAAACCAAGGACAACGACTTCACCTGGAAGGACTTCCAGCTCAAGAACAACTCCGAACTCGTCGCCATCCTCGGCAACTTCGTCAACCGTACCCTCGTCCTCACCCACAAGTTCTACGAAGGTCGCGTGCCCGCCGTCTCCGGACTTCGGACTCCGAACTCCGAACTCGATGACGAGGTCATCCGCGAACTGGCCACCTTCCCCGAGCGCATAGGCCGCTCCATCGAGACCTACCGCCTCCGCGAAGCGCTGGCCGAAATGATGAACCTCGCACGCCTCGGCAACAAGTACCTCACCGACACCGAGCCCTGGAAACTCATCAAGACCGACCCCGAGCGCACCGCCACGGTGATGAACCTCTCGCTCCAGATTTGCGCCAACCTGGCCGTCCTCTGCGCCCCCTTCCTGCCCTTCACCGCCGACAAGATGCACCGCATCATGAACCTCCGCGCCATGGGCTGGCAGGACGCCGGCCGCGCCGACCTCCTCCCCGAAGGGCACCAGATAGGCACCCCCGAGCTGCTCTTCGAGCAGATCTCCGACGAGACCATCCAGGCGCAGGTCGACAAGCTGCAGGCCACCAAGGAGCAGAACGCCCTCGACGCCTGGCAGCCCGCCGCCGTCAAGGACAACGTTACCATCGACGACTTCGCGCGCCTCGACATCCGCGTCGCTACCATCCTCGAGTGCACCAAGGTGCCCAAGGCCGACAAACTCCTCCAATTCAAGCTCGACGACGGCACCGCCCAACCCCGCACCATCGTCAGCGGCATCGCACTCCACTACCCAGAGCCCGAAAAGCTCGTCGGCCGACAGGTATGCTTCATCGCCAACTTCCCGCCACGCAAACTCAAGGGCGTTGAAAGCCAGGGCATGATCCTCAGTGCCGAAGACAGAGACGGCCGCCTCGTCCTCCTCACCCCCAGCGACCTCGTCGCCCCGGGCTGCAGCGTGGGATGATAGCCGCCGACACACAAAAAACAAGGAAGAGGACGCATCCCCATGCGCCCTCTTCTCTTTCACCCTACACCACAACCACCTCACCCACATACGTCGAGTCCGACACCTCGTGCGGAAGCATCTGACGTTGCAGCGCCTCGTTCCACTGCGGACGCATGTTCGTCGTTCGCACCAGCCCGTACACGTGCACCGTCGCACGACACCGTGATGGCATACTTGCCTGGTACGACTACCGCATCTCCAACGGAAAACTCGAAGGCATCAATAACAAGATCAAGACTATGAAACGTCAAGCCTATGGCTACCGAGACCTGCCTTTCTTCAAACTCAAACTCCTATCCCTGCATGACTTCACCTATCCATTTAGCGGATGAACCTTATTTTTGATTGTATCGTTTTTATTTGTATCTTTGCAGGCGAAAAACAATTGTATTTAAATATATAACGATTTGAAAACAAAACAACTAACGATGATTGCCGCAGCGATGCTGCTGGCAATTGGCACCTCGGCGCAGACGCTCTGGGGAGATATGGTTAACAAACTGAAGGTCGAGGCGCGCGCCGACGGCGAGCTGTTCACCACCGACTCGACTCCCAATTTCGGCTTCCACGGCAAGTATTTCAACCTGATGCTCGGCGGCAATCTGGGTGACCACTTCAGCTACTATTTCAAGCAGCGCGTGGTGGCCAACGGCGGCTCGGTGATGTTCTTCGACAACACCGACTTCCTCTACCTGGACTACCGGCCGACGGCCAACTGGCGCCTGCGCTTCGGCAAGGACGCTATGGCCATGGGCGGCTTCGAGTATGACGCCTCGCCCATCGACGTCTACTTCCCCACCACGTTGTGGAACAACATCTATTGTTTCCAGCTGGGCTTCAGCGGTGCCTACCTCACCGACGACGGCAACCACACGCTGGTGGCGCAGGTAACCAACTCGCCCTACATCAACTCGACGGGTCTGGCCTACGATGCCGGCCTGGTGTCGTACAACCTGTGCTGGTACGGATCGATGGGGCACTGGCGGACCATCTGGAGCACCAGCATGATCGAGCGCGAGTGGAACAAGTTCATGAACCTGACGATGATAGGCAACAAGGTTGTGTTCGAAAAGTGGGACCTCTATGTGGACCTGATGCACCACGCGCTGGCCATCGACGACTGGGGCAAGAACTTCGGCGTGGTGAGCTGCGCCAACTGGTACTTCACCGACCGTTTCAACCTCTTCGTGAAGGGCATGATTGAGCAGAACAAGTCGGAGGTGGACCTCAACTCGGCGGTGGCATTGGACCACCTGCTGCGCGCTGGCCATACCTACGCCCGCTACGGCCTGGGATTCGAGTACTTCGCCGACAAGGGCAAGACCGTGCGGCTCCACACATACGTGTGCCGCATGACCGAGTCGTACACCGAGGGCGGCGTGGACGTGGTGGAGGACTGCTGGAACTTCAACATCGGCGCCACGTGGACGGTGGACTTCATGAAGTTAAGAGTTAAGAACTAAGAGTTATAGAGTTTAATATGGAAGAGCATAACAACAAGCGGCACAACCTGCTGAGCGTATTCAATCCATTCGAGGTGTTCCGCCACCACGAGACCGGCGACGGCCGCAAGCCCAGCCGATTCAAATTCACCACCCTGCGCAGCTTCGAGGCACTCATCTTCCTGGTGTGCTTCTTCGGCTTCTTCGGTTTTCTGGCCTATCGGATGACGTTGCCACACATGCTGAACACCTTCATGCAGACGGCCTACCAGCTGCTGCTCGAGACGGTGTTCTATATCATGGCCATCTGTGTGCTGATGGGCGCCATCAGCAAACTGCTGACCGAGTTCGGTGTGGTGCGCCTGATGGAGAACATCCTGCGGCCGCTGATGAAACCGCTCTACAACCTGCCGGGCGTGGCGGCGCTGGGAGCCGTGATGACCTTCCTCTCCGACAACCCCGCCATCATCTCGCTGGCCAAGGATAACAACTTCGCCCGCTATTTTAAGAAATACCAGCTGGTGTCGCTCACCAACTTCGGCACCGCCTTCGGCATGGGCCTGGTGGTCATCGCCTTCATGACAGGCAAGGGCTACGGAAGCGGCGCGCTGGTGGGACTGATGGGCGCCATCATCGGCAGCATCGTCTCCACCCGCATTATGCAGCGCTCCACACTGAAGAGCTACCCCGAGATGGACAGCCCCGTAACCGAGGAGGCCGGCACCGAGCAGAATATCTCGTTCAAGAGCGAGGGCAATGCCTTCCAGCGCTTCCTCAATGCCATGCTCGATGGCGGCAAGAGCGGTGTCGGCATCGGCGTGGCCATTATCCCCGGCGTGCTCTGCATCTCCACCATCGTCATGATGCTAACCTTCGGGCCTGCTGGCGAAAATGGCGAGTATCTAGGCAAAGCCTACGAGGGCGTGCCGGTCATCACGTGGCTGGCCGACAAGGTGAACTTCATCTTCTACTGGCTCTTCGGCTTCGAGAACGGCGCGCTGGTGGGCTTCCCCATCACGGCGCTGGGTGCCGTGGGCGCCGCCCTGGGCCTGGTGCCCACTTTCGACGCCACTGGCATCATCGACAACAACGCCATTGCCGTCTTCACCGCCATGGGCATGTGCTGGAGCGGCTACCTCTCCACACACACGGCCATGCTCGACTCCCTCGGCTACCGCAAGCTCATCGGCAAAGCCATCGGTGCCCACACCGTCGGCGGCCTCTGTGCCGGCGTGGCGGCCCACTGGCTGTGGGTGTTGTTGAGCCTGATATTCTGATGCCATGAAAACTCGCAGGGAACCCATCTTCAACTGGGCGCTGTGGGCAGGCATTGCAATATGGGTTGTCTCCTTTGTGGGGATAATCCTCTCACCGGCTGCCCCAGGTAAATCTTTCATAACAGAGACTGTAAAGGAAGACGGCGCGATAGTCGGGCTGATAGTTTTTGCTATCATAATACCTTTGGTGGAAGAGATTAGTTTCCGTTTTTGGGCTATTCGGCGTTGGCGCTGGGCAGGCTATGTCTCGTCCGTTGGTATTGGATATGTAATTTATTTATATGGGGGACTGTGGGCGGCACTGGCTATCGCCATGGTAATTGCGGCCATCGTATGGCTGGTCAAAGAAGAACGCACCCGGATACTGATACTGCTGGCAACAACGTCAATCCTATTCGCCATCCTGCACTACGATAACTATGGAAACCTGCAGTTGCGGAACATCTTCGCTCTTATCAATCATCTTGGGTTTGCTTTGGTAGCCGCCTGGCTGATACTCAACCGAGGCTTTTGGTGGGCGGTACTGTTGCACGCCGCCAACAATAGCCTGATGGTGGCAGGCATCTGCCTCTCGTCCGCTTCCGGCATCACAGTGGGAACATCCTTCACTGTCGAGACTGGCTGGAGTGTTTGGCTCCACAGTCTTGACCGCGACATTCCACGGTACGAGGAAATGAGTCCCGTCTACACCGGCACCCTGCCTTCCATCGCTGCCGAATTGTTGGCTTCCGACAGCACCGCCACCGTCACCTTCGCCGAGGGTGGGGAACGATACGAAATACTGATAGACGACAGCACCGGCGTCGCCACCCCGATACAGGTGGTGCGAGAAATGGAGCAGAACGCATGGATAACCCTCGACACGCTCTCTCAAGAACCTTTGAGAATCCATATAGAAAACAGACTAAACCTAGATGACTGATGACAACAACCGGCATCCTCATCGGCGCGGCCACATTCCTGATTATCGGCCTGTTCCACCCGCTGGTGGTCAAGGCGGAATACTACCTGGGAGCCCGTTGCTGGTGGGTGTTCCTGCTGGTGGGGCTGGGCTGCATAGCAGGGTCGCTTTTCGCCTGTGGCGTGTGGAGCATACTGCTCGGCGTGGTGGGCTTCAGCAGCCTGTGGAGCATCCACGAGGTGCTGCGGCAGCGCGAACGCGTGGAAAAAGGCTGGTTCCCCAAAGGACCCGGACACAGGCCGAAAAGGCAAAAAGACAAGTGAAAAATACTCGGATTACAATAACCACAGCGTTCTTCCGCCCCTCAATACATGTGCTGAAAATCAGCGCAATACACGATACCCTCACCAAAAATAGTGAAATTATTTTGCCATGTGGTGAAAAGTATGTACTTTTGCACCCGATTTCAGAATCACAAATATTGCAATATTAATCCAAAAAACAAAAACAAAATGGCTCACAAAATCACTGACATCTGCGTTGCCTGCGGCAGCTGCATCAACGAGTGCCCCGTCGGCGCTATCAGCGAAGGCGACATCTACAAAATCGACGAGAACGCTTGCGTCGACTGCGGTACCTGCGTGGACGCCTGCCCCACTGGCGCCATCGTCGCTGGCTGAAGCAGACTTGCAGAAAAGCAAAACAAGGAAAGAGAGTTGTCCGGATGGGCAACTCTCTTGGTTTATTGTATCCACTCTTCGTCATCGGCCTCTAGGTCGATGGCGGCGATGTGCTGGAGGGCCGTGTCGGAGGCGGCATCGTCCAAGCCGGTGACGGCGGCAAAGGGGGCAAACTGGGCGGCGCGGCTTTCGCGTGGCATGCGTGGATGTGTGCGTGGCTCCCAATGCGGCAGGTTGATGATATCCTCGTATTCTTCCATGATTTTAGGTTTAATAAGGAACTATGCCTTGTGTCCTCCGATTTGCTGGTTGCGCTGCTTGGCGGTGGCACCCTCTTCGAAGTTGAGCCCTTTGAGGATGGCATTGTTGCCGAAGCGCTCCTTGAGGTGCACCTGCACCTGCTGCAGGCGATGTTCGCGGACGATGGCCCCAGTATCGGGTGCGGCGTCCTGCGGTATGGAGTCGTCATTGTCGAAGAGGGACAGCTGGCGTGCAGGCTGGTGTACCGCAACCTCGGGCACCACATGGGCGACGGTGATGTTGAGGCGTCGAATGAGGAGCTTGGGGTTGACGGTGCTGTCGAAGATGTCGGCCACGGCCTGCGAGATGAGGCGCGAGGAGGATGTGGGGCAGGGTAGGTTGGAGGACCCGTGGGCTCCCTTGGGAACCTGGCGGCCATAGTAGTCTTTGGCCACCTCGTCGTGGAACCCACCGCGCTTGACGTTCTCCGCATCGTAGCCGACAGTGAGCACCACTTGGTCGGTAACGAGCCCCTTGGCCACAAGCTTCAGCGCCATATTGTCGGCCATTTCGAGGGCGACGATACGCGCCTTGGCGCATTCATAGGGCTCGGCGAGCACCTGGCCGCTGGAAAAGGAATTGTTCTCCGGACGGTAATCCTTGACGAGGTCGATGGTGCAGGGTTCGTAACCCCAGGCGTGGTCGATGAGCAGCTCGGCATTGATGCCGAAGAGCTTGTAGAGGAGGTTCTCGTCGGTGAGTGAGCGGCGGGCCAGTTGCCCCATGGTGTCGATACCGATGGCGTTGAGCTTGCGTGCGATACCGCGTCCGACACGCCAGAAGGAGGTCAGCGGCCGATGGTTCCACAACAGGCGGCGGTAGGACATCTCGTCCAGCTCGGCGATGCGAACCCCGTCGCTGTCGGCAGGCATTTTCTTGGCCACAATGTCCATGGCTACCTTGCAGAGGTACATGTTGGTGCCGATGCCGGCGGTGGCGGTGATGCCGGTCTGGCGCAGCACATCGCGGATGATGGTCATGGCCAGCTCGTGGGCGGTCATGCGGTAGGTGCCGAGGTAGGCGGTAACGTCCATGAACACCTCGTCGACCGAATAGATATGGATATCCTCGGGAGCGATGTATTTGAGGTATATGTCGTAGATGCGGGCACTCATCTTGATGTAGTGTGCCATGCGTGGCGGGGCGACGATGTAGTCGACCTCCCAGTCGGGATGTGCCTTGAGCTGGGAATCGATAGCGGAGCGCCCCTTGAACTCGCCCTCGGGGGAGTGGCTGAGGCGCACATAGTTGACCTCGCGGATGGCCTGCACCACCTCGAACAGGCGGGCGCGTCCGCCGATGCCATGCTGCTTCAGTGTGGGCGTCACGGCCAGACAGATGGTCTTCTCGGTGCGGCTGGCATCGGCCACGACGAGGTTGGTGTCGAGCGGGTCGAGGCCGCGCTCCACACACTCGACCGAGGCGTAGAACGATTTGAGGTCGATGGCGATATAGGAACGTCCGGTTGGGTTCATCGTGAAGTTTCCTCGAGGGTTTCGGCAATCTTGTCGGCGTTCATGCTGCGGGCCGAGGCGTCGAAGATGTCCTTGTAGAGACCGCCCTGGCGGTATACCTCGGCGGGGGTGCCGCTCTGCACGCAGTGGCCGGTGTCGAGGACGTAGAGCTGGTCGCTGTCTATGATTTGGCCTATGTTGTGGCTGATGACGATGACGGTGCGCCCCTGCTTGATGGCGTCGATGGAGTTCTTGATCTGCTCGGTGGCGATGGCGTCGAGGCTGGCGGTGGGCTCGTCGAGGAAGATGATGGGCGGGTCTTTGAGGAACATGCGGGCGATGGCGATGCGCTGCTGCTGGCCACCGCTCAGTTGCAGGGCGTTGGAGTTGAAGCCGTCGGGCAGGGCGACAACCTGGTCATAGATGTAGGCTTTGCGGGCGGCTTCGAGCACCTCCTCGCGCGTGGCGTCGGGGCGGCCGTAGCGGATGTTCTCCTCGATGGTGCCACTGAAAATGTGGTTCTTCTGCAGCACGAGGCCAATCTGCTCTCGTAGGACCTGGGTGTCCCACTCGTGGAGCGGTATGCCGTCGAGGGTGATGGTGCCGCTGTCGGGGGTGTAGAACTTGTCCAGCAGGTTGACGATGGTGCTTTTGCCGGCGCCGCTGAGGCCCACCAGGGCGGTGGTCTGCCCGGGGTGGATGGTCATGGTGAGGTCGCGCAGGGCATGGGTGCCGCTGGGGTAGGTGAATTCCACGTTGCGCAGCTCGAAACACCCTCGCACCCGCTCTCCACTTTCCACTTTCCACTTTCCGCTTTCCTCCACCTCCTGCTCGGCCTCGAGGATGCCGAAGAAGCCCTCGGCATAGACCAGCGCGTCGTTCAGGTCGTCGTAAATGCGATGCAGCTGGCGGATGGGGGCGCTGACGTTGGCGAAGAGCAGCACATGGTACATGATCTTGCCGATGGTCATGCCGGGGTAGTCGATGAGGACGAGGTAGGCGGTGAGGATGATAATCAGCACGGTGCCTATCTGTTCGACGAAGGTTTTCAACCCCTCGTAGAGGAACGAGATGCGGCGCGTCTGCATCTGCTGGCCGGTGCTCTGCTCCTGCAGGGCGGCCTGCTTGGCTGCCTCGACCCGCTCGCGGTTGAACGACTTGATGACCCCCATGCTCTCGATGATGTTCAGTATGCCGTGGCTCAATTGTTGGTGGGTGCCAAAGACGCGGTGGCGCCACCCCTTCATGCGGCGGCCCTGCACGGCGGTAATCCAGAAGTAGACCGGAATGATGGCCGTGGCCACAAGGCCGACGTACACATTGGCGGCATACATCAGCACCAGCGCCAGCACGGCCGAGGTGAAGAGCGGCAGGATGTCGATGAAGAAGTTCTTGACGGTGTTGCTGAGGCTCATGATGCCGCGGTCGATGCGGGTCTGCAGCTTGCCGGGCTCGTTTCCGTCCTGGCTGAAGTAGGCCATGCGGAACTGCAATATGCGGTCCACCACACGCAGCGAGAGGTCGCGGCTGACGTGGATGCGTATCTTCTCGCCGAAGATGCGCTGCCCGAAGGTGATGAGCGCTGCCAGCACCTCCTTGCCGAGCAGGATGACGCTGATGGTAATGAGGATGCGGGCGGCATCGGCCCACTGGAAGCCGCCCTCGAGGTGGAGCAGGGCGTTGATGCGGTCCACCGTGCGGTCGAGCACCACGGCGTTGACCTGCGCCATGAGCGACCCCACGAAGGTCAGCACCAGCGTGGCCACGAGCAGCCAGCGGTGGGGCGTCACGAAGGGGAGCAACCGCCGCAGCAGCCCTCCGATACCCATTTTTGAGGTGTTGTTGTTCTCCATATTGCGGCTGCAAAAGTACACATTTTTTATGACATGTAGGATTTATTTCGTACCTTTGCACCCACAAAACAACATAAATAATGAAAAGACCCTTCCTATTGGCATTAGCCCTCCTTCTGCTGGCCACCATCGCCCAGGCCCAGCAGTGCGACCGACTGGCGGAGCTCGACGTGCTTTGCCGCAACGAGGCCGTCACCTTTACCTCCGTTGCGCCCGACGGGACGTTGTGGATGGCCACCCACTGCGGGGAGATATTCCGCGCCAACGACATACACTCGCCGTGGCGCACTCTGCAAAAAGGGGAATTCTTCAGAAGTTCCATTGATTCCTATGAAGATATCATTGCCTTCGATAGCAATACGGCTGTCATCGTGGGCAGCGGCGTCTTCATCAAACGCACCACCGACGGCGGACGCACATGGAAAAACATTCGCTACACTACCCAGCGAAAACGCGAATGGTTCCACCACGCCTGGCGCGGAGCGGGCGGATGCATGTGGGCGGGGTCGCAGGACGGCTATCTGGCCTTCAGCGCCGACAGCGGACGCACCTTCACCGCCCTGCGCGACACCGCCTTCGACATGAAAGCCGGCATCGACGACATCTACATGCTCAGCGCCGACAGCGGATGGATAGCCTGCGGCAAAGGCATATACAGCACCAGCGACAACTGGCGGAGCTGGCACCGCTGGCCCACGCCGATGGGGAAGAAGGTGAACCGGGTGCGCCCCTGGCGGGGTGG